>Ga0169931_10000472_pt1 | contig 65776 bp, 48 predicted proteins | sample Kivu_15m_20L_FD_129675 | JGI IMG/M metagenome (GOLD analysis project Ga0169931, IMG submission 129675) | Freshwater microbial communities from Lake Kivu, Western Province, Rwanda to study Microbial Dark Matter (Phase II) - Kivu_15m_20L... | ecosystem: Environmental > Aquatic > Freshwater > Lake... | reverse complement strand
TCCGCGACGGCCAACCCTGGACGCCAAAAACGGCTTGACGTCCGCCACAGTTACTCACCCGCCGTTCTCGATGCATCCGCATCGAGAACGGCGACCTCTCCCCAGCGGGGAGAGGTGGGGGCTCTTGGATCCTTCGCCAAAGGCCTTTTCTGGTCGCATCGCGATCCGTGTCCTGCACCCCCCAAGAGCGGCTCCGCGAACCTGGCTTGATTCGATTGGGGCTGCGGCTATTGTCCCGCCGTTCGCGCAGAGATTCCGGGGGCGGAGGCGCGCCGTGATCGGCCGTCGGTTGATGTACATTCTGGGGGGCATCGCGGCGGCGATCGTGTCGCCGGGGGCGGTTCGCGCCCAGAATCCCACCGAGGCCATGTCGCCCGCGCCGCTCGTCCCGAGTCGCTCGTTCCAGCGGCCGCCCGCGGATCCGAAGGACTTCACCCTGCCGGACGGCGCCGTGATCCCGCTGCCAAGCAACGCCGGCCGCCAGATCCGCACCGCTCCTCGATACGGGAAGCTCTTCAATGCCAGCGGCGAGAAGCTGCCGGACGGCACCACGCGAACGGTCGTGACCGGCGGATACATCGTGTACGTCGGCGCGGGCGGCGGAAAGCCCGAAGTCGAGTTCGCCGCGGACAACGCCGTCGTGTGGCAACGCAGCGGCAAGGACCCCAAGAACCCGACGGCCTCGGGCGAAGACGAAACCGAAATCTACCTCTCCGGAAACGTCGTGATCCGAACCGTGTCGCCGGGGGCGAACGGCAACTCGTTTATGCAGACGCTTCGCGCCGAGCAGGTGTACTACGACGTGACGCGAACCCGCGCCATCGCCCTCGCCGCGGACCTGGAACTGAGCAACCCCCGCGTGCCGGACGGCATCCACCTCACGGGTCGCGAGATTCGCCGGCTGGATGCCGAAAACTGGGAGGCGCTCCGCGGGTCCGCCTTCAGCACGAAACTCCCGGCGGATCCGGGCCTGCGATTCGATTCGCCTCGCGTCACGCTGCGCGAACGAACCACGGCCCTCACGAACATCTTCGGCATCCCGTATCGCACGTTCGAGGGCGAAGAGGTCATCGGCACCGAACGCATCCTCACGGCGCGGAACTCCGTGGGCCGGCTGAACGGCGTGCCGTTCTTCTACTGGCCGTACCTGCGGACGGACCTGAACGAACCGATCGGGCCGCTTCTCTCGATCGGCGGCGGCCAGGACCGCATCTTCGGCACGCAGATCTACAGCACGTGGGACATGTACAAGGCCCTCGCGCTGCGGGCGCCGGACGGCCACAAGTGGACGCTGAACCTCGATTTCCTCAGCGATCGCGGCCCCGCCGCCGGCACCGATTACTCGTACACCGTGCCGCGCCGTCCGGATGGCTACTCCCCCGGCGAAGGCTTCATCCGACTCTACGGCCTCAGCGACGGCGGCGTGGACGTGCTTGGCGGCGACCGTGGACCGATTCCCAAACCGCCCAGCGCCCGCGGCCGCGCCCTCTGGCGCCATCAGCAGGAAATCGCCGACGAGTTCTACTTCCAGGGACAACTCGCGTACCTCAGCGATCAGAACTTCTTCGAGCAGTACTACAAGCAGGAATTCGACCTGGGCCCCTCGCAGGAAACGTTCGCGTACCTCACGTGGCAACGCGATCAGTTCTGGGCCAGCGGGCTCGCCTTGCCGCGGCTCGGGCAAAACTGGATGACGCGAACCGAGTGGCTGCCCAAGCTCGAAGGCGCGATCACGGGCCAGTCCTTCTTCGATTGGCTGGTCTACAACACCCGTGCGAGCGCGGGGTACGCCCAGCTTTCCACCAGCAACGTGACTCCGTTCCCCGTGCTTCCCACGGACGTGGACACGAACACGGCGCGGCTGAACTGGAGCCAGGAACTCAGCGTCCCGTTCGACCTCGGCCCCGTGAAGGTCGCTCCGTACGGCCTGCTGGATCTCACGTACTACAGCAACGATCTGACCGGGAACGACGCGGGCCGCGTGTACGGCGGCGGCGGAGTGAGAACGAACCTGCCCCTCTCCCGGCTCTACGAGAGCGTCTCCAGCGATCTCTTCAACCTGAAGGGGCTGCACCACAAGATCACGCTCTCGGCGAACTACTTCTACGGCGAGACGAACGTGCCGTCGTCGCAGCTTCCGCTGCTCGATCGACTGGACGACGACAATACGGACTACTCGTACCGGTACGTTCGGCCCGCGCAGACGACGCTGGTCCCCGGCGCCGCCGGGTTCGCGCTCGCCACCTCGCCGCTCTTCAACCAGCAGCAGTACGCGATCCGCCGCCTCGTGGACAACCGCGTGGACTCGCTGGACGACATGCAGGCGCTGCAACTCGGGGCTCGCCAGCGCCTTCAAACGAAGCGCGGCTACCCCGGGCTCGAACACACCGTGGACTGGCTCACCTTCGACGTCACGGCGTCGTACTTTCCCAACTCGAACCGCGACAACTACGGCAAGCCGTTCTCGTTCCTCGAGTACAACGGCCTCTGGAACATCGGCGACCGCACCTCGGTGCTCTCGTCCGGCTGGTTCGATCCGTTCGACTTCGGCGCCCGTTACTGGAACCTCGGCCTGAGCCTGGATCGCCCGGACCGCACCAACGTGTTCATCGGATACCGGCAAACCGACCCGATCAACAGCAAGGCGGTGACGGCCTCGCTCGGATACCAACTCAGCCGCCGGTACTTCGCCAGCGCCGGCGTGAGCTACGACTTCGGCATCCAGCAGGCCCTCACGAACACCTTCGCCATCACCCGCACCGGATCGGACATGACGATCATGGTCGGCTTCACCTACAACGCGCTCGTGAACAACTTCGGCGTGAACTTCATGATCGTGCCGAACATCGTCTCGGCGTTCGTCCCCGGAATCGGCCAGAACGGCTTCGGCAGCGGCCTCGGGCGGCGATGATCGGCGGCTTCCATCTCGACGGTTTCGGCATACTGTCAGTGCATGAACACCTCTCTCCTTCTGGCGGCGGCCGCGCTTACGGTCGCCGAACCGACCAAACTCGACGTCGAATCTCCCCGGCCGCGGCAAGTCTCGCAGCGAGTCGGGTTCGAGCCCGCGATCGCGAAAGGCGAGCAGCCGGGGCACTGGTCGTTCGGCTGGGCGGACATTCCCGTGAGGATCGCGGCCGCGCCGCCCGGCACGTGGGAGTATCGGGTCGTCAAGCTCGCCGGAGCGACGGGCGCCGACGTGCCGTGGACGCGATTCGAACTCGCCACGGGAGCGCGCGTGCCCGCGGGCGGATGGTACCGCCTCGACCTGCGCTGCACGCTGAAGGACAACACCGTTCGCGAGACGAGCGTCGAGCCGATCGGCGTCGGCGAGGTGTTCATCGTCGCCGGGCAATCCTACGCCACCAACTGCAACGACCGGCGCTTCACCGTGCAGGACGAAGCGAAACGGGTGGTCGCGTTCGACTCCGCGACCGGCGCGTGGGGCCCGGCGAACGACCCGCAGCCCACGCCGGACAAGTCCGACGGCGGCTCCATCTGGCCCCCGGTCGGGGACGCGCTGGTGAAGGCGCACCGCGTGCCGATCGGCTTCGCGAACGTGGCGTGGGGCGGCACGTCGACCCGACAGTGGGCGCCCGGCGAGCAACTTCACATGCGACTTCGTGACACCGGTGTGTCACTGGGTCACGTTCGAGCCGTGCTCTGGCAGCAGGGCGAATCGGACGTGATCGAGAAGACGACGACCGAGAAGTACGTGTCGAACGTTCGCGCGATCCGGCTCGCGGCCGCGGCGAAGTGGGGCACGAACCCGCCGTGGCTCCTCGCCAAGTCCACGCACCACCCCACGGTTTACAACGACGCCGCGGGCGAGGGTCGCATCCGCCAGGCGATCGACGAACTCGCCGCTCGCCCCGGCTTCCTGGCGGGGCCGGACACGGACACCCTCACCGGCGCGAACCGCGGCGACGCGAAGTCCCGCCGCCACTTCAGCGCCGTCGGCCAGGAGAAGGCCGCCGCGATGTGGGTCGAGTCGATCGCGAAGCTGCTCCAGTCACCGGCTTCGACCGCGGAACAGTTGCCGGGTTGGCGCCTGCTCGAACCCGCGTGGCGTTCCGAAATCGTCCACGGCGAGAGCAGCATCCTGCTCCGGGACAAGGCGGACGGCCCCGCGGTCGCGCGGCTGGCCTTCCCCGCGGCCGAGGTTCAATCCGTGGCGAGCGCGAACGGCCGGCATCGCTTCTCCCCCGGAACATGGACCCTCTCGGACGACGGCCTCACGCTCTCGTTCGCGAACCCCGCACCGATTCCGGCTGTGCTCGCGGCGGAACTCTTCCCGCCGAAAGGCTCGCCGATGAGTTACGCGTCGCGGGTCGGGCATCCGGAGCGGAACCTCATGTACCATCCGGGCGTGTGGTTCCACGATCGCAACATCGAGGTGACGTACCGCCGCCGCGAGGCGAAGTTCGAGAAGCCGGAGGCGTTCGGCTCGCTGCCCAAGACCGCGGCGCGGCTTAAGGCCGGTGAAGCCTTCACTGTCGGCGTCAGTGGCGACAGCATCTCGACAGGGCTGGACGCTTCCGCGAAGGTGAACACGCCGCCGCATCAGCCCGGCTATCCCGATCTGGTCGTGGCGCAACTTCAGGCGAAGTTCGACTCGAAGATCGCTCTCGTGAACCGGGCGGTCGCGGGGTGGAGCGTGGCCAACGGCGTGAGCGATCTGGACAAGTTGCTCGTGTCGAAGCCGCACCTCGTGATCGTGGCGTACGGCATGAACGACGTGGGTCGCCGCGATCCGAAGTGGTACGGCGAGCGAACGAAGATCATCGTCGATCGCATTCGCGCCGCGAACCCCGACACGGAGATCATTCTCGTCTCCAGCATGCTCGGCAACGCGGAATGGACGGCCACGCCGCGGGCGATGTTCGCCCCGTACCGCGACGAGTTGAAGAAGCTGTGCGGCCCGGGAATCGCCCTTGCGGACGGGACCGCCGTGTGGGACGCGATGCTGAAGCGCAAGCACGACCTCGACCTGACCGGCAATGGGCTCAACCACCCGAACGACTTCGGCCACCGGCTATACGCTCAGGCCGTTCTCGACCTTTTGCGGTGAGGGCCGCCGGCTGGCGTACCAGTCCTTGAGGCGTTGCACCGTCACGAAGAAGACGGGCGTGAGGAAGATGCCGAAGAGCGTGACGCCGATCATGCCGGCGAACACGGCGGTGCCGAGGGCGTGCCGCATCTCGGCGCCGGCCCCTTCCGCCAGCACCAGCGGCACGACGCCGATGATGAACGCCACCGACGTCATGACGATCGGTCGGAGGCGGAGCTTGCACGCCTCGAGGGCCGCGGTGCGGCGGTCCGCCCCGGCTTCACCCCGCTGCTTGGCGAACTCCACGATCAGGATCGCGTTCTTGCAGGCGAGCCCGACCAGCACCACGAACCCGACTTGCGTGAAGATGTTGATCTCGAGCCCGGCGAGCCGCACGCCGATGGCCGCGGAGAGCAGGCACATCGGCACCACGAGAATGACGGCGAGCGGGAGCGCCCACGATTCGTACTGTGCGGCCAGCACGAGGAACACGAGCAGCACCGAGAGCACGAAGGCTTGAGCGGCCGTGTCCCCGGTTTGAAGCTGGAGCAGGGCGAGTTCCGTCCATTCGGGGCGCATGTGCGGCGGCAGCGATTCCACGGCCGCCCGTTCCATCGCGGCGATGGCCTGGCCCGAACTCACGCCCGGCGCCGGAGTCGCGTTCACCGCCAACGCCGGGTACAGGTTGTACCGCTGAATCATCACCGGCCCCTGAATCTCCTTCACCGCGAGGAACGACCCGACCGGCACCATGTTGTCCGCCGGGTCCGTGGACTTGGGGTTCTTCACGCGGATACGCTTCAGGTCCGCCACCTGCTTGCGGTACTTCACGCTGGCCTGCACGTTCACCTGCCACGTGCGGCCGAAGCGGTTGAAGTCGTTCACGTAGAGCGAGCCGAAGTACACCTGCAGGGCGCTCACGATCTCGCTCACCGGCACACCGATGACCTGCGCCGCGACGCGGTTGATTTCGAGGAACAGCCACGGGGTGTCGGCGCGGAAGCCGGTGAAGACGTCACGCAGTTCGGATTCGTCCGCGGCGCGCCGCGTGACGGCGCGGCCGGCCTGTTCCAGTTCGTAGGACTCGCTCGCGCCGGGGTCTTCGACGATCATCTTGAACCCGCCCGCGGTGCCGAGCCCGTCCACGGGCGGAGCCCCGAAGACGTTCACGATCGCGCCCGGAACCTCGGCGGCGAAGGCGGCCTGCAGTTTCTCCGCGATCGCGTCCGCGAACAGTTCCGGCGCGCGGCGGCTCGGGAAGTCGTCGAGCATCACGTAGAGCGTCCCGAAGTTCGGGGCGTTGGCGCCGAGCAGGATCGATTGCCCGGAGACCGCGACGGTGTGCCGCACGCCGGGCGTTCGCCGGGCGATCGCGTCCAGCCTCGCGAGTTCGGCGTTGGTGCGGCCCAGGGACGACGCGTCCGGCAGTTGCACGTTCACGAGCAGGAAGCCCTTGTCCTGTGCGGGGATGAAGCCGCTCGGCGTCGTTCGCACGGTGTGGTACGTGAGGTACAGCAGGCCGCCGTACGCCAGCAGCACGACGACGCCGATGCGGAGCGACCCGGCCACGGCCTTGAGGTATGCGTTCGTCGTGAGGTTGAAGGCGACGTTGAAGAGGCGGAAGGCCCAGCCGAGCGCGCGGTTCAGAATCACGCGAAGCAGGTACCCCACGACGAGGCCGATGGCCGCGGCCGAGCCGATGAGAACCCAGCGATCCGCGGCGACATGTTCGGCCAGGATCGGCTTCAGGAACCAGGCCGCGAGCCCGGCCCCGAGCAGCGGGAACGCGATTCGCGGCAGCGGCTCCTGCACCTGGCCCGCGTGGTGCGGCTTCAGCAGAAGGGCACACAGAGCGGGGCTCAGCGTGAGCGAGTTGAACGCCGAGAGCAGCGTGCTGATCGCGATCGTGACCGCGAACTGCCGGAAAAACTCGCCGATGATTCCGGTGATAAAGATGCACGGCACGAACACCGCGGAGAGCACGAGTCCGACCGCGATGACGGGGCCGGCCACCTGATCCATCGCGAGCGTCGTCGCGTCCCGCGGGGTCATCCCGTTCTCGATGTGATGCTGCACCGCCTCGACGACGACGATCGCGTCGTCCACCACGATGCCGACGGCGAGCACGAGGCCGAACAGCGTGAGGTTGTTCACCGTGTAGCCGAGCATGGCCATGGCGGCGAACGTGCCGCAAATCGCGACCGGCACCGCGGCCAGCGGGATGATCGCGGCCCGCCACGACTGCAGGAACACGAGCATCACCACGGCCACGAGAATCACCGCCTCGATGAGCGTGAAGTAGACCTCGTTGATGGATTCGTCGATGAACGGAGTGGTGTCGTAGACGATGGCGTAGTCGATGCCGTCGGGGAACCGCGTCTTCAGTTCCTCCATCTTCTCCTTCACGGAGAGAGCGGTGTCGAGCGCGTTCGATCCGGGAAGCTGGTACACGGAGAGAGCGACGGACGGTTTGCCGTCCAGAGTACAGACCTGATCGTAGCTGAGGGCGCCGAGCTCGGACTCGGCCACGTCCCGCATGCGGACGACGCGGCCTTCCGCGTCCGCCTTCAGGATCATCTCGGAGAACTGCTCGGGCACGGCGAGCCGGCCCAGCGTGTTGATCGTGTATTGGAACGTCTGGCCGGTCGGGGCCGGCGGCTGGCCCACCTGGCCGGCCGCGACCTGCGTGTTCTGCTGCTGCACGGCGCGGACCACGTCGTCCGCCGAGAGCCCCTTCGAAGAAAGCTTCTCGGGATCGAGCCAGAGCCGCATCGAGTAATCGCGTTGGCCGAGGTACGTGATGTCGCCCACGCCGGGGAGGCGGGAGAGTTCGTCGCGGAGGCGGATGGTGGCGTAGTTGCTCAGGTAGAGCATGTCGTCCTGCTTCGCCTTCTCGAACGCGTCGCGGTCCTTGCGGCCGGCGTTGGCCGAAGGCTCGACGAGTTCGCGAGTCGAGTACAGGTTCACGATCATCAGTTGCGAAGGGGACTTCTTCTTGACGAGGACGCCGCGCCGGGCCACTTCCGCGGGCAGTTTCGGCGCCGCGAGATTCACGCGATTCTGAACCAGCACTTGGGCGATGTTCAGATCGATGCCCGGCTTGAAGGTCACGGTCAGAACGTACGTGCCGTCGTTGGCGCAGGTGGACGACATGTACATCATGTCTTCCACGCCGTTGACCTGCACCTCGATGGGAGACGCGACGGTGTCCGCGAGGATGCGGGCGTTGGCGCCGGGATACACGGCCGCGACTTCGACCGTGGGCGGAGTGATGTTCGGATACTGGGCCACGGGCAGGGACGAAAGCGCGACGCCCCCCGCGAGCACGACGAGGATCGAAAGCACGGTGGCGAAGATCGGGCGGTCGATGAAGAAGCGGGTGAACATCGCGAGAGTCGGAGGGTCTCGAGGCGGGCGTAGAGAGATGATACCGGCCGCGGCGCGAACAGCTTACATTGGGATCGACTTGGACGGCTGCTTCGGGCGAGTGTCCCGCCGTCTCGCGGGTTCGACCGCGATCGTCGCTCAGTCCGCGCCGCCGACGAGGCCGCGGAGTTTTTCCCAGCGGTGGCGGCGTTCGTTCTGCAAGGCCCCGATGCGGGCCTCGACCCATTCCTGGATCGCTTCCGAAGGCAGGGGCGTCCGCGACTTCGACTGTTGCGGCAACGTGCTCGGCAGCGGCGTGCGATCCGTGGGTGAAACGCCGTTCAACGTGAGTCGCGTCACTTCACCCTGAAGCTTGGCCAGTTCCGCGTTCACGTCCTGAATGCGCGTCAACTCCTGCTGGAGGATGCGGGCGTCCGCGTTCGGAACCCGGCTCGCGAGCTTCGCCAGGAGCAGCAGCCCGTGCTGGAACTGTTCGAGCATCTGGCCGTGGAGTTCGCTCAGTTGCTTGAGCAGCGGGCCGATGCTGCCGTCCGTGGGAAACTCGGGCAAAGACGGCGGCGGAGGGACCACCGCGGGCCGCGGCGCCGGCGGCACGGGAACGGGGACGCTCGGCGGCAACGCCCCGGACGTGCCCGAGACGAAGATCTGCGCCGAGATCGGCCCGCTCGCCGCGGAGGGCATCGCGAACGCGTCGCAAAGAATGTGCGAACTCGGCAGCCCCGAGTTGGGGTCGGCCGTGGGCATCCCGCCAAGCGGCACTTCATCTTCGGCGATGGGCGGAAGCGGCGCGGGAATCTTCCGCGTCGGCGAACCCTTCGAGTTCATCCCGCTCGCCAGCGTGCCGCTGAGCGAGGCCCGGCCCGCGCTCGGCGTCTCGCCCAGCGCCGGATAATGGCAGCCGATCAGGAAGCGGCCGACCCACAACTCCGCGCCGTGATTCAACGGAGCGACCCGCATCCGTTCGCCGTTCACGACCACGCCGCGGGCCGAAAGATCGACCACCCAGAGGCCGGTCGGCGTGAGCACGAGCCCACAGTGAAACGAAGAGATGTCGTCCGCCTGAAGGTGCAGCTTGCACGCGTCCGACCGGCCGACGAGCGTCAGCGGGCGGTTCACGGTCCAGCGGTCCTTCACACGCTTGCCGTTTCGGAAGTCCAGCTGGACGACCGGGAAGCGTTTGGGGGCTTCGGGATCGGCGACGAGCGGGTCGAGGGACGAGCTCGGTTCGCGATCGGAAACATTTTTTCGGAGCTGGAGGTGAAACGGGCCGACGCGAACGGGCACTTTCGGGTCCATCCAACCGGATCGTTTCGTGCCATCCGGCCAAACGAGCCCGTTGCGGCTGCCCAGGTCCAGAGCATACACGCGGCCGTTCACGACCTGGAACCACGCGTGCCGCGGGTTCACCTCGGGGTCGTTCAATGTCACGTCGCAGGCTTCGTCCCGGCCGATGAGCGTAAACGGTTGCTGGACCGAACCTTCGGCAAGAACGCCTCCGTCGGCGAGGCCGACGCGGAGGTTCAGCGGATGGGCCGAGCCGCACGCCTCGGCGAATCGGGCGATCAGTGGGTCATTCACGATGGAAGAGCCTCGCGACCCCATTCGGCAGGCCGGTCTCGGTTCGCCAGCATAACCGGTTCGATTCCTACTATAGTTCAACATTCCGGATCGGGCGGATGGAATCTTCCGCAGAATCGGACGCGAATTCTGTCCTAAGGTTGATCCGCCGCAGGGGTACTGGGTGCTCCGGCGATTATGGTGTAAGCTGAATTTCGCTCCCGACTCCGCGAAGGGGCCGTCCCGTGATACCGAAACCCGCGTCCGAGACGGTTCGCTCTCCCGGCTGGATCGCGGCGGCGGTCGCGATCGTCGGCGGGCTTGGATTCGTGTACTTCCCGCTGCTGAGCTACTCCTTCGAGCAGTGGCTGAAGCCGGACTACTCGCACGGGTTCCTGGTGCCGGCGTTCGCCGTGTACCTCGCGTGGAAATGGAAAGCGTGGGCGCCGAAAGAGATCGCGTGGCCGGACGCGATGGGGCTGGCCTTCATCGTCGGCGGGGCCGCCCTGTTCCTTCTGGCGCGCGAGTTCGACATCGCCCGCGAGTGGCTTCAGGGCCTTTCGCTGGTGTTGAACCTCTGCGGCGCGACTCTCCTGCTCGGCGGCCCGGCCGCGCTTCGCTGGCTCTGGCCGTCGCTCGCGTTCCTCATGTTCATGTTCCCTCTGCCGTACAAGGTCGAGATCGCTCTCGGGTGGCCGCTGCAGAAGATCGCCGCCATCGCGACCGAGTACGTTCTCCAGACCATCGGCTACGCCACGTATCGCGAGGGGATGATTCTGCACTGCCAGGATCACGTGCTCGAAGTCAAGAACGCCTGCAACGGCCTGAGCATGCTCCTCACGTTCTTCACGCTCTCGGCCGGCATGGCGATCCTGATCAAGCGGCCATGGCTGGACAAGACCATCATCCTGCTCTCGGCCGTGCCCATCGCGATCGTTTCGAACGTGATCCGCATCGCGCTCACCGGCGTGCTCTACAACGAGGCGGGGAAAGAACTCGGGGACCGCGTGTTCCACGACTTCGCCGGGTGGATGATGATGCCGCTCGCCTTGGGCATCCTCATGCTCGAACTCAAGATCCTCGATTGGGTCTTGCAGGACGACCTGGGCAAGGCTTCGCGCGAGGAAGTGATCCGAAACGTGACGACGAAGCCGGCCTTCCTCTTCATGCCGCAGTTCGAGAAGGCCGAGGCCGCGAAGCAGAACAAGCCCGCCGTGCCGCCGCAGGGGTCCGGCAGTTGACCGGCGAAACGCGATTCGCCGGCCGGCTGCTCGGCACGCTCGCGATCGGGTGGATGGCCTTCATCGCCTATGGAAGCCTCGTTCCGTTCGACTTCCACACCCGCGACGCGGACGACGCCCGCACCGCCTTCCGCTGGGCGATGACCGACCGCTGGTGGTTCGAGTCCCGGTCGGACGCGATCGCCAACGTGATGCTCGGCGTGCCGCTCGGCTTCGCGCTCGTCGGATTTCTGCGGATCGGCCGCACCGGGTTCGTGGGCGACATGCTGGTTGGCGGTCTGGTCGTGCCCGCCTGCGCGGCCTATGCCGCGGTCGTCGAGTTCGCACAGTTGTATGTTCCGGAGCGGACGACCGCCGGGTCCGACGTGCTCTGCCAAGGTCTCGGAGCGGCCATCGGCGTGTTCGCGTGGATCGCCGTCGGCCGGCTTCTGATGAAGCAGGCGGACGACATCTGGTCCGGGACTCGTGCCGCCGGGAAGTTGCTGATCGCGTACCTCCTGCTGCTCGCCTTCATCCAGACGCTGCCGTTGGACCTGAGCGCAAGCCCGCGGGACCTCTACCGCAAACTTCGGGACGACGTGGTCTTCGTCCCCTTCTCGGAGGTGAACGGCGCGAACGCGATCGAGCGCGGCGCCCGACTCCTCCAGGTGTGCGGACTGTTCCTGCCGGTCGGGTTGCTCATGCGAGCGACGGGCCGGTGGAACTTCGGCTGGATGCTGGTCGCGGTCAGTACCGAAGGACTGCAGCTAATCGTGAAGTCGCGGGTGCCGAGCGCGACGGACGCGGTGATCGGAGCGTTCGGCGTGAGCCTCGGATGGTGGCTTGGCGGCCGGACGATCCGTGGTTCGCTCCCGCCGCCCGCGAGCGTGCTACTGTACGGTGCGTGGTTGCTCGGCATGCTCGCCATCAGTTGGCAGCCGTTCGACAAGCGAGCCGTGCCGCTGCCGTTCGACTGGATCCCCGGGCTTCCGCTCGAGAGCGGCCACCCGCTGTTCGCGCTTGAAGAGATGTTGACGAAGCTGGCGCTGTTCGGCCTCGGCGGTTTGCTCGCGAGATCCCCCGCGCGGGCCGCCCTCGGCGGGCTCATCGTCGGCGGCCTGTGCGAATGGGGGCAGACGATCATCGGCTCGCACACGCCCTGCATCACGGACGTGCTCCTGGGCGGCCTCGGCATGGCCCTCGGTTCTCGAATTCGAAGCCTGACCGTTTAGACGCGAGGCGGAGCGGCGGAGCCGAGCGTGCTCCGCGATGGAATCGGAATGAGTGTGTCCATCAACGAACCCGAGACGCCCGCCGCTTTGCCCGAAGCGAATGCGCCCGTACGCCCCGAACCGCCGCTCACCGTGATCGAAGCGCGCGGCACGTGGTCCACCTTCGACCTCCACGAGATCTGGCGCTTCCGCGAGTTGCTCGCCTTCCTCATCTGGCGCGACGTCAAAATCCGGTACAAGCAGACGGCGATCGGCGCCGCGTGGGCGATCCTGCAACCGGTCGCTGTGATGGGAGCCTTCACGTTTGCGCTCGGCCGCGTGGTCGGTTCGCCGGATGCCGCCGTGCCGTACTGGCTGTTCGTGCTGTGCGGCCTCGTGCCGTGGACGTTCTTCGCCTCGGCCGTGTCGCAGACGGGCGTCAGCGTGGTGAACAACAACCATCTCGTGACGAAGGTGTACTTCCCGCGGATCCTGCTGCCGCTGTCGGCGTCCGGCCTCGCGGGGGTGGACTTTCTGATCGGCTTCCTCGTGCTGCTTGTCGCGGGGCTCGCGGCCGGGGTGTCGTTCGGGCCCGCGATCGTCGCTTTGCCGGCGGCCGTGATCGTGCTCGCGCTCGCGGCCGTGGGCCTCGGCGTCGGCCTCGCCGCGCTCACCGTCCGCTTCCGCGACTTTCGCCTCGTCGTGCCGCTGGTCCTGCAGTTGTGGATGTTCCTGACGCCCGCGATCTACGATCAGGCGGGCCGCACCACGAGCCCGACGACGGAGTTGTTCCTGCGGTTGAACCCGGTGCAGGCGGTGGTCGTGAACTTCCGCGCCGCCGTGCTTGGCACGCCGTTCGATTGGCCCGGACTGGCCGTCGCCGCATTGTGGGGTCTGATCGCGTTCGCGCTGGGAGCGTGGTACTTCCGCCGCACCGAGAAGGCCTTCGCGGACATCATTTGAGCATGAAAGCCATTCACGCCACGAACGTGTCCAAGCGCTACTCGCTCGGCGCGGCCGCGCGCGCGGACACGTTCACCGACGCGCTCGCCTCGGCGCCGCGAAATCTGCTGAGCCGCCTGAAGGGGGCCGCAACGAAGCCCGCCGCCCGCGAGTTCTGGGCGCTGAAGGACGTCTCGTTCGACGTCAAACCCGGCGAGGCGGTCGGCATCATCGGCAAGAACGGGGCCGGCAAATCGACGCTGCTCAAGGTGCTCTCCCGCATCGTGGAGCCGACCGGCGGCCGCATCGAGCTTCGCGGTCGCATCGGCTCGCTGCTCGAAGTCGGCACCGGGTTCCATCCCGAACTCTCGGGCCGCGAAAACGTCTTCCTTAACGGAAGCATCCTCGGCATGAGCCGCCGCGAGATCGCGAAGAACTTCGACGCCATCGTCGCGTTCGCCGGAGTCGAGAAGTTCCTGGACACGCCCGTGAAGCGGTATTCGTCCGGGATGTACGTGCGGCTGGCGTTCGCCGTCGCGGCGCATCTCGAACCCGAAATCCTGATCGTGGATGAAGTGCTCGCCGTGGGCGACGCGCAGTTTCAGGAGAAGTGCCTCGGCAAAATGAAGGAGGTCGAGGCGTCCGGCCGCACGGTGCTCTTCGTGAGCCATTCGGCCCAGGCCATCGCTCAACTCACGACACGCTGCCTGCTCATGGAAGAGGGCCGCTGCACGTTCGACGGGCCGACCCGCGACGCGCTCGCGGCCTACATGAAGAGAGCCGGCGGGCCCGGCGAGTACCGCGCGGCGGACGACCTGCCCCCCGCCAACCGCATCCGTTCGGCCAAGGTCGTGACATCGGATCCGGATGGCCTGCATCGCTGGGGCCATCCCGCGGCGTTCGAGTTCGAGGTGGAAGTGGCCGAGCCCGCCGAGGGGCTCAGCTTCTCGTTCCAGATCGTGGATCAGGCCTTCACGCCGTTCAACCACTTCTGGATGTTCGACTCCGGTCACGAGTACGCGAACCGCCCGGGAGTGTACCGGCTCCGCTGCGAGGTTCCGAAGTTCCGGCTCTTCATGGGCCGTTACTCGATCACCACGTGGCTGACGAACCGCGCGGTGAACAAGCCGATCGAGAACCTCGTCGGCATCTGCCCGTTCGAAGTGAGCATGATCTGGGAGCCGCGGGACCGCTACGACTGGACGGCGGGCGATTGCACCTACATCGAGGATTGCGAGTGGAGGGTGAGCCGCGCATGACCGCCGCCCTCGAATCGCGTCCGCATTTGGATCGCCGCGCTCGGTATGAACCGCAGTGGGATCAGGAACGGTTCATCGTGCCGCTCCTGAGGGCGGCCATCGAGACGAAACTGGAGCGGCACGCGAAGCCAGGCGCTGGAAAAGCCCTGGACGTGGGCTGCGGGAAGCAACCGTTCCGCGGCGATCTCGAAGGCGCCGGCTACGAGTACACCGGGCTCGACACGCAACCCGGCGAGGGCGTCGCCTTCACGGCTCCGATCGACGGCGAGTTGCCGCCACAACTCGTGGCGCATGGGCCCTTCCAGTTTCTGCTCTGCACCGAGGTGCTGGAGCACGTCGCGGATTGGCGAGCGGCGTTCGCGAACCTCGCTCGCCTCGCGGCGCCCGGCGCGAAGCTGCTGCTCACGTGCCCGCACGTGTACCCGCTGCACGAGGAACCGTTCGACTTCTGGCGGCCGACCCCGCACGCGATTCGGCACTATGCTTCTGGGGCCGGATTCCGCGTGCTGGAGATTGAAACGGTCGGCACCGCGTGGGACGTGATCGGCACCACGCTCGGAGCCTGCACGATCTCGCGAGGCGAATGGAGCCTGAAGGCCCGCGTCGCCGCGTGGTTCGTCCGCCGCTTCGTCCGCACGACGTTTTGGTTCCTGCGAAGGGGCTGGCTTCAAACCGTGCCCCTCGGCAGCAAGCTGTACCTGAGCAACATCGCCGTGCTGGAGAAGGACGTTTGACGTAGGGTGGGTCGAAGCGTGCGAAGCACGCAAGGCGCACCACGCGACACCGGAGGCTCACGGTGGGCCTCGTCTGCTTCGCAGACTTCGACCCACCCTACGGGAATCATGAAGCTTGCCATCGTCTCTTTGATGTCGGGGGTGCCGTGGGGCGGGAGCGAGGAGCTCTGGGCGGCCGCGGCGGGGGAGGCGCTGCGTCGCGAGTGGTCCGTCGAGGCGCTGCTTCCCGAATGGCCGACCGTGCCGGAGAAGGTTCAGGCGCTCGTGAATCGCGGGATGCGGTTGAACCGCTGGCCGAAGTTCGATCCGAAGTTGACCGCCCGGATCGCGAACAAACTCCGCGGGAACTCGCTGCTCGCCCTCGTTCAGAAGAACGACGCGGACCTGCTGATGATCTCGCTCGGCAGCGCCTGGGACATCGCCGGCTACCCGCAACTGTGCGACCACTTGCGAAGCACGAAGCTGCCGTACGTGCTCGTGGTGCAGCACAACCACGAGACGCCGCTGCAGGCCTGGACGCGGAAGCGAACCGACGGCGTCTTCGAGAAGGCCGCGAGCGTGGTCTTCGTGTCCGAGACGAACCGCCGCAGCGCGGAACGGCAACTGGCGAGCCCGATCCCGAACGCGATCGTGCTGCAGAACCCGGTGAACCTCGCATCGTTCGAACCCGTTCCGCGGCTTCCATGCGGACGCGCCGCGTTCGCCTGCGTGGCGCGACTGGAAGTGTGGGCCAAAGCGCAGGACGTGCTCTTCGAAGCGTTCGCGGCGCCGGAATGGGCATCACGCGAGTGGCGGCTCACGCTCGTCGGCGAGGGGCCGGATCGCGACTACCTCGTGAAGCTCGCCGCGATGTACGGCCTCGCGAACCGCGTGATCTTCGCCGGGCAACAGCGGGACATGCGAGCCGCGTGGGCGGAACAGGAGATGCTCGTGCTGCCCTCGCGATCCGAGGGAACGCCGCTGGCTCTGGTGGAAGCGCAGATCGCGGGGCGGCCCGCGGTCGTCACGGATGTCGGCGATTCGGCACGATGGGTGACCGAAGGCGAGACGGGGTTCGTGGCGGATGCCGCAACCGCCGCGAGTTTCGGGAGAGCGCTCGGACGTGCATGGAATCGGCGTGAGGAGTGGGCCGCAATGGGCGACGCGGCACGCGAACGAACCATGGCCCGGATCGACCGCACCCCCGGCGTCACGTTGTTGAATCATGCGGTCGCCGCTTGTGGCTTCGACTCGGGAAACTGAAATGGAACTGTCCGTCATCATCCCGGCGTACAACCGCGAATGGTCGCTCCGCGCCACCGTGGATTCCGTGCTCGCGTGCGGAGTCGAGGCCGAGATCATCGTGGTGGACGACGGCTCGTCCGATCGCACGGTGGAAGTCGCGCGGAGCTACGAGCCACGGATCAAAGTGTTCGAGCAGACCAACGGCGGCCCGGCGAAGGCCCGCAACACGGGGCTCCAGCATGCCACCGGTTCGATCATCTCCTTCCTCGATTCGGACGACATCTGGCAGCCGGAAGTCGTGCCGGAGGTGATGGAGCATTTCCGGAATCATCCCGAGATCGACGTGCTGGTCTGCGAGGCGAGCTTCGGCAACGCGACGGACGGTTACCGCCCACTGACGCCGGTCACGGGTCGCGGGGAGTTCGCCAAGCTGCTTGTGAACCCGATCGGCGAGACGCTCTTCAAGCTGGATCGCGACCCGTTCATGAAACTGATGATCGAACGGATGCAGGTCTTCCTTGGCTCCACGTTCATTCGCAAGTCCGCGCTCGATTCCATCGGTCCGTTCGATCCTGCCCTGTTCGGTGGCGAGGATTACGAACTCTGCCTGCGGCTCGCGGCCCGGCATCCGTTCATGTTCCTGGACAAGCCGCTGGCGCAATACGAGAAACACCCCGGCGGCATCTCCACGAATCAGGAGCGGATGAGCCGCGAGTTCGCGCTTGCGGTGCGGAGCATGGTGCGAAAGCCGGATTGGCTCACGCCCGAGGAGCGCCGCCTGGTGAAGAAGAAGTTCGCCCAACTGGCGTACTGGTACGCGTACCGCGCCTACGACCGCGGCGACTACGCCGAAGCGAGGACGCGCTTCGCGGCGGGTCTGAAGGAAGGCTCGTTCAAGTTGAAGAGCGCCCTTTACTGGCTGGCCTGCTGCCTGCCCGGCCCCGCGGTGCGCTTGCTCCGCCGCGCCAAGCAGGGGGCGTCATGAGTAAACCGAAACACGACGCTCGAGGCCGAGGCCAGTTTTCACCCTCTCCCCGTTGGGGAGAGGGTGGTTGGTGGACTGCGAATGCAGTCCACCAACCGGGTGAGGGGCTGGATTCGAAGTCGGCAACCCCTCACCCGCCGGTCCCATGCATTCGCATCGGAACGGCGACCTCTCCCCAGCGGGGAGAGGTGAAGAGCTTTGCACCGCTCGCTTGTGCGGGGGCTCGATCATGATGCCCCGCGTCTGGATCGTGCCGGTGAATTTCAACGGGCTCGACGACACGCGGAAGTGTCTCGATTCGCTCGCGAAGCTGACCGTCCCCGCGTCCGTGATCGTGGTGGACAACGCCTCGCGGGTCGATCCCACCGAGGGGCTGAAGGCCGAATTCCCGTGGGCCCATCTGCTCCGCAACGACGTGAACGCCGGCTGGAGCGGCGGGAACAACGCAGACATCCGGTTCGCGATGGACCGCGGCGCGGACTTCATCCTGCTGCTGAACAACGACACCACCGTGCGGCCGGATCTGATCGAGCGCCTGCTCGCGGCCATGCACGCGAACCCCGCGTTCGGCATCATCGGCCCCGTGATCCGATACATGGACGAACCGGACCTCGTGATGACCGACGGCACCGCGTTCAACCGGCCCGGCGCCCCCGGCTTCTTCCAACGGCAGCCCGTGCCCGAACGCGAGGCCGCGGTCGACGAGACCGACATCGTCAACGGGTGCGCCATGTTCGTGCGGGCCGAGGTGTTTCGCCGCATCGGACTGATCGACGACCGCTTCTTTCTGATCCACGAGGAATCGGACTTCTGCCTGCGGGCACGCGAAGCGGGGTTCAGGTGCGGCGTGCTGGCCGAGGCGCTCGTGTGGCACAAGGGCTCCACCACGTTCAAGCAGTCCGGGAAGCGGTGGCAACGATACTACGACACGCGGAACCTCGGCCTGCTGCTCTCGAAGCATCGCGGGCCGCGCGGGCGCGTGAACTCGTACTCGCGGTGGCTGAAGTACGCGTACCATCGATGGTGTCATGAACGCGAGGACGGCCACGCGGACGCGGCGGACGCGGTGCTGGAAGGGCTCGTGGACGCGTTCCGCCGGCGGTTCGGAGCGCATCGGTCGCGATCCCGCTGGGGCGTGCCGCTGCTCCGCGGGCTCTTCGAAACCGCTCGCCGGCTGAAACCCCCGAAGAAGAACGTGCCGACCGGCGCGAGGAAAGACCTCGCATGACACGCCTTCGCCTGCTCTTCGTGAAGCAATCGCAGAGCTGGCCGCGGTCCAGCGGCCACGACGTGCACGGCTTCCACATGATGCAGGCGCTGATTGCCCGCGGGCACGCGGTCAGCCTCGCCTGCGTGGAGCCGCCCACGGATGCGGCGCTTGCGGGATTGAACCTCGCGTCGCTTCACGCGCTTCGCTCCGAGGGCTCCGCGCCGCGGCAAAGCGGGGTGTGGTCCGCCTGGCAGCGGCGGTTCACCAACTACTTCGGCGTCACGGACGAACTCGCGGGCTCCTTGAACGCGATCCTCGAACGCGAACGGTTCGACGCCGTGATCGTGGTCGCCCGGCATTTGCTCCCGCTGCTCGCCGTCGTGAAGCGAGGCGCCCGCATCTGGTATCCCGCGGACGACCCCGCGTGGCACCACCTCACGCGGCTGAAACTGCTTCGCCCCGGCACGTGGCCCGAGGCGAAACGGGCCCTCGCGAACGGGCTCTTCGAACGGGCCTTCCGCAGCAACTTCGATCGCGTATGGGTCGTGAGCCCCGCGGATCGCCGCGCCGTGCGGATGATCACAGGTTGCCGTGAAGTGGACTTGATCCCGAACGGCGTGGATGCGGATCATTATCGGCCGCGGCCAGTCGAGACGATTCCGCACAGCTGCTGCTTCTGGGGTCGGCTCGATTTCGGGCCGAACGTCGACGCGCTGGCGTGGTTCCTCAAGACCGTGTGGCCCACGGTGAAGCGGGACCATCCGTCCGCGGCGTTTCACGTGTTCGGGTTCAGCCCCACGGCCGCGGTGCGAACCCTGGCGCGAACGGCGGGCGTGGAGTTGTTCCCCGATCTGCCGGATCTGCGCGACGAAGTGACGCGTCGGCAGGCGGTTGTGCTACCCTTCGTGAGCGGGGGCGGCATCAAGAACAAACTGCTGGAGGCGGCCGCGCTCGGCATGCCGATCGTTTGCACGCGAAAATCCCTCTCGGGAACGAAGGGGGAGCCGGCGGTCAAGGTGGCGGCGAATCCGCGGGAGTGGTCCGCGGCGCTGACGGGATTGTGGAACGATGCCGCGGCGCGGCTCGCGCTCGGCTCCGCCGCACGGGAGTGGGTCGTGAAGAATCACACGTGGGAAGCCGCCGCCGAAACCGCCGAAGCGGGCTGCGGCCGGGGCCTGACATGAAGCAGATGGTGTTCATGCTGGCGACGCTCGCGCTGGGGACGGTGGGCTCCTTCGCCCTCTCCCCGGCCTACGGCCTCGCCGTGTACTACCTCTACGCCGTGCTCCGCCCGCAATTCATCTGGGAGTTTCAAGAGGCCGGCGGGTTGAAGCTCAGCGAGCCCCAATGGTCCCTGTACGTGGCCCTCGCCACGCTCGCGGCCACGTTCCTCTGGCGAAGCGGGCTCTTCGCGCCGGCCAAGGTCGCCGCTCCGCCGTGGTACGGCAACCCGCCCTTCACCCGCAGCCACTACCTCTTCCTCGCCTTCACCGCGTGGATCAGCCTGACATACCTCACCGCGGTGAACACCGAGCGGGCGTGGCCGTTCTTCGTCGAGTACGTGAAGATCTTCACGATGTTCATCTGCGCCACGTTCATCCTGCGCACGGTCAGCGACCTCTGGCTCATTTACTTCGTGGTGCTCGGCGGCGCGGTGTACGTGGCCTACGAGATCAACACGTACTACCTCAACGGCGGATGGCTGCTCCTCGCCAGCCGCGGGTACGGCGGCCTGGACAACAACGGCGCGGCGCTCATCGTCGCCATGGCGATCCCGATGTGCTTCTTCGCGTGGGAGGCGACCCGCGCCTGGTGGCGCTGGGGGTTCCTGCTTGTGATCCCGGCCCTGCTGCACGCCGTGCTGCTCTCGTACTCGCGCGGCGCCATGCTCTCCCTCTGCGTCGTCGCTCCCGTCATCTTCATGCGAACGCGGTACAAGTGGATGGTCGGCGTGGTCTACGCGGGAATCGCCGTCGCGATCCCCGTGATGGCCGGCAAGGAGATTCAGGAACGCTTCTTCTCCATCGGCAAGGCGGACGTCGACGAGAGCGCTCAATCCCGATGGACGACGTGGAACATCGCGATCCGCATGGCGAACGAACGCCCGCTCTTCGGGCTCGGCATCCGCAACTCGAACCTCTTCACGTTCGACTACGGCGCGGACATGCCGGGCCGCTCGATTCACAGCCAGTATCTCCAGACCGCGGCGGACAGCGGCTGGGTCGCGCTTCTGCTCTACGTCGCCTTCCTCGGCTCGCTGTTCCTCGGCTTGCGAAAATCGCGGAGCTTCCTGAAGGCGTACACCGATCCGGATTCTCTCAAGGTGAAGTCCATCGCCTCGGGCGTGGAGTGCGCCACCGTCCTGTTCTGCTTCGGGGCCATCTTTCTTTCCCTCGAGCACTTCGAGATGCCGTACATCATGATGCTCCTCGCGGTGCAGTTGAACGCGATCACGCGGGCGGTGGCGATCAAACTCGCGCCCACGGCATCGGCCCCCGCCGCGGCCCCCGCGATGCCGCTCGGCGTCCGCCCCGGTATCGTGGCATCATGACGCGGCCGCTCCGGATCGGATTCGTTCTTCACGTGATGCAAGTGGCCGGCGCCGAGGTACTCGTTCGCGAGTTGATCCGCCGCGCCGGAAGCCGCATCGCGCCCGCCATCTTCTGCCTCGACCAGATCGGCAAAATGGGCGAGGAGATGCGGGCCGAAGGAATCGACATCGTTCATTTCGACCGCCGCCCCGGCGTGGATTGGTCCGTGGCCCGCCGTATGGCCGCCGCCATCCGCGAACGCCAACTCGACGTCGTTCACGCGCACCAGTACACGCCGTTCTTCTATTCCGCGGTCGCGAAGGCCCTCGTTCGCGGGAAGCCGAGGCTGATCCTCACCGAGCACGGCCGCCACTATCCGGATGTCGTGTCCCGCAAGCGCCGCTGGGCGAACAAGCTGCTCCTCGCTCGGATGGCGAACGCCGTGACCGCGTGCTGCCAGTTCAGCGCGAACGGCCTCGCCGCGAACGACGGCTTCGATCCGCGCCGCATCGAGATCATCGAGAACGGCATCGAGGTCGATCGTTACGGGCCCCCGAGCCAGGATCGGGAGACCTCCGGGTCTCCCGCGCGCACGATCATTCATGTCGCCCGGCATCATCCGGTGAAGGATCAGGCCACGCTCCTGCGTGGGTTCGCGCTCGCGGCTCCGGACCTCCCCGGCGTCACGCTGCAAATGGTCGGCGACGGACCGCTCCGCCCGGATCTCGAGAAACTGACCCGCGAACTCGGTGTCGCCGATCGCGTGCGGTTCCTTGGCATCCGCTCGGACATTCCGGACCTGATGCGGTCCGCAGACATCTTCGCGCTGACCTCGCTGAGCGAAGCCGCGTCCCTCACGCTGCTCGAAGCGATGGCCTCGGGGTTGCCCGCGGTGGTGACCGACGTGGGCGGGAACGGCGAGATCGTGCGCCACGAGAAGGAAGGACTGCTCGTTCCCCGCGGCGGCGCGGTCGAACTCGCCGCCGCGTTCAAACGGCTCCACGCGGATCCCGCGTTCGCCAGGCGGCTCGGAGACGCGGGCCGCGAACGCGCCTTCAATCGGCATCGGCTCGAGAACACGGTCGATCAGTACCTTCGGCTGTACGAACGCGTCATGGTGCGATCATGAGCGAGATCGTTTCACCGGAGAAGCCGCCCTCCGCGCTCAAGAGCGCCGCGAAGACCACGGCGCGGATCGCGGCCCTCGTCGCCGTGTTCCCCGTGCTGCTCTCGCATTGGATCGTCGCGTCGATCCGCGGCGCGAACAGGAGCCTCGAATCGCACTCGCAACTGCTCTCGCTGTATCCGGGTCTCGTGGGGCAGTACCTGCGCCGCGCGTTCCTCCAGCAGGCGCTCGCGAAGTGCGACCCGAGCGCGCTCGTCGAGTTCGGCACGCTCTTCTCGCAGGTCGGTGCGAAGTTGGACGCGAACGTGTACGTGGGGCCGCGCTGCGGGCTCGGGCTGGTGCATCTGGAGAAGGACGTGCTGCTCGCGGCGAACGTGCAGATCCCGAGCGGCGGCGCGACGCATTACTTCGACGATCCCGACACGCCGATCCGCGAGCAGGGCGGCGAACGCAAACTCGTGACGATCGGCGAGGGCGCCTGGATCGGCACCGGCGCCATCGTGCTGGCCGATGTGGGGAAGGGAAGCATCGTCGCGGCCGGGGCGGTGGTGACGAAACCGATCCCGGAGTTCGTGATCGCCGGGGGCGTGCCCGCGAAGGTGATCCGCCCGCGATTCGAGACGCCCGATCATGGCTGACCCCGCGCCGCTGCTCGTGTTCGCGGACGACTGGGGCCGACACCCCTCGAGTTGCCAGCATCTCGTGAAACAGTTGCTGCCGCGTCGCGGCGTGACGTGGGTAAACACGATTGGGATGCGCCCGCCGCGGCTGAACTGGGCCACCGTGACCCGCGGCGCGGAGAAGATCCGCTCGTGGATTCTGCCGAGCGGGGGACGTGAGTCCCCCGTGTCCGTCGAGCACGGGGGACTCACGTCCCCCGCTCGGCCGTTCGTTCTCAACCCCAAAATGTGGCCGTCGTTTCGAACGCGATTCGCGCGCGGATTGAATCGACGGTTGTTGTCGCGGGCGGTTCGATCCGTGAGTTGGTCGCAGCCGCCGATCGTGGTCACGACTCTACCGCTGGTCGCGGATCTGATCGGCACGTTCCCCGCGGCGCGGTGGGTGTACTATTGCGTGGACGATTTCGGAGTGTGGCCCGGGCTCGACGGCCGCACGCTGCGGAACATGGAAGCGGAACTCGTGGCGAAGGTCGACTCCGCGATCGCGGTGAGCGAGACGCTTCAGGCACACCTCGCGAAACTCGGCAAGCCGTCGCGATTGCTCACGCACGGCGTGGACCTCGAACACTTCCGAAACACGCCCCGGGCGTCGGGAACCGGAGCGCTCTTCTGGGGCGTGATCGATCGACGGATGGATGTCTCGTTCCTGCAGGCGCTCGACGTGCCCACGCGGTTGGTCGGCCCGCAGGACAATCCCGATCCGGAGTTGTTCCGCTTGCCGCGGGTCGAGGTGAAGCCCGCGGTGAGTTACGAGGAACTTCCCGCGTTGGCCGCGGAGGCGGGAGCGCTCGTGATGCCCTACGCGGACCTTCCCGTGACTCGCGCGATGCAACCGCTCAAGCTGAAGGAATACCTCGCGACCGGGAAGCCGGTGGTGGTGCGGAAGCTGCCGTCGACGGAACCGTGGGCCGATTGCTGCGACGTGTGCGATTCGCCGGAGAACTTCGCCGCGGCCGTGCGATTGCGTTTGAAGGACGGCGTTCCCGCGTCGCAGATCGCGGCGCGGGAGCGATTGAGCAGGGAGAGTTGGACCGCGAAGGCCGAGCAATTCGAAGAGTGGATCAACTGACGGACGGCCTCAAATCCACGTGAACACTTCGCCGTTCTTGTCGTCCGGAAGGTTGTCGACAACGGTGACCTTGCGAGCGAAGAACCAGTCGGTGCCGCCCTCGCCGTACAGGTTGTCGCGGACGCCGTCGTCGTCCACGGTTCCAGGCACGAGGAAGAACCCCAGGTTGAGGCCGCCGCCGGCGCCGCGGAGTCGATTGACCCTCGTGGACTGCGTGGCATCGGTGCGGACCCACTCGGCGCGGATGGCGCGGAGGGCAGCGAGGTCCCCGTCGAAATCGGTGAATCCGCCGATGAGGATGTCCTCGCCGTCGCCGCCGCGAACGGTGTCGCCGCCGGCGCCGCCGATGAGGATGTCGCGACCCGTTCCGCCGGTGAGGGAGTCGTTCCCCTCGCCGCCCACGATCACCGTTCCGGCGGTGGACCCGGTCGCCGAAAGCGAGTCATTTCCGACACCGCCGAAGAGGAACACCGGCCGCGAAACGGAGACGACGCTCCTGTTGATCTTCGCGGTAGAGATCGCGACGCTGTCCGCACCGGCCTGCGCGTAGACCACGATGTCCGCCGTCGGAGTGAACGTTCCGGCGGAAGCTCCGTTCACGGTGACGATCAACCCGCCGGAGGCGTTCGCCGGGCGGATGTCGATGGAGTCTCCGTTGGAGGTTCCGCCGACGAAGAGCGTGCCGCCCTGGAGGTTCGCCGTCTGCACGGCAATGTTCCGCGTGGCCGGGGCGCTCGTTCCGCCGTCGCGGTCGGTGGCGGTCACGCCGATGGTGCGGTTGCCGATCGATTCGTACACGTGGCTCAGGGTGATGCCCGAGGCCGGGCCGCTCACCGTTTCAGTCTGGCCGTCGCCCCACGCGATCGCGTACTGGAACGGTGCGGCCCGATCGCCGGGCGACACATCGCTCGCGGTGAAGGTGAAGGAGACGGATTGGCCCGGCACGGCGAGTGAGGGGCCTGCCGCGGTCGCGGTCGGGGCGACGTTGCGAACCGTGAGGACGAGCGAATCCGAACGCGAAACGGAACCATCGTTCACCGTGAGCGTGATGGTGTAGGATCCGCTCTCGGGGACGGAGATGATGTTGTCCTCGAACGGCGTCCCGTTCGAGAGGCGGATCGCCTCCCGCAGCGACATCACGTTCGTTCCGCCGAGGTTGACAAGATCCTGCGTGGTGTTCACGAGGAACGACGCGGGCACGTCGCGCGATTCAAGTGCTTCGAAGCGGAGACGATTGCGACGGGTGCGGGCCATGTATCGGCTCGGGGAAAGGTTGTGCGGTCCGTTGCAAACATTACCCGCTCATGGGACCGATGACAAGCCACGGCCCCACGAGACATCGCTTCGGCGGCGAATGCCTCGTCGGGCATCACTTTTTCTCCGGCCACTTCAGGTGCTTCGCCAAGAACTCGTACGTTCCCTTCTCGAAGATGCGGTGGCCACCGGGTTGGTGTTCGATCTCCGTCCGGTCCGCGATCTTGAGTTTGTTCGCGTACAGGTAGCGGATCTTGGCGTACTCGTAGTCCACCATTTCGTCGATGCCGACGCCGTCGTCGTGGCCGCGTTCCACCATGAATGGCCGCGGGGCGATCAGGTACGCCATCTCCGCGTAGTTGAAGGTGTTCCCCAAGTCGAACTCGTACATGTCGTATTCCATCGTCCACATGTAGCTCATCGGCAGCTCCGTGCTCACGTTCTTGCCGATCCACTCGTTGAAGTCCGCGGAGCAGATCGAGAGGCAGTAGCGTTTCTCGATGGCGGGCACGCGCATGGCCGTCTTGCCGCCGTAGCTCAGGCCGTAGAACGCGATGCGCTTCGAGTCGACGTTCGGCAGCGTCTCCAGCCAGTCGATGGTGCGCTGGTGTTGTCGCACGATGAAGCTGAAGAGTGCGGCCTTGAGCGGCTGGGCCTTGCGCTGGATCTGGCGGAAGTGCGTCTGCCCGATGTACGGGTTCTGCGGAGCGTACACGATGTACCCCTTCTCGCAGAGGCGCTTCGAGAACTCCGCGTACACGGGATTCTTCTCGGGGTCGATGGTGTGCCGCGGCGTGCCTTCGAGCCCGTGCTGGCATACGACCACCGGCCGCTTCTCGCCCGGCTTCAGGTCCTTCGGCAGAAGCAGAATGCCGGACGCGAACACGTCCGGGTACACGTCGAGCATCACTTCGTAGCCGGTCCACTTCGGTTCGTCGTAAACGACGCGTGTTCGCGGGTTGAGCGGCATCGTGGGTTCGGGCAGCTTGCCGATCACCTCGGTGTGGAAGTACTCGTGGTAGGCCTCGGCGCTCTTCTCGTACGCCGCGACGGAGGAGGTATCGGCCTTCTTCCAGTACTCGCGACGGACCGCATCCGAATCGCGCCACATCTTCTGGGTGAACGCGACGAGTTGATCGAACTGCCGCTTCTGGCGAAGTGCCGGGTCGAAGGCCTTGCGGAGTTCTTTGGCGGCATCCTGGGAGGCGACGATGCTCGCGCCGAACGGTTTCAAGAAGTCGCGGAGAGTCTCCTCGGAGCCCGGCGCGTGTAGGGCATCGTTGGCTTCCTTGGTTCTTGCGAGCCCGGTCCGGAAGTTCAGTTGCGACTCTTCTCGCGGGAACTTCCATTGGCTCGCCAGATCCGGCAGGACGCGTTCGAGTTCCGATTTGGAATCATTCAGGCTCGGAGACTCGATCCGACCCGGAGCGGCGCCACCGCGACCCGGCCGGGCCACGGGGCCCGCCGGAGAGGAGAATCGCGAAACCTCCACGTTCACCGGCCGCGGAAAGATCATCCGTAGGACTTCGGCGTCGCCGAACTCCGTGAGCAGACCCCACGCGTTGCGGTAGATCGGTTCCTCATGCAGTTTTTCGCGAGGCCCGAACGAGCCGCTGATCGTGGCGCTCGCGATGCGGTCGTCGAGCGCCGTCGCGTACTGGGCGATCAGTCCGCCCTCGGCGAACCCGAAGACACCGACCTTGAGTTCGGGGCTCTTTTGGAACCAATCGACGGCCGCGAGGACCTTCTGCACCTCGAAGCCGATCATGGTGCGGCCCATTTCGTAGGCCATGCGCTGGATGAACTCGCGGTGCGGCTGGTTCGTGCCGCGGCCGAGGCGGGGGTTCACGCAGAAATCGTCTTTGCGGTCGATGAGCACCGGCACGAGAACGCGGCAGCCGTTCTCGGCGAGGTGACGCGGGAACTGCGCCTTCGCCGAAACGCCCGGAGCGATGCCGATCGCCATCTCCGGCGTCCAGTCCGCATCCGGGATCGCGACGATGTTCGCGATCACCTTTCCCTTCGGTTCCAGCAGCAGGCCTTCGCCATCGACACCGGGCAGCACCGCCCATCGGACGGCGAACACCTTGTACTTGTCCGTCTCGCCGACGAGCGAAGGCTGGTCCGGCCCGCCGACGTACTCCAAGTTCGCGGGCAGCCGCTTGTCCACGACGCCGAGATACTTCCGCAGCCGCTCGCGGTTCGGTTCGATGGACTTGAGGTACGCTTCGGGCGAAGTGAAGTCGGGCTTCCAGAACTCCTTCCGCTTCGCCACTGACGCCGCGATCTCGCGGTCGAGGTACTTGTGGATCCCGTGCACCATGGTCTTGTGGAGCGGGTCCTTCGCTTCGAGGAGTTTGGTGCCGGGAAGGGGATCGGCGGCGATCGCGGCGGCGGGAAGGAGTGCGACGAGCGCGAGGAGAAGGAGTCGCGTCACGGATGGGGCTCCCGGCGGAGTCGGAGGAGGGAATCTCCGAACAGTGTACCGGGGGAATCGCGGTGGGTCACTTGTGGAGTGACATGGTGGACATGCTGGCCCGCACTCGCCTATGACGGTCGCGTCTCGCCAAGCCTCGACACGACCACTCCATACTGCGCACTCGGAGAGTGCGGGCCACACTGGGGCCGGTCACTTGTTGCGTCGTTCGGCGAGGTAGGCGGCAAGGGCGTCGCGCCAAGGGCGGGGAGCGGGCACGCCGGCGGCGGCGAGCTTCTCGCAACTCAGCACGCTGTAAGGCGGTCGCTTCGCGGGTCGCTTGAACTCCGCGCTTGTGGTCGGGGAGAGGTCGGCCTTCACGCCTGCCTGCTCGAAGATGCTCGCGGCGAACTCGTGCCACGACGCCGAACCCGCGTTCGTGACGTGAAAGAGCCCGGCGGCGTCGCGTTCGATCAGGGCCGCGGCCGCGGCCGCCACGTCCGCCGTGTAGCTCGGCGTGCAGAACTGGTCGTTCACCACCTTGAGCGGCTTGCCGTCGCCCGCGATCTTCAGCATCGTCTCGACGAAGTTCCCGCCTTTGCCGCCGGAACCCCACACGCCGTACAGCCCGCAGGTGCGGATCGCGAGGTGACGCGGATCGGCCGCGAGCGTGGCGTATTCGCCCGCCAGCTTGCTGATGCCGTAGACGCTCGCGGGGCCCGGAGCGTCCGTTTCCGCGAACGGAGTCGATCGGGTGGAATCGAGGCCGAAGACGTAATCGGTGCTGAAGTGAACGAGCTTCACGTTCGCGTCGCGGCAGGCGAGCGCAAGCGCCCGCACACCCCATCCGTTGACCGCCATCGCGGCCTCGGGCTCGGTTTCGGCCTGATCGACGAAGTTGTACGCGGCGCAGTTCATGAGCACGGCCGGCTTCACGGCCGCGAGCGTGGCGGCGATCCCGGCCGGCTTCGCGAGATCGATGTCCGCCCGCGTGAGGGGAACGACCTCGCCCCTCAGGCGAGGCACGAGATCGCGGCCGAGTTGGCCCTGAGAGCCGAGAACGGCGATACGCATGTCACAGTCCGAAGATGGGGCCGGAGCCGCCGATGCCGCCGCGGAGGTTCGGGTTCACTGGCCGGTTGGTCAGCCGCTCCTCGGCCGCGGCGAGGTCGCCGAGCCGCTCCGCTTCCTCGGCTTCGTCCTCGGCGTCTTCCTTCTGCCGCTGGATCGTCTTGAGGCTGAGCGAGATCCGCCGGGCTTCCGGGTCCACGCTCAGGATTTCGACATGCACCGTTTGCCCTTCGCTCACGATGTCACGAACGCGGCGGACGCGCTGCGTCGAAAGCTCGGACACGTGAATGAGCCCCTCGATGCCGGGCTCGAGTTCCACGAAAGCGCCGAAGTCCGCGAGCCGCGTGACCTTGCCGTCGACCCGCGCCCCGGCCTTCACCGTCTCCGCGAAATCGTCCCACGGACTGCGGATCATCGCCTTCAAGCTCAGCGCGATCTTGCGGGTGTCGAAGTCGATTCGGGCGATCTTCACCTCCACCGAATCCCCGACCTTGAAGAGCGAGTTCGGATCGTCCACGCGTTGCCACGAGATCTCGGAGACGGGGAGCAGGCCGTCCGCACCGCCGAGGTCCACGAACACGCCGAACGGCTTGATGCTCCGCACGATGCCGGTCTTCACCACGCCTTCGGCCGCCGTCTTCCAGAACTCCTCGGCCTTGATGGCCTTCTCGCGTTCCTGCACGGCACGGCGGCTCACGATCAGGTTCCGCTCCGCCGGGTTCACCTCGGCGACCATCACCTTGATCCGCTGATTCACGAACTGCTCGATGTTCTCGACGCGGTAAAGGTCGAGTTGGCTGGCGGGGAGGAAGCCGCGGATGCCGTTGGCTTCGACCGTGAGACCGGACTTGTTCTTGTTCGTGCCCGTGACCTTCACTTCGATGAAGGTGCCGTAGGCGAGCCCGGACCAGTCCTGCACGACCTGCGTGGAGCCTTCGCGGGTCAGGATGAGGAGCCCGTTGGCATTGTCGAAGCGTTCGACTTCGAACTCGACGGTGTCGCCGATCCGCGGCGGCTTGTCTTCGAACTGTTGAATCGGGAGCACGCCCTGGGAGCGGCCTCCGGGCACCTCGACGAACACGTCCTTGCCGTGAATGCCGACGATGGTGCCGGATTTGCGCTTGGTCGCGGCCATGGGAGCGGCCGTCTTTTGCTCCTCGACCGCGACGGTCGTCGTGACGTCGAACCCGGCCATGGCCTGGTTCAGTTCATCCTCGATGAGCTTGTCCAGTTCGCGGTTGTTGGGCTTGGCGCCGGCGAACTCGCGTTTGCCGAGATCCTGCGGTTTGCCGCCGGGATTGAGCGGCTTCTCGTTTTTGGGTTTGTTCTGGGGGAAGGGCCGCGTAGCGCCGCCGGGTCGGCGGGCGCCGGGGTTCGGCTTGCGGTCGAGCGGCGACGCGGGAGCCGCCGTCGAGCCGGCCGCGTCAGCGGCCGGAGGCGTAACAGTCGTGGGGGCGGGCGTCTCGGCGTTCGGCTCGGTCATCGTGCAATCCTCCGTCTGGTGAACTTAGCGGAGGAGGTGCGGCCCGACAACCGATCCGGTCACGAGGGAAGCGCCTTTGGAAATTGGCGAAGCCCAATCCGGGTGGCCCCGGCGCCCCTTCCGAGGGTGGCGACTTCGAAGGAAGTTGCCCCCGAGAGGAGCCCCGGCTGGAAGCCGGGGCCACACACCGGCTAGAAGCCGGTGCCACCCAAGAGCGGCTTCGCCGCCAAAATCTTTCGGCGCATCCGGTCACGGGATCACGAACGCCAACCCGGTGATGACGACGGTTTCAGCCACGCCGCCGGTGATGGACAGCCCCTGAGGATAGAGGTAGTACGGAGTCGGGCTGCCCGGCAGGCACTTGCCCGCGTTCGTGTCCAGAGCGCCCGACACGCACGACGTCGCGAGGCTGCTCGGCCACAACATCACGTTCTTGTAGAAGGAGATCGTCGAGACGAACGGCGTCGCCAGGCCGAGATCCCACCCGTACCGCTCCGAGTTTCGTTCCTCGAAGTGCAGACGGCGATGCACGATGAAGCCCGGCTCGTACGTCACGTGGCCGGGCGGCAGAGCGTCCGTCTTGGCCACGTACCTGGTGCCGGGAGGCACCATGGGCTTGAGCGTCGGGAACGGCGTGGTCTTCTTCTGCTCCTCGGCGGTCTTGCCGAGTTGCTTGCCGATCGACCCGTAAATGATCCGTTCGAGCGTGTCGTCGTCGTACACGGTGAAGATGGCCGACCGCGGCGGAAGCTGCGTCACTTCCGGCCCGAGGTCCATGGACTTCGGATTCGGCTGGATCGTGGCCGGCGGCGGGTCTTTTTTCTCGACCTTCGGTTCGTCCACCTTCTTCGGCTCGGGTTGAAGCGCGATGGTCGGAGACGGGAGGTCGGGCACCACGGGAATGAATGGGGCCGGATCGGCGATCGGCTTCTCGATCACGGTTTGCGGCACGACGACGGGTTGGGGCACGCCGAGCGGCGCGGCGGGCACGTCCGGCACGCCGATCGCGGGGATCGGATCCTGATGCGCGGCCATGGCCACTTCGCTGCGGTCGGCGAGGCCGTCCGGCGCGGAGGCGTTCTCGGCCTTGTGGAAGTAGAGAACCTTGCCCGCGGCGCCGGGCGCGGCGGAGCGCGGCGCCGGCGGATGCGCCGCGACCGGGCGGACCGGGTTCGCCGCAATCGACGCCGAAGGTTGGCCCGTGGGCTGATCGTATACGGTGCGAACGGGCCCCGGCGCGGGGCGTGAAGGGAAGGGCGTGCCGAAGGTCGCGGCGACCCGCGGCTGAACCACAGGCTGTTGAGTCGCCTTGGTTCGCAACCCGCCGCCGTAGACGGGCTGTTGTGCGCTCGCCGCCGAGGCGAACGCCGCGGCCACGGCCAGGCTACAGAGCATCCGCCGAAGCCGGCTCCGCCGTGCTGTAGTTCGGCGATTCTTGCGTGATCGCGATGTCATGCGGATGGCTCTCTTGGACACTGGCGGCGGTCACCTGAATGAACCGCGCCTTCGATCGAAGTTCGACCAGCGTGCGACAGCCGCAGTAGCCCATGCCCGCCCGCAAGCCGCCGACCATCTGGTACACGAACGGGGCCAACTGCCCCTTGTACGGCACGCGACCCTCGACGCCCTCGGGCACGAGTTTGCCGTTGTTCCGCGGCGCGGCGGCCCCGCCCTGCGAATACCGATCCGCGGACCCGGCCACCATCGCCCCGAGCGACCCCATGCCGCGGTAGGACTTGAACGTCCGCCCGCGGTAGAGGATCAACTGGCCCGGGCTCTCGGCGAGGCCCGCGAACAAGCCGCCGATCATCACCGAATACGCGCCCGCGGCCAGAGCCTTCGTGATGTCCCCGCTGTAACGGATGCCGCCGTCCGCGATCAGCGGCACGCCGGTTCCAGCCAGCCCCTTCGCGGCCTGTTCGATGGCCGAAATCTGCGGCACGCCGACGCCGGAAACGATCCGCGTGGTGCAGATGCTCCCCGGCCCGATGCCGACCTTCACCGCGTCCGCCCCGGCTTCCGCGAGGGCACGGGCCCCGGCCTCGGTCGCGACGTTCCCCGCGATCACGTCGATCGCGTGCCGCTTCTTGATTTCCCGCACCGTCTCGATCACGTTCCGACTGTGCCCGTGCGCCGAATCGACGACCAGCACGTCCACCCCGGCTTCGATCAGCGAGGCGGCCCGATCGAAATCATGAACCCCGATCGCCGCTCCGACTTTCAACCGACCCCGGGCATCTTTACACGCATTCGGGAATTTCTGCGTTTTGTCGATGTCCTTGATCGTGATCAACCCCTTCAGTCTGAATTCATCGTCCACAAGGAGCAGTTTCTCCACCTTATTTTTGGTGAGGAGCTGCTCGGCCGCGACGAGCGTGGTGTTCTCCGGAGCCGTCACCAGGTTCTGGTGCGTCATCACCTCGGCGATCTTCTGGTTGTTGTCCGTCAGGAACTTGAGATCGCGGCGGGTGAGGATCCCCTTCAGCTTGCCGTCCACGGTGATGGGCACGCCCGAGACGTGGTGCTCCTCCATGATCTGCCGGGCGTAGCCGACCGTTTGATCCGGCGGGAGCGTGATCGGATCGGTGATGATGCCGTTCTCGCTCCGCTTCACTTTGTCCACTTCGCGGGTCTGCAGCGGCACGGAGAGGTTCTTGTGGATGATGCCGATGCCGCCCTCCTGGGCAAGGGCGATGGCGAGTTCGCTCTCCGTCACCGTGTCCATCGGGCTGGAAAGAATCGGGATGTTGATGCGAACGTTTCGCGTGAGTTGCGTGCGGACGTCGGCGTCCTTGGGCACGAGGTCCGAGTAGCCGGGTTCGAGGAGCACGTCGTCGAAGGTGATCCCCTGATACGCGATGCGGTCGGTCATGCTCTGCTCCCTGTGGCGCCGGTTCGAGAATTGTAGTGGACGCGGGGCACGAGACGCGCCAGCCGGGTCGTGAACGCGACGCATGCGATGCGACGGGAAAAGTTGGCGAGCGCCGCTGCGCCGAACAACGGCCCGGATTCTCCGGCTACCTCCCGGACGCCGACCGACGCGCCGCCTGAACATGGGGGAGGCCGTTCATCGAGACATGAAATACGTCGTGTCGTCGTCGGTGCCGATCGTGAAATGACGATGCACCTCCTGAAATCCCAAGAGCGCGAGTTTGGTTCGGCCGGCGACGACAACCCATTCGGAGTCGATCAGATCGCTCGGAACGCCGCTCAAGGTGTCCGGCGAAAATCGGAAGGTCGCAGGAACGAGCCGGCCCACGCCGCTGCCGAGGGCGCCAAACACGTTCACGGGTCTGCCGCCGGAGGGCAGGCCGAGCGCGGCCGCGACATCTTCGCTGAGTGTGGTGAGCCCGCAGCCCGTGTCGAATTGGAACGCTCTGACTCGCTCGCCGAAGGAACCCAGAACGTGAAGCGGGACTTCGACTCTCGCGATCTCCAATCCGTATCGCAGCGAGATTCTGATTGGGGCGGTGAAAGACATCCGGCATCAAGCGAGTTGGGACGAGGGGGCGGGAATGGAATCGTTGTCGGGGATGAGAGTCAATTGGATGCGATCCATGATTTCGGGCGGAAGCGCAGCGAGTAGTTCCTGAAACTCGAGTGCATCCTCGGCGGAGGCCACCACACGACGATCCAACGCGTCTCCGCGCCATTCGTCCAGAAACGCCACATGGTGTCCCGGGTAGCGGGCATCGAGTATCGCATCCTGGCGGCGACGCGCGGCGGCCTGATCGCGTGTCAGGGGCGGAGAGAGCGTCGTTTCGGATTGTGTCATGTGCGATCCTTTCAATTGATGGAATCTAACGCCAGGACAAGGCGGGAACAAGGGACTTCCGGACAGGCCTACGAGGTCCAGACGGCATCCGATAAACTGATTCAATGACGACGCCGACCGCGAACATCCGGAATTTCTGCATCATCGCCCACATCGACCACGGGAAGAGCACGCTCGCGGATCAGTTCCTGCTCAAGACCGGCACCATCTCCGAACGCGACATCAAGGCGCAGACGCTCGACAGCATGGATCTCGAGCGCGAACGCGGCATCACCATCCGCATGCACCCGGTCACGGTGTACCACGAGAAGGACGGCGTCCGGTACGAGCTGAACCTGATCGACACGCCGGGCCACGTGGACTTCAACTACGAAGTGAGCCGCAGCCTCGCGGCGTGCGAAGGGGCCATTCTGCTCGTGGACGCCTTTCAAGGCGTGCAGGCCCAGACCGTCGCCAACGCGTTCCTCGCCATCGACGCCGGTCTCAAGCTCATTCCGACGCTCAACAAGATCGACCTGCCGCACGCCCGGCCGGACTTCGTGATCGGCGAGATGGAAACCGCGGTGATGACCGACCCCGCCGAGGTGATGCGGGTCAGCGGCAAAGCCGGCATCGGCATCGAGGAGATGCTCGATTGCATCGTCGATCGCGTGCCGCCACCCCCCGGCGACGCGACCGCCCCGGTGAAAGCGCTCATCTACAACTCGCACTTCGACACGTACAAGGGCGTCGTCGTCTACATCCGCATGATGGACGGCGTGATCAGGAACGGGCAACGCATCAAGCTGATGCGTACCGGCCGCGAGTACGTCATCACCGAGATGGGGCAGTTCCGCCCGGACATGACGAAGTGCGACGAACTCGCCGCCGGGCAGGTCGGGTACTTCACCGCGAACATCAAGAACATCGAGTTCGTGAACATCGGCGACACGGTGACGGACCCGTTCAACCCCGCGGCCGAACCGCTCGCCGGGTACAAGGAACCGAAGCCGATGGTGTACTCGGCCCTGTACCCCGTGAACAACAACGAGTTCGAGGACCTCCGCGAAGCGCTCGGCAAACTGAAGCTCAACGACAGTTCGTTCACATACGCGCCGGAAGTGTCGGACGGGCTCGGCTTCGGCTTCCGCTGCGGCTTCCTCGGCATGCTCCATCGCGAGATCATCCAGCAGCGGCTCGAACGCGACAGCGACTTGAACCTCGTTCAAACGGCGCCGAACGTCACGTTCGAAATCGAAAAGCAGAACGGCGAGGTGGTTCACGTTCACGGCCCGCAGGACGTGCCCGAGGGCGGCGGCATCAAGGAGTTCCGCGAGCCGATCGTCCGCATCAGCTTCCTCATTCCTGCGACGAACATCGGCGCCATCATGGGCCTGTGCACCGATCGCCGCGGCACGTTCGTTCGCACCGAGTACCTCAGCCAGCAGCGCGTGATCCTCGTGTACGAGATGCCGCTCGCGGAAGTGATCTACGACCTCTACGACAAGCTCAAGTCCGTGACGCACGGCTACGGCACCATGGATTACGAAGTGCTCGGCTACCGCGAGGCGGACCTCGTGAAACTGGACATCCTCGTTCACGGCAACAAGGTGGACGCGCTCTCGATCATCGTCCACCGCTCGAACGCGGAACGCCGCGGCCGGCAGGTGCTGCAGAAGCTTCGCAAGGAAATCGACCGCCACCTCTTCGAGGTGTCGCTGCAGGCCGCCATCGGCGGCAAGATCATCGCCCGCGAGAACATCGCCGCGATGAAGAAGAACGTGACCGCGAAGTGCTACGGCGGCGACATCACCCGCAAACGCAAGCTCTGGTCGAAGCAGGCCGAAGGCAAGAAACGGATGAAGCAGATCGGCCAGGTCGAAGTCCCGCAGGAGGCGTTCCTGGCCGTGCTGGAGAGCGACGAGTGAGCCCACGGATCGCGCCAGGTCGCCAAATTGGCGACCTGGCGGAAAACACTTCAACGGTTGGCTCCGATCGGATACGCTTGCGTCGCTTCAACTCCGGTCGGCCACGCGATCGGCTCGACGATGGCGAATAGAATCCCGGAACGATGCTACGACCTCTCTTCGCCCTGTTCGTTCGTCTCCTGTATCGCTTCCGCGTGTTCGGCCGGGAGCACGTGCCCGGGAGCGGCGGGGCTCTCGTCGTCTGCAATCGCGTCAGCGGGTTGGATCGTCTCGTGCTTCGCGCGGCATGCCCGCGTGGGCTCACGATCCTCCCGGACGCCGGAGCGAACGTCGAAGCCGCGGTCGCGGCGCTGCGCCGCGGCGAAGTCGTGCTGCTCTTCCCCGAAGGCACGCTTTCGAGAAGCGGGCATCTTCAGGCCTTCGGCCCCGAGGTCGACGCGATTCTCGCACAGGCGAACGTGCCGGTGATCCCGGCCGCCACGCACGGCCTCTGGGGCAGCATGTTCAGCTATCGGGACGGCCGGTACGGCGTGCGTTGCCCGCGCGGCTGGCGTCGGCACGTCGCCGTCATCTTCGGAATGCCCGCAACCGGAAGCGGCCCCGATCTGCGGCTCGCGGTGGAGTCGGTCGCGGCGGACCTTGCGATTCGTCAGAGCGACTTCACTCCGCTCGTGCATCGGACCTTTATCCGGAACGCCGTGCGGCTGCGGAACCTTTTCCGGCCCTGCGTGGTGGACAACGCGGCCGGCGAGAAGATTCTCACGTGGGGGAAGATGTTCGTCGCCGTGATGTGCGTCACGGGGTTTCTGCGGAAGAAGCTCGGCCCGGAGCAGAACGTCGGCGTGTGGCTGCCCACGAGCCTCGGGGGAGCCCTCGCCAACCTCGCGATCGCGCTGCTCCGCAAAACCTCCGTGAACCTCAACTACACGGCCGGGCCCGAGGCCGTGGCCTCCGCCGCGAAGCAAAGCGGGCTCCGCGCCGTCGTCACGTCCAAGCGCTTTCTCCTGCGGGCCTCGCTGGAACTCCCGCCGGATATCGAGCGCATCTATCTTGAGGACGTGCTTGCGGGCGTCACCAAGGGACGGCAGATCCGGTCGTTCCTGCTCGCCCTGTTCGCCCCGGCCTGGTTCATCGAGCGCGTGCTGCTCGGGCTCCATCGCCACACCGTGGACGACACGCTCACCATCGTCTTCTCCTCGGGCAGCACCGGGGAACCGAAGGGGATCGTGCTCACGCATAGGAACGTGGGCTCGAACGTGGATTCGGCGATCCAGACGATTCAGATTCGCCCGAAGGACAAGTTGCTCGGCGTGCTGCCGTTCTTTCACTCGTTCGGGTACACGGTGGCGTTGTGGGCGCCGCTCGTGGCCGGCGCCGTCGCGGTGTACTACCCGGACCCGCGCGGGGCGAAGGAAGTGGGGCACCTCGTTCGCAGGAACGCGGCCACGCTGATGCTCAGCACCGCCACGTTCCTGCGCTTCTACATCCGCCGCTGCGAGGCGGACGACTTCAAATCGCTCCGCATCATCATCTGCGGCGCGGAGAAGCTTCCGGTGAAACTGCAGGACGAGTTCCGGGAGAAGTTCGGCGTGCTGCCGCTGGAAGGGTACGGCTGCACGGAACTCTCGCCGGTCGTGTCCACGAACCTTCACGATCTCACGCTCGACGACGTCACGCAAATCTGCAACGTGCGCGGCACCGTGGGCCGCTGCATCCTCGGCGTGGCCGTGAAGGCCTTCCACACCGAGACGCGCGAACCGCTTCCTGCCGGAGCCGAGGGCGTGCTCTGTGCGAAGGGGCCGAACGTCATGGTCGGCTACCTGCACCAACCCGAGAAGACGGCCCAAGTGATTCGCGACGGCTGGTACTGGACCGGCGACGTGGGCCTCGTGCAGGCGGATGGCTTCATCAAGATCACCGGCCGCGTCAGCCGCTTCGCCAAGATCGCCGGCGAGATGGTGCCCCTCGAGAAGCTCGAGGACGAGATGCTGGAAGTCCTCGGCGGCGGCGATCGCATGTTGGCCGTGGCCGCCGTGCCGGACGAAAAACGCGGCGAACGCATCGTCGTGCTGCATCTCGCCGAGATGAAGCACGACCCCGCCGCGATCCTGGAAGCCCTCGGCGCCCGCGGCCTGCCGAACCTGTGGATTCCGGACGTTCGCGACTTCCGCCGCGTCGAGGCGCTCCCCGTGCTCGGCAGCGGCAAACTCGATCTCAAGCGTGTCGGCGAACTGGCCCGCGAACTCGCCGCGACCCCATGAACGATGGGCCTCTCGGAGCGAAACATGAACCTGCGGCAACTCGGCAATTCGGACCTGAACCTCACCCCGATCGGGTTCGGCGCGTGGGCCATCGGCGGCGGCGGCTGGGCCTTCGCCTGGGGCGACCAGGACGACGCTCAAAGCGTCGCCGCGATTCATGAGGCCCTCGATCTCGGCATCAACTGGATCGACACCGCCGCCGTCTACGGCTTGGGCCACTCCGAGGAGGTGGTCGCGAAGGCGCTCGAAGGGCGCGCCCGCCGCCCGTACGTGTTCACCAAGTGCGGCCGCGTGTGGGACGAGAACCGCCAAATCGGCAAACGCATCACGGCGGAGAGCATCCGCGCCGAGTGCGAAGCCAGCCTCCGCCGCCTCCGCGTGGATGTCATCGACCTCTACCAGATTCACTGGCCCGAGCCGGACGAGGACATCGAAGAGGGCTGGCAGGAGATGGTGCGGCTGAAGCAAGCGGGGAAGGTCCGCTGGATCGGAGTCTCGAACTTCTCCGCCGAGCAGATGACCCGCATCGCGAAGTTCGGCCCGATCACTAGCCTGCAGCCGCCGTACTCGATGGTGCGCCCCGAAGTCGAGGAGTCCGTTCTTCCGCACTGCCTGAAGCACGGCATCGGCGTGATCGGCTACTCGCCGATGGCCTCGGGCCTGCTCACCGGCGCCTTCACCCGGGCTCGCCTCGCCGCGCTCCCGGCGGACGACTGGCGCAAGGAGAAGAACAAGCACTACCAGGAGCCGCTGCTCACGCGAAACTTGAACCTCGTGGAGCTGCTGAAGAGCATCGGCGGGCGGCACGGGAAGAGCCCCGGCGAAGTGGCCATCGCCTGGACGCTGCGCCATCCCGCGATCACGGCGACGATCGTGGGCGCGCGGCGGCCCGGCCAGTTGAAGGAACTTCTCGGCGCGGCCGAGTGGCGGCTCGAGTCCAGTGAAGTGGCCGAGATCGCAGCCTTCCTCGCGGCTCACCCCGCCTGATCCCGCCCAGTTTGCCGGGGTTGCCCGTTCGCGCACGCGCTCTATCTAAGTCGTAACCTCCGGGGCTCGCCGGAGAGTGCGTTCCCGCCTTCCCCGAGAACCCATTCCATGCCTTCGACCGATCTCTCGCCTCGCGGAGCCGGCAGCCGGATGCTGCGCGCTCTGCTCGCTCTCGTCGTCTTCGCGGCCGCGGCCGCACCGGTGTCCGCGGCCGACAAGGCCGGCGAGAAGCCTCATGCCCCCGGCGGCGAGGCCAACCTCGTTCTACCGGACCTGAACTCGGTCAAATTCTTCGGGGATAGCGTCGGCGGCAAAGATCTTCTGTTCGCCGGCCTCGCCGTATCCGCCCTCGGGCTCGTATTCGGCCTCATGGTCTACTCGCAACTGAAGAATCTGCCCGTTCACAAGAGCATGCTCGAGGTTTCCGAGCTGATCTATGAGACGTGCAAAACCTACCTCTTCACGCAGGGCAAGTTCCTGTTCGTGCTGTGGCTCTTCATCGGGGCCATCATCGTCTACTACTTCAAGTTCCTCTCGCACTTCACGGACGAGAAGGTCGCGATCATTCTGTTCTTCAGCGTGGTCGGCATCCTCGGCAGCTACGGCGTGGCGTGGTTCGGCATTCGCGTGAACACCTTCGCGAACAGCCGCACCGCCTTCGCCAGCCTCACCGGCAAGGCCTTCCCCTGCTACGCGATCCCGCTCAAGGCCGGCATCTCGATCGGCATGCTGCTCATTTCGGTCGAACTGCTGCTGATGCTCATCATTCTGATGTTCATTCCCGGGGATTACGCGGGGCCGTGCTTCATCGGATTCGCGATCGGCGAATCGCTCGGCGCGGCGGCTCTCCGCGTCGCCGGCGGCATCTTCACCAAGATCGCCGACATCGGCGCCGACCTCATGAAGATCGTCTTCAAAATCAAGGAAGACGACGCCCGCAACCCCGGCGTGATCGCGGACTGCACCGGCGACAACGCCGGCGACTCCGTCGGACCCTCCGCGGACGGCTTCGAAACCTACGGCGTCACCGGCGTGGCCCTGATCTCCTTCATCCTCCTCGCCGTGCCGGACACCAAGGTCCAGGTCCAACTGCTCGTCTGGATCTTCATGATGCGCGTGATGATGGTGCTCGCCTCCGCCGGCAGCTACTTCATCAACGAGGCCCGCTCCAAAGCCACCTACGCGGACAAGAAAGACTTCAACTACGAAGTGCCCCTCACGATCCTCGTGTGGATCACCTCGATCGTCTCGGTCGCGCTCACCTACCTCGTCTCGTTCCTCCTGATTCCGGACGTGGCGGGCGACAAGTCGCTCTGGTGGAAGCTCAGCACGATCATCACGTGCGGCACGCTCGCCGGGGCGATCATCCCCGAACTCGTGAAGGTGTTCACCAGCACGCACTCGGGCCACGTGAAGGAAGTCGTCACCAGTTCGAAGCAGGGCGGCGCGAGCTTGAACATCCTCAGCGGCCTCGTCGCCGGCAACTTCTCCGCGTACTGGCTCGGCATGACGATCCTCGGGCTCATGGGCGTCGCATACTGGATGAGCATTCAGGTGCAGGGCACCTCGCCCTCGCTGATGCTCGCCCCCGCCGTCTTCGCCTTCGGCCTCGTCGCCTTCGGCTTCCTCGGCATGGGACCCGTCACCATCGCCGTGGACAGCTACGGCCCCGTGACCGACAACGCCCAGAGCGTGTACGAACTCTCGACCATCGAGACGCTCCCCGACATCCAGGAGGAGATCAAGCGCGACTTCGGGTTCGACCCGGACTTCCACACCGCCAAGGACAATCTCGAGAAGAACGACGGCGCCGGGAACACGTTCAAGGCCACCGCCAAGCCCGTGCTCATCGGCACCGCCGTCGTCGGCGCCACCACGATGATCTTCGCCATCATCGTGAAGCTCACCGACAAGCTGAACCCCACGCTCGTCACGAACCTCTCGATCATCAACCCGCTGTTCCTGCTCGGTCTCATCGCCGGCGGCGCGGTGATCTACTGGTTCACCGGCGCCAGCACCCAGGCCGTGACGACCGGCGCCTACCGCGCCGTCGAGTTCATCAAGGCGAACATCAAGCTGGACGACACCGTGACCAAGGCCAGCACCGAGGACTCGAAGAAAGTCGTGGGCATCTGCACCCAGTACGCCCAGCAGGGGATGTTCAACATCTTCCTCGTGGTGTTCTTCTCCACGCTCGGGTTCGCGTTCCTCGACGAGTTCTTCTTCATCGGGTACCTGATCTCGATCGCGCTGTTCGGCCTGTACCAGGCCATCTTCATGGCGAACGCCGGCGGCGCGTGGGACAACGCGAAGAAGATCGTCGAGACCGAACTGAAGGCGAAGGGCACGCCGCTGCACGACGCGACGGTGGTCGGCGACACCGTCGGCGATCCGTTCAAGGACACGTCCAGCGTGGCCCTGAACCCGATCATCAAGTTCACCACGCTCTTCGGCCTGCTCGCGGTGGAAGTGGCCGTTATGATGGCGGACAAGGATCTCCGCGCCGGGCTCACCGTCGCGTTCCTCGTCGTCTCGATGTTCTTCGTGTACCGCAGCTTCTACGGCATGCGGATCAAGGAAAGCGCGTAATCGCGTTCCACGGAGGTACCCGGAAACCGCAGGTGGCCCGAGCCGCCTGCGGTTTCTTCGTCGGAACGCCGGCAAGCGCCAGGGCGAGGCCGTTCCCGTCGTGTGCCCCCGACGCGGATCCACCGATATACTGAAGCGGAGAGCGGAGTACCCTCATGGCCTTCAGCGACTTCGATCAGCTGAAGATCATATCTGGTCTCGCTTCGATTCCAAGGCGAGCCACGACAACGACCAGGACGACCCCGATCACGTGACGTTCGTGGACGCGAACGAGCCCACGTGGGCCTGCGCCCGCGTGTTCGATTCCTACGTGTGATCCAGACCTCCTCATGCCTGGAGATTCCCATGCGTGCGTGCGTGATCGCGGCGATCGGCCTCGGATTGATGGTCGGCCTCGGCTGCAGTGGAAGTGGCGGCGACGATCTCGAGACCAAGCTCAAGACGAGCGAGAAGAACCTCAAAGTGATCGGTATCGGCGTGAACAACTTTGCTGTGGCGCGGCAGGACAGGCTGCCGCACGCCAACTGGTCAGAAAAATGGCAAGAATCTTGGAAGCGCGATGTGAAACTGAGTTGGCGAGTCGCAATACTCCCGTTCATCGAGGAAACCGAACTTTACAAACAGTTTCACCTCAACGAATCGTGGGACAGCGAACACAACAAAGCCCTCATTCCGTTGATGCCCAACTTCTATAAGAGCCCGCTTCGGGAGGCGGACGCGGGCATGACCTACTACAAGGTGTTCACGGGCTCCGCTACGAAGGATAAGCAACCGGTGATGTTGTTCAACCAGTTCGGCTACGCTCAGTACACGATCGGCAACGTGCCGGATGGTTCGAGCAACACGATCTTCGCGGCCGAGGGTGGTGAGCCGGTCATTTGGACGAAGCCGGACGATTTCAAGTACGATCCCCAGCAACCGCTGCCGAGGATCGCTCATCCCGGAATGAATGTGTTTCTGATCGTGATGGTCGATGGCGTCACCAAACGCGTCTCGGTGTCGAACCCCGAAGCGGAGATTCGTAAAGCGATCGAAGCCAACGACGGGTCGCCAATCAAACTGGAGTGACGGGCCGTCCACTGGCCTCCGGCTCACTTCTTCAGCGGGTGGCGTTCGAAGAAGTCCCACATTTGATCGTTGATGTTCTCCTTCGTCGCCCACGCGTGGCCGAGCCCAGCCACCTCCACATACTTCACCTCGTGCCCTTCCTTCTTGTACTTGTCCCAGTTCTCGCGGGCCCAGTCCACGGGGAGCAGTTTGTCCTTGTCCCCGTGAACGATGAAGACCGGGAACTTGCGTTTGGCGTTGACGCCGAGGAGATTCTGCAGGCCGAGCGGGCCCGAGTGCGAGGCCACCGCGGCCACCACCTGGCTGCGTTCCGCTCCCACGAGATGCGAGAAGTATCCCCCGTTGGACATTCCCACCGTGTAAATGCGGTTCGGGTCGATCTTGTACCGGGATCGCGTCTCCACGACGAGCGCGTCGAAGAACGCGAGGTCCGCCTTCACCTTGTCCGGCGTGAGGCCCCAGCTCTTCCCCACCGCCTCGGGATACGCGAGGATGAATTTTTTCTCGGCGGCGAGGTCGTCCAGCTTCGTGTACTTCGGCATCACGTCTTTGCTGTCGATCAGCATGCCGTGGAAGGCGACGAGCAGAGGTGCGGGTTTGTTCACGTCCACTGAGCGGGGCACGACCAACCGATAGACGCGCTTCTGAGAACCGACCGTCAGCGATTCTTCGGGATACGTGCCGGGCCGCGGATCGGCCGAAGCCACGGGCATGCACCCGACAACTGCGAACACGACGGCCCCGAGAAGAATGTGGTTCATACTTTAAGTTTAGTCGCGAGGCGGAGTCCGCGGAGCCGAGCGCACTTCGCTCCGCGGACTCCGCCTCGCGGCCAAACGGGCTGGAGCACGCGACATGTCGTCATTGGCGGATCTGAAGTCTCTCGAAGCCACGGGGCTCGCCGCGCTCGGCGGCTGCGCCGACGAGGCCGCCCTCCGGGCATGGAACACCCAGCATTTCGGGGACAAGGGGCTCATGAAGGCGGCCCTCGCCGCCATCGGCAAAGTCGCCAAGGAGGAGCGCCCCGCGTACGGGCAGGAGGCGAACCGCGTCAAGCTCGCACTTGAATCGGCGTACGCCGTGAAACTCGCGGAGGCGAAAGAAGCCGCGCTCCAGGCCAGCCTCGACGCGAACCCGCTGGACGTGACCTTGCCCGGCCGCGGCCGGCCCCGCGGCCGCCTCCATCCTGCCACCCAAATCCTCCGTCAGATCACCGGCATCTTCGCCGACATGGGCTTCCAGGTGTACCGCACCCGCGAAGTCGAGACGGACGAGTTGAACTTCGAACACTTGAACATGCCCGCGCATCACCCCGCGCGGGACATGTGGGACACGTTCTTCACCACGACTCCGGGCGTGATCCTTCGCACGCATACGAGCCCCGGCCAGATCCACGTGATGCGCGAACAGTTCCCGAAGCCGATCCGCGTCATTCTCCCCGGCATGTGCTACCGGAACGAAGCGATCAGCTCCCGCAGCGAGATTCAGTTCCATCAGGTGGAAGGGCTCGCGATCGGCGAAGGGATCACGATGGCGGATTTGAAGGGTACGATCACGGCGTTCGCGCGGCGGATGTTCGGCCCGGAGCGGCAGGTCCGCATTCGCAGCAGTTACTTCCCGTTCACCGAGCCGAGCATCGAGGTGGACATCGACTGGCCGAAGGACGATCCGAACCGCGACCGCCTGACCAAAGGCACCGGCTGGCTCGAAATCATGGGCGCCGGCATGGTGCATCCGAACGTGCTCAAGGCCGGCGGGTACGACCCCGCGAAGGTCACTGGCTTCGCCTTCGGCATGGGCCCGCAACGCATGCTCATGTTGAAGCACGCGATCGACGACATCCGCCTCTTCTGGCAGAACGACCTGCGCTTCCTGCGTCAGTTCTGAGTCACTTCATCCGCTTGAGCAGGGCCTCGAACTCGACGTCGTCCCGGATCGAGGCGAGGTCGGGTTCGGTGAGCAGGTCGCCGACTCCGCGCCAGCCCGCCTCCGCCAGGTCGTTCAGCAGGTCGAAGCACCACGTCTTCAGCCGCTTCGCGGTGTCCGGGTCGCGGGCGCTCGACGACGCGACGGCGTACACGCAGGCGACCTGATACCGCGCCGCGAGATCGAGGCTCGGCGTCTTCAACAATTCGGACGCGCCTTTCTCCACCTCGGGAATCTGACCGAGCCTCGCCCGCACGAGAAGCGCCTCGGCCGCGGTGAAAACGTCCCGGCGATCGATGGCCGCGACCTTATCCCGGTCCGCGAGGCAGGTCTCGAAGTGGGTCCGGCTCGCGATCGCGTTCTCGACGAGACCGAGGATCCCGGATCGATCCGATCGCAGGAACGTGGCCACGCCGAGGCGGTAGTGGGCGCCCGAGAGGCGGCGCCGGATGTCCACCTGCTCCGGGTCCGTCGCGAGGGCGGCCTCGAAGACGGGGCGTGCTCGCTAGTACTCCGTGATCGCGGCGAGCGCGTCCCCGCGGGAGAGCAGGTGGAAGTCCCCGAGATAGAGCCACGTTTGCGCGAGGTCGAACTGGGCCGCGGCATGGAACGCGGCGGCGGTCTTCGGCGTGCGGCGCAGCGTCTCGGTTCGCAGAGCTTGCCCGTCGAGGTACGCCTTCTCCGCCTCGGGAAGTTTGCCCTGCCGCAGGAACGCGTGCCCCATCTGCATCTTGGTCTCGGCGCGGTACACCCGCAGGAGGAAGACGTCCTTCGTGGGCAGGGCCTCGAACCCCTCCTCGGCGAGGCGGTACGATTCGAGCGCCTTCTCCGGGCGCCCGAGGCGCAGATCCGCGAGCGCCACCAGCCCATGCGACTCCGCGACGAGTTGCTTCGCGCCGACCAGATCCGCGGGTTTGGCTTTCCCTTCCTTCACGAGCGTCTCGAGGATCGCGACACGACGCTCGCGGAGTTTCAGGGCCTCGGCATGAAGCTCGCGCCCGCGGGGAGTGTGCCCCAGTCGCTCCTCGACCTTGCCGAGGTCGTGCGTCACGATGGCCATGTTCAGCAGGTACACTTCGTCCGCTTCGTTCTCGCGGAGCAGCTTGCGGAAGACTTCGTCCGCCTTGTTCAGCCAAAGGGCGGCGTCGGTGATCTGGTTGGCGATGAAATAGATGCCGCCGATGCGGCCGTAGGCGAGCCCCTCGGTGCGGTCTTCGAGCGGGTTGCGGAGCGCGGTGTCGCGCACGTCGTCCAGCTTCTTCAGCATCTGGTCGATGATGCGTTTGCGGAGCGGGGCGAGCGTGGTCCGGTTCCGCATCACGTTGTCGATGTCGATGAGCACGGCTCGAATGGTGTCGAGCGCGACCTTGCGTTGAGCGGCGGCGACGTCGCGGGCTTCCTTCGCGCGCTTCTCCTCGGCCACGGCCTGAAGCTTGGCGACTTCCTCCGCCCGCCGCGCCACCTCTTTAAGATCGCGTTCATCCTCGGCCTTGCTCCGCGCCGCGTTCGCTTCACCGTTCGCGACGAAGAGTTGCCATGAGAGAACGGACGGCACGACGAGCAGCGCGACGGCGAGGAACACGGCCACGGCGCCGACCGGGTTGCGCTTCCCCCAGCGCCACGCCTTCTCGGCGCGGCTCACGGGCCGGGCCACGATCGGCCGGCCTTCCCGGTAGCGTTGCAGATCGTCCGCGAGATCCCCGGCCGTGGCGTACCGCTTCGCGGGCTCCTTCTCCAGGCACTTCAGGCAGATCGTCTCGAGATCTCGCGGGAGTTTCGCGGTGAGTTGGCTCGGGGGCACGGGTTCGCGGGTTCGAACCATGTCCAGCGTGTCCAGAATGCTGGAGCCGGAGAAGGGCGGGCGGCGCCCCGTGAGCAGGTCGTAGAGGATCGCGCCGAGGGCGTAGACGTCCGCGAGAGGGCCGACCGTTTCTCCGCGGGCCTGCTCGGGCGCCATGTAGCTCGGAGTGCCGAGCACCTGGCCGTCCTGCGTCACGCCCGATTCGCCTTCGATCTCCTTCGCGAGGCCGAAGTCGGTGATCTTCGGCGTGCCGTCCTTCGCGAGCAGAATGTTGGCGGGCTTGAGATCGCGGTGAATGATGCCGCGTTCGTGGGCGTAGCTCATGGCCCGGGCGAGCCGCTCCGCCACGGTCGCGGCGTAGAGCGGGGGTTGTGGTTCCTTCGACACCTTGCGGGCGAGCGTGCCGCCGTCCACATACTCGAGCGAGAAGAACGGCAGCCCGTCGTGTTCGCCGACCTCGAAGACCTGCACGATGCCCGGATGCTGGAACCGTGCGACAGCCTGAGCCTCGGCGAGGAACCGCGACAACACGGACGGCGAAGCGTGCGATCCCGCGAGGATCATCTTCAACGCGACGAGCCGGTTCAGCCCGATCTGCCGCGCGCGGTACACCACGCCCATGCCGCCGCGGCCGAGTTCTCCCAGCGTTTCGTACCCGGGAATCTCCGGCGCCGTCGGCTTCGGAACGTGCACCTCGAAGTCGTCGTTCTTGTCGCTCGGCGTGTACGCGCCGGTAGCGAGGGACGTGTCTTTCCGGTGGTCCGTCTCCGCTTTCGCGGCCGGGAGATCCGTTGTGACGTCGGGTTCGGGGCGAGGGTCGGGCATGGTGAACAGCATGTTCGATCGAAGGGGGGAAGTAAAGGGTGCCGCGGCGAGTTCGCTTCGGGTATCATTTCCACATTCCGCCCGACCGCGCTCGCGGAGTCGCTCATGTTCCGTTCGGCCGTTCTCGCTTCGCTTCTGCTCGCATCGCCCGGGTTCGCTCAGATCCAACCGGAACTCGGATACGCGTTCCCGGCCGGAGGGAAGGCCGGAGCCGCGATCCCAATCCAACTCGGCGGCGCGGAGTGGACGCCGGACATGCAGTTCTTCTGCTTCGACTCTCGCGTGAAGCTCGAAGCCCTCGGCCCGCCCGGCGAGTTGCTCATCCCGCCGCCACCGTACTGGTTCGGCGCCAAGGGTCGCCTCAGTTCCCTGCCGCTCCTCCGCGAACGCCCCGCAAGGATCACCCTGCCGGCCGATCTGCCGCCCGGCCCGATTCGCTGGCAAGCTTCGAACGCGAACGGCAGCACGTCCGTCGGCGTGTTCTGGATCGGAACCGGATCCGAACTGATGGAAGACGCGGCCCGCAAGGCGCCTCTCCCGGCTCCGCCCCTCACGGTGAACGGCCGCCTCGGAAAGAACGAAGAGGTGGACCGGTATTCCTTCAAGGCCGCCGCCGCGGGACCCGTGACGTGCGAACTCGTGGCCCGACGCCTCGGGTCGAACTTCCACGGAGTCATCGAAGTGACGGACGCGAAGGGAGCGCTCGTCGCCGAGGCCGTGGACACGGAGGGGAACGACCCGGCGCTCACGTTCGCCGCCGCGGCCGGCGCCGAGTACACGATCGCGGTGCGGGACATCGATCACACCGGCGATCGGTCGTTCGTGTACCGGCTGGACATGCGGTCCGGGCCCCGCGTGCTCGCCACGATCCCCGCCGCTGGCCAACGCGGCGAGTCCCGCGAGGTCGAGTTCCTCCTCGCCACCGGGAGCGGAACGATCGAATCGATCAGGAAGCCGGTCGCCTTCCCGATGGCGGACACGCCGACGTTCCCGTTCAAACTCGAGACTCCGTGGGGCGGCGTGACACATTCTCTTTCGCTGAGCGACGTGAAGGACGGCCCCGCGCTCGCCGCGCCCGGCGCGTTCACCGGCACGTTCGACAAGCCGAACGCCGAGGCTCGCCACCCGCTCGCCGGGAAGAAAGGCGACCGCTGGACGATCCTTGTCGAAGCGCGACGATTCGGCTCGCCCGTCGACCCAAGCGTGAAGCTGATCGGACCGGACGGCAAGCCCGTGGCCATGAACGACGACCTGCCCGGTACCACGGAGGCGGGGCTCGAGTTCACCCTCCCCGCGGACGGCGCGTATCAGGTGGTGGTGACGGACGGCGGCGGCGCGGCTCCGAGCCGCGCCTCGATCTATCGAGCCAGCGTGCGCGTGCCCGCGGATGGCTTCACGCTCGCGGTCGCGGCGCAGAAAGTGAACGCTCCCGTCGGAACGAAAGCGACCATCGCGGTGAACGCCGTGCGAACGGGGAACTTCAAGGACCCGATCGCGTTGACGATCGCGGGGCTGCCCGCAGGAGTGGTGACGCCTCCGGGGCCGCACGTGATTCCCGCGAACGCGGCGAGTTACACCTTCAATCTGGACGTGCCCGCGACCGCGGGAACGGGAGCCGGATTGGTCACGATCACGGGAACGGCGACGGCTGGCGGGAAGCCGATGACGAAGGCCGCGGTGGCGCCACTGGTTCCCTCCGCGGGGAATCTCGCGCCGCGAGCGCCCGAGGAGTCGCAGTCCACGACGCTGGCCTTCGCGGTCACGATGAAGCCGCGGGTGAAGGGGCAACCCGTGGACAAGGACACGGGCCGCAAGGTGCCCCGCGGCTCGACCCATCCCGCGGACATCACCCTGCAGCGGCTCGAGGGGTACGGCGGCGAGATCACCCTGCGGCAGGCCGCGCGGCAATCGTATCAGGTGCAGGGGATCACCGGTCGGGATCTGGTCGTGCCCGCGGGAGCGACCGCCGCGGCGTTCCCGTGCTTCATGCCCGAGTGGCTCGAGACGATCCGCACCTCGCGCATGGGAATCATGGCCGAGGTGAAAGTGGCGGACCCGAAGGGCGCCGTTCGCACGCTGATCGCTCCCATCGACGGCTTCGTGACCATGACCATGGAAGGGGCGCTGCTGAAGCTGTCCGCCGAGCCCGAGATGGTGGTGAAGCCGGGCGAGCCGATCGTGGTGAAGGTGCGGCTGAGCCGGTCGCCGCGGCTCGTGGAGCCGGTGAAACTCGAACTCGTGCTTCCCGAGGAACTCGCGGCCGCGTTCAAATGCGATCCGGTGACCGCGCTCCCCGGGCAGACCGAAGTGGACGTCAAGGTGCTGGTCGTGGACGCGACGAAGCTCGCCGCCGAACCGACGCTCACGTTCCGCGGCACGGCGATCCAGCCCGGCAACCTCAAAGTCGTGTCCGAGGTCTCGGTCAAACTCGTGGCCACGAAGTAAGATGATGTTCCTCCGTTTCGGAGTCGTTCGATGCGTATCCTGTTCGCTTCGCTGATTCTCGCGGGGGTCGCGGCCGCCGCGGTTCCCGATTCGCCGACCAAGGCGCCCGAAGTCACCGTCGAGGAAGTGCGGGGCGAAGCCCTGGACGCCACCATCGCCAAGCACAAGGACAAGGTCGTGGTCGTGGACCTCTGGGCCACGTGGTGCGAATCGTGCGTGAAGAAGTTCCCGCACTTCGTGTCCCTGCACAAGAAGTACGCGGACAAAGGTCTCGTGTGCATGTCCATCTGCATGGAGAGGCTCACGGAGAACACGTACTCGAAGGACAAGGTGCTCGCGTTCCTGAAGAAGAAGGAAGCGACGTTCCCGAACTTCGTGGTGGCCGAACCGGAGAAGGACGAAGCCGCGCTCGCCAAGCGCCTCGGCGACGGCTACCGCCTCATTCCGCTGATGGTCATCTACGACAAGGCCGGCCGCAAAGCCTGGGCTTCGGACGACGGCCCGGCCCTGAACGACGCCCAACTCGAAAAGAAAATCGAAGACCTGCTCGCGAAGTGAGGACGCGTTCATGCGATGGGAATGGATCGGCATTCTGGTCCTGATCGCGCTCGGCGTCGGGCTGCTCGTGTTCCGCGAACCGGAACTGCAGCCCGCCGGCACCGGCGACGCGAGCAAGGTCACGATCGCGCCCGTCGATCTGGACGGCCTCGTGAAGGAAGTTCGTTCGCACAAGGGGCAACCGGTGCTCGTCGAGTTCTGGGCCACATGGTGCGGGCCGTGCCGCTCCCAATTCCCGAAGTTCGTCGCCCTTCATGAGAGCTACGCGGATCGCGGGCTCGTCTGCCTCAGCGTCGCCTTCGAACGGGACCCCGAAGCGGACCGCGATCGCGCCCTCGACTTCCTCAAGCGGCAGAAGTCCGACACCATCAACTTTCTCTGGACGGACCGCACCGACCGCGGAGCGGACGGCCTCGAGACGAAGTTCGGCTACCCCGGCGGCATCCCCTACGCCGCGTTCTTCGGCCGCGACGGCGAACGCATCGCCCCGGACGACGGCGCCATGTTCGGCACATCCGATCTGATTCGAGCGATCGAGACGGAATTGAGCAAGAAGTGAAGCTTCGGGCACGTCCAACCCGTCCGGTTTGCCGCATCGGCACAATCGGACGGGTCTTCGCAATCGTCTTGTCTTCAGCGAGATTCGCCAAGTCTGCCGCGAATACCGGCGGAAGCGGACCGCGTTTCCATGGGCCGAGCGGAATCCGCCGTCGGCCGCGCGACGTGGCGGGTAGAGTTGGGATGCCCGCGCGCCGGATTGGCGCGCCTCCCGTTGTCGCATCCTCCGAAGGATTTGGTCATGCCCCAACGCCGGCCGCTCCCCTTCCGTTCGCGCCCCCGGATTGAACTGCTCGAAGACCGCAGCGTGCCCGCGGTGATCGCGTCGCAGGACGGCGCCGGCATCGTCACGGTCACGCTGAACGCCGCGTCGGACTCCGCGACGCTGGTCGGCACGGGCGCCGCCGGCACGACCCTCGACGTGACGGACAACGTGGCCGCGAGCACGCAATCGTTCTCGGGCGTCACGGGGATCCGCGTGCTGGACGCCGCCGCGAACGGATCTCAAAGCGTGACGTTCGAGGACGACGGCACGGGCACGAAGATCGCCGTCAGCGGAGCGATCGAAGTCACGGGCATCGAGACCGTGAGCGTTTCGAGCGCGAACTCGGCCCTGCAGGGCGGGTCGCTCAGCGTCTCGGGAGCGAGCGCGATCGCTCTCGATGCGAATGTCACGACGAGCGGTTCGGCCGGACAAAGCTACGGCGGCCCGGTCACGCTCGGCGGTTCGGCCATCACGCTGAACGCGGGCGCGAACGGCTCCGTCGCCTTCCCGCAAACGGTGAACGGCGCCGCCGCCCTCGCGGTGAACGCGGGCGGATTCACCACCTTTACCGGCATCGTCGGCGGAACGACCTCGCTCCTGAGCATCACCACGGACGCGGCCGGCAGCACGAAGCTCGGGGCGAACATCGCCACCACGGGGAACCAGACTTACAACGACGCCACGATTCTGACCGGCATCAGCATCACGGTCGCGACTTCCGCAAACGGCGACGTGTCGTTCAACGGCACGCTGGACGGCTCGAGCAGCGGAGCGAACTCGATCGCGATCAACACCGGCGGCGCCACGACTTTCGCGGGCCTCGTGGGAACCACGCCGCTCGGAGGCCTCACCACGGACGCCGCCGGCACGGTGCGAATCCAGGCGAACATCACCACGATCGGCGCCCAATCCTTCAACGATCCCGCCACGCTGTTCGGCCCCACCATCGCGCTCGCTTCCACCGTCGGCGCCAACATCTCGTTCAACGACACGCTGAACGGGAACGTCGCCGGTGAGACCGCGCTCACGGTTTCGACTTCGACCGGCGTCACCACCTTCGGCGGGGACGTGGGAACCGCCGCGGCCCTCGCGAGCATCACGACCAGCGAGGGCACGGGGAACACCGTCTTCGGGCCGAACTCCTCCGCGGTGCGAATCGTCCGCACCACCGGGAATCAAACCTACAACGATCCGGTTCGGCTGAACGCCTCGAGCGTCACGTTCGATTCCACGGCCAACGGGGCCATCTCGTTCAACAACACGCTGAACGCGACCGCATCCGTGACGGCGAGCGCGATCGTGAACACCGGCGGCATCACGACCTTCGCCGGCATCGTGGGCGGCAACAACGCCATCTCGAAGATCACGACCGACAACGCCGGTCAGACCGGCGAGAGCACCGTGATCCGCGCTTCGGTGAACACCACGAGCGATCAGACCTTCAACGACGCGGTCTCGTTCAATCCCGGAACGGGCATTCTGATTCAGCAGTTGGCTTCGACCATCGGGGACATCTCGTTCCAGAACACGTTCGGCGGCTCCTCCGCGGTCCCGGTCACGATCAAGGCGGGCGCGGACATCGTGCTCGCGGGGGACGGCACGTTCACGGCCAGCGGCTCGCGGCTGAACATGCAGGCCGGGGCCACGGGCTCGGGAGCGTACGCGATTTCGAGCGGGCGCACGTTCCGCGCCGACGTGCAAGTGTGGCAGGCGGGCGACGGAGCCGGCGGGCTCACGACCGCGGCCATCGACATCGTGACGGACGCGCCCGCGTTCCGCGACGCCGGCGGAGCCAACGCTCCCAAGACGTTCGTGTTGCGGTCCGACGGAGCGATCACGGACGCCACGATCCCGGCCGCGGCCCAGTTCGGCCCCGCCGTGCCCGCCAACTATTCGATCATCTCGGACGATTCGACCCTGACGCTGACGACGACTTCGGACCTCGCCGGGTTCGGCACGTCGAACCTCACGCTGGCGAGCGCTCAGGTTCTCACGTTGGGCGCGACGATCAACGCACCCGCGGGCATCGTGCGGCTCCGCTCCACGAGCGCGGCGGTGAACCAGACCGGCGGCGGCATCGCGGCCTCGGGTCTCGGCGTCCGCAGCGGCACCGCCACCACGCTCACCGGCGCGAACGCCATCACCGGGCCGTTCGCCGCACTCGCCACCACGTCGAACATCCAGTTCACGAACGGGTCGCCGTACTCGATCGGTTCGATCGGGGCGGATCCGCTCTCGCTGGTCTTCTCGTCCACGGCGGGCGTGGCCGCGGCGGCGGGCAACGTCACGTTCACGCAGTCCGGCGCGAACGCGCTCGACATCAACGTCGCGGCGCCGGTCTCGGGTTCGACCGTCACCGCGACCGGCGGCACGGCCGACGACAAGATCACCGTGAACTTCGCGCTCGGAGCGTCGCTCGCGAACGGACTCGTCTTCAACGGGAACGGCGGGAACGATCGGCTGAACCTCTCGGATTCGGGCGGCGCCACGGCCCACACCTATGCCGTGGGCAGCACCTTCACCCGCGATTCCGGCGCGGTCGTCTCCTATTCCGGCGTCGAGATTGTCGCCGTCACCGGAGGGTCCGCCGCGGATACGTTCAACGTGACGCCCGACGCCACCGCGGCGATCACCGTGACGGGCGGAAACCCGACAGGCACGAGCGGCGACAAGCTGAATCTCACCTTCGCCGGCGCGACGAACCCGACGCTGAGCGCGAGCAAACTCGCGGACGGATTCCAGGGCACGGCGACGTTCGGCAACCGCGCCGCCGTCTCGTTCTCGCAAGTGGAGTCGATCGCCCCGCAGGCGGACATTCAGGTCACGGCGTCGGCCGCCCCGCAACGCATCCCGGCCACGGCCACCTCCACGATCACCGTCGTGGTGAAGAACGCGGGACCGGACGCGGCGACCGGCGTGGCCTTCAATCAGGACTTCCCCACGGGCGCGACCTTCGCATGGACCGCGGTCGCCTCGAGCGGGTCCAGCGTGGCCGCCGCCGGCGGCACCGGGAACATCAACACGACGATGGACCTGATTCTGAACGGGACCGTGACCTTCACGATCACCGTGACGCCGACCGCGAACTCGCTCGGAACCTTGACGACGACGGCCACCGCGAGTTCGAGTTCCGCCGCGTTCGATTCGGACACGAGCAACAACTCGGCGACGGTGAGCGTGGTGGTGGAGCCGACGGCGCTCACGGCCGTGGGCGCGGGCGCCGGCAGCGGCCCGCACGTGAAGGCGTACAACGCGGACGGCTCGCAGCGATTCAGCTTCTTCGCGTACGACCCGTCCTTCCTCGGCGGCGTGACCGTGGCCACCGGCGACGTGAACGGCGACGGCGTGGAAGACATCGTGACCGGCGCCGCGACCACGGCTTCGCACGTGAAGGTGTTCGACGGCGCCACCGGCGCCACGCTCGCCAGCTTCTTCGCGTTCCCCGGCTTCAGCGGCGGCGTGAACGTGGCCGTCGCCGGCGGCGACGTCGTGGTCGGAGCGGGAGCCGGCGGCGGGCCCGTGTTCGCCGGGTACGACATCGGTTCGACCGTGACCCAGACCTTCAGCCTGTTCGCGTTCGATCCGTCGTTCCGCGGCGGCGTGCAGGTCGCGGGGTCGGAGAACCTCATCGCCGTGGCCCCGGGCGCTGGCGGCTCCGCTCACGTTCGCGTGTTCGACGCCGCGACGCGGGCGCCGATTAGCAGCTACCTCGCTCTTCCGGCGAACGTCTCGACCGGCGTCAACATCGCGATGGGGAAGGTGGGCGTCACCGAGACGGTGATCGTGGGGGCGGGAGCGGGAGCGGCACCGTTCGTGGTGACGACCGAAGCCGCAACCGGCAACGTGATCGGCAGCGTGCTCGCGTTCCCGACGAGCTTCACGGGCGGCGTGCGGGTGGCGACCACGACGACGCCGGCGGGTCAGGCCGGCACGGCGTACGCGGCGGGCCCCGGCGGCGCGCCCCGCGTTCGCATCCTCGGGCCGAACAACTCTCCGGCCCTGGACTTCTTCGCCTTCGACCCGAGCTTCACCGGCGGCATCTACGTCGGCTGAGAATCGTCGGAAGGGTCCAATCGTGGTTTGAAAAATCGACTCGCCTCGATCACGCGAGGCCGAGACGCGTCAGGGCCGCGTCGAGGATTTGCTTGACGAGGTCTGCGTGGGTGAGGCCGACGCGGTAGGCGAGGTAGCAGAGGTCCCCGGACTCGGGATTCAATCCCGGGAGCGGGTTGATCTCGAGGAAGTACGGCACGCCGTCGCGAATACGGAAGTCCGCGCGGGCCACGTCGCGACAACCGAGCGCGGCGAACACCGTGAGCGCGTCCGCAAGCGTTTCGTGCGTCACGAGCGGCGGCAACTTCGCGGGCGCCTCGTAGTCCACCGTCTCGTTCCAGTTCCGCTTCACTTCCAAACTGTAAATGAAGTGGTCGGTCGGCTGCTTCGGGATCACGCGCATGATGCCGAGCGGCTGCGGCGGGTCGTTCCCCGTGATGCCGACCGTCACCTCGTGGCCGTCGATGAACTCTTCGATCAGCACCGGCTGTTTGTAGTCGTTCCACAGCGCGAGCACGGTGGGGCCGAACTCCTCGATCGTGCGGATGAGGCTCTTGCTTCGCACGCCCTTGCTCGACCCTTCGCACACGGGCTTGGCGATGACGGGCAGCGCGAGCCCCTCCGCCTCGAGGATCGGCGCGAACTCGGCGAAGTCGCCGTCGTACGGGCCTTGCGGGAAGGACATGGTGTAGCCGCGCGGCACGTTCACGCCCGCGGCCTGCGCCAGCTTCCGCGTGATGTCCTTGTCCAGGGAGGCGGCGAGGGCGAGCGGATCGGAACCGGTGTACGGGATGCCGAGCATCTCGCACACGGCGGGGACACGGGCCTCGCGCGATCGCGAGACGCCCGAGCCCTCGGCGAAGTTGAAGACGAGATCGGGCGGATCGCGGAGCACGGCTTCGAGGAATCCGCGGCCGTCCCCGAGTTCGCTCACGGTATGCCCGAGCGAACGGAACACATCCCCGATCGCCTTCACGGTGACGGGCGAATCGAACTCTTCGTGAATGTCGTCCGGCGCGCCGGCGGGCGGGGGCCCGTCGGGCTTCAGGGTGCAGGCGATACCGATGCGCATGAAGCCGTTTTATGAAGTGGCCGGCCGGAACACGTCGAGCGGATCGAACTTCGCGCCGAGCACGGCCTTCGAATCGATGCCGAGCCATTGGTCCAGCACGGCGGCGTAGACGCGGCGGAAGTCGGTCGAATGGATCAGGTTGCCGGTCTCCATTTTGGTGAGGCTCGGGTGTTCGCCGAGCACGGCGCTCTTGACGCGGCCGCCGACGAGGAACATGGGTGCGCCGGAGCCGTGGTCGGTGCCCTTCGATCCGTTCTCGTAGCCGCGGCGGCCGAACTCGGAGAACGTCATGATGCAGAGGCGGTCCTTGTGGCCGCGTTCGGCGAGGTCACGGTAGAAGGCGGCGATGCCGTCGCCGACGGTTTGGAGGAGGTTGGCGTGGGCGCCGGTGGCTCCGCCCTGGCCCGCGTGCGTGTCGAAGCCGTCCTGCGAGACATAGAGGATGCGGGCGCCGAGGCCGCCGTCGATGAGTTGAGCCGCGAGCTTGAGGCGATTCGCGAACGGCGTCTGCGGGTACGGAACCTTCGGCACGTAGTTCTTGCCGATGGCCGCGAGCTTCTCGCTCGAGGCGTACGTGTTCATCTGCGTGCGAGCGACGAAGTCCAACAGATTGGGCGAGCCGGGGGCGTCCGTCCCCGGAGATTGTGGACGCGCCAGGCCCGTGATCACGCCCTTTTGGGCGGCCGCACCGCGAGCCGAAGGCCGGTGTCGTCCTGAACCAATCCCGCGGTCACGAACTCCGAGCGGCGGAGGCAATCGATGGTGCCGCCGGCCACGAGCGTTTGCAGGAAGTCTTTGCGGGTGTTGGCGAAGAAGTCCGTCGCGGCTTGGTCGTTCTTCACGGAGGCGAAGTCGATCCAGAGCATGGCGAGCGGGGATTTCGGCAGCAACTTCTCGGCGGCGGCGAACGCGGGCTTGTTGCGAACCGAGCCCGCTCCGTCCTTCAACTGCAGGGCCTTGCCGAGGAACTCGCTTTTGTTCGAGAGGAGGATCGTGGCGCCGCGGCGGGCCGCGACCAGATCGCCGGGAAACTTCGCGATCTCGGCGCCGTCGCGCTTCAGACGCTCCGGCGCGGCCGCACCTTGGCGCTGAAGTTCGTCCCCCACGATGCGGATGAACAGGTCGAAGGCCTTCGCCGCGCTCGCGTCGTCCGCGGATTCGATCACGAGAATCGAGTTGGCGTTCTCGGCGAAGTGCCCGCCGAAGGCGATCCCGCCGCCGGCCATGCGGTCCAGAATCTCCGGCCACTTGGCCCCGTACTCGCGCTCGATATGCCCGATCATCTGGAACGCCCGCTTCGCCACCGGGCTGTCCAGCGCGGTCGTCACGGGGGCGAGCCGCTTCGCGTCCGTGGTGGCGGGATGAAGGAGCAGGGCTTCGGCGAATTTCCGCGGATTCTCGATCCGGCCGACAATCTGCACCCCCTCCGGCACGTGGCGGAGCGGGTCGGCGGCGGCCGCCGGCAGGGCCGCGGCGAGGAACGCGAGGGAGAGACCGAGGCGGAGCATGACGCGGGTTCCGAGTGGTGGCTCGCGAATGATACTCCCCCGAGCCGCGTTCGGTTTCAACTTTCGAGGAACTCCGGCCCGCCGATGGGGTTCATAGCGATACGGAAGTTCTGGATGAAATGGGCATCCGCTTCGAGTACGCGGCCAATGCTTCCCTCCGCCGCGGGGAAGGCGCTGACCACGGAGTGTCTCGATCGCTGTGATCCTCTTCCCCTTCTGAATCGTTGTTCCCCAATTTCGAGGTGACACATGACCCGCAAGCTGATCCCGTTCGGCCTCTTCCTCGTGGCTCTGTTCGGCGTCGCGAGCCTCTCGCCGATGTTCGTCGGCGCCGCGTTCGGCCAAAAGAAGATGGAGCCGATCAAGCTCGAAGAGGTGTTCAAGAAGCTGGACACGAACAAGGACAAAGCGCTGGACGTGGACGAGTTCAAGCTGCTCTTCACGGTGCAACCCGAACCGAAGGGCAAACAGGTGAAGGACAAGGGCCCGTTCGATCTGACGTTCATCTTCAAGAGCCTGGACGCGGACGGCAACAAGTCTCTCTCGCTGGAGGAGTTCAAGGGCGTGATCGGCGCGATCTACCCGCCGCCGAAGAAGTGACCCGCTCGCATTTTCTCGCGAATCGTTCGCCGCGAACCTCCCTCTAAAATGACGATCGCCCGCCTCCCGCGCCGGAGGCGCGAGGGAGGTGCGTACCATGGATCTCAATCAATTCACCGAGAAGGCCCGCGAGGCCCTCGCCGGTTCGCAGAAACTCGCCGCCCGCTTGAACCATCAGGCCATCGAACCCGAGCACCTGTTGCTCGCGCTCCTGGATCAGGAGAAGGGCCTCGCCGCCGCCATCCTCAACAAGGCCGGCGTGAGCGTGGACGCGATCACCGTCAAGGTGCAGCAGGCGGTCGAGAAGTTGCCCCGCGTCACGGGCGACGCCGAGCCGCGCCTCACGCAGCGGCTCATCAAGACGATCGACGCCGCCGAGACCGACGCGAAGAAGCTCAAGGACGAGTATGTGTCCGTCGAGCATCTTCTGCTCGCGCTCACGGACGACGCCGGCGCCGCGGGCCAGACCTTGAAGCAGTTCGGCGTGTCGCGCGATCGGTTGCTCAAGGCCCTGCAGGAGGTTCGCGGGTCGCAGCGCGTCACGAGTCAGAACCCCGAGGCGACCTACGAAGCCCTCGAGAAGTACGGCCGCGATCTCACGCAGTTCGCGAGCAAGGGGAAACTCGATCCCGTGATTGGCCGGGACGAAGAGATCCGCCGCGTCATTCAGGTGCTGTCCCGCCGCACGAAGAACAACCCGGTGCTGATCGGCGAGCCCGGCGTCGGCAAGACCGCCGTCGTGGAGGGGCTCGCGCAGCGGATCGTTCGCGGCGACGTGCCCGAAGGGCTGAAGGACAAGAAGATCGTGGCCCTCGACATGGGCGCGCTCATCGCCGGCGCCAAGTTCCGCGGCGAGTTCGAGGAACGCCTCAAGGCCGTGCTTCAGGAAGTGACCGCCTCCGAGGGCGGCATCGTGCTCTTCATCGACGAGATGCACACGATCGTGGGCGCGGGGAAGGCTGACGGCGCGATGGACGCCGGCAACCTGCTCAAGCCCATGCTCGCCAGAGGCGAACTGCACTGCATCGGCGCCACGACTCTGGACGAGTATCGCAAGCACGTCGAGAAGGACGCCGCGCTCGAACGACGCTTCCAGCCCGTGTTCGTCGATCAACCCACGGTCGAAGACACCATCTCGATCCTGCGCGGGTTGAAGGAACGCTACGAGGCGCACCACGGCGTCCGCATCAAGGACGCGGCGCTCGTTTCCGCCGCCGTGCTCTCCAACCGCTACATCGCGGATCGCTTCCTCCCGGACAAGGCGATCGATCTCGTGGACGAGGCCGCGGCCAAGGTTCGCACCGAGATCGACTCCATGCCCACGGAACTGGACGAAGTCTCGCGCAAGGTCATGCAGTTGGAGATCGAACGGGAGGCGCTTCGCAAGGAGAAGGACAAACCCTCTCGGGATCGGCTCGAGAAGCTGGAGCAGGAACTCGCGAACTTCAAGGCGGACGCGGACGCGATGAAGGCCCGCTGGCTGGCCGAGAAGCAGGGCGTGCAGCAGCTTCAAACCATCCGCGAGCAGATCGAGCAGACCAAAACCGATATCGAGCGCGCGAAGCGTCAATACGACCTGAGCCGCGCCGCGGAACTGGAGTACGGCACGCTCCCCGGGCTCGAATCGAAGCTGAAGGCGGCCGAAGCCGCCGCGGACCGCAACAAGGACTCCGCGCTCGTGAAGGAGGAGGTCAGCGAGGAGGAAATCGCGGCCGTGGTGAGCCGCTGGAGCGGCGTGCCAGTGGTGAAGCTCCTCGAAGGCGAAAAGGAAAAGCTCCTGCACCTCGGCGACGAGTTGCACAAGCGGGTGATCGGGCAGAACGAAGCGGTGACGGCCGTGGCCGAGGCCGTGGTCCGCGCCCGCAGCGGGCTCAACGACCCGAACAAGCCCATCGGTTCGTTCATCTTCCTCGGGCCCACTGGCGTGGGGAAAACGGAACTGGCCCGCGCCTTGGCCGAGTTCCTCTTCGACGACGAAAAGGCGATGATCCGCATCGACATGAGCGAGTATCAGGAGAAGCACACCGTCTCACGCTTGGTCGGCGCCCCGCCCGGCTACGTGGGCTACGAGGAAGGCGGCCAACTGACCGAAGCCGTCCGCCGCCGGCCGTACTCGGTCGTGCTCTTCGACGAAATCGAGAAGGCGCATCACGACGTCTTCAACGTGCTTCTTCAGCTTCTGGACGACGGCCGCCTCACGGACGGCCAGGGCCGCACCGTCGATTTCAAGAACACGATCGTGATCATGACGTCGAACGTCGGCAGCCAGCGGATCCTGCAGTACAAGGGAACGCACATCGGCGAGGTGTACGACCGCATGAAGGACGCGGTGATGGACGAACTCCGCAAGGGCTTCCGCCCCGAGTTCATCAACCGCATCTACGAGATCATCGTGTTCCACGCCCTGACGGAGGCGAACCTCGCGTCGATCGTCGAGATTCAACTCGGCCGCCTGCGACACCGGCTCGCGGAGCGGAAGATCGCGATCACGCTGTCGGACGCGGCGAAGAAGTTCCTCGTGGATCAGGGGTACGACCCGAGCTACGGCGCCCGCCCGCTGAAGCGAACGATCCAGAAGGAGATTGAAACCCCGCTCGCCCGCCTCCTGCTGAAGGGAGACGTTCGGGACGGCTCGACTGTGTCCGTGGAGTACGACGCGAGCCACGACGCGTTGCGGTTCCTGGCTACGGAAGCAACTCCGAGACCTTGATGGTCACGCTCGGCGAGAACAACGTGGCCACGGCTGCGTCCACGCCGAACGAATGGCGATCGGCATATGCCTCCTCGCCAAGGCCGATCGGATTCGAGACCGGGCTCCTGAACACGAGGAGCCTCCGAGCTTCCACGTCGACGATCCAGTATTCCGGGACTCCCACCGAGGCGTACAGTTCGGCCTTAGTCGTCAGGTCGGTCGAGATCGATGTCACGGAGACTTCGACGATCAGTGCCGCCGCAGTCGGGGTCTTCGCCACGTAGTCGCGAATGGATCCGGGCACGACCGCGAGGTCCGGACCGGGGTCGTTCGCCGTTCCGATGTCGAAGGCTTGCTGATTGCGAACGTGATGATCGGCGGGAACGACCTTTCGCAAGTATGCATCCGCGAAGTTCAGTGCCGCGTCGTGCGGCGGAGAGGGCATCGGCATGATGTAAATCTCTCCGTTCAGCAACATCGTCTTGCGGTCGGTGAAGAGGCCCGTTTTGTCCAGTTGCCGATATTCCGCGATGGTCCATCGGTGCGGCTTCGGCGGCTGAACGGAGACGGGCGGCTTCGGAGACGGGAGCACGGCGGTCATGTCGATTCCTCCACAGGGCCAGTTTACCCGACTCGCCGGCTCCCGTCACGCGGGGGTCACTCGCGGTCCACGTTCATCGGCACGATGACGAACGGCACGTCGCGGCGGCAGAGTTCGCGCTGCATCGCGAAGACGATGTAGTTGTGCAGGCAGCGTCCACACCGTCTCGCGCTGAAAGCCGAGGGGCTCGAAGTGGATTAGTCCACAGGCGCAATCGGCGGACCAATCCACTTCGACACGACGTGAATCAGCTTTGAATTTCCCAGCAAGTCCCATTGACAGGACTAGGTACTCCGTGGTACGATAATGGAGCCACGACTATTCACGGTGCATTCACGAAGGGATAAGAAATGATGCCGAACATCGAAGTCAGCAACGCGATCTACTCTCGGCTCCAAGCCATGGCCGTACCGTTCGTGGACACTCCCAACAGTGTCATCGAACGCCTGCTGGACGGAGCTTTCTCATCGCCTGGTCCCGGTAAGGCCCCTGCCCACACCCCTGAGAAGAAGGAAGATCGACGTACCTCCGGCGAAATGTGGGAAGGGAGTTCCACGGAGCGAGAGCCCGTCAAGGAATACGAGAATCTCGACCAGGATCTCACCACCAGCGAACGCGCCAAGAACGGGCAGGTTCGGATCAAGTGGAACGGGCACACGATCTCGAGCATCATCCGCTGGATGGGTACCGAGGGGGCGAACACCGCGAATGCCGATTCGTGGTTGCGTGCGCTGGGTTACGAGATTCACCCGACAACGATCAATGCACAGGTCACGAGTGGGAGGCTCGGAGCGGCGAATCCCGAAAAGTATGGCGGCTGTCGTGGTGGATTCCGCGGCGAGGTCGCCGACCTTTCAGCGGACGAGATAAGCTATCTTCGGTCGATCCGCCCCGCGAGGTAACGCGCGCCTCACATGCCGATGGATGCCGAGTCTGGGGTCCGTCGGCAAGCCGAGGCATTCTCTCCGAACCGCTCGGCCAACTCGTGTTGATCGGAGTGAACGTCCGCCTTCTCTTGTTCGACCCGGAACTCCGAAAGGTGATCCGATGGATCAGCTGAACCGTTATCGTGCGACGGTCCGCAAGGTGCTTCAGGAGTTTGCGGACTGGATTTGTAAACCGGGCGACTCCGTCCGCGCGGAGGTCGTTCACGATCCCGTTCTGGATCACTTCGAACTCGTCGAATGCGGCTGGCAGGGGCGCACGCGCATCCATCGCGTCATTCATCACCTCGACATCATCGACGGCAAGGTGTGGGTGCAGTACGACGCCACGGATCGCCCGATCGCGTTGCAGTTGGTCGAGGCCGGGATCCCGCAGTCGGACATCGTTCTCGCGGAGCGGCCGATCGAAGCGCGTTCGGTCGCCGGATACGGAGTCGGGTGATCGTCCCGTCAAGAAATGCGAGGGTCCGCGGATCGCTCGAGGAAGCGCAACCCGCGGACCGGCTTGGAATCGGGCTCCCGAAGAATCACGAACCCATGCGCGACTTCAACGACGAGTCCACGGCGTCGAGGTACTCTTCGGTCGTGAGGTACGGGGCCTTCTCGTCGATGAGCAGGGCGAGGTCCTTGGTCATCTTTCCGGATTCGACGAGATCGACGCACACCTTCTCGACCGTCTCGGCGAACTTGACCACGTCGGGCGTGTCGTCCATCTTGCCGCGGTAGATCAGGCCGCGGGTCCAGGCGTAGATCGAGGCGATCGGGTTCGTGCTCGTCGGCTTCCCCTGCTGGTGCAGCCGGTAGTGCCGGGTGACGGTGCCGTGGGCCGCTTCCGCCTCCACCGTCTTGCCGTCCGGCGTGGTGAGCACGCTGGTCATGAGGCCGAGCGAGCCGTAACCCTGGGCCACGGTGTCGGATTGCACGTCGCCGTCATAGTTCTTGCAGGCCCAGAGGTACCCGCCGTTCCACTTCAGGTTCGCGGCGACCATGTCGTCAATGAGGCGGTGCTCGTACGTCAGCTTCTTCGCGTCGAACTTCGCCTTGAACTCGGTGTCGAAGATCTCCTGGAAGAGGTTCTTGAAGCGGCCGTCGTACACCTTGAGGATGGTGTTCTTGGTGCTGAGGTACACGGCGTAGTCGCGGTTGAGGCCGTAGTTGAAGCAGGCGCGGGCGAAGCCGCGAATCGATTCGTCGAGATTGTACATGGCCATGGTGACGCCGCCGCCGGGGGCCTTGAACACTTCCTTCTCGATGGTCGGGCCGCCGTCCGCCGGGGTGTACGTGAGCTTCACGGTGCCCGCGCCGGGGAAGAGAATCTCGCTGGCCTTGTACTGGTCCCCGAAACCGTGACGGGCGACGACCACGGGCTTCGTCCAGTGCTGCACGAGCCGCGGCACGTTCGAGCAGACGATCGGCTCACGGAAGATCGTGCCGTTGAGGATGTTCCGGATCGTGCCGTTCGGGCTCGGATACATCTTCTTGAGGTTGAACTCTTTGACGCGGGCTTCGTCCGGGGTGATGGTCGCGCACTTCACCGCCACGCCGTATTGCTTCGTGGCCTCCGCCGATTCAAACGTCACTTTGTCGTCGGTCTTGTCGCGGTACTCGATGCCGAGGTCGAAGTACTTGAGATCGATGTCGAGGTACGGGAGGATGAGCTTCTCGCGGATCTTCTGCCAGATGATGCGGGTCATTTCGTCCCCATCCATCTCGACGACGGGGTTCTTCACTTTGATCTTCGGCATGACGGCTCCGAGTGGGTATCGCTCTGGTGGAGAGATGGATTTAACTTAGGTGCGGGGCGCGAGTGCGAACAGAATGGCCGCCGGGCCGCGAATGGCGACAATTGACTTGTCCGACCGCCGAACGCTGGAGAGAGCCATGATGAATCGCCGCGATGCCTTGGCCACGCTCGGCGCCGCCATCGCCACGCCGCTTGCCGCGGCGGACGATACCTACCCGTGGATCGACGCCCACTCGCACATCTGGCCCGCCGAGACGGACCGCTTCCCGCTCGCCGCCGGGCAAACCCGCAAGGACCTCGACCCGCCGAGCTTCACCGACGACGAACTGATGAAGATCGCGATGCCCGAGGGCGTCGGCCGCGTCGTGCTGATCCAGCACTCCGTGTATCACCTCTGGGACAACTCGTACCTGCTCGACGCGGCGAAGCGGCATCCGAAGCGCTTCCGCGTTCAGGGCATGGTGGACGATCACGCGGCCGATCCCGGAGCCGCGATGAAGAAGTTGTTGCCGCTCGGAGCCACCGCGTTCCGCATCACGCCATTCGTCCGCAAGAAGGAGGAGCAGGCGAAGTGGCTCGACACGCCGGGCATGAAGGAGATGTGGGAGACCGCCGCGAAGACGCGACAGGCGATGTGCCTGCTGATCAACCCCTCGGATCTCGCGAACACGGACGCGATGTGCGAGAAGAACCCGGACACGCCAGTCGTGATCGATCACTTCGCGCGGATCGGAGCGGACGGCGAGATCCGCGACGCGGACGTGAAGGCTTTGGCCAAACTGGCGCGGCACAAGCACACGCACGTGAAGATCTCGGCGTTCTACGCGCTCGGCAAGAAGAAGCCGCCACACGACGAACTCGCGCCGATGGTTCGACGCCTGCTGGACGCCTTCGGCCCGAAGCGCCTCATGTGGGCCAGCGATTCGCCGTACCAACTCCAGGGCGGAAACACGTACAAGGCCTCGATCGCCTTCGTCCGGGACCGGCTGGACTTCCTCTCGAAGACCGACCGCGAGTGGCTCCTCGCCAAGACCGCCGAGAGCGTCTACTTCCAAACTTGAAACCGTTTACTGACTGTCATCTTTACAAAATCATCCACTCGATGAGTGGACATGCGTACCATTGGGCATGAGACCCACCGGCACGGCAGCCGAACTCGAAAAGCGTCGCCTTCTCGCAGTCCAACGC
>Ga0169931_10000471_pt1 | contig 65855 bp, 43 predicted proteins | sample Kivu_15m_20L_FD_129675 | JGI IMG/M metagenome (GOLD analysis project Ga0169931, IMG submission 129675) | Freshwater microbial communities from Lake Kivu, Western Province, Rwanda to study Microbial Dark Matter (Phase II) - Kivu_15m_20L... | ecosystem: Environmental > Aquatic > Freshwater > Lake... | reverse complement strand
GGCCGTGTAGGCGTAGCGCTCGACCAGGGTTCCGGCCGCGTCGCTGAGCCCGACAATCGAGTACTGCTGGTTGCGGTGATAGTAGAGCGCCCCGGTGCCGCTGGTCGGGAGCGTGGTCCCCGTCCCGGCGTGCCGCAAGAGCGGCTCGTCGACGTAGGAGCCGTAGACGTAGCGGAAACTGGGCGCAGCGGCCGCCGCGCCGCGGGCGTAGTCGGCGATGACCTGCTGTCCGGCATGGACGTAAACCACGTTATTGCCCGTTTCGCTCCGCGCCACCCCGATAGAAATTGTTCTAGGAGACCTTGATTCTGTAACAAAAAAAGTGTATTATTCATTACAGAATGGCACGCAAGAAATCAGCGGAAAGTATCGAGTCAACGATTTTCGCCCGAGTTAAACGCTGGGGGCGGGGATGTGTCGTTCTTCCGATCCATTTCCTTGACTTGGGCAGCAGGCAAGCCGTTGGCGTGGCCTTGCATCGCTTGGCCAAAGCCAAATCTATCCGTAGGCTGAGCCGGGGGGTTTATGACTATCCGGTCATCGACCCGCTCTTGGGGCAACTCTCACCTTCAATCGATGCGATTACCAAAGCCCTTACCCAACGGGACCGCATTCGCTTGCAGCCCTCGGGCGGGTACGCACTGAATTTGCTGGGACTCTCGGAACAGGTACCGGCAAGAATCGTGTTTCTGACTGAAGGCCCGTCTCGTGCGATCAAGACTGGGCCGCGTACGATCCTGTTGCGAAGGACAACACCCCGCAATATGGCAACGGCTGGCCAATTGAGTGGGCTGGTGATTCAAGCTTTTCGAACGCTTGGCAAGAAGCATGTGACGCCCGCTCGAATCGAGAAATTGAGGTCCACGATTCCGCTCAAACAACGTCAGGAATTGCTCAGAGATATCGCGTTGGCTCCCGCTTGGATGCATCCATTGCTCTACGATCTGGCTGAGTCTCGCAGTGGGGGAAAGCAGCGATGAAGTTGGCCTTCCTTGGCCTAACCCTTGATCAACGAAGCAGGGCGATACAAGAAGCGGCAGCCCGCCAAGGCGTATCGCCAGTAATCACCGAGAAGGATTTTTGGGTTTGCTTCACACTTTCGTTGCTGTATCGCAGCGAATTCGGCGAGTCGCTGGTTTTCAAAGGGGGGACCTCTCTGTCTAAGGTTTTTGGAGCCATTCAGCGATTCTCCGAAGACATTGATTTGTCACTCGCCCCCGAGTTCCTGAATTTGCCGAAACCTGGCCTCAGCCGAAATCAGGGTAACAAGTGGATGCTGCTCGCCGAGCAAGCCTGTGTCGAGGCGGTGCGAGACCGAATCACGCTGGAGCTCAACCGGCAACTTGCGGTGATCGTTCAGGATCATCCCTCCGGTTTGCGACTCGATGCCAGATTCGAATTTCAAATCGACCCAGAGACCCGGTCTCCCGTTGTTTTTTTTCACTACCCGACGACTCAGCCATCCGGTTTTGATTACTTGGAGCGTGCGGTGAAGCTTGAATTCGGCTCCCTGACGGAGCAGTTCCCGACTGGACGTTATGCAGTCAGACCGTGGCTGGCGGACGTTTTTCCCGGCCTCTTCACGGAATGGACGTGCGATGTTGCAGCTTTGGAAATCGAGCGAACGTTTTGGGAGAAGGCGACTATCTTGCACGCTGAATACCATCGTCCAGCCGAAAAGCCCACTCCCGATAGATTTTCACGCCATTATGCAGACCTGGTTGCAATCGCGGCGCATCCAGAAGGGAAAAAGGCCATTCAATCTCCGGAAGTGTGTGCCCGGGTGGTCCGCTGGAAATCCCGTTTCTTCGGGAGCGCGTGGGCAAATTACAGCTCTGCTAAATCAGGAGGGTTTCGCCTGGTACCTCCGTCCTACCGCTTGGGTGACTTAAAAAGAGACTACGAAGCGATGCGTGAAATGTATTTAAGTGAACCAGTTCCATTTGATGGAATACTCGATGGTTTGTCACGACTGGAAAGTGGCATCAACCGTATAGCCTGATTTGGACCTTCACTTTGCCTCGGCAGTTGCCCGGCCAGATTGCGGGTAAACGTGCAGGTGTCCGGCCGGGTCGTAACTGAACTGGACGATCCCGTAGCCTGCCGTCCCCACCGCCGCGCCGCTGACGTGGTCCGGATAGGTCTCCCGGATCTTCTCACCCCGCGCGTTGTAATCACACAGGGTCACCTGGTTCTCGGCATCGGTCAGCGCCGAAACCTGCCCGCCGGGCGTGTAGCCGTAGGTGGTCACTCCGCCGCGGCGGTCGGTCACCGTTTTCCGCCGACCCAGGGCATCAAAGCTGGTCTGGGTCGAGTTCCCCTTGCCGTCCACCTGAGTGCGGACATTCCCTTCGCGGTCGTAGCTCTGCGAGGTAATAACCCCCGTGGTATCGATCGTCAAAGGTGAACGTGGTTTTGTTGTTCTCCTGGTCATAGGCCTCGATCGTGCGGCCTGCGCCATCGCCCCGGGAGCGGGTCACCCGGCCCTGCGGATCGATTGAGCGGGTTGAAGCGACGACCGAAGGAGCCTCTAACAAAGCAGCGCACAAAGCGGCGCAGCAATCGCACGCGGGGGGTAGTAAGGAGTCGCACGCGAATCCCCCCGCGCAAAGAAAAGCCCCAGTTTTGCTGGGTACTGCGCTTTCACGCGAGACCGTGCAAAACTGGGGCATAGGCCAGGCAGGACTCGAACCCGCGACCAAGGGATTATGAGTCCCCTGCTCTAACCGACTGAGCTACTGGCCCGTTGAAATTTGAGAACCGCTTTCCAAGCAAAAGGTTCAAATGCCGCTCGCTTGGGTGAACTCATCGTATCAAAAAAATCAGCTCGATGACGGTCCTTCACGCTCCTTGCCAAGCAACCTCAGCGAAACCCCAAATGGTTGTGGGTTACTCCACGGCAACTTTGGCGATTGCCTTGCGCAGTGGGCCGCTGCCCGCCAGCGGTGCATGAGCGTCGCTTGGAAAGAAAATCGCAAAGTCCCCAGGACGGAGTTCAAGCCAAGTGGTGGGCTGGTCCTGATAAAACTCAATGTCGCGCTCGTCAGAATAAGCTTCGGAAACTCCCGGGCACTCGGGCTGGGGCCTCCAGCCGATTCGCTCCGCCCCGCTGAGCACGAGCTGAATGTCGATCATCTTGCGATGAGCCTCAAGTCGAGCCCCCGCCATGCCGCGTCCTTCAGCGCGCTCCAAAATCACTACTAACCGCCCCTCCACCAGCGTGTGCCTGCCGTCCGTAAACCGCTCCGGGTCGCCAGCCACCTGATTCAAAAAGGCGAACGCCTGCTGGAAGAGCGGATGCATGCTCACGTAACGCCCAGACTCCGCTAAACGGTCGACTACCATCCTTCTCTCCATCCAAAGACCAAAATGTCGCGGGGCCTGCGTTCGATTTACCCTGCCCAAACTATCCCTTTGCGAGGCCGTAGTTCCGCTGGCAAGCCACCATAAACTCGATAACTAGAAGACTAAAGCCCAAACAAACCGGCGTTTCAACGGCTAAAAGAGATTCCCTAGCGTCGCTCTTGTAGCCGCAATTTCTATCCCATAAAATCAAGCAATGCTTATTGAGATTCGATCTCAATAAGTCCGATAAAGAGAATGAACGACTATTCCAGCGGAGAACGTTGGGCTGTGATTACTGCTGTCAAATTACAGGACCTGAAAGCTGGCGATAAGGCCGCCGTGCTGTCGCTTTGCGGTAGCGAGTGTGAAATCGCTCGCCTCGCCGCGATGGGGCTGCGCGGTGGTGCACGACTACAGCTACTGCAAGAAGGTAGTCCGTGCATCCTCCAAGTCGACGAAACACGCCTCTGCCTGCGTGCCGCCAACCAGCTGCAAATCCTCGTCCAGCCTGAATAAGCGAACGTCCCAGTAGCCTCAGGTCCTACGCCATTGGCTCAGCCTCGTCTGCTCGCCTGCGACTCGCTCTGAGACGTCTTGCTCACGGCTGTCTCTCATCTCCCTTCCACTGCTTGCTCTCGTCCATCGCGACAATGCTCGCGACCAAAGAAGCAAGCCAACGGCTACTTTTTTCGCTGATGTCTAACCCTTTAAAAGCCTCCGACAACACCCCGCTTGTCGCCGTCCTCGGGAATCCGAATACCGGCAAGTCGACGTTGTTCAACGCGCTGACCGGTTCTCAGCAGCGAACCGGCAACTATCCGGGCGTCACTGTCGAACGACGCGAAGGGACGCTGCTCTATGGCCAAACGCGCATGGGGCTGGTCGACCTGCCTGGCACCTACAGCCTTGCGCCTCGTTCCCCCGATGAGATGCTGACCGTTCAGGTTCTGCTCGGGTCCGGCCCAGCCGCTCGGCAACCGGACGTTATCCTCTGCGTTGTCGATGCGAGCAACTTGACTCGCAACCTTTTTCTCGTCAGCCAACTGCTCGACCTGCAGCGACCACTGGTCGTGGCCCTCAACATGACCGATGTCGCGCGCCGCCGCGGTATTGAAGTCGACACCACAGAGCTGAGCAAACTGCTCGGCGTGCCCGTGATTCCGATCCAAGCCAATCGTAAACAGGGAATTGAAGCGCTCAAGCAAGCGCTCGTCCAAGCCGTCAATTGCCCGCCCGCAATCGCGCACGATCCGTTTACCGACCAGCTGCGAGACCGGATCGCTCGGCTCGATCAAAGCTGCCCGGACGATTGCCAGCTCAAAAGATTCGTCGTCACGCGAGTCCTGTTCGACACCGACGGTTACATGGCCAATCGCCTCAAGTCAGTCGTTGGCCAGCCGCTGCTCGAATCGGCTCGACACGAGCAACAGGCGCTAGTCGCCGACTCCGGCCGAACCGTGGCCGAGGAAGAATCCCGAGCCCGCTACAACTGGATCTCAGCCAATCGCGATCGCTTTATCAAGCAACTGCCTCGGCAGCGGGAGCAGACGTTCAGCCATCGACTCGACCGCTGGTTGACGCATCCGTTTTGGGGCTTCCTGATCGCATCTGCGGTGCTGTTTCTGTTGTTTCAGCTTGTGTTCCGGGCAGCCGAACCGGCTTCTGCCCTGATCGACTGGCTCAAAGGCTGGTTGGCCAGCGGCGTCGATTTGATCCTCGCTCCGGGGCCACTGCACTCGCTGCTGGTCAACGGCGTGATCGAAGGCGTCGGTGGGGTCCTCGTTTTCCTGCCGCAGATCCTCGTGCTCTTTTTGATTCTCGGAGCACTGGAAGACTCGGGCTATCTGGCCCGGGCCTCCTTCCTGATGGACCGCCTGCTCTCGCGCGTTGGACTGAGCGGCATCAGTCTGATTCCGCTGCTCAGCTCATTCGCCTGCGCGATTCCCGGGATTATGTCGACTCGCGTGATTACGAATTACCGCGAGCGGCTGGTCACGATTCTGATTGCACCGCTGATGAGCTGTAGCGCTCGTCTGCCGGTCTATGTGCTGCTGATTGCCGCGTTTGTCCCAGCCAAGCATTTCCTCGGGGGGCTAATCAGCCTGCAAGCGTTGACCATGCTCGGGCTCTACCTGCTGGGCGTCGCGACGGCCATTGTGGTTGCCTGGATACTCAAGCGATTTTTCTTTCGCCACGAGCCCGCCAGTTTTGTGCTCGAACTTCCTCCCTACAAAATCCCACAGCCCGGAACGCTCTGGCGACGCATGAAAGAAGGTGGCTGGGCCTTTATCCGCGACGCAGGCACGCTGATTGTCGCGGTGACAATTCTCGTCTGGGCAGCCGCTTACTTTCCGCGCTCCGAAGCAAACATCCCGGCCCAGCTGCGAGCCGATTTGGCAGCCGTCACTGCCCAACTTGAGCAATCCAGCGATCCGGCTGCGAGCGAACCGCTGGTCACGCGGCAAGATGAACTGAATGCGGAAATCGAAGGCCTCCATTTACGCAACAGCTATTTGGCGAAAGCCGGAAAACTGATCGAGCCAGCTGTCCGCCCGCTTGGCTGGGACTGGCGAGTCGGCAGCGCGGTCATCGCCTCGTTCCCGGCGCGCGAAGTCGTCGTTTCCACGCTCGGAGTCATATTCGGCTTGGGCTCGGATACTGATGAGAATTCCGAATCGCTCAAAAGCCGCCTCCAAGAGGCTCGCTGGGCGGACACCAACCAGCCGCTCTTCACCTTGCCGATGGCTCTGGGCCTGCTCGTCTTTTTCGCCCTTTGTGCCCAGTGTGTCTCGACCCTCGTCGTGATCAAACGCGAGACCAATTCATGGCGCTGGCCACTGATAACCTTCGCCTACATGACGATTCTGGCCTACGTTGCGGCTTGGTTGACCTTTCAGCTGGGTAAAATGTTTCTGTAGGAATGAGATTGGCGACAATCATCGCGCAAGTTAGCTATGCAAACGATCCTGACCAGCCTGTTGATTCTCGCCGCCGGAGCTTACTGCCTCCGCCGAGCCACACGCGCACTGACAGGCAAAGCAAGCGGCTGCGGAAAATGCCAAAGCTGCCCCGCCGCGGTAACCAGTGGCTCACCCTCGGCACACCAGCCCAGTCTCGTGCAGCTTAGATCGATGGACGCATCCCCCAGAGCGAAGTCTTAGTTTCTAGCAACTTAGACATCGTTGGGCCCGTAGCGACAGCCCAAAGCTGCGAGGCTTTTGCGCAGGCGTGGTGCAACTCAAGTGCAGCCCACAACTAAAGTCAGCCGAGGCCACCACTGACCTTGCGTCGGTGGTGGCAAACTTACTGTGAAGTCGAAAACACCTTCGTCTGACGAGCACGCAGCCGCTTTGATCTCGGATCCGAAATCAACCGCAATGAAGGCAGCCTATTCCGAATTCCGCTCTCTGATTTCTCGCGGAGCGCAGTGCTGAGCGTTTCGAGAGTTCAACCGGCGGCTAGCGCCGACCCGCTCAGTGTTGAGCGGGCACCTCTTGCCTAGCGGCTTTTCTTTTTCGTCGCGACCCAGGTTTGGAATACGACCGGGCCGCCGCGGAACAGGCGGAAGTAGCGAATATGGTTGAGCTTCAGATTCGCATCAGGAAAATACTGGGCGTAATCGTAATTTCGATGCAGCGGCACCAGGCCCAATGTCCAGAACGTCGCCATCGCCGTTTTTAGATACAGCAAATTGAAAACCTTTGAGAGTGGATTGCCGCGGGCCAGCGCTACATCAGCAACCATGAATTTGCCGCCGGGCCGAACCAGTGTTGCCGCATGATTCAGCATCCGACGCATTCCATCCTGACGAAACACATTCAGAAAGTAATTCGCCGCAACCGCATCGTAGTACCCGACCCGATCGTGCTGGAAAGCGTCTTGGCAGACGATCTCCGCTTTCAGTTTCCGCCGATGCAAACGAGCCTCTAGTCGTTCAAGCATCGCGCTGGAGATGTCGAGGCAAGTGACCTGAGCGCCTCGCTGGGCGGCGATGATCGCCTCTTCTCCAGTTCCGACACCGAGGAAGATTATTTTTTGACCAGCCTTTACTTGCGCCGCCGTGTACTTCTTCGAAGCGCGAATCTGGCCGCCTGAAAACAGGGCAGCGGAAGCCTCGTAAAACCAGGCAGCGCGGTCGTAATTTTTGACCAGCCGAATATCTGCGGTCGACATGACACTCAATCCTTTGAGCAAATGGAAGTCTCTCCAACGCCAGCATCGTAAGCCAAAGCCCATTTTGAGGCGAGATTGAAATGCAGTCGAAGAATTCCGGGCTTCCCTGCCGACTCTCAAACCATTTTTGTCCAGCTAGCAGCGGAGGTCGGACCACCTAATGCGGTCAGGATTTCGCTACGCCGTCAAAGCGGCCAAACACCATCCGCCCCGCGTTGGTCTGTAGCATGCTGGTGACGGTGATGTCGACGTGCTCACCCAAATGGCCGCGCCCCTCTTCGATCACAATCATGGTGCCGTCATCGAGATAGCCAATCCCCTGCCCTGGCCCTTCGCCCGGCTTAACTACCTTGACCCGCACTTGCTCACCCGGCAAGAAAACCGGCTTAAGCGAATTCGCTACTTCGTTGAGGTTGATCACTGGCACGTTTTGCAGCTTGGCAACCTTGTTCAAGTTGTAATCGCCGGTGACGACTTTGCCGCCCAAATGCCGGGCTAGAGTCAGGAGCTTGATATCGACGGGCTGGCCCTTCATCTCTGGCAGTTCACGATCGTAAATCTTGAAATCGAGATTAGGATTGCCTCGCATCCGATTCAGCACATCCAACCCACGTCGACCACGGGCTCTCCGGAGCTTGTCCGAGCTATCTGCAATCGCCTGTAGTTCGATCAATGCAAAGCGGGGCATGATTAATTGATTATCAATTACACCCGTCTCGACGATATCTGCGATTCGTCCGTCAATGACCACACTGGTATCGAGAATAAATGGCTTGGCGCCTTTGAGGTCTTTGGCGAATTCCACATAGGGAATCACAAACCGGAAATCATCACGCGTCTGCCAGAGCAGACTGATGCAGAGGTAAGAGAGGGAAGTGCCCAAGAAAGAAACGATTAACGCTTGCCAGTTGATTGAACCCTGTTTCATCGCGAACTGCTCGAACAGCGGAGTCAGCGCCAGCGTCATGACGTAGGTCAGAAAGAGTCCGACGACCAGTCCGAAGTAGACGCTGGAAATCAAGTCGATCCGCTTCCTGCGAATAAATACGTCGGCGGCGATAACCAAGAGCGCGCCGACGCCGTAAAAAAGGTAAACGACCAGCCAGTTTTGGTCAGGCTGCCCGGACGAAGTTTGAGCAACCGCCAAGCCAATCGCCACGAGAAAGAAGAGTGCCCGAAGAACCCAAAGCGCGATTTCCATGTGATTAAGAGGTGAGAAAGAGGGAAGGATTGAGTGACTGCAGAAAAAATGACGCCAAGCCAGAATGAGCAGGCTCGTTTACCGATCGAAATTCAATCAGGTGCGTTTGCAGCCAAGGATAAAAAAACGCCAGCCAGTAACCCGGGGGAATAATTGAACCGGTCACTGAGAATAAAGACTCAAGCTTTTCGCCTGAGTTCTTACCTTCATTGTACGACAGCCGTTTCGGAAATGACTACCCTCGGCTAGGCAAAATGCTCCGCAAACGTCTCTTCACAGAAGCGGTCTGTCATTCCCGCAATGTATTCGACGGCCATTTTGCGAATTCCAACCTTTTTGAGCCGCTCCTGATAGTGCGGCGGAATCAGCTCTGGCCGATCGCAGTAACCCTCGTACATCCGTCGCAGGCGCTCTTGGGCCGCGGTTCTGACCTCAATTAGCCGCGGATGACGATAGACGCGGTCATAGAGAAATCGCTCCAGTTCCCGTTTCCGCTCGCCCAGCTCCGGATCCGGACCAATCCGGAAATCGCTCGCAATCGCCTCGGCCGGGGAAGCAAATCCCCTTCGCTTCAGCTCCGACTGGCAACGGTCCAGAGTGTTGGTCACTTGAAGGTCAATCAGCCGGTGAACCATCGTTTTGCGAAGTAACTGCGGGGTCAGCTGGGTGTACCGGGACCGGACGTAGGCGACGACTTCCCGAATCAGGGGGACTTCCTGCATCTCCTCGACAGTCACCAATTTCAACTTGAGCGCATCGTCCGTGTCGTGCGCATCGTAGGTCATACTGTCCGCTGCATCGACCAGCTGAACTTCCAGCAAGCGATGCAGCCCCGCGTTCTGCTTGTCGGCCCGAGTCGCTTGTCCAGCCAAAACTTCGCGCGTCAAATTTAGCCCGGTGAAGCCGTTGTAACGCAGTTCCAGTTCCTCGACGATCGTCAAAGCAAAGCGGTTGTGAGAGAACCCGCCCAAGTCCGCGATGCACTCGTCCAGGACATCCTCTCCCGCATGGCCGTAAGGTGGATGCCCGATATCGTGCATCAACGCCAGCGCCTCGACCAGATCCTCGTTCAGCATGAGGGCTCGCCCAATCGTCCGGGCGATCGTCGCAACTTCTTGGGTGTGGGTCAGCCGAGTGCGATGGTAATCGCCCATCTCGCCGGTAAAGACCTGCATTTTCCCACTCAGCCTGCGGTAGGCGGAGCTGTGCAAAATCCGATCGCGGTCGCGCTGCCACGGACCGCGGTAAGAATGCTCTTCTTCGGGATACTTTCGTCCCGCGCTGTCGCGACTGTGCATCGCATAGGGCGCGAGAATTCGAGCCTCCCGTTCCGCTTGCGACAAGATTTGCAGCTCAGTCGACATATCAGCGATTAACCTAGCTGCTTTCTCAGGGAGCTTGCTTGACCGGCTTGACCGAAAGACACCATCCGATCCCGGCAAACTTCCCGCATCGCATCGCGAGCTGGCTTGAGGTAATCCCGCGGGTCGAACTTCTCGGGCGACTCGGCGAAAACCTTCCGGATTGCTGCGGTAATCGCGAGCCGATTATCGGTATCGACATTGATCTTGCGAACGCCGTGCTTGATGCCGCGCTGAATTTCCTCGATTGGCACGCCCCAAGTCTGCTTCAGCTTTCCGCCGTATTTGTTGATCATGTCCTGCAATTCCTGCGGCACGCTGCTGCTGCCGTGCATGACCAAGTGACAGTTCGGCAAGCGGCGGTGAATCTCCTCGATTCGCGACATCGCCAAGACCTCGCCATCCGGCTTACGGGTGAACTTGTAAGCTCCGTGACTGGTTCCGATCGCGACCGCCAACGCATCGACATGCGTCTCCGCGACGAATTGCTCTGCCTCAGCCGGGTCGGTCAACAGCTGGTCGTGCGAGAGATGCCCTTCGGCACCGTGACCATCTTCCTGCTCGCCATGCCCGCTCTCTAGTGAGCCAAGGCAACCCAGTTCACCCTCGACCGAAACACCGCGAGCATGCGCCAACTCGACGACCTTCCGGGTGACGGCAACGTTGTAAGCGTAATCGGCAGGCGTCTTGCCATCCTCTTTCAGCGAACCATCCATCATCACCGAGGTGAATCCATTTTCGATCGCGCTCAAGCAAGTCTCGACGCTATTGCCATGGTCTTGATGCATGACAACAGGAATGTGCGGGTACAGTTCTGCGGCAGCCAGCATCAGGTGACGGAGATAATTGTCTTGAGAGTATTTTCGAGCACCCCGCGAAGCCTGCACGATCACAGGCGAATCAGTCTCATGCGCGGCTTCCATGATCGATTGAATCTGCTCCATGTTGTTGACGTTCAAAGCGGCAACGCCATATCCATGTTCAGCAGCATGATCCAAAACCACTCGCAAAGGAACCAACGCCATTGTGACACCTCAAATCTCTTCAGCTTTGACAAAACAAAACGCTACGATGCGGGCAAACTCGCGAACCAACGTTGCTCGCCGAAACACTCCGCTGCGGTAAAATTTCAAGGTTCCGAGCATAGTCAGTTCGTCACCCAAGCAGTTTGAACTGCCGCGCAACCAACGATCAACCTGAGCCGAATTATCGCCCAGTCTTTTAATCTCTCAAAGTGGGCAACCGCCCGGGAAACGACTACTCGCCTGAGAAATCTGACTTACCGGTTCCCGGCAGCACATGCGCGGTTGGCTTAGGTCGGATCCGACCACACTAGAAATTTCGGGCGGTCCAAAAAACAACCCTTGGAACTTTAACTCAGCCGGACATTGCGATGAATCACTCCGCCGCGCGGCGTGTCATCGTCAGTTCGGGTTTCGATCTCTCGGCGGGCTAAGCCAGACTGTGCACCAGCCTCACCAGCAATAGTCGCTCTTGACCATCCATCCCCGGTGTGCCGAATAGCAGGTCACCAAGTTCCGCAGACACCGGAGCCAAGCCCGCAACGAGCGTCTGCCCAGAGTGCAGGCTGACGTCGACCCTCAGGCTGTCCAGCAGCGACTCAGACTGCAGGGTCTGAAATGCGAGCGAGGAGTCAATCACCCCGACCCGAGTCATTGCTTTTCCGTAACGCAGCATCGGGCGCAAGGTCAAACGCGAAGTCCCCTCTTTGGCTTGGATGCCGGATATCTGAATCAAACCTGTGACTTGCTCTCCAGCCCCAGCCGTCAACTCGCTACCAGTCCGCACCGTCCAACTCGCCTCGGGATAGATCGGCGTAACACCGATCAGCTTCGGCTGGCCCTCGCGCAGGGTTAGCCGCCAAGCCGTTTGGTCCCCCTCAGGGTTCAGGGCTGAGTCGACTGTCAAGCGAGGCTGGGCAAGGATACCGCTGGCCGATTCGGGCTCGCTTTCCAAAACTCGAATCAAGGGGCCCGGAAGTTGCGTCGGAGCCACGGCCACTCGCAATCCGTTCTCATCCCAAACGCGTCGCTGCATTAGCCCGATCGCTTGACTGTCCCAGTCGCGCCACAGCGGTTCAATCAATTCGCGATGCTCCTCGCGGAGCGTAACAACTGCCACAGCCACCGCCAATCCATCAACAGGCGGGCGCAGCGCGCCGAGCCGAAACCCCGGCTTCGCCATCTCGTCCGACTCAGGCCACATCTGACAACCAGCCTGACTGCCCAGCAGCAAGCCGAGCAGCACGCGGCCCGAGACCGAGCTCCCGAGGCACTTGCCGAGAAAGTCGCGGCGCGATGGCTCGCGCTGACTTCGGTTATCGCGTTCCTCTGGAGGCATTTCCTTCCTGCGGGCTGCTAGCATTTTGGGGCGGACTGCAGGGAGGAATACCGAGCCACCCGCTTTGCGTCAATCCGAATTAGGTCCAGACGGTGCTCCGGCAGACCCTCGCTGGCAGTCAGTTCTCGGGTGACAGCTCCTGAGGCTTTGCCAAGGGCGTGGAGATGCTCACTTTCGCGCACCATCGTTACACGGCTCTTCTGGCCAACGGCCTTCAAGCCTCCAGCCCGGGGTAGATCGGCCGGCAAATGCGCAGCATTCCGGCCGCGCCACCCCGGGTTTGAGAACACAATTATTCAAAAAGGTCGAACCGCACGTCGCCCCCCCCGCGGGGCACGGGCGGTTCAACGCAGAACCATAGTTAGACGCAAAGAGAAAACCGGAGATCGCGCATCGGCCAGGCCGGAAGAACTACGCTGAGCGTTCCGTACGCTATCGAAACCTGAACGCCTTACCAACTTGCATGTCACCACGCCCTTCGCAAATCCTCAAGGCCGTGCCACCGAAACAGAAGTGCCACGCAAACACCGCCACCCTAGGCCATCAAATCGCTGATCGGCTGAGCCCCTTCGGGACCAACCAATTTTTGATCTAACCCGCCATAAAAGTACGCAAGCCGATTCGGGTCGAGCCCCATCTGGTGCAGAATCGTTGCGTGAATCCGTCTCACATGTAAGCGGTTCTCGACCGCTGCTGCTCCCAATTCGTCAGTCTTTCCGTAACTGATTCCACCCTTGATGCCCCCACCCGCTAGCCACATCGTGAAGCCGTAGGCATTGTGATCGCGGCCTGTCCCTTCTGCATACTCTGCAGTCGGTTGTCGTCCAAACTCGCCGCCCCAGACGATCAGCGTCTGGTCAAGCAATCCCCGCTGCTTGAGGTCTTTCAATAACCCGGCAACCGGCTTATCGGTTTCCCCGGCGTGCAACTCGTGGTTCATCTTCAAGTCGCCGTGCGCGTCCCAGTTGGCATCGTTGTGATTGCCGCCAGAGTAAACCTGCACAAAGCGAACTCCGCGTTCCACCAGTCGCCGCGCCATCAGACACTGCCGCCCGAAGTAGGCAGACTTCGGGTCATTCATGCCGTAAAGCTCTTTGGTCGCTTCAGTCTCCTGCGCCAAGTCGACTGCCTCAGGCGCTGTCGCCTGCATCTTGTAAGCCAATTCGTAACTGGCCACGCGGGCCGCCAAATTGGAATTCCCTCCGCGCTGCGCGAGATGTTCCTGGTTGTAATCCCGCAGCGAGTCCAGCAGCTGCCTTTGCACTTTGTCGTTGATCGACTCAGGGCGTTTCAGATCCAAAATCGGCGTCCCCTCGGAACGCACAATACAGCCCTGGTAAGTGGCGGGCATGAATCCGCTGCTCCAGTTCTTCGGGCCACTGATCGGACCTCCGCGATTATCGAGCATTACCACAAAGCCCGGCAGGTTTTCATTTTCCGACCCGAGTCCGTAGTTCACCCAAGAACCGATGCAAGGACTGCCGCTGGTGATCTTGCCGGAGTTCATTTGCAGCATTGCCGATCCGTGAATCGGCGAGTCGGCCGTCATGCTGTGAACAAAAGCAATATCGTCGACGCAATGTGCCAGATTCGGAAACAGGTCAGAGACCCATTTCCCACACTCGCCGTACTGCTTGAATTGCCAGCGGGGCTCGACAATTCGCCCTTTGTTTTTATGTCCGCCGCGGCCAAACGTTTTCACGTCTACAGTCTTGTTGTCCATCCCATACATTGTCGGCTTGTAATCGAAGGTATCGATTTGGCTCGGGCCGCCATACATGTAGAGGAAAATCACCGACTTGGCTTTGGCCGGAAAATGCGGCGGCTTGGGCGCGAGCGGATTCTTCCACTGCGTCTCCCCATCGGCAGCAATCGCTTGCCGGGTGAAAAATCCTTGGTCCAGCATCCCCGCCAAAGCAACGCCCGTGAAGCCCGCGCCCGCTTCCCATAACCATTCGCGGCGAGTTCGGCCGCAAAAATTTCCGCCTCTGGATTTCGGCTGTGGTTGCTCGCTCATAACAATCTACCTCTTCTCTTTACCGATCCCTAAAGCAATCGTTCGACCGACTCAGTCCAGATAAACAAATTCGTTCAGGTTCAAAGCCAGCAGACAGAAATTCCTTAAAGCCATTTGCGGCTCCAATTGTTCTTCTTTTGTCCAGCGTTCGATCAAGCCGACCCCGCGAGCGACCTCCTCTGCCCGAGGCGAACGCTGAGTCACCCGCCCAAGAGCCATCGCGACTTGCGCGGACAGCTCTCCAGGAAGAGCTTCCCGAACCAGCGAAGCCAGTTTCTCAGCCTGCTGCAAACTGAAGTCGCTGTTGAGCATGCTCAGCGCCTGCGTTGGCTGCGTCGTCACAAAGCGAACCGGGCAGCTGAAGTCACTGTCAGCCGAATCATAGTTCGCCAGCACTGGCAGCTTGAGGCTGCGCTTCACATGGACGTAAACCGAACGACGATTCTGCTCATCTCCCTTGGAGGTATCCCATCCATTGCCGGGAATCGATTGACCAGCCAAGACCTCGGCCGGCATCAAAGGGTAGATGCTTGGGCCGTACATTCTTCCAAGATTCAAGTTGCCGCTGGCGAACAAAATCGAGTCGCGAATCTCTTCGGCGGTCAGCCGCCGCAGGTCAAACCGCCACATTAGATCGTTCTGTGGATCGCGCTGTTCCAGTTCAGGGTTAGCCACATAGGCCATCTGATAGGTGCTGGAGAGCATCATCAGCCGATGCATCTCTTTGATGCTCCAGCCGCGCTCGACAAATTCAGCAGCAAGCCAATCGAGCAACTCGGGGTGCGTCGGCTGACTACCTTGGTAACCGAAATCGCTGGTCGTACGCACGATGCCGCGGTCGAAGTGATACTGCCAAATGCGATTGACCATCACACGGCTGGTCAACGGATTTTCAGGATTAGTCAGCCACTTCGCAAACGCCGTCCGCAGACCAGCCGACTCGCCATGGGCAGGTGTCTCGATTTCCGGGACAGGGAGGGAGAGCACCGAAAGGAAGCCGGGCTGAACTGGCTTGGCCTGAACATGGGGATTCCCCCGAGCCAGCACAAACGTCTGCGGGACCTCTTTCCCCCTTTCCTTAACACAAAGAATCTCCTGCTCGCCAGCGACTGGATTCTGCTCCAGTTGCTTTCGCTCTTTCGACCAGGCAACGTACTGCTCGAACTGCTCACTCGTCAGAACCTTGCCAACCCGCTTCTTCAACAGCGGGATGCGCTGAAACTCGTACTGGAATTCCTCGTGCTCGACGGGGATAAAGTCGGCTTTCGCCAATTCCTCTGTCGCCCGCATCTGTTCGGTCAATTCAGCGATTCGCTTTTGCTGCGCCTCAGCGGCTGCCTGTGACTCGGCCGTCCCAACTTTTCGAGTTGATGCTTCTTTCACACCTCCATCGCCGTAGCCGCGAAGGTTATGGAAATAACCAAGCATCTGGTAATAGTCCGCCTGTGGAATCGGATCGATCTTGTGGTCGTGACAACGCGCACAGTTGACCGTTAACCCCAACATCGCTTGTGAGGTCGTCGCGAGAATGTCATCCAACTCGTCATAGCGCGACTGCAACCTGTCCGCGGGCTCATCATCCCACTGCCCCAAACGATAGTATCCGGTCGCCGCCAAGGTTTCCGAAGTTACCTCTGGCAACTCATCACCCGCCAATTGCTCGGTCAGAAATTGATTGTACGGTTTGTCCTGATTGAAAGCTCGGATCACGTAATCGCGATACCGCCAAACAAACGGCTTGGTGCCGTCGCGTTCAAAGCTATTGCTTTCGGCATAGCGAACCAAGTCCAGCCAATGCCGCCCCCACTTCTCACCATAGTGCGGAGACTCAAGCAGCGTGTTGATCAGATTTTCATAAGCCGCCGGGTCTGAATCGTTGACAAACTGCTGGACCTGCTCCAGCGTTGGCGGCAAACCAATCAAGTCATAGTAAGCGCGTCGAATCAAGGCTTCACGCGAGGCAGGCGGCGCCGGCTTGATACCCGCAGCTTCCAACTTGGCCAGCACAAAGCGATCAACCTCCGTTTTAACCCAAGCCTCGTCATTGACAGTCGGCGGAGCGGCTGGCTGGACAGGCCGGAACGCCCACCAGGCGCGAGCCTGCTCGTCTACCTGCGGCGGCTTGTGGCCGCTCGCTTGCTCTTCTTCACTACCGGCATCCAGCCCGGGCATTCCGAGCTGAACCCAGCGGGTAATATCGGCGATCTCCTCTTTCTTCAGTTTGCCGTCGGGAGGCATTTCGTAGACGTCGTAGTTGATCACCTTCACCAGCAAGCTGTTCTTCGGGTCAGCCGCATCGATTGCGGGGCCCGATTCCCCCCCCTTGGTGATCGACTTATACGACCGCAGCGAAAATCCACCACCCAAGTCTTCCGGGTCGTTTCGGTGACACTCGAAGCAGTTGTTCTCCAAGACCGGCAAAACCTTGGTCTTATAGAACTCGACCGCCTCGGCCTCGGACATCGTCGGAACGTCCGACTCTTGAGCAAAGGATTGATTTACCAGCGAAATGCCCAGCAGCAAGAGAAACGCGGCGGCCAACCGAGACAACCCAATTCCAGCCCAAGCTGGCTCCCACGGACTTCGCACGACTAAGCGTCCGCCCATCACTGTCCCCTGCTTTCAATTCTTTGAGATACGGAGTTGGCAGCCGGAGCAAAGACTCCAGCCCAAAACTCTCTGGCCCGAATGGGGCAAAGAGAAATCAGAACTTCCTCAATGGTCGAGCTAACAGACGAGGGCGCTCAACCGTGACTAGCGGCCTCAACGACAGAGAAACCGAATCACTTAGAACCGCCTTCATTCTATTTGATTTGCCAGCGCGGCTCAACATTTGCCCGCAGCAACCAAACAGTCGTTTGCAGGGAACGCAGCGCAGCGACTGGCTTGCGCTCAGTTCAACTCGCGGATTCGCAAATTGCGAAATTGAATCGGAGAGCCTTCCGACTCCAGACAGATGAAGCCCGTTGCTGGCTGGCAATTGGTACCACCGCTGACTTCAACGCCGTTGACCCAGAGCCGCGCTTCGCCGTTGATGCAGCGAATGTAGTAATGATTCCACTCCCCGAAACCGCGGGTCAAATTCTGGCGGGGGAAACTGCGCTGCCCATTGGGCGCGACTGGAGCAAATGGCTTCATCGTCGATGCTTGCGTGGGAAACACATCGCCGTGACAAGTGAACCAATCGGCTGGCTTACCAGAGGACTTCTCGTAAGCTTCTTTGTAGCCGAGATCGAGGACTTGAAACTCAATCCCTTGGGGCAATTGTCCGCGCTGCAGCTTGCTGACGGACTCTTCTGGAACCCAAGCAAAGATCCCGGAATTGCCCGCGTTCCGCTCATGCTTCCACTCCGCCACCAGCTCAAAGTTGGTGTACTGCTTTTGGGACCGCAATACGCCCACTGGTTCGCCAGTGCAAATCAACGTGCCGTTGTCCCAGCGCCAAGTTTCGGGATCGCAATTCGCAGCAACAAAGTCTTCCGCAGTCAACGCGCGCCAGCCCTCTTCGGTTCCCTTGATCGAAGCTGTGGGCGATTCGGACTGCCCCGCAGCGGCCGAAACCAAACCGAGCACGAGCCCTACCCCGATCATCAACGTCGCAATTCTCATCGCTGCTCTCCGGCAATCCTGTTTTGATCATGACCGCTGAATTGCGATCGTCAAACAGTTTAACCGAATCATCGAGCGGGTGGGTAATTCAGCGACGATCGCTTAACCAGAGATCGCAATTGAACCGCAGGACTCCGTCCGCAGTCGCCCCCGCCTCACCAAGGCTGCTGTTTTCGCTCGCGAATCTCTTTACTCAGCTGTTCAAGCTTTTTCCGCTCGCGGCGTGTCAGGCTGGCTTCTCCCTGCCGACTGATCTTCTCGAGGATTACGTCGACCTGTTCCTTCAGCGACTGATAATCATCGCGCGGGCGGTGGACCTTCAGCCGTGAACGCCGCTGAAACCAACCGGACCAATCAAAGCGCTCGAAGTTCCAGCCCCGATAGAAATAAAGCGCTGCAAAAGCGGCGCCAGCCAAGTGCGCTTCGCCGGCGATCGTGCTCTCGCTGGAAATCGAATACCCGATATCCGATATCACCGCGATCACACCAACCAGCCAAGCAGGAATCGGGATCGCTCCCATCAAGTAGAGTTTCTCGCGGGGATAAAGCAGGACGAACAGCATCAAAACGGCCGTGACTCCACCGCTGGCTCCATGCGCGAGAACTGGCACCGTTTGAGCCAAGTGGCAAAGCGACCAAATCAAACTTGAGAACACGATTGCGGCAAGATAGAAGCGTAGGAACTCCCGACTACCGTATCGCTGCTCAAGCGGACGCCCCAGAAAAAACAGAGTCAACATGTTGCCTAAGATGTGGGCGATACCGACTTTCGACTGCAACGGTGCGTGAACAAATCCCGCAGTCAACAACTGATAAATTTTCCATGGCTCCCTCCACCACTCGGAACTCAGGGAAAGCGAGTCGCCCAGCCAATTGCCGCCTTTGCTGGTCGCTGTAAATAGGTCGAGCAGCCAGACAGCGAAGTTGATGATGATCAGCTTGGTGACCATCGAGTACTGGCTGAACTTCAGCGGCTGCCGCTCGCCCCAAGAAGTTTCATTGAAATAAGGGCGATCCTGATATCCCATCGTTTGCAGCGCCTGAAGTCTTTTTTCCTGAACAGCCCACCCAACACTTTATCGCCTCAGCCCGGTTACAGCCTGATTGAAAGGTCGACCGAAATCACAGCGGGACTTTCACCGCTCCTATCTTAGGGGGTCGTCGCGGTCGGTCAAAGCGTACCGGCGACGGGCAGGCTATTCGAGAAAGTCCTTGGTTGACGACGAATCGCATCAAGGGGAGTTCGCTGTCCGCCTGAAACAAAAAACCCGCTGGCCAGCAGCGGGTTTTCAGAAGTTGTTTGATTCGGCCGTAGTTTCGCGGGACAGCTTATCGTCCAGCGACTCGGCCGGGTTGGTTTGGCAACTGAAGAGAAGCTCCAACCTTCTGCTTCATCGCATCCAGTTCTTTCCGCAGTGTCTCCAGTTGATTCTTCAGCGTCTCGACTTGGGAATTCCGTTCCTGCAGCAACTTTGAAATCAGTTCCGCATCGGACTTGAGGTTATCGCGGTCCTGCTGCAACATCGAAATCACTTCGTCGCGGCTCTGCTCCTGAGTTTGAGTTGCGTCGAGTGCTTTCTGTGTCTTGTCATTCTCAATCTTGATTTCGTCGGTCCGCTTGGCAAAGTCCACAGCCTCACGGCGATAAGCCTCTAGTTGCCGGGGAAAGTCCGCCAGCTTTCGCTTGTAGATTCGCGAGATTTCGGTGACGGGCTCTTCCTGAGCGAAAGGAGGAACCTGAGTTTGATCGGCTCGCTGATAACCGTCGGCAGTCAACTTGTCGATCAACACCACGTCACCCTTTTGGAAGGTGACTTCTTTGCCGTAGTGCAGAGATTGACTGTTGGCTTGTCCGCTGGGCGAAAAGTCGCCGGTCAGGTCGGGAGTGCCCGTGGCGTCAACGACGTAACTTCGTTTTGACTTGTCTTCAAAGCGGTAGAGCACGAACTCTTCCTCTGGCGATGGCTCAAAGCGATTCGACTTGCGAGTCGCTTGATTTTCGCGGATGTACGTTTCAATGTCACCTTTCGTCATTCCGTCGAACAAGACTTTGTCGATCAGTTCTTCGTATTCCTTGCTATCCGGATTCAGCCCAAACAGCGAGGCGGGGAAGACATCGTTAACGAGCTTTGCCCGGAAATCACTCAACGTTGCGAGCTCAGCCTGAGTGATTCCGTTGGCCTCGCGAAAGGCGCTGTCGCGGTCAATTGGCATCTTCTCAAACAACGTCCAGCTGGCTGGACGGGAAACGGCTTCCTGCGAAACCACGAATTCAGGGGCAAGCGTCAGCGTGTCAGGAGTTTCCTCTTTCACACGGAACGTGCCGAGAAACGTATCAGGGTAAGGAGGCAAGCCATCAGCCTGTGCATCCGAGAAGACATACAGCATCACGCCTTTCAGCTTGTCAGCCTCAGTCATCTGCTCGCGAGCGCGGGCGAACTTGAAAACGTAATTCCCGTCGCGCTGCTCTACCGAGCCATGCTTCCAAACTCGGCCTTGTCCAATTAATTCCAGCGCCAGCTTATTCTCTGCATCCCGTAGCGAGCCCGGGCCATAAGTAAACGAGTCAGCCGGACCGAACCGAGCCAAGTCCGCTGCACCCTCGGCGCGGTCAGCTGCAATTTCGGAGTCATACGCTTCTTTGATCTCTGCCGAGCGCAAGTCGAGAACGCGGGTTGCCATGAAGAGCGCGACCGTGTTCGCGATGAACAGCAGAATCACCGCAACGATGTTGCTCCAGTGCCAGGCCTTGCGAGCCAAGACCGTGAAAACCACCAGCAAGATGAAGAGAAGTCCAAAAACCAGATAGGGTAACATGTGGGGTTTTCTGCAAGAGAAAGAAGAGGCCTTCGCCGCCGCCACCCGCTGGCAGAATCCTTCTTAGACGGGGGACAAATTCGCAATATTGAATGATAAATTGGGCAATTTTCAGCGTCAAGTTTTTAGATCGGACGCCCGAGCGGCCCCAATTGACTCTACTTCATTACCCGCATCTCGCCGCTATCAGCGGCACATTTGCTCAAGTTAACTTCGCTAAAACCCCGAAAATCATCAAAGCCGCTAGATCTTTCCAATTGACTGGTCCCCTCCCGCTGGGCCGGCCAATTCCCGAGGCTTCTCGCGTGACCAAAACAAAGCCGATTTTCGGGCGAAACACCGCTCGCAAGCGACCAATCGGCTGGGAAAGTCACACCGGGATGCCTTAATCCCTGAGGTTTTGGCAATCGTGACCCGACTTCCTCCCAATCGCATGCTGTTGGCAGCCTTGCTGCTCCTCGCATTCCTCTCTTCTGGCTGCCACCGCGGTTACTACCGCCGCATGGCTGACAAAGATGCAACTGACCTAGTTCAGCAAAAAGCGGTCGACCCTCGCTGGGAATCACCCACGGGGGATATCAAGGTCGCCCCGGAAAGCCGGATGTTCAATCCCTTTTCGCAGGACCATCCGCCAATTCCGCCGGACGACCCCACCTCCGGCGACCTGATGCGACGAGTCGATGGCCGGCCCGGTTACCCCCACTGGCACGCAAACGGGGACACCGAGTACGTCGAGAACCCGGAATGGCTTCAGTACCTGCCGATGAACGAAAAAGGCGAAGTCCTGCTCGACTTCGAACGAGCCTTTGACCTGGCCCTGCTCCACTCTACGGTCTATCAGAGGCAGCGAGAAGAGCTTTACCTGACCGCGCTCGACGTTGCGCTGGAGCGATTCGGTTTCGACTCCCAACTCTTCGCCGGCTTCAACTCTTTTCAAACTCTCCGCCGAGGCGAGTCGGCAATCTCCACCGGCTTGGGAGCCACCGGTGGCGGAGTCAGCTTTCGCAAACTCGGAATCACGGGAGCGAGCTACACCGTCGGTCTGGCCAACTCCATCCTCTGGAACTTTGGCAACAGCACCACCCAGTCAGCCAGTTCGCTGGTCAACTTCTCGATCATTCAGCCTCTGATGAGGGGTGCGGGACGCGACCGGATCATGGAATCGCTGACACAATCCGAACGCGACTTGCTGGCCAACGTTCGCCTTTTCGAACGCTTCCGCCAGGGATACTTTCTCGAAATCACCGTCGGTCGCGCCGCTGTCAGCAATCTCTCGAGAGCTGGCGGTAACTTTCTCGGCAACCCGACACAAGCCTCGTTTGGCGTCGGGGGCATTCTCGGCTTGCTGCAAACTCAACAAAACATTCTCAACCAAGAAATCAACGTCAAATATCTCGAAGACGTCGTCGAACAGTTCCGCGAATTTCAGCGCCGCGACCGCGTTGATGCCTTGCAGGTTAAACAAACCGAAGCACGTCTATTCAGTGCGCAGAGCAATCTGCTGCAACTCAAAACAAACTACCAAAACGACCTCGACCGTTTCAAAATCTTGCTCGGTCTGCCGCCTTGGGTTCCAGTCAGCGTAGTCGATGACTACCTTTCCCAGTTCCGGCTGATCAGCTTGCCCGTTCAAAACCGTCAACGACGCGTCATCGACCTCCGCAAAACGGCTGGTGACCAACTAAACAAAATCGATACGCTTCTCCCCACGACTCGCGAAGATGCCGCAAGCCATCAGTGGAGCCCCGAACTAGAAAAAGAACTTACTAAACTCGAAGACTATCTTCAGGCCGCTCTTGAGGAGATCGCAGAAATCGAGGCGGAAGACCAATCTCAGTTAATGCAGGACTTTCAGCGATTGGAGTCGGTCCGGCCTGACCGAATCGGTTACCTCACGCAACTTCGCGGCAAGGTGCAGGCTGGTGAGATGCTGGGAGATGTCGACCCGGCAATTCTCGAAGACAACTCCGTGCCACAGCCAGAGAATCTTCGCAACGCCCTTAGCACGACGCTCCAGAATCTCTCCAAGGTCCGGGACAATCTCAAGCTCTTGCAGGAGAAAATCCGCTCTGCTCCCGCTCAAAAAGCAGCTTTATCACCCGATGAGTACTACGACTACGTCAACAACGAAGTCCTCTTCGCCGTTGCCGATCAATTCACTCAGCTGAACAACCTGCTGATTGAAGTCTCGCTGACTCAAGCACTGGCCCGGAGCAACTCGATCACCCTGCCTCAAGTTGAATTGACACCGCGACGAGCCACAGAAATCGCCAGCTGCTTCCGCTTGGACTGGATGAACGCCCGCGCGGCTTTGGTAGACAACTGGCGGCAGATTGAATTCGTCGCTGACCAGTTGGAAAGCCAATTCGACCTGGTGCTCGAGGGCAACATGGGCAACGAAGGGAACAACCCGTTCAAGATCGATTACAAGACGGGTGTCCTCCGCGGCGGCTTCCGCTTCGACACGCCAATCGTGCGCTTCGCCGAACGCAATCAATACCGCGATACGTTGATCCGCTATCAACGCGCTCGCCGGCAGTACTATCAGTACGAGGACGAAGTCTCCCGCAACTTGCGCCTGACTCTTCGCACGCTGGACCAATTCAAGATTCAGTTTGAACTGAGCCGCCGCAACGTGCAGGTCGCGGTCGAACAGTTTGAAATCGCACGGTTCCGACTCGACCAACCCGCCCGCGCCGGTATCGGTGGTGGCGGTGCGGGCGCCGGACTCGGTGGTGGCGGTGGTGGAGCGGGTGGCGGCGGTGGCGCAGCCCTCGGTTCAACCGCAGCTCGCGACTTACTCGATGCCATCACCAACCTGCAAAACGCCCAAGACCAATACATGCAAGTCTGGGTTCGCTACGAAGTCCTCCGGCGCGGCCTCGACTATGACCTCGGCACGATGGTTCTGGATGACACTGGCCGGTGGATCGACCCGGGGCAAATCGACGGGACAATCTCCGACCGAGCCGCAGCCCAACTGGGAATCGACCCAACCTGCCTCGATTGTTCCCTGCCTCCGAGCATGCAAGCTTTCGAGGAAATGCTCGGACCCGCTGTGAATTTGGATGCCGCCGAACGGAATGCCACCGTCGATGAATCGGCCGAAATGGAGGACCAAATCGCGCCCAAAACCGAACCCGGGACGATCGTGCCAGCCCCCCAGCCCGCCGATAATAACCGCTAGTGCATGCCAGAAATCGCGTTTACCCGACTCGCCCCAGAACCCCGCGAAAACACGGAACTTTCAGGACCGAATCGGGTTTAACCTGACAGACTTGAGTCGACTGCCAACGCGGCCAGATTCTTAGAAACGTAAGCAGGGCCTCTGGAGAGCGGAAAACCAGCTTTCTGGTACCTCGCTAAAGCCGATCCACCCCGAGCGTAACTTCCCGCTGGGCAGAAGCTTGCGGGCAAACAAACAAGCGTTGCAAGTGGTTGTTTCTCGCGGTTGACTCGGTCAGGTGCTGCGGGTTTAGAAGGGTACGAAAGCTGGAATTGGCTAGTTTGCCATTCGAATTTTCGTTCCCCAACCGGTAGACTGGCTCTCTGGACGGCAAAACGTTTTGAGCCCCCCACTCAGACAAGACTTTTTATCAAAGGCATTTCCGAGCGTTCTGAGTTCGGAAACAAACAGCCCAAGAAGCGAACCATGAAGAAAACCTTTCGAACATCCTCCTGCCTGCCCGCTCGCGCCGGTGCCGCCGGCTCGATCATCTTGATCATCTTGGCCACTTTGGCGGTCCTTGGATTCGGTTTCTTCTTCCTGAAGAAGCAGGGAAACAACAACGGCTCGTTCAATCCGCTGATGTCAGCCGCGAAAAAGGCTGACTTCGTCGCACAGGTTCTCGACCAAGGTGAAATTCAAAGCAGTGAGAACGTCGAAATCCGCTGCCTCGCCCGGGCCCGCAACGGCACACTGGCCGTGATTAAGGTCGTCCAAGAAGGGACGGTCGTGAAACCGGGCGACTTCCTCGTCCAACTCGATGCCACCAGCTTCGAAAAGGAGCAAGAGCAACAGAAAATCGCCCTCGCTAATGCCGAAACGTCTGTGATTCAGTCCAAGGCCGCTCTGGAAGCCGCCGTCGCTTCAAAGCGCGAATACGAAGAAGGAACTTTCGTACAGTCCAAGAAGACGATCGAAAACGAAATCTTCGATGCCGAAGCCCAAATCGCCTCCGCGCGTCAGGAAGCATCCCAGTCGCGAGCCGTGCTCGAACATAGCACCAAACTGGCCAGCAAGGGCTTTATCACCAAGGCTCAAAAGGATGCGGACGAATTCGCCGTTACCCGCGCAGCAAACAATTTGAAGAAAGCCGAAAACCTCAAAGAACTGGCACTGAAGAAACTCGAAGTGCTGGAAAAAATCACCAAGGAAAAAGAACTCGTTCGTCTGACCAGCGACATCGAAGCCGCCAAGGTCAAGGCAGCCAATGACGAAGAGGCCTTGGAAGTCGAAAAGAACAAGCTGGCCGAAATTCAACAGCAAATCGCCAACTGCACAATCAACGTTCCGAACGGAGTCGAAGGCCAAGTCGTCTACGGCAAGGAATCAAGCCGCGGTGGCCAAGACTGGGTGCTCGCCGAAGGTGCCTCCGTTCGTGAGAACCAAGTCCTCCTGCGACTTCCCAACCTAAAGAAGATGGAAGTCAAGGCACTGATCAACGAGCAAAGCATCACGCAAATCGAAGGTGGCATGCCGGTTGAAATTCGAGTCGACGCACTGAACAACACCAAGTTCAAAGGCGTTGTCACCAAGGTCAACCAGTACGCTGAATCGAACAACATGTGGGGTGGATCGGGCATTCGCAAATACGCCGTCTTCATCCGCATCCTCGACCCGAGCGAAGAACTGAAACCCGGTATGAATTCGTCCTGCACGATTCAAACCAAGTACGAGCCGGCCGTTCTCACCATGCCGATCCAATGTGTTTACGGCGTGGGCGACAAGCAATTCGCTTTGGTCAAGGCTGGAAACAACTTTGAAACTCGAGAGCTGAAAGTCGGCGGCGAAAACGGAGCGCTCGTTTGGGTCCAAGACGGTGTCAAGGAAAATGAAGAAGCCGTCATGAATCCGGGTGCCTACAAGGAACGGATGAACCTCCCACCAGCCCAAGCTGAATCCAAGATCGACCTGCCTGAAAACGCCAAGGCCGAAATCGAAGCAGCCAAGAAGTCGGCTTCGACTGGTGGCCCTGAGCCAGCTGCCGGAGGCTCAGGTGCTGGAGGTCCAGGTGCAGGTGGTCCAGCAGCAGGCGGCGGTGCCCCGGGCGGTCCCGGTGGCGGTGGTCGTCGCGGCGGACCGGGCGGTGGCGGACCGGGCGGTGGCGGACCGGGCGGTGGCGGGATGGACATGAACGCCATGGTCCAGCGAACCCTCGATCGCTATGACACCAACAAAGACAACAAGATCGACAAGACAGAACTCGAGGCTTTGGATGAACGAGCCCGCGGCTTCGTCGAACGCTCCGATTCAAACGGAGACGGCGAAATCACCAAGGCTGAAATTGAATCCTCAATGAAGGCGATGATGGAACGCTTCCAAAACGGTGGCGGAGCCGGCGGCGGTGGCGGTGGCTTCGGCGGCGGTGGTGGCGGAGGCGGTCAATAATGGCCGGAACTTCGAAACCTGAAACGAAACAAGCTGCCTCCGGGTTCTCCAAAGTCGGCACTACTGCGGTTCGGATTGTCGATCTGCAAAAGCACTATTTCCTCAAAGGCGAAACGGTCCGCGCCCTGCGTGGCGTTACCTTTGAGGTCCCCGCTGGCGATTACGTTGCCATCATGGGGCCCTCCGGTTCGGGAAAAAGTACCCTGCTCAATCTGCTCGGCTGCTTGGACCGCCCCACTTCGGGTTCGTTCTTCCTCGGCGAGGACAACGTCGCCGAAATGAATGACGATCAACTCTCCGAGATTCGAGCCTCGCGAATCGGATTCGTTTTCCAGTCCTACAACTTGATTCAGCAGCTCACCGTAGTGGAGAACATCGAAGTTCCTCTTTACTACATGGGTCGGCTGGACAACCAAGCCCGCGACCGCTGCAAGAAACTCGCCAAAATGGTCGGACTCGGCGAGCGACTCGACCATCGCCCGACTCAACTCTCCGGTGGTCAGCAGCAACGCGTTGCCATCGCCCGCTCGCTGGTCAATAACCCCTACTTCATCCTCGCTGACGAAGCGACTGGAAACCTCGACTCGGTCACCACCGAGGAAATCCTCGCGATCTTCCAAAAGCTGAACGACGAAGGCCGAACCATCATCATGGTTACCCACGAAGATGAAGTCTCGGCGCACGCCAAACGCGTGATTCGACTGAGAGACGGTCAAATTCAATCTGACTTGATCAACCAAAATCGCTCGGTCTTTTCCGCAGAGCGGCTCGCCAAGGTGGCCTATAACTCGGAAGAGCATCAAGAAACGCCGGCTCGCGAACTCGCCTCCTGATAGCACTCTCGGTTCACATTCAACAGTGGCTTCCAAGCCGCCGCCACGAACATGCAATTCTTTCGCACTTGGCAACTCGGCATCAAAAGCCTGCTCCTCCACCCGATGCGTTCCGCGCTGACGGTGCTCGGCATCTTCATCGGCGTCGCCAGCGTGATTTGGCTGCTGGCCATCGGTGAAGGGATTAGCCAAAAAGCGCAAAAGCAAATCGAAGAACTCGGCGCCGAGAACATCATCGTCCGCTCGATCCAACCACCCGATGACTCAGTCAGCTTCAATAGCACTGTGAAGGCTTTCGGTGTCACTCGCGGTGAGTTCCGCCTGCTTTCAACCACGATTCCGACGATTCGCGACATCATCCCGATTCGCGAGGTCGTCAAGAAGTTCTCCAACACCAATAACGCCAACGTCAAACCAATCGACGGCCGTTTAGTTGGCTGCACCCCGGAATATTCCGATATCACCAAGCTGAACATCGACCGCGGACACTTCCTCACCCATCGCGAGATCCAGTCCCGCGCGACGGTCTGCGTACTGGCTCATGACTTGGCTCAGTACCTCTTTCCCTCCGATGACCCGATCAACAAGCAGATCTTTCTGCCGGAAAGCAAAGAATATTACAAGATCGTCGGCGTGCTGAAGCCCCGCAATGCAACAGCCGCAATCGGCGGTTCGCTCGCCGCTCAGGACTTCTCAAAGGACGTGTATATTCCAATTACCACGATGCAGCAGCGGTATGGCGACCAAGAAGTCAAAATGGCCTCCGGCAGCTTCTCGCGGAAGCAATTCGAACTGAGCCAAATCACGATTCGCGTCAACCACATCGAAGACGTTCCGCGGACGGCTGAACTCATCCAATCAACCCTAAAAGCCAAAGATGCTAACCGACAGGACATTTCGGTCATCGTCCCCTACGAACTGCTCGAACAAGCGAAAACGACGCGATTGATGTTCATGCTGTTCATGGGCTTGATTGCAGCCATCTCGCTGATCGTCGGCGGCATCGGCATCATGAACATCATGCTCGCGACGGTGACCGAGCGGACCCGCGAAATCGGTATTCGCCGAGCTCTAGGCGGCAAGCGAAAAGACATCATCCGGCAATTCCTTGTGGAGACCATTGCACTCTCGGTTGTCGGCGGTTTGACGGGCATCCTCGGCGGCCTGCTCTGCCCAGTGATCATCGACTTGGCCATGTATGGGACCGAGAATTTCTTCCCCCGCGTCTACGCTAACCTCCCCGATGTGGCCAAGGACATGCGTCCGCAACTGGTTCCCGCTTCTTTCCCGATCGCCTTCGGGATTTCGGTCTTTGTCGGTGTTGTGTTTGGGATCTACCCAGCGATGCGCGCGGCGAAGATGGATCCGATCGAAGCTCTCCGTCACGAGTAAGTGGCGAAGTTGGAATACTGAATCTGAGTCCACTCGGACTCATTCAATCCACCATCAGGCGCTAGTTCCAAGACGCTAGAAAATTTCCAGCCCGCACCCCGAGGCAGTTTGGTTCGCACCAGGTTGTGGCGACCAATTGACTGCCAACCGGCCACACAGCGGAGCCCCTCCCCGCGGCTCTAAATTCCGCAGTCCTAAAGCAGGTCAAACAACTGCGTCACCACGGCAAGCTTTGTTGCCACTCGTGTGCGATCCGCATCTTTGGTCGGGTCAAAATAGATTTCCCAAACGGTCGACCAGTCTTCACGCGGGTTGTACTTGGAGTAACTGCGAACAAAGGGAGCGGAAGTCAGATGCCACCACAGTCCATCCCCGGACTGTGAATAGGAGTTGTTATTCGGGTTAGTGCTGCGCCAATCGCTCTTACCTAGAAAATTGGTCCAAAGCCCACCCTGGCCTGCCAAACGGTTGCCAATCTCTTCGGCACTGTCCCAAGAGTGACCGACTTCATGGACCAGCGTGTATTTCATCGTGTTGTTGGTGGTCGCATTCGTCTCGTCCCACTCAGCAAACATCAACTCGCGGTCATAGGTGGTGACCCCATTGCTGGTCGAGGAACGAAGCTGATTCCGGGCAAGCGAACCGCTAAGCGAACTGTGCTTGCTCATCACGACCGGATCGTTGTCCAGCGAGTCTCGCACGATCCGAGCTGTACCGACACGCACATGTAAGTCATGCCAGCCAGCATCGAGCACGGCGACCTCTTTCTCCGTCCAGTTACTGGTCACATTGAGCAATTTCAACTGGCCATCGTCTGCCGCCAAGTCCGCCAAGATATCGCCAGTCCATACCAGAAAGCGGTCAGCCCCCGCGTCCCCCTGCAGCCGATCTCCGCTGGTGATTCCGCCAAACAGACCATCAATTCCGGCGCCGCCAAAGAGCTGGTCAATTCCCTCCTGACCGTACAGCCGATCATTGCCGTTGTCGCCGTAAAGCTTGTCATCGCCCAGACCGCCTTCGATCAGATCGTCTTGCTCGCCGCCGTAAAGCGTATCCGCATCGGCTCCGCCCAGCAGTGTATCGATTCCGTTGCCGCCCCAAATCGTGTCGAGACCGGCGCCGCCATCAGCCGAATCATTGCCGTCGTTACCTTCGATCTGGTCGTTGCCTGCTTCGCCTTGCAGTTGGTCGTTTTCCGTACCACCAAACAACTTGTCAGCATCGTCTCCGCCCTTGAGCGTATCGTCTCCGGCTTCTCCGTAGAGCAGATCGGGGCCAAGCTCACCGAGAATCAAGTCATTACCCGTGCCGCCATAGATAGTGTCGATTCCGTCTCCACCATAAAGCACGTCATTTGCTTCAAAACCCCAAATCTGGTCGTCGCCGCCCTGCCCGTAGAGCGTGTCGACTCCCGTACTGCCGTAGATTTGGTCGTTGCCAAAGCCACCGACGATCGTATTCGCGCCCGGCTCGCCATAAATCACATCGTGCCCGTTGCCACCATCAATGTTGTCATCGCCATTACCGCCCCAAATCTGATCGTTCGCTTCATTGCCGCGAATCGTGTCATTTCCGTCATTGCCTCGGATGACATCCTGTCCCAGCCCGCCATCGAGCGTGTCATTGCCGGGTCCGCCCTGAAAATTGTCGTAGTGGCTGCCGCCCAGGAGTGTGTCGTTTCCAGCATGGGCATAAGCAAAACTCCGCCGGTCCGAATTGTTCTGGAAGTAGTCGTCTCCGCCATATCCCTTGAACTGGATCGACGAAATCGTCAACTTAGCGAATTCCTGGACCGCAAGCCCGACAAACTCCACTTTCACCGTGTCAACGTTCGGCTGGGAAACCAAGACTCTATCCGCGCTCTCTGAGCCTTCAATTTGAACTTGCCGCAGCGTCGTGTCGTAGAAAATCCCAGCCAGTAACTTTCGAGCCTCAAGCTGCTGGAAATCGAGCGACTTCTCTCCCAAGCCGGCGTTGGCCGATGCCGTACGTGCTCTCAACTTTCCTGCTTTCCACCGCGAACCAGCTTTCTCCAGCCCAGCCATTTTGTTCGGTCCTTCCTTGCCTACCGGTGCTCTTAAGTAATCCATCCGGCTCGACCGCCGACGCGTTTATCCAAGACAAACTTTCAAGACTCAATTGGCCGCCAAACATCCCCTCAAAAGTTAGCCGGGAATTTTTGCAGACAGGCAATTTTATGAGGCAAATCCGCTCGGGCAATTGCCCATTCGATCATCCAGCAACAGTTAATTGAGCCGCTTCGCACAATGGCCCAAAACAGGTTCTTAGAAAAGCGCGCCGCGATGAGCTGATTCGCACGCCTGATAAAGCTGCGGCAATTTGCCTAGTTACTGGTCACTTGGTTGAGCCAGCTTGGCCGACGACCGGTACTGGCTGGGGCTCGCCCGCCTTCCGCTGACGCTGGCTCTCAATCAGGTCGAGAATGCGGCCGAGGACCCGCTGTGATTCCCCTGATTCAGCCGTGCTGGCCTCGTAGCGGTCATACTGCAGGCCAATTTCCTGCGTTGTCAGCAATATTCCATTTCGCTGAATCGCCAATTCAAATGACCGCACCGCCTCCTGGCGAAGTTCCATCGGAAACTCCGCCTCGCTGGCGAAGCTCAAAAGGTTGCGCTGGGCAACCGCTGTTCCGATTTGTCCCAAGAGGCGAATCGCGTCCAGCGAGTGTCCTGAAGCGTAGAGCATATCAGCCAAGTCCTGCTGGTGCTCATTCAAATTATAAAAGCGATAGGCCTTGCGATCGCTCGCAATCTTCAGCAACCAGCTCATCGCAAAATCTGACTGTGAATCACCCTGTTCAGAGCTAACATCCCAAGGCTGATAGGTTCGCCGCATCCGCTCAACCAATCGCGACATCGCGTCTTTGTCCATCGTGAGCGAAATAACCAGCGTTCGGGAATCAGCCTCAGCCAACCGCTCGGCTCGCTTAATTTCATCCCGTTCGACAAAGACAACGATCGGAACTCGTTTGGTCCGCCAATCAGCCCGAAGCAACTGAATCAGCTCCAAGTAATCGGGCAGTTGCAAGGAATCACAGACAAAGAAATATCGCAGATTGGAATCGCCAGTCGCTTCGCGGAAAAACTCTTTGCTTGTGGAGGCACTCCGCGCGGCGATCCCGAGGTCACCCAGCAGCAGCGACATCTCTCGGGCTTGCAAAATTTGACCGTGACCAACCAACCCCTGTGGCTGTTCGCCGAAACCCGCGAGGAACACCGCCGTCGCCAAAACCACGCTGCTACCCGCGTATGCTTGCTTCGGGTCCAACTTCGAAATGGCTCGCAAGGCGGCGAATTGCGTGTGCCGGTCTCCAGTCTGAATCGCTCGCACCAATCCACAGGTTGGCCGAGTGTTGGTGAGCAACAGTTCCGCGGTGCCCAACTCGCCAATCAAGTCACAGGCGCCCGCCATTGCGGGAACCAAGTCTTTATCGACCGCGACATGGAGCACTCGGTCCAGTTCCTCTGCTGTTAAAGGACCAACCTCAGCTTGCACACCCGCTGCATTCAGCACTTCATCCGGTCCAACCAGACGCTTGGCCGTATCGAGGTAAGAAAGCAAAAAAAGCTGGCGGAAATCCCGCTGCTGAGGATCGATTCGATTCAAATCAGCGGCCCGGTCTAAAGCCATCACACGACCGGCCGTCTCCGGAGTAACCTTCTTCAGAACCAGCTTCCGAGTCGGGTAATCCCAGCGCCACAAATCCGCGGTCCGGGCGTTCAAATCGAGCTTTACCTGGTTGAGCGTCCGGTCCCGCCCGAGCAATTGATTATTCGCCCGCTGGTATACTTTGCCCAACAGCTCATCCCGCGCCGGGACGCGACCATAGGTCTGGGTAACGGCCTTCTCAACCGCTTCTCGAATACTCGCCGGCGTATCGCTGGCAAACAGCGCTCGCGCAGTCGCGTGCAAAGCATCGGGCTGCTTGATTCGGGCCAGAGCCAGAAGCGACTCAAATCGAACCTGCATGTCATTTGCATTGACTGCGGCCAGCAGTGGCCCCAAAGCCAACTCGCCGAAATTCCGGAGAGCCGCACGCACAGCGGCAAACTCATTCGCTCGCTCCGGTTGTTTGAAAACTTCGATCAAAGCAACTGCGCCGGGGTCGCCCAGTCGTCGCAATTGATTGGCCGCGTGTTGCCGGACAACCAAATTACCATCCGACAACTTACCAAGCAGCGATTCCAACCGAGCCGGATCATTGGCTACCCGCTGAGCGGCCGTCAAAACCTTCTTCGCATACTCATTCCCCGACGGTTGTAGCTGCGGTTCCGAGTGAAGCAGTAGAAAGAAGTCAGAACCGACCTCCGTGCAGAGATCGAATAATTGCATGTCGTCGTCACCTAAAGCGACCAGCTTTTGCAAGTAGTACTGAGCATCGGGATACTGCTCAATATCGAGAGTAGTCCGGATAGCTTGAGCCAACTCGGCTCCAGTCTTAGGCGGGTTCTGGCGAAGCGTTTCGAGAATCAGTTTTCTTGAGGGGTCCAAGTTGGGATCGAGCTTAGGCAATTCGCTCGGACCTTTGGCAGCCGCAGGTGCCGGACGCCCATCGGCTTGGGGCTTCGTCCCCGGCTCGGCAAATGGGTTTTCTTGACAAGCCAACCCAACTGCTGTCACGAGGATGAGGGAAGCAAAAACAATCCCCAAGATCAACCATCGATACAATCCATACAGCTTCGCGCGGCGACCCTCTAGCGGTATCACCACCGTGTGCGCGTACCTTCGGACTGGAATTTGGGATCTCATAGATGCTGTCATCGTCGAAGCCAATTCGAGGCTACACAATTAAGACGGGCGAACCTGTTGTAACGGCTAGAACGGGCCCCGCCCCCGATTCAGCTCAGATTCCCAGTCGCGAACGCCAGCGGCGGACTTGCTCCTCCACCTGCTCCGGTCCGGTACTGCCGTAGCTGCGAAAAGCCTCAACTGCCCGGTCCGTGCCCAGTCCATCATAAACGGAGCCGTCGATTTGTGGCGCCCGTTTGCGGAATTCCTCCAATTCCAGTCCCGCCAGCCCGGTCCCCTTTTCCCGGGCCAATTTCACTAGTTCGCCCACCAAATGATGAGCTGTCCGCTGTGGGAGGCCGATTTTTATCAGCTGTTCCATCAAGGTTGTCGCGTCCAGAAATCCATCCTCCAGACGGGCGGCTATCGCTTCTCGGTTAAGTTCAGCCCCCGCCACGAGCGGAATCGCGACCTCCAAACACCCCTCAATGGTCTCAGCTGCATCGAACGCCGCCGGCTTGTCCTCCTGCATGTCGCGGTTGTAGGCCAGCGGCAACCCCTTCATCAAAACTAAGAGCGTCTGCAGCCCGCCAATCACCCGCGCTGACTTGCCCCGCGTCAACTCCAGCACGTCCGGATTGACCTTCTGCGGCATGATCGAACTGCCCGTGCAGAATTCGTGGGGCAGCTTCAGAAAGTCAAACTCCGTTGTCGACCAGATGATCCACTCCTCAGCCCAATTGCTGAGGTGCACGCCAATCAGCGAGAGACAAAACACGAACTCGATCAAAAAGTCCCGGTCGCTGGAAATATCCAAACTGTTTGCCGCGACGCCTTCAAATCCCAATCTTCGGGCCGTATTCTCCCGGTCGATCGACAGCGTGGTCCCCGCCAGCGCCGCCGCTCCAAGGCTGTTCCAATTCGTTCGCCGCCGACAATCCGCCAGTCGCTCGCGATCGCGCTGCAGCTTTTCGCAGTAAGCCAACCAGACATGCGCGGCGAGCACCGGCTGGGCTCTCCGCAAATGGGTATAGGCCGGCACAATCGCGCCCGCATCCCGCGCACAGCGTTCCACAAAGACTCGCTGCAAGGACCCCAGTTGTCCATCAATTCGATCGATCGCATCCCGCACCCACAACCGCAAGTCAGTCGCAACTTGGTCGTTGCGGCTTCGAGCCGTATGCAACTTGCGTCCGACATCACCGAGGCGATCGATCAACGCCTGCTCGATGTTCATGTGCACGTCTTCCAGTTCCTGCCGAAAGACAAACTCGCCCCGCTCGATCTGCCCAAGAATTTCCGCCAGCCCAGCGACAATTGCCTGAGCTTCCGGCGCAGTCAAAATCCCCTGATCGCAGAGCATCTGCGCGTGGGCGGTCGACTGGGCGATGTCCTGCGCGTAGAGCCGGTAATCAAAACTCACGCTCTCGGAAAACTTCTCTACGCGACGATCGACGTCGGCCGAAAAAGCTCCACTACGACTGGGACTGGACAAGCTTGTCTCCTCAGGTCAAACGCTACGGAACAGAAATCGAGAGGCCGAAAATTCGCCCACCTCAACAACTGATGGGACGATTTGCAGGTTTCCCGTCAAACCTCCTCAGTCGGGCTCCAATTATTCACTCCCTTGGCAACTGTTAAAAGTCCTTCCGAAAATTTGTACCTGACCTGCAACTCGCGTTTGGGCTTTCTTCGCCCAGATGGCATAATATCAGGAGCAGGTTCGGACACCGGACCATCCAACCCTCGCTGAGGCAACGTCCGCCGCCTCGCCCTATCTCTCTCCCCACACTGGAAATCAGGACAGCATGAAACTCGCTCCACTCGTCTTGATGCTGCTGCTCTTCACTTCTCTGGCTCAAGCCCAACAACCCCAAGTCGTCCGCGAATGGCTGACCATCTCTCCAGAGTCTGCTGGAGCCGAGGTCTTGATGCCACTGGCTCCAACAGCCAGCGAACGGACGCTCGAACCGGTCGCCGGCCAGAAAATCACCGTCAAAGCGCAAACCTCTGTCTTGGAAGACAAACACACCTTCGTCTTCAGCTTCCACGATCAAGCCCTCCCCAAAGATGCTCAAGCCGGCGACAAGGCACTCGATGGTAACGTCAAAGGAGCAATCGCCAGCACCCTCGGCGCTCTGGATAAAGTCAGCATCGTCCGCTCGGGTGGGCTGAACGGTCGCGAAGTTACCTTCACCTACACGCTGAACCGAGGCGAGAAGACCAAGATGCGAGTCGCTTCTCGCTTTTATCTCGATGGCGGACGAATTTACCACCTCTCTTACATCGCTCCGGACGCCGACTTCAATGGCGGCTTCTCGAAGAAGTACTTGGAGTCCTTCAAGCATCTGCCCAAGAAGTAAGTGTTCACATCTGACCGGCTGCCCCGAATAAGATTGCTCGGCGCATGCCGCTGTCAAACCGCTCGGTTTTGACAACGCCGAGAAAAGTGTCCAGAAAAATTCAGCCGCAATTCCTCTCCCTTCCGCGGAAACTCGCCCGCGTTCTTTTAATTTCCGCTCCGGCACCTTGAACAAATAGCGGTTCACTTGGTACCTTTGGGAAATTTTGTTTTTGGAACGGACCTCGCCCCAAACGAGAATCCGCTTCCGGTTCCCACTCCTTTTGCCTCGGAGCTGTCGCCACCGTGCCTCGACGCAACGATATCCACCGCATCCTACTCATCGGTTCTGGCCCGATCATCATCGGCCAAGCCTGCGAATTCGACTATTCGGGAACCCAGGCCTGCAAAGCCCTCCGCGAAGAAGGCTACGAGGTGATCCTCGTCAATTCCAATCCCGCGACGATCATGACGGACCCCTCGACTGCGGCTCGCACTTACATCGAACCGCTCACTTGGCAAGTCGTCGAAAAGATCATCGCCAAAGAACGCCCCGACGCCCTGCTCCCCACGCTCGGCGGTCAGACCGGCCTCAATCTGGCCATGGACCTCGAGCGACACGGCGTGCTGCAGAAGCACAACGTCGAAATGATCGGCGCCAAAGCCGACGTCATCGACAAAGCAGAGAACCGCCAGCGGTTCCAGCAGGCGATGGCCAAGATCGGCTTGAGTACCTGCCGCGGCCGGACTGTCCACTCCGTTGCCGAAGCCCGAGACGTAATGGAAGAAGTCGGACTCCCCTGCGTGGTCCGCCCCAGCTTTACCCTCGGCGGCAGCGGCAGCGCGATCGCTTACAACCGCGACGAGTTCGACACGCTCGTCGGCCGCGGTATCGATCAATCTCCGGTCAACGAAGTGCTGATCGAAGAATCCGTGATCGGCTGGAAAGAATACGAGATGGAAGTGATGCGAGATCTCGACGATAACGTCGTGATCATCTGCTCCATCGAAAACTTCGATCCGATGGGCGTCCACACGGGCGACTCGATCACCGTCGCCCCAGCCCAAACGCTGACCGACAAGGAATACCAGCGGATGCGCGATGCCAGTATCGCCGTCATTCGCGAAATCGGCGTCGAAACGGGCGGCTCAAATATCCAGTTCGCTTGCGACCCCAAGTCCGATCGGATGATCGTCATCGAGATGAATCCCCGCGTCAGCCGCTCCAGCGCTCTGGCCAGCAAAGCAACCGGTTTCCCAATCGCCAAGATTGCCGCCAAGCTGGCTGTCGGTTACCGCCTCTGGGAACTCCCCAACGACATCACACAAAAGACCAAAGCCTGCTTCGAGCCGACCATCGACTACGTCGTCACCAAGATTCCTCGTTTTGCTTTCGAAAAATTCCCGGAAGCCGACCCGACGCTGATGACGCAGATGAAAAGCGTCGGCGAGACGATGGCGATTGGACGCTCTTTCAAGGAGTCGTTCCAAAAGGCGCTCCGCGGCCTGGAAGTCGGCAGCTTCGGCTTCGGCTGCGACAAGAAAGATCTGTGGGGCACTGCCGAACAACCAGACGAAGATACGATCCGCGCCAAACTCTCCGTGCCCAATGCCGACCGGCCTTGGTACTTGCGATACGCTCTCAAAGGCGGGATGACGATCGAACAGATCCACGACCTCTCGCACATCGATCCGTGGTTCCTGTTCCAGCTGCAGGAAATTGTCCAAATTGAAGAGGAACTTCGCGCGGCCGGTTCACTCGAAGTCGCCTCACGGGAACTGCTCCTCAAAGCCAAACGAAATGGTTTCTCCGATCGTCAGCTGGCGACCCTCTGGGACCGCACGGAGATGGAAGTCCGACGCCGACGGCTCGACCTGGGAATCGTAGCGACTTTCAAATCCGTCGACACCTGCGCTGCAGAGTTCGAAGCCTACACGCCCTACTACTACAGCACTTACGAATCGGAGTGCGAAGCGCCAACGAAAGCGGCTGGTACGAAACGCGTGATCATTCTCGGCGGCGGACCGAACCGAATCGGCCAAGGAATCGAATTCGACTACTGCTGCTGCCACGCCAGCTTCGCCCTCCGCGAGATGGGCATCGAATCGGTCATGGTCAACTCCAACCCGGAAACCGTCAGCACCGACTATGACACCAGCGACCTGCTCTTCTTTGAACCGCTCACCGTTGAAGACGTACTCAACATCTGCGACCGCGTCGATCCGGACGGTGTGATCGTCCAGTTCGGTGGCCAAACGCCACTGAACCTCGCACGCGCGTTGCAAAACGCTGGCGTGCCGATCATTGGCACCACAGTCGATACGATCGAAGCCGCCGAAGATCGCGAAAAATTCCAGCAACTGCTGCATAAACTCGAACTGCGACAACCGGCCAATGGAATCGCCCGCACAATCGAGCAGGCTCGCCTCGTCGCCGAAGACGTCGGCTTCCCATCACTGGTCCGGCCCAGCTTCGTGCTCGGCGGCCGCGCGATGGAAATCTGCTACGACAAAGCCCAGTTCGAGCGATTCGTCGCCGAAGCCTTTATCGCCGCCCAGGGCCAACCCGTGCTGATTGACCGCTTCCTCGAAGATGCGATTGAAGTCGATGTCGACTGTCTCGGCGACGGCAACAACTACGTCATCGCGGGGATCATGGAGCACATCGAAGAAGCCGGTGTCCACTCCGGCGACTCAGCTTGCGCCTTGCCAACCCACAGCCTTCCCAAGAGCACGGTCGATCAGATTCGCGAGGCGACTTTGGCCCTCGCCCAGGAGCTGAAAATCGTTGGCTTGATGAACATTCAGTACGCAATCAAAAAAGAAGACGGACGCGACGTGGTTTATGTGCTCGAGGTCAATCCCCGAGCCAGCCGCACAGTGCCGTTTGTGGCCAAAGCCACCGGCGTGCCGATCGCCAAGATCGCTGCCAAGGCAATGGCCGGCATGACGCTCGAAGACTGCGGCCTGACTAGTGAACCCGTCCCCAACTGCATTTCGATCAAGGAAAGCGTCTTCCCGTTTCGAAAGTTTGTCGGTGTTGACATCGTTCTTGGTCCGGAAATGCGAAGCACCGGCGAAGTGATGGGAATCAGCAATAGTTTTCCAATCGCCTTTGCCAAGAGCCAACTCGCCGCCGGCACCGTGCTGCCAACCAAAGGCCAAGTTTTCATCAGTGTCGCCAAACGGCACAAAGACTCAGTCGTTCGGCTCTCTCGCCAACTGCATGAACTCGGCTACAAGATTCTTTCCACGGAAGGAACGGCCGTTCGCCTGCGCGAGGCGGGAATCCCCGTCGAGCAAGTCAAGAAAATCAAGGAAGGTCATCCCAACTTGATTGACTATATGAAGAACAATGAGGTCGACCTTATTCTCAACACGCCGAGCGGTAAAGGCGCCCGCACCGATGAAGGGCGCATCCGCGCCGCGGCTGTCCAGCACGGTATCCCCTGTATCACAACACTGCCGGCTGCCGAGGCGGCTGTCGCTGCGATCGCCGCGCTCCGCACCGAGGATATCGAAGTTCAGGCAATCCAAGACCGCTTCCCGGTCGAACAGCCCGTCGAACTCTAATCCACAACCAATCGCCATTGCTCAGTGAAGAAAAGTTGCCCGCGGGCTGTCCTTTGCGGTCCACGCTAGGTAGACCACTTTCAACCTGAGCAATTAGATTGGCCTCGCTTTCCCGGTTTCAGCAATTCGCTCTCCTCGCGCTGCTCGTTTCGGGCTGCCTCCACTTGCTGCTCTGGTCTGCCGGAGAGCAGGCTTGGGAAGGCCCGACTTCGTTTCGCAAGCCGGCGCTCTTTGGAATCTCAACCGGGCTGACACTCTGGTCCTGCCTTTGGGTCAGTCATCTGCTGAGGCCGAGCAAATGGCTCCACTGGTCGACTTTTGTTCTCACCTCAGCTCTCTTGGTCGAAGTCGGACTCATCACCCTGCAAGCTTGGCGGGGCGAGCCCAGCCATTTCAATCGCCGCACGCCGGTTGACGCTTCCATCGAGACGACGCTGCTGATTTTAATCACGGTCGCCAGCCTAATCATTTTTTGGCTGAACGCGGTCGTGCTTCGCCGCGACGAACTTATAAACCTAGCCCCTCCGATGCGGCTCGCGACTCGAGCGGGACTCTCGCTACTGAGCATCAGCTGCCTGCTAGGCTTTCTGATTACATTCGTCGGAACCCAGCAACTCGCCGCTGGGAACTCGCCGGAAACTCTCCCGCCCCGCGGTGTTCTGAAGTTCCCTCACGGCGCCGCCTTGCATGCAATTCAAACACTCGTGCTGCTGGCGTGGCTAGCCAACCGCATCGGTTCGCGCTGGCCGAGGGCGGTTGTCTGGCTAGCGATTGCAGGACACGTGCTAGGACTGCTGTTTGCATTAGCACAAACATTTCGCGGACGCTCCCGCTTCGAACTCGATCTCCCAGCAGTTATGCTCTTAACTGCAACCTTGTTGGCGCTACTCTCTTCAGCCATCTTGCTCGCTCTGCGCAAACAATCAGTTCTGCCCAATAAGAATCAACTTCCAACCGAGCAGTTCGGCGGAATCTCTCGCTAGTCTAGATCCTTTTTAGCCCAATCGTTGGCGGCATTTCCCAGACGCTCAAGAATCTCTCTTGACTCAACCGCCCCCGCAAGGTCTCGCTGTTCCTGCGGATCCTCCTCCAAATTAAACAGCTGCACCTTTCCGCTGACCGGATACTCGAGCAGCTTCCACTTCCCCTCGATCACCGCTCGTTGCCGGTCGCGCATGTACATCGCATGAATCCGCGGATACTGCTCGCTGCGCTCACCGTGAATCAGCGGCAGCAAACTGCGAAAGTCGATTTCGCTTGCATCCGCACCGGCCAGTTCCAGCGCCGTCGCCATCGCATCCTGCAAATAAATCGGCGTCGGATCGGATTTACCTCCGGGAATCCCCGGCCCGGCAATCACGAACGGCACTCGAAGCGAATGCTCATACATATTCTGCTTGCCCATCAAGCCGTGGCGTCCAACAGCCAGCCCATGGTCGGAAGTAAAAATCACGACCGTTCGCTCTGCCATCCCGCTTGATTCAAGCGCCTCGAGAATACGACCAATCTGAGCATCCAAATGGGTCACGAGTGCGTAATACTCCCTCCGGTGGAGTCGCACCGCATCTTCCGTGCGAGGAAACGGCGCGAGGACCTCATCACGCAGGCCCTCGCGGCTCGCGGGTCCCAGCCCCATCGCTTCATGGTCCTGATTGATCGGCAAAAAATTCGCTGGGACTGGAACTCGCTCCTGGGGATAAGCTTCGACAAACTCCTGCGGAGCCTGCCGCGGGTCGTGGGGCGCATTGAAGGCGAGGTGCATAAAGAAAGGACGATCTCTCCCGGCCGCTTCGCGGAGAAAATCCTCGGCATCGTCCGCCAAGACTTCCGACCAATGTTTTCCACCTTGCCAGTAGCCACCCAGCGCCGTCTCCCACGGACTCCATTCATCAGGCTTGCCGAGCGGTGGCCGATTGTATGCCGAATCAACCGAAGCCGGCATTCCGGGTCGCACGTGGCTCACATGGTCAAACAGTTCCTCAACTGGCGCGTCGACGTGCCACTTGCCAGACATCCAAGTCTCGTAGCCTGCCGCTTTCATCCGCTGAGGCCAAAGCTTTCCTGCGGACTGCAGCCCACGAAAACGATCCTTCTGCAACCGCTCCGTCTTCCACAGACTCTGACCGCTAATCAGCATCCCCCGGCTACAGACACACACCGCGGGTGAGTAAGAACCCATGTTGTAGGCGCGCGTAAAGCTGGTACCCCGCGCCACGAGCCGATCAAGATGCGGAGTTTTCACGACTTGAGCATCATTGCCCCATGTCCCCCACGCCGCCAAAGTATCGACCGCCTGATCATCGGTCAGAATCAGCAGGATGTTCGGCCGACTATGTTCAGCTTGCGGGATGGGAAAAGCCCCTAACGAGGTTGTTCGCAGAATCGCGAACAAGACGATCAAACCGATCGACCATGGCAGCTGCATTGAATTGCTCCCCTGCGAGGCAAAAAAAACCCGCTGGTTCGCGGTTTGCGAATCCAGCGGGTTACCTTCAACAGATAGATGTGCACACCGAAGCCAGAGCGGCGCGCGAGTAGATTCCCGAATCGCGCCGCTTTTGAAATCGGGCCCGTCTCTAATCCACAGTCCCCGGGTCTCTAACCGGCATCTTGGGAATGGTATTGTCGTGAGTCAAAACTCCCATGGCACCGACGAAATAATTTGACTCTCCCTCAACCACCACATTGAACAGCGGAGCAGGCTTTGACGGAGTTACCGATTCGACCAAAACGGTTCCCGCGCGGGCAATGACCGGCATACCAGGTTCTAGATTCCTCGCCTGAACCCAACCAACCCCAAAAACCTGGAAGGGATGCCCGCCACTCGCGCAAAACGTCTCATTGCCGATGCGCACATCAAAGGTGGGCGACGCCTCCCTCTGTGTTGGGCGAATGACACTCCGATAACTCAATCGCCCAGTTTGCAAATCCTTGCTTAGTACTCGATCACCAGTTGTCAGCTTCTCGATCGGACTCAACCCTGAATCCGTCCAGACCAAGGTGCCAGCGACGAAACACTCCGACGACCCTGCTGGACGGAGAAGTGCTCGATCGGAACGCGGGGCAGGATTCAACCAAACTCGAGTCGTTGTCGTTCCGAGATCCCGAGCACGATACGAAACAGGACGCTGCGAGTAACTGAACTCGTGTTTTTCTTCCCACCACTTCCACCAACTTGCGGGCTCTTTACCAGGTCGCTCACCGGTCAACTCCGCCAAAAGATCCATTACGAACTCGTTTCGCTCGGCCACAAACTGATTGTAAGCCTGTCGCCTCGACTCCAAATCAACAATCCGCCGCCTGCTGGCATTTGAGTTCTCTTCCGCGGCCAAATTCTGGGCCTGCGTCGAAAATCGATTCAAAGCCAGATCGTTCAAATTGACTTGGTAACTTGAGTCGTATTGCCGAATTAAGTCTTGATCCATCTTCTGCTGGACAAAGACGTGGCGGTGCAATAACCCGCCGAATCCCGTTTCTACGAGTTGGAATTGACTGAAGACCGGCGTCTCAAGCAATGCGAGCAACTCCGGGATAAACGCGGCGGTGTCCCGTTCCTTCAGCAGTTCGAGAGCTAATTTCCTCGATTCCACATCGCTGAGAAACATCGCAGACCGCAACAGAGCCGCAGTTGCATCCTCCGAATCCCACTCACCCAGTTTCTTTAGACCCAAGAATGAATCTGGGCTCGGCAAGGTGCAAATCATCATTTCTATCGCCAAAGCCATTTCCGGGTCATTCACCTCGCTTAGAAGAGAGATTGCCTCCGCTCGGGAGGCGGTCTGGCGATTGAGTAACAATCGCCGAATCTTACCGATCTTCTCGCTCCCCTTCTCAATCAGCTCCGTCCGCCGCTGCATCTCAGTCTGAGCTTTTGTAAACATCTCTGGGGTCATCCAAGTCCCGCCCCAATCCACATGCCCGAGTTGTCTCCGAACCTCCTGGTTCTCCGAGTCGTAATCCAACAGCCGTAGCAGATGCGCGCGGGCCTCATTGTCCAACCCCAGTCTACTGGCTATCCGAGCAAGTGCAGTATGCGACGCCATATCATCAGGCATCTGCCCTCGCTGCGCGACATATTGATACTTCAGCGGACTGGCCTGCGAGCGACTGGCAACTTGTTCCGGAGTCAACCACTCACCATTGACCTCAACCTCCCCCTGCAGACTACGGATCCGCGGATCGTCAGCTCCCCACTCCGCCTCCGCTTCTTTGAGTACCAACTCGCGACCTTTTCGGTCACCCGCCTGATCGCACTCCGCCAATCGCTCACCTAATCTGGCGATCAACTCTGTCTGTCTTTGCTCTTCCTGAAGCTTCTCGGCCGCAGCCAAGGCCCGCTCCTCTTTTTTGAGCAATGGACGCTCTTGAGCAATCCCCGCTCCACTCCCTAGCAGCCCCACAACGACCAAGCTGCTGATTCCTCTAAGAACAGTCGTCAAATGCAAGAAAGAAGTACGCATACTCACGCCTCTCCCAAAAATTATCTTGCGAAAAACCGTAATGGATGCCTCCCTTGAAAACGCCAGTGCGTCAACCTGCCTAATCAATGCTCCCATCGCACCAGCGCCTTTCCCTCTCCGTCGGCAAGCAACTGCCGGAATTATCCGGCTTCCACTCGTCCCAATTCAAGATTATTTCCTTAAAATCAAAACGAATTGCCTCTGAAACCAGCCGCCCCTCCGAGGCTGGCCTTACCGCCGCCAGTACTCCACCTCGCTTTTTTCGATGAGCCATAGAAAGGCATCGCTTCCCAAAAACCGTGCAAATTCCAACGACTTTCCCAAAATTGCGGTTCTCTGACCGTATCTCGAACTCGTGACTGGCTTAAAATCCAAGCTTCACTGGTCACCCCAAAATGCCAAAGACCCGGAGCCCGCGCCGATGCGACTTTGTACTCTTTTCACAGCCTGTCTGCTTTTCACTAGCCTTTTTTCGAGCTCCGTTTCCGCCCAGCATCGCCTCGTCACCCAAGGCAACGGCAAACTGGCAATCGTCGAGCCCGATGGCAAGATCAGCTGGGAAATGCCTTGGGGTGGGATCCACGATATCCACGTCCTGAAGAATGGAAACCTGATGGTTCAGGAAGGGGCGAACAAAGTTGTCGAAATCGACCGTAGTACCAAACAGATCGTCTGGACCTACGATTCCAGCAAGCAAAATGTGGTGGGTGACTCTCCAGTGGAAGTCCACGCCTTCCAACCGCTGGCCGATGGCAATGTCATGATTGCCGAGTCAGGCCGTGGGCGGATTATCGAAGTCAATCGCGAGGGGAAACTGCTCAAACAAATTCCTCTGAAACTCAATTCACCCCATCCGCACATGGATACCCGGCTGGCAAGAAAGCTGCCCGATGGAGGCTATCTGGTCAGCCATGAAGGTGACGGCTTCGTCCGGCACTACGACGCCGAGGGAAAAGTAATTTGGGAATTTGAAGTCCCTCTGTTCAAACGCCAGCGCCACGATGGCCACGGTCCAGAGGCTTTCGGCAACAAGGTCTTCGGAGCTGTCCAGCTAAAGAATGGCAATTACCTGATCGCAACCGGCAACGGCCACAGCGTGTTGGAGGTGAATTCCAAGGGCGACGTCGTCTGGCGCTTAGAGCAAAAAGACCTGCCCGGCATCACGCTCGCGTGGGTGACCACGCTCGAAGTACTACCCAACGGACATTACGTGATCGGAAACTGCCATGCCGGCCCCGAAAACCCACTCTTGATTGAAGTCGACCCGGCCACCAGAAAAGTCGTCTGGGAATTCAATCAGTATGAAGCCTTTGGCAACAACGTCTCAAACTCGCAATTGCTCGACGTTGCCGGAAGCGTTCGTTGACGAGGCTGTAGCCGGCTAGTCTCGGCCCCACCGACGCAAGGTCGAGTGGTGGCCAATACGATTGCCTTCTTCTCGTTTAGCCCGTAGCCAACGGCGAGGCGAAGCGCAAGTCGATCAAGCTTACAATTCAGCTGGCCGCTCCTCTTCCACAGCCGGGTCTTCGCGCCAGCCCCCGGTTCGGCACCCTAATACACAGGGCCGTGCGCGTGCGATCGCCACCGGCCACCGTTTCTCCCCGCCAACCACAAACGCCGACCTAACGGGCCTTCGGGCTTGTCGCCAACACTTTATCCAGAATCGTCTTGAACTCGTGCGTAGTGAAGTCCATCCGCGCGCTGGCCGTGGCGCACAATTGCTTTTCCATCGCGGCCAGTTGCCCATCGACGGCCATCAGCCGAATCATCTCGCTCAGCAATTCCTCACGCTTCGCCCGCACTTCAGGCAACTTGATTTCCAGCGTCCCCTCCATCAATCCCGCGATGCAGGATTCAAATTCATCGTCGGAAATTCCCCATTTCTCGGCACAACGCGCTAAGTATAAAACCTCTTCTTCCCTAAATGTGCCATCAGAGGCCGCCAGATTGACGAGGTTTTGAAACAATTCGAGCTGGGATAGTTTCATTAGCAGAGCTTCCGATGCGTTTTAGGGAACAAACTCCCTATCATAAACCAAGCATCCGTGTTCAAGACAGAGCGAGTCTGATGGGCCACATAAAAATCGCCCCAATACCCTGCCCAAGCAAAGAAGTGGGCCGCTTCAAGATACCAGCCCCAATCAACTCTTTCGAATGAAGTCCGCCGCGTAACTGCGTACCTGCTTGCCGTTCAGCACATGAAAATGGCGCAGCCTCGAGACGGTCGAGTCGCTGAATCGACTCAGCGGCAAATGAATCCAGCTTTTCATGAAACGCTTGGCCAGACGGCGCCACCCTGGCCCCGGCGGCCCCGAACTGAGCAGCGCAATCTGACTGCATTGGCTGTGCAAACAAGCAGCCGCCAACATCCGCTCTTCAAGGGTCTCAGTGAAATCAAGCCGTTTGTCTGTCCAGATATCCGGAATCGGGATCGCTGGAAAGAGAAACATCGCCCCGCCGTAGGTCGATTGACATATCCCCGGCCCAATCGGTTGGCGCGAAAAATCAGAAGCAAAGAAACAGAGCGTCGACTCCTCTTTATGCTCCGCAAACCAAGTCGCTCGCCAAGGGTACTCCCGTGGATCCGCAGGCGAATCAAACAACATCACGGCACAGTCCAGCCGACCGCGATTGGGCGGCAGTACCTTGACGTAGATCTCGCCCGCGTACCAGTGTCGCAGCGTATCGCGAATGTCGATCCCATCGCGAATGCTCGTCGTGAATTTCTCGGTCTTCACCAAGTCGACGCCCATCGCTTCCCGGGCTCGATCAAAAACCGCTTGGCGAAAGTTTTCAATCTGCACATCCTCTGGTGGCCAACTGCACTGGCTGTACGGATTCCAGCGATGACTCCACTCCTGCCGCTGTCGTTCACTCGGCCGAGGTTCAAGCTCCAGCCGGCTCCACTGCAACGGCGGGCCCGGCAAACGACTCTTAGCCCGGAACACCTCGCCATCGATCGCCGCTGCATCCAACCCCATACTCAACTCGGGAAGTTCCATTCCTTCCGTCTTGTGCCGTTTGTATTCCTTTGCGACGTCCAGTACCTGAATCGCAAACGCGTCCCCAGCCATCTGCTTGGCCGCCACGACAATCGTCGCCAGTTGCGGCGTGAACCCTCGCTCGATCAAGGTCAGGTTACGGGTGTACTGCAAGCATTGAGCGAGCAACTTCGGCGTGATCTTTCGAGCCCGGCGACCTTGCTCACGCAGGTATCGCTCGCGCGCAACCAGCAGCAATTGCTTCACGCCATCAATCGCCAGCGTCCGATCGTCTCCCAGTTCGGCTCGCGCTTGCTCGTACAACTCCGTCACAAACGGCAATTCCCCCAGCAGAAAATACAGCGTCTCCGAATTAACCGCGTGCAGTTCCGGTTCGGCGACCTCTTCCTCGTTCGGTCGGCTCAACTCCCGATTGAAAAACGCCTCGCGAATCCAGGGCCACTCCGTAATGCCGCAGACAAACAGAATCCGCTCAAAATCAACCGACAATTGACGAAGTTGCCAAGCCATCTCCGCAACGCGGGCTTGCCACTGCAGGTTCTCGGGGGCCTGCAAAAAGGGGAGCACTGCCGAAGCATACTGCGGAATCGAAACGAACTTTAGCGCATAAGCGTCCGGTAACACGCGCGCGTGCGGAGAAAAAACTCGCGTCGACAAGTCAATGAACCGCCGAGGCATCCGCTCACCCATCGCCGTCCGCAGCGCAGCGATAACCGGCTGGCAAGGATCCATCGGCACGTAATTCAGCGACGGTGCTGTTTTCTTCTGTTGTGATTCGTCGCTTTGCCACTGCGCTGAAAAAGGCGATTGCTCCCGCGAGATGACCGATGTGATCCGCGGAAACTCCAGAATCCCCTGCTCCACCGCGGGCTGAAACTCGGCTGGTAAAGGAACCGCCAAGCAGTCGAACTGATGGAGTTCCATCAGCCTACGGACTTCCCAGGCAAAGTCCCCACTGCCATGCACCACCGGCAAGACAGTTACCCGCGGACCGATTTCCAGAACTGGATCAATCACCGACTTACCCACTCAAATTATTTCCGCGGCCAAACTCAGATTGCCAACAAAGACTGCTGAAGAACTTAGCGAGACTCCTCGTCCTGGTCCGAGTCATCCTCGTCTTCTTCATCCAGATCAAAGTCCGGATCCATCAGGTCTGGGTGCAGCGGATTGTTCGGGTCGAAAAAGAAATCGCCAAAGCCGAGCGGGACCGCTTGACCACCGAGCGAATCGCGCCGTCGCTCGGCTAGCGAGTCGAGATCGAGCGCCTCGGTCCCCAAGCACTTCTCAACCGCCTCCCGCCAAACTTCATCCTTGGCCAGAGGGTGGCCGGGGACCTGCTGAATCCGCTTCAAGGCGTAACGGAGCAAGTTGATCCCATCGCGTGTCGAAAAATCCAGCTTCAGTTCATGCGCTCTCTGCAGAAACTCAGCCGTCATCCCCAGCATATCCTCGGGGCAAAACGGCAAGTGATACTTCAAGATCGCCAACTCATCCTCCCGGCTTGGGAATGAAAGGTGCAGCGTCGGCTGCAAGCGACTGAGAATGTAATCGGGAATTTCAAAGGTCGACTCGTCCTGATTCATCGTCACGGCGCAGCGAAAATCGGGGTGGGCCTTAACTGTGATGCCCGCCACGATCGACTCGACATAGCGGCGATAGTCCAGCAGCGGAGCCAGCGAGGCCCACGACTTTTCATTCATCCGGTTTCCCTCATCGAGAATGCAAACCCCTCCTCGAATCATTGCTGTGACCAGCGGCGAAGCGTGATAGGCAATCGTCCCCTGCTCGGAGAGCACCGGCGTCACCAAGAGATCCTCCGGCCGAGTGTCCGCTGTGCACTGATAAATATAGAGTTCCTGCTGGCGTTGCCGAGCCGCAGCCATTGCCAGTGCGGTCTTTCCGATCCCGGGGCTGCCGACCAGCCGCGGCGTCAGCGGCAAATCGCGAGGATCGACCACCAGCCAACAGGCAAGCACCTGATGCAGCACTTCTTGCTGACCAATCCATTCACTTTCAAACTCGTGAGCTTGGCTCAAGTGCAACTTAACGCCCTGAACCTCAACCTGCTCGCGCTCTGTTCCCTGCCGCTTGTGCATCCGCTCTCCAAAACCTTAACCGCGAAATCAACCTAACTCGAATCAAAAACAATTCCCCAGCCGTCCGGCTCTCAGGCTTGTCCGAAGCCGTCAGGCTCTTCGTTTAGCCCGTAGCCTTAAGGCTCTTTCGTTTAGCCCGTAGCCGAAGCCCAAAGCCGTCAGGCTTGGGCGCAGACGAGGCGAAGCGCAAACCAACCAACCACCAAGTTCACCCCGCTAACTTCCACATCCCCCGCTGCCAACTCCCCTCAACAGTATCCACTCTCTGCTCACTTGGATAGCGCCTTGAGATACTCCACCAAATTCGCCTTCTCGGTTGGCGTTAGATGTAACGGACGCAACTGCGGATCGAGCCCCGGGTCTTTTGATGCTCCACCCTGTGAGTAAAACTCCACCACATCCTCGAGCGTCTTGACACTGCCGTCGTGCATGTAAGGAGCCGTCTGGGCAACGCCCCGCAACGAAGGCGTTTTGAACTGATGCCGGTGTAACTCCTCGCCGGTCACTTCAAACCGACCGAGGTCGCGTCCCTCTTTACCAAAACCAACGCCCGTATTGTGAAAAACCTCGTCGCTGAAATTGGAACCCGAATGGCACTGCCAGCAGAATCCTCGGCTCTCAAATATCCACAAGCCCTGACGAGCCTCCGGCGAGAGCGCGTCATATTCCGCCGCATGAAACCGATCGACCTCAGAACCGGCTCGCACCAGTGTCCGCTGAAAGCTGGCTAAAGCCTTGGCCAGATTCGCTTCGGAAACCGAAGCCTCAGCCTGCGGAAAGGCCTCGGCGAACAACTTCGGATAATCCGCATGCCGCTGCAAACGCCCGATCACAGCCGGCAAGTCGCTTCCCAATTCCTGCGGACTGACAATCGGCGCTAGGGCTTGCTCCTCCAGCGATGCGGCTCGGCCATCCCAGAACAAACTCTTTCTCCAAGCCATGTTGTACAGTGAAGGCGAATTTCGCCGCCCCTTCAGCCCACCGATGCCAATCGCCACCGGATCGGGACTGGCCAACCCATGCTCGGGCAAATGACAACTCGCGCAGGAAATACTCCCATCGCGCGAGAGAATGGGATCGAAAAACAATCGCCTACCCAGCAAAGCCTTCTCTAGCGTCAGCGGATTGTCCACCGGCGGCTCAGGCCAGCGGTCAAAACCTTGAGGAATCTGAGTTGGCAGTTCCGTTGGCGGCAACGTGTCGGCCGGCAACGTGTCGGCCGGCAACGTGTCGGCCGGCAACGTGTCGGCCGGCAACGTGTCGGCCGGAACAGTCGGCAACTCTGCCGCCCTCGCCTCCAGCTCCTGGCCGACGGCGGTCGAGCTCAACAGCTGGATAGTAAGCAGATAACCCACCAGCCAACAGCAACGGAGATTTCGAACTCGCCAGCCCTTCACAGCCACTCCCTCAAAACAGAGCGTTCAATCATCAGCCCCATTGTATACCGCGGGCCGACTTGCTGCTTTGCCTGGAACGTTCGTCACGCCAGGCAGGATGTCGGGAATTGAGCTAAGTGGCTCAATAACGGAAAAGATGACCGCTGGAAAAAGGCCTCAGTCGCGACTTCGCTCGCGCAGAGACCAAGCAAGCACCCGCGTCCTTCGCGAGAAGTGCAGGACGGAGCAATCGCTCGGTAGTTTAATCCCCAACGGTTCGGCCATCGTGTTGTGATGGATGATCGCCTGAGCCGACTGCAGTTGCCAACTCGGGTGCCGCACATCTCCGCGGAAGATTCTTCCACAAGCGCCTTGGGTAAACAGGCAGTCGCGAGCAGTCAAGAAATGCTCAAGCGTCCCCTCACTCGTCGTGTAGCTTTGGCCCAGGGGTCGATACTCAACCTTGAGTTCGGCTTTGCGACTGCCGATGACTTCGCGGCGACTGTTGTAGCGGAACCAATGGGCATCCCGCTCAATTTCAATCCGCGCCTTCTTGTATGGCAGCCGATAGAGAACTCGACCGCCCCAGACCGCCATGCGACTGGTCGCATCCAAACTAAAGAACCAAACACCTGAGCGGCGACCATCGTTCACATAAGTCCGGACGTTCAGTTCGGGAAAGGCCGAAGCGAACGGAAGGTTCGGCAGCCCGCGAAAACCAACACCCGACATTCGAAAGGGAACAATGCCCAGCCAAGCCTTGCCGTCAAAAGTCTCAAGTTCGACTTTATCCGGGAGCAGCTTTCGCAGTTGGTCTGGCTTCACCGGCCAGTGCATAAACAGGAGGTCTTCCCAGTTCATCCGCATTAGCGGAGCCCGCTTCTTCCCTCTCCCCGGCTTGGTCGCGGCAACTGCTTCTGGCTGGACGGCCATTTCAGTTTCAGCAGTTTCGGAAGCGGTCGACATGGGAGTGGAAAGCTAGGGAAAAAGAGTGGATTTTAGCGATTAAAAACAGTCCTGCGTCCGCCTATCCGCACTGGTCAGCCTCAGGATAACGGGCTCTGAGCCGACTAAATATCGGAATGAGCCCAGAGTTTGTCAGCGAGTCCCTCGGTCGCCTGACAAAATCGGTCTTTTCTGCTCATTCGCTAGGCTAAATCCCCGGCAAACACGGCGAGAATCCAAATCAGCCAGCATTCCATCAAGTCCAAACATTTCGGCTGTTTCTTCGTTTAGTCCACAGCCGCCAGGCTTTGGCGCAGGCGAGGCGCAGCGCAAGTGATCGCAGCATCAACCAGACGACGGTGCCCGTGAGGGCGTAAGCGCTCAAAGTCTGGGGCGTGCCCTTCGCTGCCGGTGTAAACACGCCACGGCTGCGATTTACCACAACGCCAATCGCCTCTAGTCACCAGCCGTTTCGCATTCAGTCCCCGGAACTACAGTCCCGGCACCGCCAAACCAACCGGACGACCAATTTCTCAACTCGCGTCCCGCCGCCAACGCCGACTGTCGGACTCGAGCCAAAAGATGAGGCGCAAACAACCGCGAACGATACAACGCGCGTCGCTCTGCTCCCCAGCCCTCTTTATAAGCCTCGTCGCCCCTTAAGAAATCAAACCACTTCCCCCCTCGCTCGATGACCGTGCCGATCGTGAAGTAGTTCAGCAGGTGCCCCGGCTCAAGTTCCGTGCGGTCCGTCTCCATCCCGGACTGGTACATTCCAGTGGAGTCGCCACTTTGGAAATTGACGTTAATTCCGATTGGTTCCTCGCCAGCCCAAAGCGTACCCATCCAGCACTGCTGCTTTTGAGCCATTCGTTCGGTCGCGTGCCTGAGAAAGATCCCGAATCGCGGGTCGCTGAAGCAGCCCGACTGACCGAGTGTCTCGCGTCGCTTCTGATGCAATCGCACAAATTCACTCCAAAGCTCATCGATGCGCGACCATTCCCAAATCGCTTCAAAGCGAACCCTCCCCTCGCTTAACAGACGTTTCGCTTTGTTGACTTTCCGCCGTCGCGATTTGTGCAATGAGTTGACATATTCTTCCAGTGTCGCTGGCAGCTGAATTTTCCACGCGCCTCCTACCGGGCGTTCCTCCAGTGACCAACCCGCCGCCTGCAAGCCGCGAGTCAGTTCCCTAACGGACGCTTCGCCCGCGAGATAACCTTCCAGCTCAATCGCGTCCAAGCGTCCGAATTGGGATCGAAACGTCTCGCTGCTCAGCCAGCCCGCAATTGATTCCCCCCAAGCCGCCTGCTCAGTGGCCGATCCAAGCAATCTCATATCGTCGCTACAGGCGACACCGCTTCCCAACCAGCGGAAAGTTCGCCCCAACATTCCTCTGGTGACAAACCCAGGCAAGAAACCAAGTTCCAAATTCGCGCTGGACGGGAGGCTTGCGATCGCCAGCCGATCGCTCCGCTGCTGGTAGGCTTCCCACCAACTCTCAAGCCACTCGGTCCGCAGCATGAAATTGCTGCCAGCCGCGGCATTCCAAGCGTCTTCCCATCCGCGAACCTGCTCCCAGCTGCGAAAGCACTCTGCCGGGGCATTCACTGTTTCCGAATTCGTCATGTCGTCGCCTCTTTCATCACGGAATCGCTACCAAGTCTCGGCAACTGCTTTGGGCTATTTCGAAGTCGCCACGATTTCCAGCCTGCTCGAAGTATGGCGGAAAGCGGACGCTCAACCCAAAACGAGAACAGCGCTGAAACGCCGATCACAAACGGAAAGACCAGTAAAAAACAAACCCACGGTTCGAGCCCGGCTTGATTCAAGTAGTAAATGAACGCCGTGCCTAAATTGTTGTGGAGCAGATAAAGACTGTAGGAGATCGAGCTGAGGAAGACCCACGGCCGGAGCCGCAGCGGCGGCAAGACACCCCAACCCGCGCCGGCAATCAAACCAATTAACAAAAATGTCGCCGCCGGGTTGTGATCGCGTTTGTCGATCAAGTGAAACGTCCCGACAGCCGCAGCCAGACCAACCAGGTTCCAGCCGAACCCGCTTGCCCCAGTCCGCAGGCGATAAAGCAAGATCCCGATCGCAAACAGCGGCATGTAAGGAAGCAGCAACAGCTCCTCCCAAAAGTCAGCCAGCTGCGCAGCATCGGTACCCACAAAGTCAGTCCGCACTGTGTTCAGCCACCAAGTGCCGGCGATACAGACGGCCATGTACCACAGCAACGTCCGAACCGGGCGCTGCAATCCGCCCAGACAATACAGCAACAGCAAGACCGCATAAAACAGGATTTCGACCTGCAGCGTCCAAGTAACCGGCTCAAGACACTCATATCCCAGTAGCTTGGGGACCAAAGTTAAATTGGCCAGCACCTGCGCGATGCTGTAATTTCCGTGCAGTGTAAAAGGCAGAAACAGCAGTAAGACCAGGTTCATCCCGAGCACCAGCAGGTACGTCGGAACGATCCGAATCGTCCGTGCCGCTAGAAAATCCAGCGGTTGGCCTTTACCCAACAAGGTCATCGCATTGACGTAGCCGCTGAGTAAGAAAAACAGCTGCGTCCCGTACTTGCCGTACGAATATTCAAAGCCAAGTGGACTGGTGAACCCATATTTGACGCTGTAGGCGTGCGTGAAGTGAAACAACATCAGGTTCAGCGCGGCCATCGCGCGAACGGCATCTAATTCCGGAACGCGGCTGCCGCGCTCTGTTTTAGAATTCTCAGCCATCCCCGAACCTTTTTCAAAGGAAACCGCAACCAAAGCCAAGCAAAGCTGACGTTTAGCGCGCGGTGCTTCAGGCCGCAGGGCATCCCCAAGGTCCAAAAGCACATCCTGAAAGTCTTGGTCACTTCAGGGAAACACCGCCGAGTTGGAGTCTTAAATCAGCAACTCGAAGTGATCAAAACAGATCGATTGAGACGACCGTGCCGGTCGTAGCATCCCGCGGGCACCAATCGCATCTCGCCTCGGTAGTAAGAAAGCGGTGTGGAAATTGGCCGTGGCGAGTGAGTAGGGTGGGTAAGGGCCGCTGCACGGCGCCGAGCTAATCATACGTTTCCCGGCCCGCCACCCACCGAACCCTAAGTCGCGTTGCCGGTGGGTACACACCGCGAATCAATTTTCCTTAACCGCCAAAACCACCGTCGCGGCTGCGACCCACCCTACAAAAAGCGGCCGCCGCAAATCGAAAATCACTTCACCTGCAGCAAGCGGTAAGGGAAGACGCTCAGCGACAACAATCGGAAAACGCTCGAGAGGATAAAGATCATCACAAAGGTGGAGTCCACTTCGCCAAAGTAACGCAGCAAGCCGCCACCAACGAGCATCCCGGCGACCATCCCGAGCCCATTGAAGCTGTTGATCCAAGACAAGATTGCCAGTCGCTTTGGCCCCGTCACCTTCTCCACCAGCAACATCATCACACCGTACTCGTAACATCCCCAAGCCGCCCCGGAGATCAACTGCAAGCAGCAAAGAAAGAGGAATGAGTCGTGGAAATACCAAAGTCCAGCCAGCGGTACCAATCCGGCACTCCCCAGCATCAAAACCCAGCCCGTCCCATGACGTTTCGCCAACCGTCCAGTCCAACGCAACATCAACACCCGCCCGACAAAGCTCAGCACGATCAGGAACATGAAGTGCAGATAATTCAGCCCCATGTTGCGCAGCATGAACGGCGCGTAGTAGGGACCAGCGATAAACATCGAGAAATGCATCGCGGCAAAAAACGGAATCGCCATCCAAGCAACACGCAATGCGTCTTCTCGGGTCTGCTCCGTGCTCGCGTGCTGCGTCATTTCCGCTTTAGTCGGCGCGGCCAGCACTATCCAGCTTTCATGCTCGCTCTTTCGGCCCAGCATATAAGCGGAGTAATACCGGGAACCCGCGGCTGCCAAAAGCAATATACCGAAGCAAACCAATTCGTAACCGCTGCGACTGCTCGCTTGAATCGCCAAACCAGCCGCTGGCATCGCCAAGAGCATCACCACTTGGCTGGTTCGCATTCGAGCCGCCAAGAACTGCTTTCGAATCCGACCCGGAATCAAGAACTCGATCCAAGTGTTCCAGACCGGACTGGTCGCCAAACCGCCACTCCAGTAGAGGCTGAGTAACAGCAACACATTCCAAAAATCAGCGCGGAGCGCGAACGTCAGCAGGCTCGTCACCAGTAGAGCGGTCGCTTGCAAAGCCGCATTGAAGACCACCCAGCGACGGAAAGAATAAAACCGACGCACGCCCCAAGGAGTGAGCAGTTGGTAGAGACTGCCCAGCAAATAAGGCACCGTGCTCAAAACACCAATTTGAATATCTGTCGAGCCAATCGCGAGGAAGAAGGCTCCGAAGTAAGCCTCCCCCAGTCCCACCATGCCGCTGTAACCAGCCCCATCATTGACGCTGCTGCACAGGTCGCGGCGCAAATTTGGATTGGGCCGTCCCGAAACATGCTCGACAGGTCGATCAGCCTCCGATTTGGAGTCTGCGACCAGGTCCGTTCCCGTCAAAGAGGGTTGGGCAATTTCTCCACCTCCGCGAACCGAGCGAACTGGCCCCAATTCAAAAGCAGCACGAAAGTCGGTCGAGAAATTCGCCTCACCCGAGGCATTGGAGCGGTTCATGGGGCCACTGAATGTTCAACGCCGCGGAGAGAGCGCACCTCAAGCGCAAGCAAATCTCAAAGTGCTGACGACAGGTCAGCCAAAGAAGGTGGGTCCCGGCGGCGAATCCGTTGGAGCCAATCCTATCGACTTGGGCTAAAAAGCGAAGGGCAATTTGAGCAGATTTTTTCGGCTCGACCAAAGGGAAATCAAAGCAACCTTAAAGCCCACTCAAGCCCGCGTACACCGCAGTTGACGGTCTTTCATCGAAGGTATGTCGACCCGCTCAGAATCGGAGCTTCTGTCAAAACGCGAAGAGCCACTGACAAAGACAAGTATCGCCAACTCCGGGTGGCACGTCCTTGAGGCTTTGCGAAGGGCGTGGGGAAGATCGGGTGATCGCACCACCAGTACACGGCTCTTCAGGCCAACGGCCTTCTAGCCTCCAGCCCGGGGTAGCGCGGCCGGCCGCGCCACCCCGGGTAAAGGAACGCAAAATATCTATAGAAAGGCCGAAACGAGCGTTGCCCCCATGGGGCACGGGCGGTTCGACGCGGAATTGCAAAAGCGTATCGAGCCGAGAACAAAGAAGAAGGAGCAGAAGAAGTGTTGTCGGAATTTGAGGCGGGCCCTGCCCCCAAAATCTATCGGCGCTGATTCGTTCTCATCTGCCGCAACTCGCCCGCAGTCTTTGCGGCGACGCCGACACCCATCCGAACAGCTCGGGCCTGAGCAGAACCCGGCAAAGCAGCCTGAACGATCGCCTGGGCCGGTGTCTCCGGCGGCAGCAACATCGTCTTGGCCGCTTTCTTGGTCCCGGAAACGACAGCTCTCTCCACTTTATTTATCGGGCGACCACTCGGCGCCGCCCCCAATCCTCCGCGCAGTGGAGGGCGAAATTGAGGCGACTGTGCCCCTGTTCCCGCTTTCAAGCCCGGCTCACTTCGCCCCGCTCGGGGCGGAAAGAACTCTCTCTCCAGACCTGAAGTTCGGTCATCGCTACTCTGCCGCAAATTGCCGGGCCAAGGCAACTCACCCTCCTCCATCATAGGCTGCTCAAAATCGGTTTGCTCGGACTGGGGGTCAACGTCCTCGTACCGCTCGCTTTGAGCGTCCTCCAACCCCGCCGCAATCTCCGCATGCCGCGACCGAATCCGCTTGGAAAAGTCCGCCGCATCGAAATTCTCATCAACCAGCACATTCACCTTCGCCATTTCCTGCAGCTCTTCAAACGGCAAGCGATTGTCGAGCAAGCCCAAGTCATAGGCGTACTTCGCCGAATTTCCGGAAAGCAGAACCTGCCAAGCAAACGGCACCCGCTGGGGTTGAAGCTTGTTCACATGCGCGACAATGTTGGTCGTGCAATTGTTGGTCACCGTGTGATAGAACTCCGGCCGCGTTGCCAGCTGATTCGCTCGGCGCATCACATCCAAAAACAGTTCCCGCGTATTCTCCGGTGTCGCTACCGTGGGATATACGTAAACCTCGGCATCCCGATATCTCGTTCGCAAACGAATCACATCTCGCTCGTCGGCCACGAGATAGTAGAGCTCAAACTGATTGCTCACTCCCAGCAGCGGCGAATAGGCTTCACCCAACTCCCGGCGAATTTCCGCAGAGACACAGAGATATGTCCCATCCGACAACCCGAAGCTGAGCATCGTATGGGCCAATGACTTCGTCTTGAATGGCACCACGATGAAATCAACAGTTTGCAGTTCATCCAGCCGAACTTTTCGGTCGTAGTAGTTCACCACATAATCATTCGCGGTCGCATACTGGCAGTTGCGAATATTTCGGATCAGCACTTCCTCTCCCTGAATCTCGGCGGTGGAGAGCCGCTGCATATCGGCAACCCAAGCCCGATCGTTGGTCGGCACGACCCGGTCCAGCAAGTCGTTGGTCTGAACCGATTGGCAACCTGGTGCCGAGAAAAGCAAACTGAAAGAAAACAGGCAACCCGCCCAGATAGACGCGCCAAGCCACTTTGAAATTCGCTTGTTACTTTCTGCTGTTGATTCCATCACCATGGGCTCCCGTTATCGCTGTCCCTGGTTAAATGTCGCATTGCGAACCTTCTCGATTTGCGTCCACTGGTCGCCCGGACGATAGAGAATCTTTCCAGCAACCAAGTGATCACGCTGTGCACCCGGTTTTTGCTGGAACCACAAATTAGCGTCTTGCCGGCCGTCGCCCTCCATAACCAGCAAGTCCGATCGCTCGTTGTAGCTCAACCGCTCGGCCGTCGCTTCGAAATTGCTACCGACGATCCGCGCATTCCGTGTAGCCAACACTTCCGTCGTTGGGAGTTCGCTGCCGCGCGGCGTCCACTGGACGATCTGCACCTGTTCGCAGCTAATTCGAGTCGACTCGGCTGGGACACGTTCCGCGTCAGGGTCGAGACGCGTCTCCCAATTCGGAACGACTCCATACAGGGCCCGAACCCGCTCGTTAATTCGAACTTCGGTGCGGTTCGTATTGGCCATCAAGTCTCCATCGAACTTGCAGTGCATGTAGTCGAGCCCCGAGCGCCCTCCGGATCCAGTTGCTTCAGCCCGTGCGAGTGGACTAGTCAAGCCAGAGGTTTGACCGTTGCCACTTCCGCCCGGCTTCCACTGCAAAATCTCACCCGGGCCTGACGCCGTAACGTCACCCGATTCAAGTTCCATCGCGATCCGCGGCACGCGAATTTGCTGTTTATCGAGCATCTGGCCCGAAGGTGTGACGGTGTATTTCTCCAAAAGTACTGGACGGTTTTCGCTCAGTGGCTGGCTGACCTGAAAGGCGCGACCATTCCCGGGGATGCGATCAACCAGCACAATTTGACGAATGTTCAGCTCGCCCGATTCAACTCCAACACCGCTGCTGCGTTGCCGCAAGTTCACCGGCCGGTCGAGTAGCAAGTTCAATCCCTCGCTGACCGTTCGCAGCACGGTTTGCGATCCGTCGGCCGCCGTTTCAACCGCTTCCGATTGGACCGCGTGTTCAAAGTAGACTTTCTCGCCATCGAAGATCATCCCGCCCTGCCACTCGACCTCCAACTCCTGCTGCTTCGCCTTCGCCTCTGGCTCGGCTGCTTGGGCCAACGCATCGCCTTGTTCGGCCGCCGGCTTCACTTGCGGGCGAAGCTTGGCCTGCCCAGACCCGCTGGCCCAGACCCGGTTTGCGGCTTGATCAAGCTGCAACTCGGGAGCCGCCAGTTCCATCTGGGGCGTGATCACACGGGCGTCTCGATAAATTGAAATTCGATGCAGCTCGGCGCCCTGAGGTATCAAGGTCAAGTGCCCGCCTCGCAGCGTCCAGCCTTCAGCCATCCCCTCTGCCGCAGACTGAAAAACTTGTACATCGCCCTCGATATCGAGTTGCCGCAGGTCGGTCTGATTTCCCAGCTGCTGCAAAGTGGCGACCACTTCCTGACCGCTGAATCGGAGCGGCGCCGTCGTCTTTTGATCGGCTGCAACAGCTTGCCCACGTCCCACCGCCGCAGCTGAATTCTGCGTCGATGCAGCGGCTACATTTGACCAAGCCCCATCTTGCTGCGCGAAAGAGACTCGGCGAACCCGATTGCTCGTCGCCATGAGCTGGCGAACTTCAGCTGCGGAAAATTCGCTGGAGAAAGTATCGCCCGTTTCAAGCTGCTGCCGAACGGACTGCTCAGGCAGGGACCGGCGTCCGTCGAGCCGGGATTGCTTCCGTCCCGGAATCGGACCCAGCAAATCATTCGTCGCCAACCAGCGAGCGCGTAGCTTCGGAGTCCGCCCCTCCATTTGATTTGATTTGATAAACACATCGCCAGTTACTTGCAGCTCCTGTGGCTGGTAATCCCACCGTTCATTCGTCGCTCCTGCATCCAGGACCTCGCCCGGCGGCAAGGGATCACTCACCCGTGCCTCAGCCAGCAGCAGCTGCAGTTGTTCGCCTGTAATTCTGGTCGCTTCGTCCATGCGGATATCAGCCCCACCATCAACCGAGATCAGCTTGCCACCCGCGACCTGCGTGACCGAGAGCTGACGATTCCACTGGACCACCGAAGTCCGCTGGCCACCTTCCTTCAGTCGATCCGTTCGCGCAAAAAGTCCGGCACCCTCGGCGAGGAGCGTGCCAATCGCACCATCCTCGCGCAGGCGATAGTCGAGCTGCGGTGCGCGAATCAGCTGTCCAGCTTGACGGATCTCAACCATCTCCGGGTCGCGTGCACGGATGTGACCGGCTTGCAAGTCGTACTCCAGCTCGGTCGCCGTGGCGCGAACTTCACGCGACGGCATCGCGACCACTGCCGGCGCGCCTCGCGCGACCAGCTTTCGCAGCTCCAGTTTTCCTCCGCTTGAGAGCTCAGGGGCTCCGGAGTTCGGACTTCCAACTTCGGCAACTTGATTGAAGATGAGGTCCAGTTGGTCCGCGAACAGCGAATCGCCGGCCGTTCCCAATTGCTTGACTTGGACCCGGTCGCGAAAACTCGCTACCGACTTTTCGAAGTCAAAAACGAATGGCCCGGCGCAGCTCACATCGACCAGCTCAGCCGGATCGCCGGCTGCCGCTTTCTTCGCGCTGGTCATGTCGAGCTTCAGGTCCTCGACAAAAGCGAGCTCCAGTCGCTTCACTCCGTTGATATTTGCCAAATCATGATGGGCTAACTCCAGCGGCGTCTTGTGAGCTAAATCGAGCACCAAATTGCGGCCCGACCCGCGATGGCGGCCGAACTGAAACTCGACTTGTTCGATCGTCGAGACTCGGTTCGTGGAAAGCTGGATATTCTCGGTCCAAACGCTGAACCCTTCGTCAGGATTACCCTCGCGTGGAGCCTGAAACAGCTGCACGTTTCCTTGTAATTGCCCGCCGAGCACTCGCCCCGGGTCGCCCGACCAGCTGACTCGCTTCTCAAATTGCAGCTCGGCCCGTCGCGAAGCTCGGATGATCAGTGGATTCCTGGAATTGGCCGCACCGCTTCTGCCCGCCGACTCGTCGCGGAATACCATCGTGAAGGGAAAGACTTCCAGCACACCGTCATCGCGCGGCATGTAGTCTTGAAAATAGATCGTCCCCTCGGCAGTCTCGAGAGACTTGCAGGAGTCCAGTTCCCAGCTTCCCGCAGGCAACCACTGGGCAAGTCGTTGCTTGGTTCGGTCGGGAGCCCGCGGAGCCGGCGCGGCAACAGGCCGAGCGATTCGTTGTGTCGGCTCCCCCTCCAAAAGCGGAACGGCGAACAGCGCATACACGCCGTAGGCAAAGATCGTCCCCGCCAGCGCCAGTAAATACTGCGCAAACGGGTTAAATGCCTGTATTCTCCGAACCCACTCCGTCAACTGAATTCCCTTTCAGTTCAACGCTCAAACTCATTTTCTAATACGTCTCTGATCGTAGAGCAGTCGTCCTTAACTGCTCTGCATCTCATTCGATTCTCGCTTACGCTCCCCCGTGCCTCGCGACAATTTCATTCCAGCGTTTCTGCCCCGCAAGGATCGTCTCGATCAGCTCCCGCACCGCGCCTTGGCCACCACTCGCCTTCGTCGTCACGTGGGCCACGGCCCGCACTTCGCTGACCGCATCGGAAACGGCCGCCGCCAAGCCGACCGCTTTGAGCACTGGCAAGTCCGGCAAGTCATCGCCGATATAACAAACTTGATCGGGGCTGAGCCCCTGCTCCGATATCACACTCAACGCCGCAGGCAGTTTGTCTTCGAAGCCCTGTCGGACGATCGCGACACCCAGCTCTGCAGCTCGAATTTTGACAATGTGCGAATTCCGCGCCGTCAACATCCCGAACTTGTGCCCTGCCGATTGCCAAAGCTTAATCCCAAGGCCATCCCGGACATGAAACTTCTTCGCTTCAATTCCTTGATTGTCGTAGGTGATCCCACCGTCGGTTAGAACGCCGTCGACATCAGAGAGTATCAACCGAATCGCCTGGAGGCGTTGCTCAAGTTTCATTGGGGAAGCGGAGAGGCTGCAGCAAGGAGCGAGTCACCCGGACAGGGAGACGGAATCGAGGAAAACACGGCTGGCGATTCTAGTTGCCGCCTCGGTTTCCAACAACGCGAACCTACTCGCTAGCACCGGATGGTAAAGACTGAAGACTCGGCTCTGCCAAACAATTGGTCGGACTGACTAAGCCTCGACTGCTCACTCCACTCGATGAAAACTGCTAGCTCGGTTCGGGATGGGGGTACAGTTCAGCCCCGAGGCTATCGATTGAGCCTATTTCTGTGGAATTGCCTCGAACTTGCCGCCCTGCAAGCGAACAAGTTCCAGTCGGCGACCGTTCATGGTCAGCACGCCGCCAACAATTGGGCTAGTGCCGGAATAACGGTCGTAAAATCCGATCCCGATCTGCCCGTCGGCCGGTATGTGTTTCGCCTCGAGTAGGATTTTCTCGGTAATTCGTTCGCCTGGAGAAGCCCGCGCGAACGTCTCCTGCTGAAGCAGAGGTTGGTAGATAATCTTCCCCGCACTATCAGTAATGTGCAGGAACCGGCCTCGCGAGTGGTCAGGATGGATCTCCCAAAACAATTCGAGCTCAAGCCCTTTGTCCACTGCTTCTTTGACCGAGTACGACAACAAAGTAGCTTCTTTGTCAAACACGATTCGCAGATAGTCTTTGCCGAGTTGAGCTTCTTCCCAGCGATTGAACATTTGCTTCCTGCTGTACTGCTGTTGGTCTGATTCAAACCAACCGGCATTCAGCGCGATGACGATCAAGCCCGCAGCAGTGACCGCCGCGCCTGACTTCATTAAGTTACCGGGAACCTCCCAGAGCGCGCGGCCAGCTTTGCTCCAATTCCCTGCGACTGCCTCGCGAAATACAGTTCGGCAAGGCAACTCGATCATTAGGTGTAACAAAATCGCCAACGCAAGTGAAAACGTAATGACCATGGCAATTACGACGCTAACTGGTAGAAAGCCCTCTGATACCCAAGGGTCAAGAAAGCGAATTACCGAGTACTGTACGAGATAAAACGCAAAGCTGATCTCCCCCAGCCAAACGATCAGCGGCTGACTGAGGAATTGAGCCAGCATCCCTTTCGACCACGCAAGAACCCAAATCAGGAAGGCGAAGGGAAGCAACAACGCTCCACCGCGTAATGACCAGTAGGCCATCAACGAAAGTCCGCGGTCAATCCACCAATGGTGTAGCGGTCCGCTGCGCGAGGCCGCCCATCCCACCGCTAACAGGCCCCCAACGGCTAGCAATTCAAATAGCGTGTCTCGGCACCAACGAGTCAATCCCGTCGATTTTGTTTTTTCGGTGTCGCTCGTTCCAGCATGGCGGAGAAACCATTTCCCTGCGGCCATTCCGAGCACAAAATCGATCGCTCGAATCACCGGATGGCAGTAAACCATCTCGCTGGCCGTTAGCCATAAATCTGGATGATAATTAGCGACCCAGTACTGCATCCCGGCCAGACCTCCTAAGGAGACAACTGCAGTCCCCAACAGGATCGGCCGAAAATGGTTCCTTCCGGCTAACAACAGCAGAGGAAACATCAGGTAAAAGCCGAGTTCGGTCGAAATACTCCAAGCCGGACCGTTAAACGAGAGTGGCCAATTCTTGATTGGGATCCAGCTTTGAACCAAAAACAAATTGGCAATGAAACGCCAGACCGTTCCACTATCCCAGTAAAGATTCCCCCGCGACGTGAGGAGCGCTGCGGTGAGTAACAGGCAAGTGACATGCAAAGGCCAAATTCTCGCCCAACGCGCTACTAGATACTCGGGGACTTTGGCCCAAGTCAAACGTCCGTCATACACGTATGTCAAAATAAAACCAGAGAGGACAAAGAAAAGGCTCACCGCGGACGCAGCCAACTGCTCATACCCCGCATCGCGACTCAAGCCTTGATTGAGGGCGTGAACAAAGATGACCGAAAGGGCCGCAAAGAAGCGGAGCCCGGTGAGCGCATCAATCGCGGCCGCTCCGGTTCGGGAGCTCGCCGGTTTTCCTGAAGTTTGCGATTGATGGTCGTCCATGCTGGGGCAATGCTACCGAGAAATTCGCAGTGCTTAATGCTGGCCTGCGGCGAAGGGTGTCCTAAGTCTGTTCGCCTCGGACTCTAGCTTCGTTGCCAGCCCAAATCAACCCAAACTCACATGGTCTTGGCCATTGGTTGGCCGCACTGTTTCCCGGCTGCGAGGCGTTCAGCTTACTCAGCGCGACTGGCTCATGGCTGCGAAGACTCAGGGAAATACTCCCGCACTTACATCGCCAAGCCAGAAAAAGCCGCGTTTTCCAAACTTTTTCTGCGTTGACGCTTTCTTTTATTTCCCTGCTGAACCTTTTCCCTTTCGCGGCGTCTATCCGATAGCACCTCTTTTTACCCACAGGAATTCTTCCATGACGTTCGGTTGACCCCAACTCTCGCGAATTGGTCCGTTTTTGGCCGCCCGCAAAGTACGCAGGCGGGAACGGATGTGATCTGTCATCACAGGAGCAACGATGAAACGTCGTTCACTTCTTGGCCAACCGGCCAAAGAGGTGGAGGCTTGGGTCGCTTGGTACCTGAAGAAGCTGGGAGCCGCATCGCTGCAAGTCGATGCGGTTCTGCGAGCTGCGATGCGGGAAGAGGGAAAAGGTGCACGAATCACCAAGACCCGAATCCGCAAAGCAGTCAAGCGACTGCTTCCTCTGGTTCAAACCAGCAAATCTCGCAACGAACGTCCTGCTGCATAGTCAGCAGTCGGCGTCCGCAGCGAGATCTCCAGCCGGACTGAATCGGATTCGGAGCCCGCGCCGGGGCTTGGCGTCAGAACCCGGCTTTTTAAGTCAACCGCTGCGGCCAGCGAGCGAAACTGAGGTGCACAGTACCTTGAACGGTCAGCTCTGCCAAATGTTTGGTCTCGCTCACCTGAGCATCGCCGCAAACTTGATTCACTCACTGACGGTTCGCCGCAGGAGCCTCCCAAAAGCTCCGGCGGCAGCCGTTTTTTTAAGCGTTGATACTTTGCCAGTCGCTCGTTTTGGCGAGCCTTTTGTTTCGCGCTCGCCCGTCGAGCCACCATCCTTTACCCCAGGGGGACCGTGCCATGAAATGGAATATCCGACCCGTCGAGAATAGCAATGTCTTTTTGCTCGACTCCGATCGTCCACTCCCTTGGATGTTCGACGAGCGACTGCTGCGGCGTTCTCCTGTCGCCGTGTGCGACCTGTTGCATCACACCTCGCCGCGCTGGCGAACTCGCTTTGCAATGCGTGTTGCAAAACGAAATCGGGGCAAGATGCCCTACGAGCTCGGCTCGCCAGGGCGGAGCTACTTCCAGTTGCTTGGCGATCTAGCAAGCATCGAGGGGGTAGTCGAGGTCCGCGACATCAACCGCTACACCCTGCAGGTGCAGCACGGCTATATGTTCACCGAGCTCCCGCTGGGTCGAGCCGTAGCCCGAGCCTTCGCGCGTCACCTGTACGCCGACGAGCCCTTCCTCTTCGGCGACGACCCAGCCGAATCACCGGAAAACCTGCGGCGAGATTTCTCGCTGCAGCGGTAAGGATTTCGGCTGATCGGGGCAAACCGCGATGACAGAGGTCTGTTAGCAGCCGATGTTTGGGTATTAAAAAACGAGTTCCCCTCAGCCGCGTGGGTCATATCCACGCGGCTTTTTTCGTTCACTTATCGGATTTAATTCTTCTCTCTGTCAAACGCCGCCCTTTTACCCTTGCTAGAATTTTCGGGAAACCTCACGGCTGGATCCGGGTTCAATCCTCCCAGCATGTTTGGACAATCACGGCATGGGAGTATCGGTGATGAAGAAAAGCGGTTGGTTGATCGCGGCGGGCGTGTCGGCTTTGATCTGGAACGGTTTGGGTGCGACTTGTTTCGCTCAGGATAAACCGACAGACTCGGCCAACTGGGCTTCTTGGCGCGGGCCAAATGGAAACGGATCGGCCGCGACCGATGCGCAGCCGCCCCTGAAATGGAGCGATACTGAGAACATCAAATGGAAAACCGAAATCCCCGGCCGCGGACATAGCACGCCAATTGCTTGGGG
>Ga0169931_10000470_pt1 | contig 65868 bp, 63 predicted proteins | sample Kivu_15m_20L_FD_129675 | JGI IMG/M metagenome (GOLD analysis project Ga0169931, IMG submission 129675) | Freshwater microbial communities from Lake Kivu, Western Province, Rwanda to study Microbial Dark Matter (Phase II) - Kivu_15m_20L... | ecosystem: Environmental > Aquatic > Freshwater > Lake... | reverse complement strand
TGCTGCAAAAAATGGGCGCCAACGCCCGCCTCGCGCTGCACCCAAATAGGAAACGGGCACGATTTTTCACTCCGCCGCGGCCGCCACCCACCCTTGTCCGCTGAAAAACGCCACCCCCGGAAGTTATTCAGCGCTTTCCTTAGAGCCAACGCTCACCGTCTCGCGCATGCGGCATGGTGAGCAGACGACTATCCAGCGGACCAAACCCAAAAAAACCCGCAAGTTCCTGGGAACCGGGGGCTTTGAGAGTGGTGGCGAGTCCCGGAATCGAACCGGGGACACAAGGATTTTCAGTCCTCTGCTCTACCAACTGAGCTAACTCGCCGTAACAAAAGAGGCGCAGATAAAGGCCCGCGCGGCGGCGGCGTCAACGGGAATTTCACCCCACGCCGACCGCTTCCGTCAAAGCACCGTCGGCGGCAGACCCGGCAGGAGTTTCTTGATGTCCTGCACGGCATCGCGGTGGCACACGAGGACCGCGTCCGGCGTCTCCACCACCACGAGGTCCTGCACGCCGCAGAGCGCGACGGTGCGGCCGCTGCTGAGGACGATGTTGCCGCCGGACCCGTGCACGACCACGGGACCGCGCAGGGTGTTGCCGGCGGCATCGGCCGGCAGGTGCGCCGGCAGCGCCGTCCAGGCGCCGACATCATCCCAGTCAAACTCCGCCAGCAGGGTCTCGACTTGCGCGGCCTGCTGCATGATGGCGTAGTCCACCGAGACCTTGGGCTCGAGGGTCGGAAAACGCGCCGCGAGAAACGTTGTCGCATCGCCGGCGGGAAATTCGCGGATAAACTGCGCGAGCATCGGCGTGTGCCGCTCCGCCTCCGCGAGGAAGGCATCCGCCCGCCACACGAACATGCCGGCATTCCAGGCGTGGCGGCCCCCGGCCACGTAGCGCTCGGCGGTGGCGCGGTCGGGTTTCTCCACGAAGCGCACGACCCGGCGGAATCCGCCGTCGCCGGCCTCGCCGAGTTCGAGGTAGCCGAAACCGGTGGCCGGATGCGTCGGCTTGATCGCGAAGGTCAGCAGCGCCGGCGTGCCCGCCGCCCGGGTCAGCGCGGCGGCCAACTGGCGGCGGTAGGTCGCGGCGTCCTTGATGAGTGCATCCGCGGGCAGGAGCGCCAGCACGCCCTCGGGATCGCGCGCCCGCACCCAGGCGGTGGCGAGTGCCGCCGCGGCCGCGGTGTCGCGCTTGGCGGGCTCGGCGATGATCTGCGCCGCGGGCAAAAACGGCAGGGCCGCGCGCGTGCCGGCGAGCTGCAGCTCGTTGGTCAGCACAAAAACATGGTCCCGCGGCACCACGCCCTCCAGCCGCCGCACGGCCTCCTCGACCAGCGTGCGTTCCGAGAAAAGCTTCAGCAGGTGCTTGGGCGTGCTCCGCCGGCTCAGCGGCCAGAAGCGCTCGCCGCTGCCGCCGGCCATGATACAGGCGTAAGCCCGGGGATTTTCCTTCATGCCCTAGGTCTCCCAGCCCCACGCCCGCAGGCCAAGCGGAAACTCATGACCGGCCACGGGGCCAACCTCGGCACCCTTTGTAGGAGCCTGCTGGCAGGCGATTCGGAGCGCCGTGGCACGGGCGTCCCGCCCGTGGTCCGGATCATGGGCGGGACGCCCATGCCACCCTGAGGCAATCGCCAGCCAGCAGGCTCCTACATCCCGACCACGCCTCACCACCTCTTCCCGGAACTAAACATCTAACCGCGACCAGCCGCTTTTGCCGCAGGCAAAACGGATGCTGCTCTCTCCGGGCGTTTCAGCCCGCGCGAATTAGCTCGGCCAGCCCTTCGGCGACCGGCACTTGGGCGGTAAAGCCCAATTCCGCCTCGGCGCGCTCCGCCCGGCCGCGCGAATGGATGATGTCGCCCGGCCGCCCGGGCTCAAACCGCGGCGCCGGCGCCTGCTGATAATGCCGCGCAAAAATCCCCACGATCTCCAGCAGCGAGGTCGCCCGGCCCGTGCAGATATTGGCCGCGCCCGACCCAATCCCCGGCTGCGTCGCCGCGATGGCGTTGGCCCGCGCCACGTCGTGCACGGAGATGAAGTCGCGCGTCTGCCGGCCGTCGCCGTAGATCGTCACGCCCCGGCCCTCGCGGTAGCGGCGGTCGAAAATCGAAATCACTCCCGAGTAGGGCGAGGCCGGGTCCTGCCGCGGACCAAAGACATTGAAGTAGCGGTGGCAGCGCACGGTCACGCCTTGCGCTGCCAGTCCAAGCAGCAGGCCTTCGGAATGCAGCTTGGCCGCGCCGTAGGGGCTGATGGGCGCTTTCTCGGTTTCTTCGCGGATCGGCAGATCGGTCGTGTCGCCGTAGATCGCGGCCGACGAGGCAAAGACGATGCGCCGCACCCCGTGCGCCAGCGCAGCGGCCGCCACCTGCTCCGTCGCGGTTACATTCAGCCGGTGATTCAACTCCGGATCGCGGATGCTCTCCTGCACGCTCACCAACGCGGCGAGGTGGATGATCGCATCGGGCCGAAACTCGGCCGCCAACCGGTCAACCGCATCGGCCGCCGCCACATCGGCCTCGACCAGCCGGAACGCGGACTGCCGGAGCGCTGCGGTGAGGTTGTGCCGGTGCCCGGAGCGGAAATTGTCCACGCCCAGCACGGTGTGCCCCTCCGCCAGCAGGCGCTCGGTCGTGTGGCTGCCAATGAACCCGGCCGCGCCGGTGACAAGAATACTGCCCATGCGCGGACGCTAGGAGCCGGCCCCGCACCATGACAAGCGCCGCGATGCCAAGATGTAATCCGTCAGCCATGTCCGCCCCTGCCACCATCGCCGCCCCTCACCCCAGAATCCCAAAGCAACCCACCCACCGTAGCCCGCCGCATCCTCGGCGAAAGGTGCCCCACCCGCCGCATTCTCGACGAAGACGGATCTTCCCACCGAATTCCCGCGAAAGGCGGAATCCTCTCCCGCGTTCCCGACAAAAGCGGAATCCCCTCCCGCATTCCCCACAAAGGCGGACCTGTCCGCCGTAGCCTTGGCGAAGGCGGATGAATGTTCCGCCATCGCACCCTTGCCATGCGAGGACCGGACGGCTTTGGCTGCACGAGACATTTGCCATGCCCTCCCCTACCCGCCCCGTTCAACTGCGTTGCAACTATTTCGAGAACCCGCTAGGCGTTCACGACCAAACCCCGCGGTTGAGCTGGCGCCTCGCCACCGATGGCCGCCGCGGCGCCCGGCAGACCGCCTACCGCATCACCGTCTCCTCCACGCGCAACGGCCGGGCCAATCTCTGGAACAGCGGCCGCGTCGCCTCCGACGCCACCACGCAGATCGCCTACGCCGGCAAACCGCTGGCCTCGCGCCAGCGCGTCTGGTGGCGGGTCGAGGTCTGGGACGAGAAAAACCGCCGCAGCGAGAGCACCCCGGCGTTCTGGGAGACGGGCCTGCTCCACGCCGCCGACTGGCTGGGCGAATGGATCGGCTCCAGCCTCGCGGGCGGTCCCGAGGTGTCGATGCCCTCGCCTTACGTTCGCACGATTTTCAACGTGAGCCGGCAACTGGCCTCCGCGCGGCTCTACGTCAGCGCGCTCGGCTGCTTCGAATTCGAACTCAACGGCCGCCGCGTCGGCCGCGATGAGTTCACCCCCGGCTGGACCGACTACGCCAAACGCGTGCAATATCTCGTTTACGATGTCGCGGCCCTGCTGAAGCCCGGCGCCAACGCCGCCGGCGCCATCCTCGGCGACGGTTGGTATGCCGGCCGCGTGGGCTGGCGGACCCGCGGTTACTACGGCGACCGGCCCAAGCTCCGCGCCCAGCTCGTCCTCACCTACGCGGACGGCGCCACGGCCGTGGTCGCCACCGACTCGGCCTGGAAGGTCGCCTTCGGCCCCATCACCGAGAGCGACATCATGGCCGGCGAAACTTACGACGCCCGCCGCGAGCTGCCGGGTTGGAGCACCGCCGGCTACGATGACCGCGCGTGGTTGCCGGTCACCACTTTCCCCGCCCCTGCGATCGATCTCTCCCCGGTGCTCGGGCCGCCGGTGCGCGTCACCCAGGAAATCAAGCCTGTCGCCCCGCCCAAAAAACTGGAGATCTGGCCCGCGCCGGTCTGGATCTACGACCTCGGCCAAAACATGGTCGGCCGCGTCCGGCTCCGCGCAAAACTCGCCGCCGGCCAGACCGTGCGCCTGCGCTTCGCCGAGGTGCTGAACCCCGACGGCACGCTCTACACCGAAAATCTCCGCGCTGCCCGTTGCACCGATTTTTACACCGCCAAGGGCGACCCGCAGGGCGAGACGTGGGAGCCGCGTTTCACCTTCCACGGCTTCCGCTACGTCGAGCTTGAAGGCCTGCCCGGCGATCCCCTGCCCGACGCCGTCACCGGCGTCGTCCTGCATAGCGACACCTCGCGCACGGGCGATTTCTCCACGAGTGATCCGCTCATCAACCAGCTCCAGCGCAACATCGACTGGGGCCAGCGCGGCAACTTCCTCGAAGTGCCCACCGATTGCCCGCAGCGCAACGAACGCCTCGGCTGGATGGGCGATGCCCAGGTGTTCTGCCGCACCGCCGCGTGGAACCGCGACGTCGCCGCCTTTTTCAACAAGTGGCAGCGCGACATCGCCGATGCGCAGGGCAAGGCAGGCCAGATGCCCTCCGTCGCCCCGCACATCGAGGGCGTGGGACCCGACGGCGGCCCCGCTTGGGCCGATGCCGCCGTCATCTGCCCCTGGACCATGTATCTGTGCTACGGTGACAAGGAGCTGCTCGCCCGGCACTTTGCCTCGCTGGAGAAATTCATCGCCTACATGGAGGATCAGGCCAAGGCCCTCATCCGCTCGCACCCCGACACCAAGGTCTGGCACGGCTACGGCGACTGGCTCGCGCTCGACGGCAGCGGCAATGTTTTTGGCAACACGCCCAAGGATCTCATCGGCACCGCCATGTTCTGCTACAGCACCGATCTCGTCGCCAAAATGGCGCGCGTGCTCGGCCACACCGCGGACGCCGTCCGCCACGAGAAACTCGCCGCCCGCATCCGCCGCGCCTACCAGCAGCGCTTCCTCACGGACGACGGTGTGGCCGCCGGACTCACGCAGACCAGCTACGTGCTGACCCTGCAGTTCGACCTCGCCCCCGCCGCGCTCCGCCCGAAGCTCATGCGCGAGCTGATTCGCGACATCGAACAGCGCGGGTGGCAGCTCACCACCGGCTTCGTCGGCGCGTCCTACCTGCCGCATGTGCTGACCCGCTTCGGCCGCACCGACGTCGCCTACAAACTGCTCCACCAGAAAAAATGGCCCTCGTGGCTCTATGCCGTCACCCAGGGCGCCACCACGATCTGGGAACGCTGGGACGGCTGGACCAAGGAAAAGGGGTTCCAAGACAAGGGCATGAACTCCTTCAACCACTACGCCTACGGCGCCATCGGCTCATGGTTGTATGCGGTTGTCGCGGGCGTGGACCTCGACCCGGCGGCGCCGGCCTTCAAGCGCATCCGCCTCGCGCCCCAACCCGGCGGCGAGCTCACCCGCGCGCGCGGCACCCTGGACACCCCGCACGGCAAAATCGTCAGCGCGTGGAAAACCGCCGCCGGCCGTTTCGAGTGGGAAGTCACCGTGCCGCCCAACACCACCGCGACCGCCACCTTCCCGGTCCCGGCCGGGGCCAGCATCACCGAAGGCCGCTCACCGCTGGCTCGCGCCGCCGGTGTTTCCGCGGTCAAGGCCGGCAAAGCCGCCACCACCTGCGAACTCGCCGCCGGCACCTACCAGTTCACTGCCAACTGGAAATAACGCGATCGCGAACGGGAGGGTGCCTTTGCTTGGACCAGACCACCGGCCCGTTTCTTGACAGATCACCTGCTAGCATCATGATGCTTGCATGAGAACCACCTTGACGCTCGACCCCGATGTTGCCGCGAAAGCCCGCAAGGGCGCGGCCCGGCTCGGCCGGCCGTTCAAGGATGTCATCAACCATGCGCTGCGCATCGGGCTCGACAAGGTGCTCTCCCCTCCGGCCGCCAAAGCCTACCGAACCCAACCGCGCCCGCTTGGACTGCGCGAGGGCTTGAACTACGATGACATCGCCGGACTGCTGGCGGTGAGCGAAGGCGAGGAGCACCGGTGATCCTCGTTGACGCCAACATCCCGCTTTACGCCGAGGACAGCCTGTCGGAGCACCACGCGGTGATTCGCGCTTGGTGGGATTCGCAGTTGAGCGGCTCCGAGCCGGTTGGCCTCTGCTGGCCTGTGCTCACGGCCTTTCTGCGTATCGGCACCAATCCGCGCATTTTGCGCCGGCCGCTGACCCTGCGCGAAGCTTCGGCCCGGGTGCAAAGCTGGCTTAACCAGCCCTGCGTCCGCTTGATTCAGCCCGGATACCAACACTGGACGATTTTCCAGCGTCTGCTCACGGAGGGTCGCGCGACGGCCAACCTGGTGCCCGACGCCCACCTCGCGGCCCTCGCCGTCGAGCACAACTGCACCCTTTGCTCCACCGATGCCGATTTCGCCCGCTTCAAATGCGTGGATTGGCTCAATCCGCTCGAAGCAGCCTAGCCTCCTCCACGGCTCATCATGCCCACCCGCAGAAAATACCGCATCGCCGGCATCAATTTCGATTTCCGGCACATGGACCACCTGCTCGCCTACGCCCACGGCGAGCCCAATGCCGAGATCGTCGGCATCGCGCACCACGATCCGCGCGAGATGCAGGATGTCATCCGCAACCTGAAGGTCCCGGCCGACCGCGTCTTCACCGATTGGGAAACCTGCCTCGCGCAGACCAAGCCCGATGTGGTCATCCTCTGTCCGGCCTACCCCGACCATGCCGAGTGGGTCGAGCGGGTCGCCTCCCACGGGGTGCATGTGCTCATCGAGAAACCCTTCGCCATCAACCTGGCGCAGGCCGACCGGATGATCGCCGCGATGAAAAAGGCCCGCCGCCAGCTCGCGATCAACTGGCCGCTGGCTTGGTATCCGCCGCACGTCACCGCGCACCGGCTGCTGAGCGAGGGCCGCATCGGCGAACTGCAGGAGGTGCATTTTTACGACGGCAACCGCGGGCCGATTCAGTCCAACCCCAAGCTCGGCGCGCCCGAGCCCTCCCTCGCGGCCAAAAGGCGCAGTTGGTTCTACGCCCCCGAGGGCGGCGGCTCGCTCATCGACTACCTCGGCTACGGCGCGACCATCGCCACCTGGTATTTTGACGGCCGCAAGCCCGACGAGATCACCGCCGTCACCGCCGCCGCCAAAGGCGTGCCAGTGGACGAGCAAAGCGTGACGATCGCCCGCTACGGTGAGTGGCTTTCCACCTTCCACACCCGCTGGGGCACTTTCACGCACCCGTGGATTCACCAGCACCAGCCCAAATGCGGCTTCGTGCTGAAAGGCACGCAGGGCACGATCGCAAACTACGACTACGAACCGACCATCCGGCTTCAGACCGCCCGGCACCCGGAGGGCCGGATCATCCCGGTGGACAAACCCAAAAAGCCCCGCGCCAACCCCGTGCAGTATCTGCTGCACTGCCTTGAGACCGGCACCCCCATCACCGGCCCGATCTCCGTCGCCACCGGTCGCATCGGCCAGCAGATCGTGGATACCGCCGCCCGCAGCGCTAAACTCCGCAAACCGCTGAAGTTAATCAGATAAAACCTATCCCTGCTGTCATTTTGAGCGTAGCGAAAAATCCAGTTCACCTTCCGCAATGAAGCAAATGATGGATTCTTCGCTTCGCTCAGAATGACACCCTTGGCGCTCCAATCGAAAATCCAAAATCGAAAATCTCAGATGCCTGCCCCCAAGCTCGACTACCTCCCCCGCGGCCCGCGCTTTCCCAAGCGCCACAAGCTCGGCCTCATCGGCTGCGGCGGCATCTCCCGCTACCACCTGGAGGCGGCCAAATCCTTCGGCGTCGAGGTCGTGGCGCTGGCCGACGTGAATCCCGCCGCGGCGGAAAAGCGGCGCGACGATTTTTACCCGCAGGCCGCGGTTTACGCCGACCACCGGGAACTGCTGGCGCGGGACGATATCACCGCCGTGGAGATCGCCACGCACACGCCGGTGCGTGCGCCGCAGATCGAGGATGCGCTGAAGGCCGGCAAACACGTGCTCAGCCAGAAACCGTTTGTCTTTGACCTCGACACCGGCCGGCGGCTCGTCGCCCTCGCCGCCCGCAAAAAACTGAGCCTCGCCGTGAACCAGAACGGTCGCTACGCACCGCAATTTGCCGCCCTCCTCGCCGCCGTGCGCCAGGGTCTGCTCGGCGACATTCACACCTTGGACATGGTGATGGCGTGGGACCACACCTGGTGCCGCGGCCTGCCCTACGAAAAGCAGCACCACCTGATCCTCTGCGATTTCGCCATCCACTGGTTCGACGCCGCCACCTGCGTGTTCGCCGGCCGCAAGCCGCGCAGCGTATTCGCCAACGCGGTGCGCGCACCCCGGCAGGACATGAAACCGCCGATGTTGACCAATGCGGTCGTGAACTACGGCGACGGGCTCGCGACGCTCGGTTTCAGCGCCTACGAGTCGCTCGCCCCGCTGGAATTCCTGTGCTGCGTCGGCTCCAAGGGCACGCTGCGCGGCATCGGCAACGTCAACCGCATCACCGAGGTCGAGCTCACCACGAAAAAGGGTTCGTGGAAAATGCCCCTGCAGGGCAACTGGTTTCCCGACGGCTTCCGCGGCGCACTCGGCGAATTCCTGCGCTCGCTGGAGGAAAACCGCGAATCCACGCTCTACGCCCGCGACAATCTCCGCAGCCTTGAGCTCTGCTTCGCCGCCCTCGCCAGCGCCGACACCGGCCAGCCCTTCAAACCCGGACAGGCCCGCCGCGGCCGGCAGTGATCAGCCGGCCGGCTGAACCACGATTTTTCCGAACTGGCCTCCACGCTCCATCAGCGCGAAGGCCTCGGCCGCACGGTCCAGCGGAAACACCGCGCTCACGACCGGCTTGAGCCGGTATCGCGTGGCAAACTCGACCATCGCGGCCCAGTCCGCCGGACCGCCCATCGTGGTGCCGAGGAGCGAGAGCTGGCGAAAGAAGACCTTGCGCATCGTGAAGCCAGGCGGATTGCCGCGCGTCGCACCGAAAAACACGATTCGTCCGCCCGGCGCGGCCAGATCGATCAAAGTCTCGAAACCTTCGCCGCCCGCGCTGTCCACGATGACGTCGAAAGGCCCGGGCCGGGCCGCCGCGCCTTTCGCCCAATCGGCCGCAGTATAGTCAAATCCGCCCTTCGCCCCCAGTGCCACGGCCCGGGTGATTTTCTCCGCCGAGCTGGACGTCACCCAGACTTCCGCGCCCTGTGCCACGGCGAATTGCAGCGCAAGCAACGCCACGCCGCCGCCAATGCCCGTGATGAGCACGCGTTCACCGGCCCGCAACTGCGCCCGGCTGAAAAGCGCGCGGTAGGCCGTCAATCCCGCGAGCGGCAGCGCGGCCGCCTCCTCCCACGAGAGATAGGCCGGCTTCACCGCAAGCTGGGCGACGGGCACAGCGATCTGCTCCGCCAGTGTGCCGTCGCGCGGCAGGCCAAGAATCTCAAAATCTTTCCCCTGCGCCGCCTCACGGTTGCCCCAATGAAAACTCGGGTTGATGATCACCTCGCGCCCAATCCAAGCAGGATCGCCGGCCGTGACCACCCCCGCACCATCCGAACCCGGGATGCAGGGCCACTTCAATCCGGCATACTGCCCGGCCTTGATCCAGACATCGCGATGGTTGAGCGCCGCCGCCCGCAGATTGACGACCACCTCCCCGGCGGCCGGCACCGGCGCGGACACGTCGGCGATTTCGAGCTGGTTGACGGCGGTGAGACAAACGGCGCGCATGGTTTCGTGCTTTAAGCGGTAATGCAGACCGGCTTCATTGGCAAACGCCGATGATACTCGCCTTGCACAAACCCTACGGAGTGCTCTCGCAGTTCACGCCTGAACCGGGTTCAAAATGGCGCACCTTGGCGGACTTTGGATTGCCCAAAGCGGTTTACCCGGTGGGGCGGCTGGATGCGGACTCCGAGGGCCTGCTGCTGCTCACCGACGAGGCCGGGCTCAATTCGCAATTGCTCGACCCCGTCAACGCCCACGTCCGCGAATACTGGGTGCAGGTCGAACACATCCCGGACGCCGCCGCGTTGACCCGGCTCGCCGCCGGCGTGCGGATCGGCGATCATCAAACCCTGCCCTGCCGCGTGCAAAAGCTCGACCCCGCGCCGGCCCTGCCGCCCCGCGTGCCGCCCGTGCGTTTTCGCAAATCCGTGCCCGATTGTTGGCTCGCGCTGGAGCTCACCGAGGGGAAAAACCGCCAAGTCCGTCGCATGACCGCCGCCATCGGCCACCCTACCCTGCGACTCATCCGTATGCGTATCGGCGGTCTGTCCCTTGGCGTTTTGCCAGTGGGCCAGTGGCGCGAGCTCACTCCCGGCGAGCGCGGGCAAGTCTTCGGGTAGGGCGTGACCGCTGGGCACGCCTCAATTTCGTCAGACCCACATCGCCAGGCTCGGCGGGCCCAGCGGTCCCGCCCTACCTTGGGATCACACCCGCACAATCACTTCTTCCGCCGGGAAGCGCACCTTTTTGGCCGTGGCGTATTTGTCATCCGGCAGCCGGTAACCGGCCGCACAGGCGACCACCGTCGCATAGGGGGTGCCGCGCAGGCCGAGGATCTCGTCGAATTTCTCCGGCTCGATGCCTTCCATCGGGCAGGTGTCCACGCCCAACAGCGCCGCCGAGGTCAGGAAATTGCCCAAGGCGATGTAGATTTGATGCGTCTGCCACCCGTCGAGCCGGCCGGCAGCCCGGGCTTCATCCAGATTGCGCATCACCATCGCCCGAAATTTCACCAGCGATTCCGGGGCGACCCCGCGGAGCTCGACCATCCGGGCCACATGCTTCTCCACATGTGCGGCGCCGATGTCGCGATGCACGGCCAACACCAGGAAATGCGAGCAGTCCGCCACCTGCGGCTGGTTCCAAGCCGCCGGCATCAGCCGGGCCTTCACGACCGGGTCCGTCACCACGATAAACTTCCACGGCTGCAGCCCGACCGAGGAAGCCGTGAGCACCAGCGCCTTCTCCAGCGTCGTCCAGAGCTCCGCGGGGATTTTCCGCGCCGCGTCGAATTTCTTGACGGCATAACGCCAGTGCAGGGCGGCCAGCAATTGCTCGGGGGGGACAGGATTCATCGGCCCAACAACGCAACCGGACCCGCGCAAAGCGCAAGCCGGCGCTTATTCTGCCTTCAGGCAAATTCCGGCTTGGCATGACCCCCGGCTATGCCTCACTCGACCGAGCGTCGGCCCGACGCATTGCTCTCCCCATGGCATTCCCACTCTCCCGGCAAAAGCTCCTCCGCGAATGGCGGCTCTACTTCTTCGTGGTGCCCTCGCTGGTAATGGTGCTCACCTTTGCCTATTTCCCGGCCGCGAGCGCCGTGTATCACAGCTTCTTCGACTGGTCCGGCGGCGAGGCAAAGCAGTATATCGGCTTGGACAACTTCAAGCGCGCGTTCACCGACTCCACGCTGCTCAACTCCTTCGTCACCGTCGGCGCCCTGATGGTGTTTAACCTCTTCAAGATGATCCCGTCCATTTTGCTGGCGGTGCTCATCCACCGGCTTTTCAGCGACCGCTGGCAATACGTTTACCGGGCGCTGCTCGTGGTGCCGATGATCGTGCCCCAGCTCGTCACGCTCTTCATTTGGAAGTTCATCCTAGATCCCAACCTTGGCGCACTCAACCGCGTGATCGAGGCCACCGGCCTGAAATCGGTGCTGGTCGCCATCAACGACTTCTTCGGCTGGAGCGTATTTTTCGAAGGCGTGCCCATCGGCTGGCTCTCGCAGCCCGAGCTCATCCTGCCCGCCCTCTTTATCTGGGGCTTCCCGTGGATTGGCACCGTGGGTGTGCTGATCTACCTCGCCGGCCTCCAGTCCATCAGCACCGAGATCTACGAAGCCGCGGAGCTCGACGGCATCGGTCCTTTCAAGAAATTCATATACATCGAGCTGCCACTCATCCTCACGCAGGTGCGGCTGAGCCTCGTGCTGCTCATCATCGGCACGCTCGGCGGCTACGGCCTGCAGCTCCTCCTGCTCAACGAATACGGCGGCCCCGGTGGGCGCGGCATGGTGCCCGGCCTGTGGATGTATAACCGCGGCTTCGTGGCCGGCGAATTCGGCTACGCCTGCGCCATCGGCATGATCCTCTTCGTGGTGATCCTTTCCCTCACCATCATCAACAACCGCTACGTGCGGGTCGAAAAATGAGCGCCGCCGTCACCGCCACTCCCCTCCGGCGCAGGCGCGACTGGCCGAAGCACTCCATCATCTGGGCTTTCATCCTGATCGAGCTGTTCCCGCTCTACATGATGTTCCAGGTGTCGTTCAAGGACAACGCCTCGTTCATCCGCCAACCCTGGCTGCCGCTCTGGCCGGGCGAGTGGCAGTGGGACAACTGGGTTTTCGCCTTCAAGCTCATCGGCCCCTACCTCGCCAATACCGTCTTCGTCGCCGTCACCGGCACGGTGGCCTCGCTCTTCCTCGCCATCCTCGCCGCCTATTTCTTCGCCCGGCACAAGATGCCCTTCAGCGGTTTCCTCTGGTCGGCCTTCCTCGTTCTCATGCTGCTGCCCGGCGTGGCCAACATCGTGCCGCTCTTCATGCTGCTGAAGAACATGAGCCTGCTTAACACGCTGCTCGCCCTCATCCTCGTCGGCATCGCCGGCGCGCAGGTCTTCAATATTTTCGTGCTGCGCCACTTCATCGAGGACCTGCCCAAGGACCTTTTCGAGGCGGCCGAGATGGACGGCGCCTCGCACTTCCAGCAGGTCATCAACATCGTGATCCCGATGGCCAGCCCGATCATCGGCACGCTCGCCATCCTCGCCTTCCTGAACAAATGGAACGATTTCCTCCTGCCGCTCATCATCCTGCGCGACAAGGAACTCTTCACCCTCGGCGTCGGCCTGATCTACCTCGACGGCGAATATGTGAAGCAATGGGGCCAGATCATGGCCTCCTACTTCCTCGCATCGATCCCGCTGATTATCATCTTCCTGTTCACGATGCGCCTCTTCGTCCGCGGACTCTCCGCCGGCGCGATCAAGGGCTGATACCGCCTTTTGGACTACAGGTGGACGCGCAGGTCCCTCTGCGCGTCCAGCATGTTTGCCGGCAGTGGGACCTGCCGGCCCACCCAAAAATCGCCAAACCAAAATCTGATTTCTGGGGGACGTTGATATAATTGACTCACCACGCCCGGGCGTATTGCGGCGGGGCCGGCAAGCCGACCCCGAGGGCCTTGGCCGCATGCGCCGGCCAGTAGGCGTCGCGCAAAAATTCCCGCGCGAGCAGCACCACATCGGCCTGCTCCTCGCGCACAATCGCTTCCGCTTGGGCCGGCGCGGTGATCAACCCCACGGCCGCGGTCGCAATCCCGGCCTCGCGCCGAATCCGCGCGGCCAGCGGCACCTGATAGCCTGGCGCGGCAGGAATCTTGGCATCGGGCACACTGCCACCCGAGCTGCAATCGATCAGGTCCACGCCTTCGGCCTTCAGCCGCCGGGACAACTCCACGCTCTGTTCAATATCCCAGCCGCCCTCGACCCAGTCCGTGCAGGACAATCTCACGGTCAGTGGCAGCCGCTCCGGCCACACGCCGCGCACCGCCCGGGTGGTCTCAAGCAGGAAGCGGATCCGGTTCTCAAAACTGCCGCCGTAGGCATCTTCGCGGTGATTGGAAAGCGGCGAGAGAAACTGATGATTAAGATAACCGTGCGCCGCGTGAATCTCCATCCATTCGCAGCCCGCGGCCAGCGAGCGGCGGGCCGCCGCCGCAAAATCCGCCTGCACCTGCGCAATCTCCGCCACTGTCATCGCAACCGGCACGCGGTGGAGGCTGGAACTGAAAGCAATCGCACTCGGCGCCAGCGTCGGCCAGCCGCCGGCCTCGTCCGACAAATGGCCGGAGCCCTTCCACGGCGATATCGCCCCGGCCTTGCGGCCCGCATGGGCCAACTGCATGCCGGGCACCGCTCCTTGGGCCTTCATGAACCGATTGATCCGCGCCAACGGTTCGATGTGCGCGTCCGACCACAGGCCGGCGTCATCCGGCGTGATGCGGCCCGCCGGCGAAACCGCCGTCGCCTCCACGATCACCAGCCCCGCCCCGCCCACCGCCCGCGCCCCGAGGTGCACCAGATGCCAGTCGTTCATCAGCCCGTCCGTCGCGGAATACATGCACATCGGCGAAACACCGATGCGATTGCGCAGCGTGACAGACTTGAGCGTAAACGGTGTGAAGAGACGGGACATGGCTCGCACGCAATCAGCCCCCCGAGGTTTCGCAACTCACCGGGTCAATCACCGGCCGGCGGATCCTTGCGCCAGCGGGCTGCCAGCCAACCAGCTACCAGCAACTGCAGCATATGGTAGATCATCACCGGGAGCAGCACCACGCCCAGCACCGGCTGGCCGGCAAAAATCAAATTCGCCATCGGCGCCCCCACCGCGAGGCTCTTTTGGGAACCGCAAAACAGCGCCGCCACCCGGTCCGCCGGGGCAAAGCGCAGCAGCCGCGTCCAGCGCGTGATGAGACTCATCGCCACGGCAAGCAGTCCGGCCGCGACCAGCGCCGTCAGCAACAGCGCCCCCCACCCGCGGCCTTGCCAAAGTCCGCTTTGCACCGAATCGCAAAACGAGGCGTAGATGATAAGCAAGATTACGAGCCGATCCACCAGCTGCAGCCGCGGTTTGTGCCGGGCGGCCCAACCCGCGAGCCACCGGCGGGCCACCTGACCCATCGCCATGGGCAGCAGCAGCCACTTCACCAAGTCAAACACCACCGGAAGCAGGGACCCACTCTCACCGCCGCTCTGCATATAAAATCCCATCCACAGTGGTGTCAGCACCACGCCAAGCAGGCTGGAGGCGGTCGCATTGAACAGGGCCCCGGGCACATTGCCGCCGGCCGTGGCGGTGAGGGCCACGGCGGAGGAAACCGTCGAGGGCAATACGCTCAGAAACACCAACCCCAGCCGCAGGTCCGCCGACAACCAGCCGGCACTCGCCCAGGCCAGTGTCAGCCCGAGCAGCGGGATGATCACAAAGGTCATCCCCTGCACGATCAGGTGCAGCCGCCAATGCAGCGCCCCAGCGCGCAGGGCGGCAAACGCCAGACTCAGGCCGTAAAGAAAAAATATCAGCGCCACCCCGGCCTTGGTGAGAATCTCCGCGTGCAAAAATCCGCCACGCGCTCCGGCCTCCGGCCACACCCACGCCAAAGCCACCGTGAGGACCATCGCCGGGGTGAACCAATCAAATTTCCGCTTCATGCCAGTCCGGTTCACTGCGTTCCTTTGCGGCCGCGAAACTTCCGGAGCATCAGCTCCAGCTCGGTCCGGCCTTCAATCTTGAAGCCCCACAGCAGCGCCGCGTAAACCGCCGCGCCCACCGGGATAAGTCCGCCAATCGCCAGCAGGTCCGCCGTCCGGCTTGCCAGGGACAGGCCGCCCACGCCTCGCCAGCCGGCCCAGACCACGACGCCCATCACGAGGCTCGCCAACAGGATTTTCCCGAGGTTCGGCAGCAACGGGGCAAAACCCAGGCCGGGCAGCCGGCGCTGCAAATGGGTTTGCAGATACCAAGCCTGCACGCCCACCGCCAAGGTGCCCGCCACCGCCAGGCCAACGGTCGAAAACCAGCGCATCAGCAGCAGGCTCAGACCGAGATTGACAACAAAGCTCCACGCCGCCGCCCGCACCGGCGTGGCGGTATCACGCACGGCGTAAAACCCACGCAGGGCCACGGTGACAAACGACAGCAACGGCAAACCCAGTGCATAGAACGCCAGCACCGGCGTCATCAGTGCCGTATCCGCCGCGGCAAAAGCCCCGCGCTGAAAAAGCAGCCGCGTGATCGGCTCGCTCAGCACCGCGAGCCCCACGGCGGCCGGCAAGTTGAGCACCAGCACCAGCCGCAGCCCCCTGTGGTAGTCCTCACCCAATTGTTCCCACCGCCCCTCCGCCGCATGCCGCGCGATCAGCGGAAACACCACCGTCGCCACCGCCGCCGTGAATATCCCAATGGGTAGCTCCATCACCCGCGTGGCGAGGTTGATGATCGTCGCCGCCTGCTCGTTGAGCGACAGACCCAGAAACCGCGAGATCGCCATATTGACCAAATAGATCGCCGAGCCGATAACCATCGGCCCCATCAGCAAGACGATGGCGCGAACGCGATCGTTCATCCGCAAGTCGAAGCCCGGCCGCCAACCCTCGCGCCACAGCACCGCTGCCGGCACCGCCATCTGCAAAAACCCGCCCACCAGCACACCCGCACACAGCAGATGCATTCGTTGCGGTTGATCCCAGGCCCACCACGCGCCGAGTCCCAAGGCCGCAAGAATGCTGAGATTGAGCCACACCGGCGAAAGCGCGGGTTCCGTAAAACGGCCCAGCACCTGACAGGCCGCGCTGAAGGCCGCGGCCAGGCAGACGAACACCATGTAAGGAAACAGGATCACCGCGAGCTGGGCGCCGAGCACGAGGCGATCCAGCGTCCCGGCCGCCAGCCGTTCGCCCAGCAGCGGCAGCAACCAGCCGGCTTGTGCAAGCAGCAGCATCGCGAGCACCACCAGCGACACCGTGACGATCAGCAGCCACGACGCCACCTGGCTGACCAGCAGGAAGGCGCCCGCGCGTTGGCGTTGCTGCAATTCCTCCGTGAGCGTCGGCACAAAGGCCGCCGTCAAAGCGCCTTCACCCAGCAGCCGGCGAAACAGGTTGGGCAGCGTGAAAGCCGAGACAAAGGCCGAGGCCAGCGCACTCGTGCCGAACACCGCCGCCGTGAAAATCTCCCGCACCAGCCCGAGCACCCGCGAAGCCACCGTGGCGGTCGCCACGATGCTGATGTTTTTCAGGCTCTTGGACACGCCCGGGAGAATCGCGGCGCGACCGGCCGCTGGCAAGCGTCACTCAGGGAGTCAGCCGCAACTGCGCGCCGGCGAGGCTGACCTCGCTGAGTTTGGCCAAGGCCGCGCCCAGCTCTTCCGGCACGGTGAAAGCGGAGTAAACCCGTCCCATCACATAGGACGAAACAATGGGCAGTTTCTCCACGCGGCAGGAACCCACGAGCAGGGTCGAGGGCACAAACACATGTTTGTCGCCGCGCTTCTCAAAAACACCCCGCGCCTGCACGATCGCACTGAGGCCGAGATCAAAGGTGTTCAGCGTCAGGGGCACGCCCACTTGCAGCTCGCCCTCGCGCACCCGGAAATTTGCCGTCCCAACGCTCAGCGCCGATTTTTTGACCTCGGCAGCTTCCTCACCTTTCATGGGCGCCGGCGGTTTCAGGCCCGCGGCGGCGGCGTTCAGCTCATCCTCGATCAGCGTCACCGCCCGACCGGAAACCAGTTGCTGCTGTCTCACGTTGCAAAACCGGCCCTTGTTCGAATCCTTACTGCCTTCCAGGAAGTAAACCACGCCGGGCACGGGCTCCTTGGGCAGCCCACGCGCCGTTTCCACGGGCTTCGTGACCAGATACAGGGCCACGAGCAAGATGCCGAGGATGATGCTCAGGAATGCACCCAGCACGACTTCCGTCATACTGGATCCGTAAAGCGCACGATCAATTTTTTTGGCCATGGGGGATGGGAAGCTACCCGGAGAAAGGCGGAAGTGACGGGCGAAGGCGAGATTCTTCTGGCGCAGCGAGATTGCACCGCGGGAAGTTTTCGCGCACGCAAGGGGTGATGGACTTTGCCGCCAAGCTTCAACAATACGTCGCCCGGGTCGAAAGCGGGCTGGACCGACACCTGCCCGCCGCCAACACCCGGCCAGCCCGGCTCCATGCAGCCATGCGCTACAGCCTGCAGGCCGGCGGCAAGCGGCTGCGCCCCGTGCTGGTCCTTGCGACCACGGACATCTTCACCGAAGCACCGGCGAAAATTCCCGATGCCCTGCCCGCCGCCGTGGCCATCGAATGCCTGCACACCTACTCGCTCATCCACGACGACCTGCCCTGCATGGACAACGACGACCTGCGCCGCGGCCGGCCGACCGCGCACAAGCAGTTCGATGAAGCCACCGCCCTGCTCGCCGGCGACGCCCTCCTCACGCATGCCTTCGGCCTCCTCGCCGACGCCTACGCCGGCCAGCCCGCACTGGCCCACGCCCTCATTCGCGAACTGGCCGATGCCGCCGGCAGCCGCCGGCTCATCGGCGGCCAGATGGAGGACCTGCTCGCCGAGAAAAAGGCCGACGCCACGACCGAGGAACTGGAGTTCATCCATCTCAACAAAACCGCCGCGATAATCGAGGCCGCCTTGGTGATGGGCGGACTCATCGGCCGCGCCAACGAAGACGACCTCAATTCGCTCCGCCTCGCCGGCCGCCACCTCGGCCTCGCCTTCCAAATCATCGACGACGTGCTCGACGCCACAGCCGACACCGCCACCCTCGGCAAAACCGCCGGCAAGGACGCGAAAGCGGACAAGACCACCTTCGTGAAACTGCACGGTCTGGAAAAATCGCGGGCACTGGCATCTGAACACAGCAACCGGGCTCTTCTGGCGTTCCGGCAACTGCCCGGCGACACCGGATTTCTTGCCGCATTGATCAGCTCAATGGCCAGCCGCGCCCGCTGACCCAGGCGATTACTTCGCCTCGGCCGCGGCTTTGACGAGGTCCACGAAGCTGCGGGCTTCGAGGCTCGCGCCGCCGATGAGACCGCCGTCGATGTCTTTCTGACCCAGCAGTTCGGGAGCGTTGGCCGGCTTCATCGAACCGCCGTAGAGGATGCGAACTTTCTGGGCCACCGCTTCGCCGAAGTGCTTCGTGAGCAGGCCGCGGATGAAAGCGTGCACCTCCTGCGCCTGATCAGAAGTCGCCACCTTGCCGGTGCCAATGGCCCAGACCGGCTCATAGGCGATGATCACGCCGGGCGCCTGCTCCTTGCCCACGCCATCGAGGCCGGCCTCCAACTGGACCTGCACCACCTTCAGCGTGTGGCCGGCTTCGCGTTCGGCGAGGGTTTCGCCAACACAAAGAATCGGCCGCAACTGGTTTTTAAGCGCCGCGATGACTTTCTGGTTGATGAAAGCGTCGTTCTCACCGAACAGGGCGCGGCGTTCACTGTGGCCGAGGATGACGTGGGTGGCGAAAAGCGCGCGCAGCATCGGGGCCGACACTTCGCCGGTGAAGGCGCCGCTGGCCTCGAAATGCATGTTCTGCGCGCCGAGCTTGAGATTGGAACCCTCCAGCGCGCGGCCGACCGACTCCAGCGCGGTGAGCGGCGGGCACACCACCACATCGACATCGGTCTGCTTGCCGATGGCGGCCACGAGTTCGGCCACGAGCGTCACGCCGTCGGCAGGCGTTTTGTTCATCTTCCAGTTACCGGCGATGAGTTTTTTGCGGAGAGTCATGGGTAATGTTTGCCACCAAGGCGCGGAGACACGGGGCGATTCAGTGGCGTTACTTTGCGTCTGCGCGGCGCGGTGGCCAATCTTCTTTTAGCTTTCGAGAAAAACGACGCCCGGCAGGGCCTTGCCTTCGAGGAATTCGAGGCTGGCGCCGCCGCCGGTGGAGCAATGCGTGACCTTGTCGGCCACCTTGAATTTCTTGGCCGCAGTGGCGGTGTCGCCGCCGCCGACCACCGTGGTCGCGCCCTGCGCGGTGGCCTCGGCCACGGCTGCGGCCATGGCTTTGGTGGCGCCGGCGAATTTCTCGAACTCGAACACGCCGGCCGGGCCGTTCCAAACGATGGTCTTGGCCCGGAGGATGGCGGCGCGGTAGAGCGCGATGGACTCGGGGCCGGCATCTAGGCCCTGCCAGCCGGCGGGGATGCCGGTGGCATCGGTGGCGGGCTGCGTATTCGCCGCCGGGCCGAACTTGTCGGCGCACACATAGTCCACGGGGAAGATGAGCTTCACGCCTTTGGCCTGCGCCTGGGTGACGAGTTCCTGCACGATTTTGGCGCCTTCGGCGTCGAAGAGGCTGTCGCCGATCGCCATGCCGTCCACGACCTTCTTGAAGGTGTAGGCCATGCCGCCGCCGATGATGATTTCGTCGGCCTTCGCGATCAGGTTTTTGATGAGGGGAATCTTGTCGGCAATCTTCGCCCCGCCGAGGATGGCCAGCAAGGGGCGCTGCGGGTGGTCGAGCACGGCGGCAAAGGCCTTGAGCTCGGCTTCCATCAGAAAGCCCGCGGCCTTTTCCGGCAGCGCAACGCCCACCATCGAGCTGTGGGCGCGGTGCGCGGCGCCGAAGGCGTCGTTGACGAAGACATCGCCGAGCTTCGTCAGCGAAGCGCGGAAGGCCGCGACGGCGGCCGGATCGGCCTTGGTCGAAGTGCCGTCCTCGTCCTTCACCTTGCCCTCTTCCTCGATGTGGAAGCGGAGGTTTTCCAACAACACGACCTGACCAGGCTTGAGCGCCGCGCAGGCGGCCTCCACGACGGGACCGACACATTCATCGAGGAACTCTACATGATATGGAACCGCCGTCAGAGGTTTGCTGCTCTCGAAAGGAAGTTCCTCGCTTGGCACTGCGAGCAACCGCGAAAGCTCTTTGGCGACTGGCCGAAGAGAGTATTTAGCGTTCCGCTGCCCGTTGGGCCGGCCGAGATGCGACATGAGCACCACGGAGGCACCCTGCTCCAGGGCATGGCGAATCGTCGGCAACGCCGCGACGATGCGCTGGTTGTTGGTGATGGCGCCGGTGGCCTTGTCCTGCGGGACGTTGAAGTCCACGCGCATGAGGACGCGTTTGCCGTTCAGAGCGAGATCGCGGATGGATTTGAATTTGGGCATGGTAGCTATCTCCAAAAAATTAACCACGGATTACACAGATTCACACGGATGGATTGGAAATCATCCGGGCTGATCCGTGCTATCCGTGGTCAGAATTTAACCTGCAGTTTCCTCACAGCTTCGCCGCGATCTTCTTGGTCAGATCGACGACGCGGTTGGAATAGCCCCACTCGTTGTCATACCAGCTCACGAGCTTGAAGAATTTGCTGTTGAGCTCGATGCCGGAGCCGGCGTCGAAGATCGACGAGGCCTTGCAGTGGATGAAGTCCGAGGAGACGACCTCGTCCTCGGTGTATTCGAGGATGCCCTTCAGGTAGGTCTCGCTGGCCTTCTTCATCGCGGCGCAGATTTCCTTGTAGGAGGTTTCCTTGGTGGTCTTCACCGTGAGGTCCACGACCGAGACGGTCGGGGTCGGCACGCGGAAGGACATGCCGGTGAGCTTGCCCTTGACCTCGGGGCACACGAGCGCGGTCGCCTTGGCGGCGCCGGTCGAGGCCGGGATGATGTTCTGCGCGGCGGTGCGGCCACCCTTCCAGTCCTTCTTGGAGGGGCCGTCCACGGTCTTCTGCGTGGCGGTGTAGGAGTGGACCGTGGTCATGAGGCCTTCCTCGATGCCGAAGCCTTCCTTGAGGAGCACGGACACGACGGGCGCGAGGCAGTTCGTGGTGCAGGAGGCGTTGGAGATGATGCTGTGCTTGGCGAGGTCGAGCTTGTCGTCGTTCACGCCCATCACGATCGTGATGTCCTCGCCCTTGCCGGGGGCCGAGATGATGACCTTCTTGGCGCCGGCCGTGATGTGGCCCTTGGCCTTCTCGGCCTCGGTGAAGAGGCCGGTGGACTCGATCACGAGGTCCACCCCGAACTTCGCCCACGGCAGCTCAGCCGGGGTCTTGGCGCTCACGACGGCGATCTCGCGGCCGTTGACCACGAGCACATCGTCCTCAGCTCTGTCGGGCGACGACTTCTTCGAACCCACGGTGCCGTTAAAACGGCCCTGAACGGAATCGTATTTGAGCAGATAAGCGAGGTTGTCGGCCGGCACGATGTCGCCGACGGCGACGACATCGAGGGTCGTGCCGAGCAGGCCCTGTTCGCACAGGGCGCGGAATACGAGGCGGCCGATGCGGCCGAAACCATTGATAGCGACTTTAACTGCCATGGGAGTGTCTGGTTTGGTGTTGTTTGCTGTATTAAGAGAATGCCTCCGCGCAGACGCGGAAACGGTTCAAACCAACAGGCGCTCCGGATGGATGCAAGGGGGTTTCGGCCCGGCATGTGTCATGGCCGTAAAAAACTCACTCCCCCACCCACAACCCGCAGCCCAGCGCCGGCAAATACAGCCCGGCCTCAACCGGCTGGCGCGCGCCGTGACCCGAGAAAAAGCGCTCGTTGTCCGCCAGTTGCCGCCAGGAGGCGGACGCCGGCAGGCCTTCATCCAACGGAATGACCGTGTCGGTGAGCGTTGGGTTGACCGCAAACAACAGTTGGCGTGAGCCCTGCGAACAATCCGCATTGTAAAGCACGGCGGCGGCCGTCGAACCGGACGCGGCGAAGAACCGGAAAAAACCCTCGCTCGGGCGGGACCAATGCCGGAGGAGGCGACCGAGGTCGCCGCGCCGAAAGGCGATCCAGTCCGCAAAGTAAGCGTGCGTCCCGGAGAACTGGAAGAGCCGGCGGTAGTCGAGCGCGTTGAGATCGCCGCGTTGGTAGGTATTGTTCACCCCTTGCTTCGAGCGGAGAAAATCCTGCCCGGCGGCGATCATCGGGATGCCGACCGAGGAAAAAAGGATGGCCGCCATCAGGTGGGTGCGCCGGCGGTCGTTGGGCGTGGGCGCATGGCCGTTACCGTCGGGATTCTCCGTGATTCCGTCGATCCAGGTGCGGTCGTCGTGCGACTCGGTGTAGTTCACCGTCTGCGCCGGCCACTTGGCCCAATACCACGGCGAACCCCGGAGATAATACTCAAACGCCGCCGCCGTGCTGCCGCCGCGCACAAACTCGCGCAGGAAATCGCGATAGCCGTCGTTCCAAGAAGTCCAGCCGGTGTCGCGCAGCGCGCCGGCGATGTGGCCGCGGAAGCTCCATGGCTCGGAGATGAGGATCACGTCGGGCTTCACGCGCTTGAGCGCGGCCTCGATCTCGCGCAGCGCCTTGACGCCGAGCAGCTCCGCGAGGTCGAAGCGGAAGCCGTCCACGCCGAAGGTCTCGATCAGGTGCACGCAACTGTCGATGATGAGCCGCCGCGCCATGGCCGAGGCGGTGCGGATGTCGTTGCCGCAACCGCTCCAGTTGGCGAGCTGCCCCGCTGCGTCCTGCTCGAAGTAGTATAGTTTGTCGATATGCAGCAGGTGCGCCGGCTCGCCGACATGGTTGAAAACCACATCGAGCACCACCGCGAGGCCACGGCGGTGACAAGCCGCCACCAAGGCCTGCAGTTCCCCGATGCCCGAGGCGTGCGCCGGTTCCAGGCTGTAGGCGCTCGCCGGCGCGAACCAGTTCACCGGCATGTAGCCCCAGTGGTATTCCTCGCGGCTGCGGTTGTCGAATTCCTGCACCGGCTGCAGCTCGATGCAGTTCACACCCAGCTGGCTGAGGTAAAATTCCGGGCTCTCGACCCATTTGCGCAGTCCGGCAAAACCCAGCCGTTCCCCGGCGGTTGCCGCGACCGGCGCCCTCGCGGCCAGATCGCGCACATGCGCCTCGGCGATGACGAGGTCCTGCCACGCCGGGGTCTGGAAAGCGCGGTCGCCCGCACCCAGCAAAGCCCGGTCGAGCACGATGCCCGGACCGGTGTGGCTCACCGTTGCCAAGGCGTAGGGATCGAGCACGCGATGGCTCGGATCAAACTGCGCCGTGGAGTCGTGGGGTCCGTCGAGTTGATACCAGTAAAACCAACCGTGGTGGCGGCCACCGACCGTCGTCTCCCACACCGCCGGCTCATCCTCGAGCTGGACCAAGTCAACGGGCTTCACCTTTTCCAACCTCGATTGCTCCTTCGCCAGCAACAGCCGGACCGAGCGCGCCCGGGGTGCGTAGATCCGGAACGCCGTCCTCCCCTCCCCGACCAAGGCGCCCAGCGGCAGCTCCGTCGCCACGGAGAAAAAGAACTCGCCCGGCTCCAACGGCACACCCTCGGCATCGGCACCGGCCGGAGCCACTGTCCAGGCCACCGAAAGATCCAGCGGCTTCGCGAGCGTGAAACGGAAAAGTTGCCGGCCCGTGATGTCCGGCTCAACCACCAGATTCATGTGACCATCGGTATCACCGACGGCATTCGGCGAATTGTCCGGCAGCCGCAGCCACTGGTGCTCGCCCGTCACAAACTTGAAGCGCGGCGGCGGGCTTTCGCCGAAAAAACGCACCCCCGGTCCGGTCCAGAGCAGCATCGGCACGCCGTCGAGTTCACCGGGTTGCAGCCGCCACTCCTCGCGGCCCACGGCTTCCTGCCAGCCGTTGAAATCACCCGCGACATAAACCGCCTTCTCCGCCGTCGCCTCCGGCGAAAGCGCAAAGACCATGTCGCCGTGCTCGTTGACAAAATAGCCGTAGCGCCGCGCCGCCGCGTGCCGGGGGGCGCGGTCGAAGGAGGCGAAAACCCGCACTTTGCCGCGCCCGACCAAACGCACGGCCGGCACCTCGCTGTCCCGCCAGTCGCGCGGAAACTCGATGCACCCCGATTTGGGAGATTCGAGCCAGGCACGAACAGGGAGGTCTTGCTTCATGGAAGGTTGAAAATGCGCCGCGACGCCACCCGCAGCAAGCACACAGCGTGCCCATGCTCACGGTTTGACAAACCCGCGGCCCGCCGCGTCGCTGAGGTGATGCCCGCCCGGGAAAAAATCCTCGTCGCCATGTCGGGCGGAGTGGACAGCTCCGTCGCCGCCCTGCTGTTGAAACAGCAGGGGCACGAGATCGTGGGCGCCTACATGAAGAACTGGATCAACGAGGACAATGTCATCGGCCATTGCCCGTGGACGCAGGACATCGAGGACGCCCGCGCCGTGGCGGACCGGCTCGGCATCGAATTCCGCGTCGTGAACCTCATGCAGGACTACCGCCGCCTCGTGGTGGACTACCTGCTCGACGGCTACCGCCGCGGACTCACGCCCAATCCCGACGTGATGTGCAACCGCGAGATGAAGTTCGGCGTCTTCCTCCGCTACGCGCAGGCCGAGGGCTTCGCGGCCGTCGCGACAGGGCACTATGCGCGCCGCGTGGCGGCGACGAATTGCGGAATGTGGAATGCGGATTGCGGAGCAAATCCAATCAAGCCCGCCAAGGCCGCGACCGCCAATCCGCAATTCCAGCTCTGGGAAGGGGCGGACAAAAACAAGGACCAATCCTACTTCCTTGCGCTGCTCTCCCAAGCCCAGCTTCGCGCCGCCCGCTTCCCCATCGGCGATCTGCCCAAGCCCGACCTGCGCCGGCTCGCCCGCGAAGCCGGCCTGCCCAACGCCGACAAGAATGACAGCCAAGGCATCTGTTTCATCGGTGAAGTGAAAATGGCCGACTTCCTGAAAACCTATGTGCCGGAGCATCCCGGCCCGATCATTCGCGCCACCGACGGACGCGTGCTGGGCGAACACCGCGGGTTGCATTATTACACCCTCGGTCAGCGCAAGGGCATCCGCATTCCCTCCAACACCGATCACGAAGCCTACGTCGTCGTCGGCAAACGCGCCGCGGATCATGCCCTGCTGGTGGCTTTCAACGGACCCGCCGCGCCCGGGCTGTGGACCTCCGAGTGCCGCGTCCACAGTCTCAGCTTCATCGGCGAGCCGATCAAGGCCAGCCGCCGCATCGAGTGCCGCGTGCGCTACCGCGATCCCCGCGTGGCCATCGAGTTCGATCCCGCCGCCGACGGCACGGCGACCATCAGGTTTGACCAGCCCCAACGCGCCTTGGCCTCCGGCCAGATTCTCGCCCTCTACGAAGGCGAGCAACTCCTCGGCGGCGGGGTGTTTGCGTAAAGTAAAACCACCTCAGCTCAGATCCCGGAAGCTGCCGAATTCCGGAGCGAAGAGGCGACGGTAGAGGCGCACGGCGGTGCCGTCGGTGAGACCGGAGAGATAATCGCAAATGCGGCGGGCCTTGGCCGGACGGGTCTTGGCGGAGTCGATCAACCGGCCGACCTGCGGCGGCAGAATGTTGATCACGCGCGGACCTTTTTCGACATAGTTGCTCCAGATGGAGCCCCAGAGATCGAACAGCACTCGGCGGGCCTTGTGCTCCAATTGCTGGAGTTGCGGGCTCTCGAAGATGATGTCGTTGGCCATTTGCTTGAAGAACAGCGCCTCGCGCTGCGCCGCCTCGTCCACCACGAGTTCGTAGCGGTAGCGGTTGGTCTTGGCGGCCATGAAATTCTCCCGCTCCCGCAACCGGCAGGCTTGGATGAAGCCGCCGATGCGCGCGCCAAACACGCCTTCCAGGCGGTCGGTGCGGATCGCCTGAAACAGGCGGTCGAGGTGGCCCTGTTCCGCGGGGCCGATGGTCTGGTCGTGCGCCCAGTCCTCGATTTTTTCCACGGTCAGGAAGCCGGCCTTAACCCCGTCCACGATGTCGTTGAGCGAGTAGGCCGCGTCGTCGGCCCAGTCCATGATCTGGCACTCGACGCTCTTGAAGTCGTTGAGCGCTTCGCCCTGCCCCAAGGCACGCGGGATGGCGGCGCCATCGAAGACAAAATCACGGTAGATGCGCTGGGCATCGTAGAGAAAATGATTGGCGGGCGGACGGGCAAACTCCCCGAAAAGCTTCTTGTATTTGAGGACACCGTCGAGCAGCGCCCGCGTCGGCTGCATGCCGCGCACGCCCGTCTCGTTCTGGAAGATCGTCTCGGTGAGCAGGTGGAGCGTCTGCGCATTGCCCTCGAAACCGCCCCATTTCATCATGAGTTCCTGCAGGGTGCGTTCGCCCGAATGCCCGAAAGGCGGATGCCCGAGATCATGCGCGAGGCAGACCGCTTCCACGAGATCGCTGTCGATGTAGAAATCCGCCCGCAGCGGCCCGCCCCGCGTGCGCAGGAAATGGCAGATGGACCGGCCGATCTGCGAGACCTCGATCGAGTGGGTCAGCCGGGTGCGGTAGAAATCATACTCGCCGGAAAGAAACACCTGCGTCTTCGACTGCAGCTTGCGAAACGCATGCGCATGGATGATGCGGTCGCGGTCGATCTGGAAAGGGTTGCGATAGTCGGGCTTGCGCCGGCCGCCAAACGACGCGGCGTCGAAGGCGTTGTAGAAGCGGTTGTTCATGGAAGCAGTTGAAAGGACAGCGAAAGGACCCATGATGCAAACCCATACCCATGCCCGCCACCGCCTTCCCCACTCCGCTCGGCCACTGCGGCATCAGTTGGCAGGACGGTGTGTTGACCGGCTTCCGGCTGCCGCCGGCCGCGCCGGGCGGCGATACCGCCCCGGCATGGGTGGCCGCCATCATCGCCCGTGTGCAGCGGCACTTGGAGGGCGACGCGCAGGATTTCGGCGATTTGCCGTATGACTTCGCCACGGTTGGTGATTTCGCCGCCCAAGTCTATCGTGCCACGCTCACCGTGAAATCCGGCCGGACCTGCAGCTATGGCGACATCGCGCGCCAGCTCGGCCAACTTCCGGCCGTGAGCCGGGCGATTGGCACGGCCCTCGGCGCCAATCCGTGGCCGCTGCTGGTGCCCTGCCACCGCATCGTGGCCGGCGACGGCAAAATGACCGGCTTTTCCGGACCGGGCGGAATCAAGACCAAGCTCCGCCTGCTCGCCATCGAGGGCGCGCAGTTATTCGCGGAGTAACCGCCACCATTACCACCGCTAAGAGCAACTGCCATCGGCGGGTTAGGGGTTGTTTCGCCGCTCCAGCCGCACACACTGCCTGCAAACTTAATTCCATGTCCGCCCGAACCATGCGCGCCATCGCCAAGCTCAACCCCGGCCCGGGGTTGCAAATGACCGAGGTCCCCATCCCCGAGCCCGGGGTCAACGACGTCCTCATCAAGGTCAAGAAGACCTCCATCTGCGGGACGGATATCCATATCTACAACTGGGACGACTGGGCGCAAAAAACCATCAAGACGCCCATGGTGGTCGGCCACGAATTCGTGGGCGTGATCGAGCAGGTCGGCGCCAATGTGCAGGGCTACAAGCCCGGCGATCTCGTGGACGGCGAGGGCCACATCGTCTGCGGCGTGTGCCGCAACTGCCTCGCCGGCCGCCGCCACCTCTGCAAAGACACGAAAGGCGTGGGTGTGAACCGCGACGGCGCCTTCGCCGAATATCTCTGCATTCCCGCCAGCAACGCCGTGCATGTGGACCCGGCCATCCCGCTCGAAGTGCTCTCGTGCTTCGACCCGCTGGGCAACGCCACCCACACCGCGCTCTCGTTCGACCTCGTGGGCGAAGATGTGCTCATCACCGGCGCCGGCCCCATCGGGTGCATGGCCGTGGCCATCGCGAAGCAGGCCGGCGCACGCAAAGTTGTCGTGACCGACGTGAACCCCGACCGCCTCGCCCTCGCCACCCGCATGGGCGCCACCCGCACCGTGGACGTCTCCAAGGAAAATCTCCGCGACGTGCAGCGCGCCATCGGCATGAAGGAAGGCTTCGACGTGGGCCTGGAGATGTCGGGCAATCCCCGCGCGCTGAACGACATGATCGACAACATGGCGCACGGCGGCCGCATCGCGCTCCTCGGTATCATGCCCGGCGCAGCGGCGGTGGATTGGAACAAGGTCGTCTTCAATATGCTCACGATCAAGGGCATCTACGGACGCGAGATGTATGAGACGTGGTATAAGATGACCGCCCTCATCCAGAGCGGGCTCGATATCTCGCCCGTCATCACGCACCGCTTCCACTACACCGAATTCCAACCCGCCTTCGACCTCATGCGCTCCGGCAAGAGCGGCAAGATCGTGCTCAACTGGGACTGACCATGACTCCCGCTTACCTCGCCCACCTGAAGAAAACCCTCGCCGAGATCGAGGCCGCCGGGCTCTACAAACGCGAGCGCGTGCTGACCACGCCGCAGCGCGCCCAGGTGGGCGTGGCGGATGGCCGCGCGGTGCTGAACTTCTGCGCCAACAACTACCTTGGGCTCGCCGACAATCCGGAGATCATCGCCTCCGCCCATGCGACGCTCGATCGCTGGGGCTACGGCCTCGCCTCGGTGCGTTTCATTTGCGGCACCCAGCAGATCCACAAGGAACTCGAAACCAAGCTGAGTGCCTTTCTCGGCACGGAAGACACCATCCTCTACAGCTCCTGTTTCGACGCCAACGGCGGCGTGTTCGAAACCCTACTCACCGCCGAGGACGCCGTCATCAGCGACGAGCTCAACCACGCCTCCATCATCGACGGCATCCGCCTCTGCAAGGCCCAGCGCTACCGTTACAAAAACAACGACATGGCCGACCTGGAGGCGAAGCTGCGCGAGGCCGAGGCCAAGCAGGCGCGGTTCAAGCTCATCGTCACCGACGGTGTGTTCTCGATGGATGGCTTCATCGCCGACCTGAAGTCGGTCTGCGATCTGGCCGACAAATACGGCGCCTTGGTGATGGTGGACGACAGCCATGCCGTCGGTTTCATGGGCAAGACCGGCCGCGGCACGCACCAACACTGCGGCGTGATGGGCCGGGTGGACATCATCACCGGCACGCTCGGCAAAGCCCTCGGCGGCGCCAGCGGCGGCTATGTGAGCGGCAAGCAGGAAGTCGTCGATCTGCTCCGGCAACGCTCGCGCCCTTACCTTTTCTCGAACTCGCTCGCGCCGGTGATCGCCGCCGCCTCGATCACCACGCTCGACCTCATCACCCGCTCGACCGAACTCCGCGACAAGCTGGAAGCCAACACCCGGTATTTCCGCGAAGGGCTGACGAAGGCCGGACTCACCCTGCGGCCCGGCACCCACCCCATCGTGCCCGTCATGCTGGGCGACGCCGCGCTCTCCCAGAAGTTCGCCGCCCGCATGTTGGAAAAAGGCATCTATGTCATCGGCTTTTTCTATCCGGTCGTGCCGCAGGGCATGGCGCGCATCCGCACGCAGGTCAGCGCCGCGCACCGCCGGGCAGATCTGGATCGCGCGATTCAGGCTTTCGCCGAGGTCAAAGCCGAACTAGGACTGTAACCATGCCCGCCACCCTTGCACCCGCCACCCTGCGTCGTCTGGAGAAAGCCGCCCGCACCGCGGCCAAGGGCTCTTATTCGCCCTACTCCAAGTTCCGCGTCGGCGCCGCCATCCTGACCGGATCGGGCAAAGTGTTTACCGGCGCCAACGTCGAAAACGCGAGCTACGGGCTCTGCAACTGCGCCGAGCGCACGGCGATTTTCGCCGCCGCCGCCGCCGGTGAACGCGTGCTGCGGGCCGTCGCGGTTTACACGCCGACCAAGACCGCCACGACACCTTGCGGCGCCTGCCGGCAGGTCATCAACGAGTTTGGCCCCACGGCCCGCGTGATCAGCGTGTGCGACGGCGTGGACCGCATCGAGACCACGCTCGATCAACTGCTGCCCGCCGCCTTCGGCCCGAGAAATCTCAAGCAGTGGAAGGGTTGAAATAATCACGCACCGTGGCGGCGAGCTGCGCCGCCGGCACCTCGCGCTCGGAGCGGGTGGCCAGATCGCGGATCTTCACGACGCCCAGGGCGATTTCGTCCGCGCCATAAATCAACGCGAGTTTTGCGCCCGACTCGGCCGCCGCCTTGAACTGTTTGCCGAAAGGCACCTCCTTCATCGGATAATCCACCCGATAGCCCATCGCCCGCAGCGTCTGGATGTCGGCAAAGGCCGCCCGCCGCTCCGCCTCGCCGCCAATCACGCAATACACGTCGGGCCCGGAGACAAAAGTCGGCATCAGGCCGCGCTGCTCCAGCAGCAGGGAAAAGGTCATGTCGCCGATGGCGAAGCCGACTGCCGGCAGCGCCGGACCGCCGAGTTTCTGCACCAAATCGTCGTAGCGACCGCCGCCCGCCAAAGCCCGCAGTTCGCCCTTGCGGTCGAAGGCCTCGAAAACGAACCCCGTATAATAGGCCAACCCGCGGACGACACCGAGATCCACCTCGATGAACCGCGCGAGGCCCATCGCCTCCAGCCCGTTCAGCAGCTTGCGCCAGTCGGCCAGCCGTCCGTTCAGTTTGTCACCGCCCAGCGCAGTCAGCGTCGCTTCCAGCGCGGCCAGCGATTTGATCTGCAAAAATGCGAGCACCTTGGCTTTGACCCCGGCGTCCAACGGACCGAATTGCTCCGTGTAGCCCTTGAAGGCCTCATCGCCGTATTTCTCGTAGCGATCCACCGCCCCGAGCACGCCGCGGATGCGCGGCTCGTCGAGACCGAGCGCCTCCAAGTAGTAAAACCACAGGTTGCGGTCGCTCAGGCGCACATAGAAATCCTGCTCACTGAGCCCGAAGGCGGTGAGGCATTGCACGAGCAACGCGATCAGCTCGATCTCCGCCTCGGGGCCGGCCTCGCCGAAAATATCCGCATTGAACTGGTTGAAGCAGCGCCCCCGCCCCTTCTGCATCCGCTCGTAGCGGTAAAACTCCGCGATACTGAACCATTTGATCGGACGCTTGAGCGCATTGGCCTTGGCTCCGACCAACCGACAGACCGTCGGGGTCATCTCCGGCCGCAGCGCCACCTCACGGCCGCCTTTGTCGGTGAAACTAAAGAGCTGCGCCTCGATCTCATCCCCGGACTTCGCCTTGTAGAGGTCCAGCGGCTCCAGCACGGGCGCATCGTATTCCGCAAAGCCAAAAGCCGTGGCGGTCTGCCGCCACAGGCGGAAGACATGATTTCTCCCTGCGAGGTCCTCTGGATAGAACTCACGGAAGCCGGGCAGAGTTTGGAACGTGGGCATGGGAGTCAGGAAATTGTGCAGGCGGATGCGGCGGGCGACCATAATTTTGGCCAAATAAAAAAGCCGGGAATGACTTCCCGGCCCGAAATTAACTTCCGCTGGACCCAACCGCCATCAGACGGCCGGAGGTGTGGGCGGATTGGACTGCAACTTGTCCAGATCGATTTTCTTGAGCTGCTGTTTGAGAATCTTGCCGGACTTGAACTTAACCACGGCGCGCTGCGGGATCACCACCTCGGCCTCGGGCTTGTTCGGATTGCGACCGATGCGGGACTTGCGCACCTGCACCTCAAGCACGCCGAAGTTGCGCAACTCGACATTGCGGCCGTCAGCCAACGCCTTTTGGATGATGTCGAGCGTCAGCTGGACCGTATCTACGACCTGCTTTTGGGGAAAGCCGGTCTTCTTGTAGATTTCCAGGACGATTTCACGTTTCGTCAGGTTGGTGGACATAATTTTCTTTTGCTGTGAGAATTGGGATACGAGCTAAATTATTTTCAGTTGTATGATTGCGTCAATAAATATGAATGGTTTGCGAATAAAAAGCCAGTAAACAGATTCAGCCCCATATGCCCGATCCGACCACGATAAATTGCATGTTTGCCCGCATCGCCGGACGCTATGACGTGGGCAACCGGGTCTTGAGCGGCGGACTGGACCTGTGGTGGCGACACCGGCTGGTGCGCGCCATGCAGCTGGGGCAGCCGGCTGAGATTCTGGATTTGGCCACCGGCAGCGGCGATCTGGCCTTTGCCATCAGCCGCAATATACTGTCAGCCAAAAAGATAATCGGCATGGACTTCTGTCAGCCGATGCTCGACGAGGCCGAGGCCAAACAGAAGGCCGCCAAGCGCGGCCGCTACCTGAACGTCGTGTTTAGGCAGGGCGATGGACTCAATCTGCCGTTGCCGGATGCTTCCTTTGACGCGGTCTGCATCGCCTTCGGCTTGCGCAACATGGCCGACCGGCATCGCTCGCTTTCTGAGATTCACCGGGTGCTGCGTCCCGGCGGCAGGCTCTACGTGTTGGAGTTCTCCCAGCCCGACCGCTGGTTTCGTCCGGTCTATCTGTTTTATCTGCGCTATATCCTGCCGGTCGTGGCCGGGCTGCTGTGCGGAGACCGGAAGGCCTACGTTTACCTCAACGAGAGCATCGAGGCTTTTCCCGGCCGTGAAGCTTTGTCCGTCGAGATCCTGCGCGCCGGCTACACGGCCGTCAACGCGACCGGGCTGACTTTCGGCACCGTCGCCTTGCACGAAGCCGTCAAGTGAGCCGGCTCAACTGAAAGATTTGCCGCACCCGCAGGTGCTCTGGGCGTTGGGATTCTGGATTTCGAAGCCCTTCCCGTGCAGGCCGTCGTCAAAATCAACCCGGCTGCCGTTCAGATAAGCGAGACTGGCCGGATCAATAACCAAAGCCACGCCTTCGCTTTCCAATTTGGTGTCGTCGGCCTTGGGCTCGTCGAAGGACATCCCGTATTGGAAGCCGGAACAGCCGCCGCTTTCGACCAGCACGCGAAGCGGTTTTCCCGAGGTGCCGGCATCGGCCTGCATCTGGCGAATCTGCGTCGCGGCGCGCGGTGTGAGCGTGATCATGCCCGCAACGTAGGAGCGCGGCCGGCTCTGTCAACCGGCCGTCGCCCAACCTGCAGCAGGATTCGGGCCGAAAAAAATTTCACGGCTTGCCAGTGCTTCGCTCGCATCCTTAGCTCCGGCCGTGACTTCCGCCAACAAGGTATTCGCCGAAATCCACTACGAGATGGTGGGCAAGATTGCCGAGGGCGGCATGGGGCTGGTTTACGAGGCCGAGCAGCTCGGCGCGGGCAATTTCCGCAAGATCGTGGCCGTAATAATCATACGCGAGGAATGCTCGGCCATTGATGAAGTCCAGAATAACTTCATCGGCGAGGCCCGGTTGGTGGCGGATTTGATCCACACCAACATCGTCCAGACCTACCATCTCGGGCAGGCCAACGGCCAATATTTCACGGTGATGGAGTTTGTCCGCGGCGTAAATCTCGAGCAGTTCCTGGAGCGGCACCAGGCCATGCGACGCACCATGCCGGTGGATCTCGCCGCCTTCCTCATCTCCCGGATCGCCCGCGGCCTCACCTACGCCCATGAAAAATGCGGTCGCGACGGCCGGCAGCTCAACATCGTCCCAAAGAACATCATGATCGCCTACGAGGGCGACGTGAAGCTCACCGTCTTCGGCATCGCGAAAGCCCTCGACCTCATGCATAACGAGGAATGCAAGGTGATCGCTGGCAAAGACGAATGCCTATACCCCCGAACAGGCCAGCTGCGCCGTCACTTACGCCCAGCCCGACCCCTTCCCGCTCGGGATCGTGCTCACAGAATTGCTGCTCGGCAAAAACATCTTCCGCTCAACCGAACGCGCCCAGTCGCGCCGCGACATCCTCACGATGCACATCCCGCGGTTCTCGACCCTGCGATCCGACATCGACGAACGGCTCGAAGCCATCATCCAAAAAGCCCTGTAGCGCGGGCGCGAAAAACGCTATCAGGCCGCGGCGGAAATGATGACCGCTCTGGAACTCTACCTTTAAAGCGACGGTTACGGGCGCACCAACGAAAAGCTGGGTGCCTACATCAAAGAACTTTTCGAAGTGCGCAATCCCGTCCCCTCGGGCGTGCCGTTTCGCACCAGCAATCCCCCCGGCTCCCCAGCTCGTCAACCTAATGAACCGCTTTCCCCCACCCTTCGTGCATGAGCGGGCCCGGATTTAGTCACGACCTTCGCCAGCGCCAGACACAATCCCTTGTCCTTGCGCCGCAGCTGCGACACTCGCTGAAGATCCTGCAGGTCGCCGCGCAGGATCTGCGTTCCGTCATCCAGGAAGAGCTGCAGAGCAACCCCACGCTGGAAGAGTTGACGTCGGAGCCCCCCGGTTTGGAAAAGCCCGCCAAGACCGAGGACGAAAACACCGGCAGCGAATCAGACGACCGGCGCGAGGAGATGGATTTCTCCAAGGAATTCGAAATCCTCGGCAAGCTCGACCAGGACTGGCGCGACTACATGGCCAATGCTGGCGGTAACCAGCCATACACCGCCGAGAGCGCGGAACAGCGCCAGCACCTCCTCGATTCCCAGGTAAGCGAAGCTTCCTTGCAGGAGCACCTGATGCGCCAGGCCGAGCTGCTCGATGTTTCTCCGCCCGTGCTGACCGCCATCGAGCACCTCATCGGCAGTCTGGACGACCGCGGCTTCCTCACCCAAAGCCCCGCGGACGCCGCGTTGCAAGCCGGCCTGCCCCTCGAAGCCATGCAGGCGGCCCACGCCGCGCTGAAGATTTTCGACCCGCCGGGCATTGGCAGCCTGAACCTGGAGGAATGCCTCCTGAACCAGCTTGAGCTGCACGGGCGGAGCAATTCCCTCGCCGCCCGCATCCTGCGCGACCACTTCGACCTGCTCACCCGCCGCCGCATCCCCGAACTCGCCCGCAAACTCGGCGTCAATCCCGATGACGTGCAGTCCGCCATCGAGGAAATCGGCAAGCTCGACCCCGCGCCCGGCCGGCGTTTCGCCGAGGATAGCAACCGCGTCGTCGAGCCCGATGTCACCGTTTACAAGGATGGCGACGAATGGAAGATCACCCTCAACAGCGACTACATACCCCGCCTGCGCATCTCCAATACGTATCGGGAAATGATCGCGAAGGGCACCCTTTCCAAGGACGAGCGCGACTATCTGCGCGAACGGATGCGGTCTGGCAAATTTCTCATCGACTCGATCGAACAGCGCCAGCGCACCATCGAGCGGATCACAAGCGCGATCCTCAAGTTTCAGGCCGACTTTTTCGAGCACGGTGTCTCCCAGCTCAAGCCGCTGACCATGACACAGGTCGCCGAAGTCGTCGGCGTGCACGAGACCACCGTGAGCCGCGCCATCGCCAACAAGTATCTCCGCAGCCCGCACGGCATCTTTGAGTTAAAGTTTTTCTTCACCACCGGCTATGAGGCCGACGGCGGCGCGGCCGTCTCCAATACCAGCGTGAAGGAGCTCATCGCGGACTTCATCGCGATCGAGGACCGTTCAAAACCGCTGAGCGACCAGGAAATCGTCGCCAAACTGCAGGAAAAGGGCCTCACCATCGCGCGGCGCACAGTCGCCAAATACCGCGAGGAACTCGGCATCCTGCCCAGCAATCTGCGCCGCGATTATTCCTGAGCCGGACCACCTGCTTCGGCGATGCCGGCGGCCGGGCGGATGGGAAGCCCGAAGTCCGACGCGGCCTCGACCCCTTGCCGGTCGAGCCACGCGGCAAACGCGATCATGCCCGCGTTGTCACCGGTGTGTTGCGGCTCCGCCGCCAGCAACGGCCGGCGTTGCCGCTCGGCCAGCCTCGCCAACCGCTGCCGGAGCAACCGGTTGTTGGCCACGCCGCCCGACAGCCCCACGCTCGCAAAGTCGCCCTGATCAAGCGCGGCGGCCGTTTTGCGCAAAAGCGCATCAATCACCGCCTGCTGGTAACTGGCGCACAGATCGGCCCGCCGCGCCTCGACCTCCGCGAGCGGCATTTTCTCCAAGGTGTAGCGCAAGCTCGTCTTCAGGCCCGAGAAACTGAAATCGAGTTCATCCCGCCGGCCCAAGCCACGGGGAAAATCAAACGCATCGCTCCGGCCCTCCCTGGCGGCGGACTCGATCAGCGGCCCGCCCGGATAACCCAGCCCCAGCAACTTGGCCCCTTTGTCCAGCGCCTCGCCGGCAGCGTCGTCGCGCGTCGAGGAAATCACGCGGATACGCAGATCGCGGTCGATCACGGCGAGCAAAGTGTTGCCGCCCGATACGATCAGGGAAAGTTGCGGAAGCAACTGCTCCAATTCGGCCGCAAACATTTCGGGAGCCCGCGCATGCCGCGCGATGAACGGCGAAAAAGCATGCGCCCGCAGGTGATTCACGCCTACCACCGGAACCCGCAGGGCCAGCGCCATGGCCCTGGCGGTTGCCACTCCGATGGCCAAACAGGCCGCAAGTCCCGGGCCGTTGGTGACCGCAATCTGGGTGACGCCGTCAAATCCGGTCGCAGCTTGGGCCTTCGCAAGCAGCGGGGCGAAATGCCGGAGATGCTCCCGCGTGGCGAGATCGGGCACCACGCCGCCATGCCGTTCATGCACGGCCAACTGCGTGTGAATCCACTCCCCGCGCATCCCCGTCTGCGAGTCAAACACCGCGACCGCAGTCTCGTCACAGGAACTTTCCAGAGCCAAAATCATGGCTTCAGTTGGTCGCCTCCCGCTGCGCCAAAAGCCGGGCACTTTGGGTCAGATCAAGCGCGACCTGGAGCTGCCGGTCTTCAATCGGCGCGAAGCCAAAGCGCCGGGCAAACTCCTCCGGATCGCGGATATCCTGGCGCAGGCGTTGAATCCGCAGCCGGTTGTCTTCCTCGGGCGACATGATCACCTCCACGTGGGGCGCGATGCCTTTTTCGTGAATGCTCGTGCCATTGGGCGTGTAATACAGGGCCGTGGTGAGTCGAAGCCCTTCGCCGTGTTTGAGCCGGAACAACGACTGCACCGAGCCTTTGCCAAAGGTCCGCTCGCCCACGATCACGGCCCGGCCGGTGTCCTTCAATGCCCCGGTCACAACTTCAGCCGCACTCGCCGAGCCGGAGTTCACAAGCACAATGACCGGCATCGCCAACGCATCGCCCCGGGATTTTGCCCGAAACTCCTCGCGGTCGCCGGGCCGGCGGCCCTGGGTAAACACGATCAGCTCGTCGCGGGAGAAAAACACCTCGGACACGCCCACCGCTGCCTGCAACAGCCCGCCCGGGTTGTTGCGCAGATCAAGGACCAAGTTCTCCATGCCCGCGGCCTTCAGCCGCCCGACCGCTTCTTGAAACTGTTTCACCGTCTGCGCGGAAAAATCCGTGACATGGATGTAGCCGGTCTCGGGCGTGAGCATCTCGGCCGCCCGCACGCTAAGCTGCCGGATTATCTCCCGGGTTATGACCACCTCGATCGGCTGCTGGGTCTCCGGCCGGTAGAGGCCCACCCTGACGCTGGTGCCGGGCCGGCCGCGCAGTTGCTTGATCACTTCGTCCATGTTGGCCTTCGCTCCCAGCTCCTGCCGGTCCACGGCACGAATCTCATCGCCGCGCAGGATCCCGGCGCGCTCACCGGGGGTGCCGGCCATCGGCGCGATGACCACGAGCCGGCCGTCCCTCATTTCCACCTGGACGCCGATCCCGCCGAAATTCCCGTCCAAATCGCTTTCCAAGATCTGATAATCGGCGGCACCCAAGTAGGCTGAATGCGGATCCAGCGAAGAAACCAGGCCCTGGACCGCCTCTTTGGGCAGGCGGTCGTAGGCCGCCCGGTCCGCTTCCACATAATTATCGCCCACCAGCCGAAGCACATTCCGCAATTGGTCCACCGAGCGGTTGAGCTGCCGGTCCGGCCAGAAGCTCCACGCCAGATGCAGCGCACCCGCGGAGAGCAAGGTGCCCAGCACCGCGCCCGTGGCGACCGTGAAAAAGCGTTTGAGCATGCCTGCGACAGTGTGCATCTGCTTCGCTTTGTAAATGGGTTCATCAGCCGAAAGTGCCGCCTCCCCGCTCCCACCCGCCTTCCTCGCGGCGTTTCGTGCATGCGCCGATGCCGCCGGGGTCATGAGCTTCGCCGCCTTCATGGGGCTGACGCTCTATCACCCGGAGTTCGGCTATTACCGCCGTCCGCAACGGCGGATCGGCCGCCAGCCCGGCACCGATTTCTATACGGCCACCAGCGCGGGGCCGGTCTTCGGCGAACTGATCGCGGCCGCTGCCGGCCAACTCTTGGGAGGGCAAAATCCCCGCGACTACGAATTCGTCGAGATCGGTGCCGAGCCCGGCACCGGTGTCCTGCATGGCGTCAGCCACCCTTTCGCCCGTTCCCAGACCCTCCGTGTTGGCGATGAGATCAATCTCAAAGGCCGGCTCATAGTTTTCTCGAACGAGCTCTTCGACGCCCAACCCTTCAACCGCTATATTTACCTGGCCGGTGCCTGGCGGGAACTCGGCGTAAAACTGACTGATGCCACCCTCGCCGAAACCATCCTGCCGCCCGCTCCCACGCCGGTGGAATTGCCCGCAGACGCCACCGAGGGCTATGTGATTGACGCTCCCCTCGCCGCCTCCGACCTGATGCGCAGGATCGCAAGCCAGCCTTGGCATGGCCTGCTGATCGCCTGCGACTACGGGAAAACCTGGCGGGAAATCACCGACTCGCTGCCCGCCGGCACCGCCCGCGCCTATCACCAGCATCGGCAAAGCAACGACTTGCTCGCCCGACCCGGCAAACAGGACCTCACCTGTCATGTTTGTTGGGACTGGCTCGCCCGCGAGCTTGCGGCACAAGGCTTTCAGCTCCCGCAGGTGGAATCGCAGGAAGCTTTTTTCGTCCACCACGCCGGCCACCACCTCCGAACCGTGATCGCCGCCGAGGCCGCAACGCCCTCCCAACGCAAGCTGGCCATCACCCAACTCATCCACCCAACGCATCTTGGGCATAAATTCCAAGTGCTGCATGCCCTGCGTTCGTCCTGATCCGGCCGGCAAAAAATCCCCTTGCTTCGACCAAGTGCCACCCTTTACTCCCAACCCTTTAACCACTCAAAACATGGCAAGAATTTGTGCAATCACCGGTAGGCGCCCCGTCAAAGGCAACTCCATCAATCGCAAGGGACAGAGCAAAAAGAGCGGCGGCATCGGCACGCACGTGACTAGCATCACGAAGCGCAAGTTCCGCCCCAACCTGCAGCGCATCCGCGTCAAGCTGCCCAATGGCGGCACCAAGCGCATGTTGGTCTCCGTCAAGGCGATCAAGGCCGGTTTGGTCCAGAAAGCCTGAGCGATCCCAAGGCCCCTCTTTTAACCACCCGCGGTTTCAGCCGCGGGTTTTTTGTGGCCGCATGCCGGGTTGGGTTGGTCGGACGGTCCGTGGGATTAATCTGCTTCCTAGCACTAAACTTTGCGTCAAATCAGGGCATAGCTTCTGCCGCCCCCAGCCCCATCCTTGCGGTCGATCCGGGCGTGACCCGCAAAGTCAATGATGAGCTGACCCGCGTGCTCTACCGTTCAGCCGGATTCGGGTTGTTTTCTAATTTTATGCTCGCCGCGATTCTGGCCATTGGCGTGGGCCAGTATTTCGCCTGGACCACCACCAGAGGTTGGTTTGCGGCCATCTCTCTCATCTCCTGCGCCCGTCTTGGCCTGAACCTCGCCTTTAAACGGCGCAACCCGGCCTCCGAGGATCTGCTGGCCTTTCTGGTCGGCGTGACCATCGCCGGACTCGCGTGGGGCGCGGCCCGCTGGCTCTTCTTCGGGGCCGACAACGTTTTCGCCCAACTGCTCTTGATGATCATCATCGCCGGCATGAATACCGGGGCCGCGCTCGGTGGCTCCGGTCATGGCCTGCTACTGGCTCCACATCATCACCACCCTCACGCCGCTCGTGGTGCGCTTTCTCGAAGTCTCGGCCGCCGGCGGATGGACGCTCGCCCTCATCATCGTCACTTACGCGCTTTTACTGCTCAACACGGCCAACTTGCACCACACCGACCTTCGCCGGCACTACCGCCTGATCTTTGAGAACGAAGATCTCGTCACGAACATGCGGCTCGCCAAGAGCCGGGCCGAAGCCGCCAGCCGGGCGAAAAGCGATTTCTTGGCCACCATGAGCCATGAAATTCGCACTCCCATGAGCGGCGTCATCGGCATGCTCCAGTTGCTGCGGGAATCGCGTCTCAACTCCGAGCAACGGAGCCACGCAGAAGTAGCCAGCAACGAACGGGTGATCCAGCTCATGCTCCGGCGACTGGGCCTCGATTGCCATGTCGTCGATGACGGCGCCGCGGCGCTCGCCGCCGCCAAGGCAGAAACTTGGCACGCCGTCATCATGGATTGTCAGATGCCGGTCATGGATGGATTTCAGGCGACCAAGACGATCCGGGCGCATCTACAGGGCGCGCATCTGCCGATCATTGCCCTCACCGCCAACGTCATGTCAGCCGACCGCGAGGCCTGTTTCGCCGCCGGCATGGACGATTTTCTCGCCAAGCCCCTGCAGCACGATGAACTGCGCACCACCTTTGAAAAATGGCTGCAGCGCAACGACCCACCCAGACTAGGAGCAGGCGCCAAACACGACGGCCGCGTTCTGACCGCCAAAACCAAGGTTGTTGCTCAGCGCGATGCGAACCGGTTTCTGACGCGCCTGATTGGGCACATAATCGAGATCACATTTCGGATCGGGCTCCTCCAGGTTGATAGTGGGCGGGATCAGGCCGGTTTGGATGGTCTTGACCGTGATCACCGACTCGATGCCGCCGGCGGCGCCGAGCAGGTGGCCCGTCATGGACTTGGTCGAACTCACCGCCAGCCGGTGCGCATGGTCGCCAAACACCTGCTTGATGGCCATGGTCTCAAACTTGTCATTGTAGGGCGTCGAGGTGCCATGGGCGTTGATGTAGGCAATCTGCTCGGGCCGCACCTGCGCGCTTTGCAGGGCGCGCTTCATCGCCAGCGACAACCCCTTTCCTTCCGGATCAGGCTGCGTGATGTGGAAAGCATCGCAGGTCGCCGCGTAGCCGAGCATCTCGGCATAGATGCGCGCCCCGCGCGCCCGGGCATGCGCCAAGGATTCCAGCACTAGGATGCCGGAGCCCTCGCCCATGACAAAGCCGTCGCGGTTGAGGTCAAACGGACGGCTGGCCCGTTGCGGCTCCCCGTTGCGCGTGCTCATCGCCTTCATCGCGCAGAAACTCGCATAGGAAAAAGGCGTGATGGCTGCCTCGCTGCCGCCAGCAATCATCACATCGGCTTCGCCCCGGCGGATCGCATGCCAAGCCTCACCCAAGGCGTGGGTCCCGGTGGCGCAGGCCGAGACAATGCCAAAATTCGGGCCGCGCGCCCCGAGTTCGATCGCCACCAATCCGGAGCACATGTTGCCAATCAGCGACGGGATGGTGAACGGCGAAACCCGCCGCGGCCCGCGCTCGATCAACACCTTCAGCTGAGATTCGTAGGTGTTCATCCCGCCGATGCCCGAACCGATGATCACGCCGACGCGATCCCCATCCTCCGTGCTCATCTGCAATCCGGCGTCCGCCACCGCTTGCTTGGCGGCCACAAAACCGAAGTGAGTGTAGCGGTCGTTGCGACGGGCCTCCTTCGGATCCATGTGCAGTGCCGGATCCCAATCGCGAACCTCCGCCCCGATCTGACTCGCAAACTGGGCGGGATCAAAATGCGTGACCCGATCGATGCCGCTGCGGCCCGCCACCAGGCTGTTCCAAAACGCCTCCACCGTATGGCCGAGGGAAGCGACTGCGCCCAAGCCGGTGACAACAACACGATGAGAAGAGGAAGAATCCATGAGGTGATTAACAATGAGCGATTCTTGAAAAGCAAAAAGGCGCTCCGCTGGAATTTTATTTAAAAAATTCCAGCGGAGCGCCTCGAAAATCGTCTGGCTCAGCTGCTGCCGGACTTGGCTTTGATGTAATCGGTGACCTGTCCGACAGTCTGGAGCTTCTCCGCGTCAGACTCGGGAATCTCACCCTTGATCTCATCCTTGAATTCTTCTTCAAAAGCCATGATCAGCTCGACGGTGTCGAGCGAGTCGGCGCCAAGATCGTCAAGAAACGAGGCAGTCGGCGTAATTTGCTCTTCGTTAACATTGAGCTGGTTAACGATGATTTCTTTAACGCGTTGTTCGATGGTTTTTGTGTCGGCCATGTGGGTAAATACCTTGGTCGTGGAGACTTCACATTGCCATGCCGCCGTCAACGGTAAAAACTTGGCCCGTAATGTAGTTTGCCTCTTCGGCGCACAGGTAGGCCGTCATGTTGGCGATGTCGGCGGCCTCGCCAAAACGCTTGAGCGGAACGGCCTCGAGCACCTTGCCCGCCACCTCGGGATTGTTGACGAAGTCGGTCGTCATGTCGGTCTTGATGAAGCCGGGTGCCACCGCGTTAACCGTCACGCTCCGGCCGGCAAACTCCCGCGCGAGGCTCTTGGTGAGGCCGATCATGCCGGCCTTGGCCGCCGAGTAATTGGCCTGCCCCGCGTTGCCCATGATGCCGCTGACCGAAGTGATGTTGACGATGCGCCCCCAGCGCGCGCGCGTCATCGGGCGCGCCAGGTGTTTGGTCCAATGAAAGCAACTCGACAGGTTCGTGCCGATCACATCGCTCCAATCCGCCTCGCTCATGCGGAACAGCAGGCCGTCCCGGGTGATGCCGGCGTTGTTCACCAGAATATCGATCGCGGGAAACTCCGCGAGGAGCGCCTCGGCGGCCCGGGCGATGGCCGCACCGTCCGCCACGTCCACCGCCAGCGCCTTGGCTTTGCCGCCCGCCGTTATGATCGCATCCGCCACCGCCCCGCACGAGTCGGCAGATTTTGAAACGCAGATGACCGTCACCCCGTTACGGGCAAGGGTCTCAGCGATGGCTTTGCCGATGCCGCGGCCGGCGCCGGTAACGAGGGCAGTCCGATTGGTGAAGGTCAGGCTCATGGTTTTTCGAGGTTTAATAAACGTCGCGCTGGTAGCGCTTTTCTTTCTTCAACTGTTTGACGTAGTCGGCGGCCGCGTCCGTGTCCATGCCGCCCTGCTGGGCGACAATCTCGTGCAAGGCCAGATCGACATCCTTGGCCATCCGCTTGGCATCGCCGCAGACGTAGAAATATGCGCCACCCTGCAGCCACCGCCAGATCTCGGCGGCGCTTTCCTTCATTTTGTCCTGCACATAAATCTTATGCGCCTGATCGCGGGACCAGGCCAGATCCAGCCGGGCCACCTGACCCTTGCCGGCATAATCGAGCCATTCGTCACCGTAGAGAAAATCATCCGCCCGGTGTTGGTCGCCAAAAAACACCCAATTGCGCCCGCTGGCGCCGGCAGCCACCCGGTCCTGCACAAAGGCCCGGAAAGGCGCGATGCCGGTGCCCGGGCCGACCATGATGCAATCCTTCGCCGTGTCTTCCGGCGGGCCAAAATGCGAGTGCGACACAAACACCGGCACCGGGTCGGCCTGCACCGTCACCCGGTCGGAAAGATAAGTGGAGCACACCCCCACCCGATCCCGGTTGTTCGTGCGATACCGGACCGCCGCCACCGTCAGGTGGATTTCCTGCGGGTGGACGCGGGGCGACGAGGCGATCGAATACAACCGCGGCATCAGCCGGCGCAGCAGCCCGGTGAATTCCTGCGGCGCAAACTTGGCCGAGGGATATTCCACGAGAAAATCCACAAAGCTGCGCTCATACAAAAAGCCCTCCAGCCGCTCCTTGGCCTCCGGCGCCAGCAGGGTCTGCAACTCGGCCCGCTGCTTCTCATCCGTCACCTTGGCCGCCACGAGCTCAACAAATTTTCTGGTCGGGCCGTCGAGATCCAGGCCGGCGGCCAGCGCCGAGCGCAGCGGCAGCGGGTTGGGCGCGCGCACCGGGGTCACAAGTTCTTCGCCGGTGGCGCCAAGCGCGGCGATGATCTCAGCCACCTCGCCCGGACGGTTGGTCGGATAAACCCCGAGCGAATCACCCGCCTTGTAAGTCAGGCCGCTGCCGGCGATGCTCACGACGAAATGGCGGGTCTCCTTGGCCGAGCCCGGCCCGTTGAGCACGCGATTCTCGGTGATCTTGGCCGGAAACGGGTTGTCCTTGGTGTAAACGGAGGTGTCGGCAACGGCGGACATGGCTGCCGCATGAAGCGCACGGCCCCAAAGCCGCGCAAGCCTTAGTTTCATCGCACCACCGGGCTTGCTCCCTGCACAAAATTGCCGCCAACTGCCCCGGCATCATGAGCGCTTCCGAACCCATTCGCCTGCAAAAATTCCTCGCCGACGCAGGCGTGTGCTCACGGCGCAACGCCGAGGCACTGATCGCCCAAGGCGAGGTATGGGTCAACGGCGCGCCGGCCCAGCTCGGCCAAAAGGTCGTGCCCGGGTTGGACAAGGTGACCACCGGCGGCAAACAAATCCGGAGCACCCCGCAGCCCCGCCTCACGCTCGCCGTGCACAAACCGCGCGGCCTCGTCTGCTCCAATGACGACCCGCACAATGCGGACACCATCTTCGACCTCTTGCCCCGCGAACTCGCCCGGCACCGTTTCTTCTGCGCCGGCCGGCTCGACAAAGACAGCGAAGGGCTGGTCATCATCACCACCGACGGCGACCTCGCCAACCGCCTGATGCATCCTTCGAACGTCGTGGTCAAACGCTACCTGGTCGTGCTCAAGCAGCGCTACCCGGCATCACGCCTGACCCAGCTCATCAAAGGCATCCGCTACGAGGGCGAACACCTGAAAGTGGAGCATGCCGTCCTGGTAAACCCGGGCACCGACCAAGCCTCCCCCAGCCTGGACGTGCACATGCACCACGGCAAAAAGCGCGAGATCCGGCTGCTTTTCACCACGCTGGGCTACGATGTGAAGCGCCTGCGCCGCTACCAGATCGGCGCCTTCCGCCTGAAGGGAATCCCGTTGCGCGCCGCGAAACTACTCACTACCAAAGATGTCTCACTGTTGTTCAAGGTTCCGCGATCGCATCGCCAAACCGCTGAAACTGCCTCCCATGACGAATAAATTCTACTTCACGCTGTTGAGCCTGCTCGGATCCGCCGGGCTGCTCGCCACTCCCCTCGCCCACACCGCCGCCGTGCACACGCGGCCCGATTCGGCCGCACCCACCGTTACCTTTTTGAAGGCCGGTTCGTCGCCCACGCTGATTTCCGATCCCCTCGGCTCGACGCCTGCGGGTTGGGTCACGGTGCGCCTGTCGGGGCCCTTCGAGGTTTACGTTGAAAACAAGGCCATCGGCAAAAGTCTGGAAGTGCGTCCCGGCACCGCGTTTCATCTCCAACCCCGGGCCGAAGCCACCGTGATCAGTCACATGGAAGCCGGGGACAAAGCCACCATCACGGGCCTGCACGGCCGCTGGACCCAGCTCCAGTTGGAAAAAGATATCGTGGGTTATGTGCGCGTGGCCGGCGGAGCAACGCTCGCGCCCGCCCAGCCGGTGCTGACCGATGTGCCCTCGCCGGCTCTGGCTCCCGCTGTCGCCCCGGTCACCGATGTCCGCCGCCCCGCGCCCGTAGTCACGGCGAACGACGGCGGTTCGGGCGTGCTGCCGCGCTTGTTCCAAGGGCGCTTTGTCTCCAGCCGGCGACCCTTCACCCCGCGCCGGCCCTACGACTGGCAATTGAACGACGATGCCGGCGTCCGCTACGCGTATCTAGATGTGAGCAAACTCCTGCTGACCGATCAGATTGAAAAATACACCGATCGCGTGGTCGTCGTGTCCGGTGCACCCAAGCCCATGCCGGGCGGCCGCGACATCGTGATTGAAATTGAAAGCCTTCAGTTGAAGTGACCGTTTTTCCCGCTGTGGCCGGCAAACCCCCGCGGTTTGCCGGCCCGTTTATTTAATTCCCATGGAACTCATCGACGGAAACCAAATCGCCGCAGCCATCATCGCGGAGCTCAAAATCGAGATCGCCGGCATCACCGGCCGCAAACCCTGCATCGCGCTGGTGCGCGTGGGCGAGGATCCCGCCTCCGTCTCCTACGTGAAGAAAAAGGAGAAGACGGCCGCCGAGATCGGCATCGAAGGCCGCATCCACCTGCCGCCCGTGGACATCACGCCGGCGGATCTGTTTACCCTGATCGACCGGCTCAACGCCGACCCGGGCGTGGACGGCATCCTCGTGCAATCCCCTCTGCCGAAGCATATCGACGAACTGGCCGTTTTTCGCCGTGTCGCCCCCGAGAAGGACGTGGACGGCTTCAATACGCTCAACCTCGGCAAAGTGGCCCAGGAAGATGAAACCGGATTTGTCGCCTGCACTCCGGCCGGCATCATGGAGTTGCTGGCCCGCAGCGGCACCGACCTGAAGGGCAAACATGTGGTCGTGCTCGGTCGTTCCCTCATTGTCGGCAAGCCCGTTGCTTTGCTCGCCCTCCAGAAAAAGGCCGGAGCCAACGGCACGGTGACCATCTGCCATTCCGGCACCAGCAATCTGCCCGCGCTTACCCGGCAGGCCGATGTCCTCATCGCGGCCATTGGCCGGCCGGAGTTCGTGACAGCCGACATGGTCAAGCCCGGCGCCGTCGTGATTGACGTCGGCATCAACCGCGTGCCGGACGCCACCAAGAAAACCGGCTACCGGCTCACGGGCGACGTCCACTTTGCCACGGTCGCCCCGCTCTGCCGGAAGATCACCCCGGTCCCGGGCGGCGTCGGCCCCATGACGGTGGCCATGCTCATGAAAAACACCGTCAAGGCTTACCGGCTCCAAAACCAGCGTTAGCCCTGTCCCGCAAAGGAGTTGCACCCGTCAGCGCACTCCCTTTTGCTGAGCCCCAAGATGCCTGTGCCCACCATCTTGGTCGTCGATGACCAACCCATCAACGTCCAGCTCCTTAAGCGCAAACTCGAACGCGAAGGCATTCGCGTAGTCACCACCTACAACGGCTTAGAAGCGCTGGACTTGCTCGGCCGTGAGCGACCCGATCTAATTTTGCTCGACGTCATGATGCCGGACATGCACGGCATCGAGGTCTGCCAGCGCCTGCAGGCCAATCAAGGCACCCGTTCCATCCCGGTGATATTTATCAAGGCGCGAACCTCGAAAGAGGGACAAATCGAGGGCCTCGGCGTCGGAGCCGTGGACTACATCACGAAGCCAATCGAATTAGACGAGACCTACGCGCGGGTGCAAACCCACCTGCGCTACGTTGCCGCCAATCGCGAGATGCTGGAGCTCAAAGGCCGGTTGGTCGAATCCAGGCGGACCGCCACAATCGGCGCCGTCACCCAAGGCACAGCCCACAACCTGAATAATCTCCTGGGTGTGTTCATCGGCTATCTGGATCTGCTCAAGTCCCACAACGACAAGCCCGAGCAGGTGGAAAAGAACACCGAGCACGTGGATGAGTCCATGCAGCGGATCGTGGCGATTATCAAGCAGCTCAGTCAATTGGTCGTTACGTCGCGCCCGCCGCTCGACAAGGTCGGCGTGCAGCAATTGCTTGAGAACAGCGTGAACCGCTTCAAACAGGACAACGGATTCAACGCCAACATCGTCATCGAAATCCCGGCCGGCAACCTCCTCATCGACACGAACACCGAGGTCGAGAACAACGGCAGCGGCCTGCCCCTCAGAATTGCGCAACCATCTTTGCAAAACGTTCATCAGTCCCAAGAGCACCCTCGGCTTCGGCATGGGCCTGACGATGGCTTGTCAGGCCCTTCACCGCATGGGCGGCGAAGTCACGGTCAGCGACCAGCCGGAAGGCGGCGCCTGCACCATCCTCGTCCATCCCGTCGCGAAGCGCGTGCGCAAAGAGTCGGATGAGTAAGATCGCTTTTCTTGGTGCCGGCAATTTGGCCTCCGCGCTCGTGGATGGGCTTCTCGCCCAGGGCAAGGTGCCCAAAACAGACCTCGCCTGTCTCGGCGGCGGCGGCAAGACCGCGGCCGCGCTCGCGGCCCGCACCGGCATCACCCTCGCCCCCGGCCTGCCCGAACTGCTGCAAAATGCCACGGTGGTCGTGGTTGCGTTCAAACCCCAGCATCTGGCCGCCGCCGACCCGCGGCTGGATGAGCTGACCGCGGGCAAACTGGTCATCTCGGTGCTGGCGGGCAAACGCCTTGCCACCCTCGCCCGCACTTTCAGCCAAGCCCGCAATCTCGTGCGCGCCATGCCCAACACCCCGGCGGCCATCGGCGCGGGCATTTCGCCCTACTGCTCCCTGCGCCCGCTCGCTGATGACGACCGCCACCACGTCGAATCTTTGCTTGGCGCCTGCGGCGGACACCTCCCCTTGGGTGAAGAGCACATGGATACCGTGACGGCCCTGACCGCCGGCGGCCCCGCCTTTCTGTTCGAATACGTGGCGGCCATGCGCGATGCCGGGATGGCCGCCGGTCTGGATCAGGCCACGGCCACCCGTCTTACCGTCGAGACCGTGCTGGGATCGGCCCGGTTGCTGGCCCGTCGCCAAGCCGACCCCGAGCACCTGCGCGACCAGGTGACCTCGCCCAACGGCACCACCCTCGCCGGTCTCCGCAAGCTGAACTCCGGCGGCTTTCGCGATCTGATCCGTGAAACCGTGCTTGCCGCCAAGGCGCGGGCGGAGGAATTGTCGCGGGAATCATGAGCACTCTCCACGGACGCATTTTGGTTACCGGCGGCGCCGGCTTTATCGGCAGCGCGCTCATCTGGGCGCTGAACCAGCGCGGGCACACCGATATTGTCGTCAGCGACCTGCTCGGATCCGACGAAAAGTGGAAGAACCTGGTGCCGCTGAAATTCGCCGATTACGTCGAGGCCGACGTCCTGCGCAGCCGGCTGGCCGGCAAACCGGCCGCCTTCGGCAAATTTTCCACGGTGTTTCATCTCGGCGCCTGCTCCGCCACGACCGAGCGCAATGCCGCCTACCTGATCGACAACAACTACGCCTACACGAAGGAGCTGGCGGCTTGGGCCTTGGCGGCCGACACCCGTTTTATCTACGCATCCTCCGCCGCGACCTACGGCGACGGCGCGCAGGGCATGAGCGACCTCGATGAGGATATCTCCCGGCTGCGTCCGCTGAACATGTATGGTTACTCCAAGCACCTCTTCGACCTGCACGCGCAGCGCGAAGGCTGGCTGCAACGCATCGTGGGCGTAAAATATTTCAACGTTTACGGCCCCAACGAGGACCACAAGGGCGACATGCGCTCGCTGGTGAACAAGGCATTTCAGCAAATCACGGCCACCGGGCGCGCGGGTCTCTTCAAGAGCTACCATCCGGACTACCGCGACGGTGAGCAGAAGCGCGACTTCCTCTACGTGAAGGACGCCATCGAGATGACACTGCACTTTGCCGAGCAAGCCCCCCAGGCCGGCGGCCTCTTTAACCTGGGCTCGGGCGAAGCGAATACTTGGCTGGCCCTCACCCGCGCGATCTTTGCCGCGCTCGGCCGTGAGCCCCAGATCGATTTCATCGAGATGCTGGACGTCCTGAAAGGGAAATACCAGTATTTCACCCGCGCCGATATCTCAAAGCTGCGCTCGACGGGCTATGCCCGGCCAATGACCCCACTCACGGACGCTGTGACCGATTACGTCCAGAACCACCTGATGACCGGCCGCAAACTGGGCGAGTGACCCGGTTTCTTGGCATGAAAAAGCCGCCCGTTTCCGGGCGGCCAAGTTAAGTCGGGCGTTGCTCAGGGCAGAGCGAGCAGTTCTGGCTCGGTCCACTCCTTGCGATCGGGATGGGCCGTGCGCACGGCCGCAACCTGTTGCGCGGTGATGGCTCCGGCCTCATTGCCCCACTCTTGGCGAATGTAAGTGAGGACAGCGGCGATCCGCTCATCCGACCAGTTGTAGCCGCCGCCGGGCACTTGTCCGAAAGCGGGCATGGCGGCCGCGCTGTAAACATTGCCCTTCACGGTGATGGGCCCTTTGAGGCCGTGAACCACGATTGCGATCAGACGCTCCTCACTGCCGAGCACCCATTCCGTGCCGACCAGCGGCGGATAAAGGTTGGGCACACCCATTCCGTTGGGCATGTGGCAGGTAACGCACGCCAAGGCATATTGGCGCTTGCCCAATACCACCGGATCAATCGCCGCCACGGCCGGCTGGCCCGAAACAGGCAATTGGCGTTCGTCGAAGATATCGCGGCTAAAATGACCCGAGTAGCGGTTCAGATAGGCACCGGCATAGAAAATCAGTCCGCTGAACACGAACAGCAGCACCAGCGGCAGGAGCCGATATTGCGCGTTGGTATCCGGGGCGCCGGCCGCCTCTTTCTCGTGGGAAGTGATCAGGTTCTCGTCCGTCATGCCGGACGGCTCCTGCCGGGGATCAGGGGAAGCAGGTGAGCTCATTGGCTCCCTCCTTTCGTGGCATCAGCAGGCTCGTAGGGCATGGCCTCGGGCAATTCATAGGACTGTTTAAGACTGAGAAGATAGGCGACCAGCGCTTGGGCCCGGGGCGTCGGAACCAGTTCATAGCCCTCCGGTGCGCCGCCCACCAAGGCCTTGGCCGATGATTCGCCCACCAGCTTGCGCTGTTCGAAAAGGATACGGTAAGCCGGCATGCCCTCGTGTCCGTTGTAGAGATAGGCCAGCAACGCCGGAGCGCCGATCCCGGCCTCGGCCGCACGGCTGCCATAATTCGCCAGATCCGGACCGATGCGCATCGCGCCGAGCTGAGGCTGCGATTGGTAGATGTAATCGCGGGCCACACTTTGCCGCTCACCCCAGCCGCGCTCCTGATCCGTGCCAAAGCCTGGCCGGCGCACTTGCTGCGTATGGCAGGAGGCACAGCCCAGATCGCGGTAAACGCGCAGTCCCTGTTCCGCCAAGCCCGGAAATTGGGCCGGGAAGGCCAAGTCCTGATTTTCGTCAAAGTGCGGTGCCAAGCCGCCGAGCTGGGCATTGGTGCCGATCAGCAGGCCCGCCCACGAGATGCCCAGAGCGGCAAACAAACCCAGGAAAAAAAGTGGTCCGTTTTTCATGAAACAGTCGCCTCCGATGTCAGAATTCCGCGGGTCGCGCAGCACTTCGCCATCTGCTCGCCCACCAATTTGAAGAAGTGGGCGGCAAAGAGGACGTGGGCGACAACCAGGAGGGCTTGGGCCGCGGTGGCGAGCTGCAGCCACACCTTGGTGCGGGCGGCAATTTGCGTGAAAGCAACCGTGGGATCATTCAGCGCGCTGCCTTGGATCCATCCCGCCACGGCCAGACTCCCGACCAGAAGCACAAATCCGATGCTGTAGGCCATGAAGTGCGCCCGGATCAGGGCCACCGAAGGCCAGTTACCCCCGGCCAGCCGCGGAGTCATGTGGTAAAGCGCGCCAGTCAGGATCAGCGCCACCGCCCCCATCGCCAGATGCGTCTGCGCCTGCTGGAAATGGGTGAACTGGGTGATCACGGCCAAGGCGCGGGCCGAGAAGGCGGTGTCGATGACGGCGGACAGGAGGTAGGCCCCCACGCCCAGCGCCAGAAACTTCAACGTGGTGTTCGCTCCGGGCCGGAAGACATCACGCACGTTGAAGAACACGATGATATGGTGGAACAGCACCACCCAGGCATTGGCGATGGCCATGGTGGAGACCCATGCCGGCACCGGCGCACCCACCAACAGCCGGCCACCCATCCAGCAGCCGAAAAACAAGAGGGACCAGAAGCCGTAAACCGCGAAATCGTAACTCGGGATCACGCGGCCGGTGATTTTGGGCAAAAGATAATACACGGCCGCAATGGCCACGGGCGCCAGCCAGAGACTGAAGACGTTCTGCGCATACCAGGTGGCCACGACCGCCTGCAGCGTCCCGCGCACCGGTGCGAAGGTCAGCATGACGGACGCGACCGAGAAAAACCACGGGAAGAGAAACAGCGCGGCGACGGCATACCACTGGGCGGCGTAGGTCGTGGGATTGCGGCGCCCCGTCCAGGCCAAGACGCCCGGCACGGCAATGGCGGCAAAAGCAAAGAGCAGGAACGGCTGCACATACCGCGGAAGCTGGAACATACCGTGACCGGAGGCATCGCCCACGGCGATCCCGACCAAGGCCAAGCTCACGCCGAGATTCCAGAACATGCCGCCGGCCACGATGTAGTTCGGTCCGCGCAGCGGAGCGCCGCCCAGCCGGGCCAGCACCCACAGCGCGACCGCCAATCCGGCATTCCCCGCCCAGCCGTAAAGGAGGGCGGTTTCCTGCATGGCCTGCAGGCGGCCGTAGGTCAGCCACGCGCAGTCGGCGAGAAAAGCCGGGGTGTAAACCTGGATCAGGTTCAGCAACGCCAAGGTGCCGCCCAGCACGAGCCATAGCAGGCCGGAGGCAATCAGGAGGAGCAGCGGACCGCCGCACGTTTGGTCGGCGTCGTCTGTTCCGGCCGGAACTGGTTTGGGCAAAACGGTCGTCATCGCGTTGTAGGAAATATCAGGCCTTCACTTGCCCTGGTTGTAGTGTTGCACGGTCAGCTCCATCGCCCGCTCGATCGGCAGTTGCACCTGCCCGGCGGACTGGTCCACCCAAGCGTAGGCCTTGGCCTGCTTCTGCTCGTTTGCGCGCAATTCCGCCAGCGCTGCCAAGCGCTGCTCCGGCGTGCGGATGCCGTCGCCCACATAGGCGCCGGTGTGCCGCGGCAGGTAAGCGAGGTAAACCAGGAACAGAAACAGCGCGAAGCAACCCATGATGGCCACGACGGACACCAAGGAGGCGGGTTTGGAACGGATGGTCTGATCACTCATGATGGGTGAGGCACTCGCCGATGCGCGGATCGCGGATCGGAATCAGCTTGGTGGAAGGGAAACTGCGCAGATAGGCCCAGACGCAAATGCCGCCGATGCCCACCACCGCGGTGAGGGTCCAGAGCAGGTTGACGTTGAACAGGGGCAGCGCGTTGCCGTGCGCATCCTTGAGCGAGGGCAGGATGTTGTAACAGATGTCCAGCAGGATGACCGCGAGAATCCAGATCGAGATGAAGCGCATCTTGCCGTGGTTCAGCTTGTGCTTGTAGGAAAGCAGGAAGAGGAACGGCACCACAAAGTGGCCGAAGAGAATGCCGACGATGCCGACGTATTTCCACTGGTTGGGCGTGCCGTCCGCATTGAGCTCGCGCAGGTTATACCAGAAGGTCTCCTCCGGGATGTTCGCATTCCAGATGAGGAAATACTGCGAGAACGTCACATAGGCCCAGAACACGGTGAAGGCGAAGCTCAACTGGCCGATGGAGTGCCAGTGATTGTTGTTCAGGATGCCCTTGTAGTCGCCGCGGGCCCACAGCCAGAGCATGATCAGGATGCCGACGGCCAAGGCCCCGCGCACGCAGTTGGCGAAGAACCAGACGGCATACATCGTGGAGAACCAGTGGTATTCCAGGCTCTTGATCCAGTAGATGGCCGCAAAGGTCAGCGTGAGCGCACCCAGCGGCAGGCCGAAGGCGGCCGTTTTCCGGTTAACGTGGGTCCAGCCCACGCTGCCGTCCGCGTCCTGCGAGAAGGAGGCCTTGCGCAGGCGCGACGCCAGCCAGATCCACGAGAGGAAGAAGGCCACCGTCATGCCGGTGAACATCCCCGGATTCAGGAAGCTGGCTTTCTTGAGATAGAGCACATCGGTGCCGACCGTGCCGTGGCCGTGCAGCTCATGGCCAAGGTCCATCCAATGCCAGATGAAGCCCGGCTTGACCCAGGAGACGATAAGCAGCGGCAGGAAAAGGAGCGCCAGCCACTTGAAGGCGGCGAGGCCGTGCTCGAATTGCCGGCGCAGCACCACGGACCAGGAGGCGTCAAAGATGTGGTGGATCAGGATCAGCATGAGCATGCCAATCACGATGGCAGTCCAGAAACTGATGCCCACGAGCCAGGACATGGCCACGCCATGGCTGTCGGAAACCAACAGCCCCAAGGCGGTCAGGACGATGCCGGCGAGGCCGGCCATCAGCGCCTTGTTGGCGGCGGCGGCAGTGCTGGCCGGATGCCCGGCGGAGGCGGTGGCAGTTTGCGTGCTCATTTGAGACCAAGCTCCGGTTTGTTCACCAAGGGGACATCCGCCACCGAACCGGCGGCGGCGCGCTGGAGGGCTCGGACGTAAGCCACCACGGCCCAGCGTTCATCGGGATTCAATTTGTCGGCATAGGACAGCATGTTGCCTTTGCCGTGGGTGATGGTGTTGAACAAATCGCCGTCCGCCAACTGGCGCAGGCGCTCGTCGTGGAAAGTCGGGGTGGCGCCCATGCCATACTGGCGGGTGATGCCTTGGCCGTCGCCCAGGGCTCCGTGGCAGGGAGCACAGTAGATGACATAACGGTCACGGCCGTGGGCCATGAGCGTGTTGTCCACCGTGATGGAAGCGGGAATCTTGGCGACGAAATCACCGGCGGCATCCTTGCCGGCAAAGCGGGCGGAATCGTTGCGCAATGGCTGACCAGCCGGGCCGTAGGCAGATGGCACCACGCCGGCGGGCAGCGGGCGGTCGGCCCGGCCATCGGCGAAGAACTTGCTCTGGGCCTGCGGCTTGAGCTTGGACTGGTATTTCATGCCCGGGAAGATCCACTCGGGAAACACATCCATCGGCGGCTTCACAAACAGGGTGCCGCGCAGCCCCAGAATGGAGAGCGTCAGCGCAACCACGAAGGCTGTTATGAGGTAAAGGTTGCGCATGGTCAGGCCTCCAGCTCCTTGATGTCGGTGCCGCCCGCTTTTTCCAGCAGGGCCCGGGTGTTGGTGGCATTGAAACGGGGGTCGCGACTCTCGATCACGATGAAGAACTGGTCGTCCATGCCGCGCAAGATCTGGTCGTGCTTCAGCACGGCATGATAATGCTTGGGCAACCCGTTGAGGAAAAACATGCCGCCGATCGTCGCAAAGGCGGTGAACAGAATCGTCAGCTCATATGCGACGGGGAAGGCGAACATCGGGCTGAAGTAGGGCTTGCCGCCCACGATCAGCGGATAATCCACCGCGCCCGTCCACCAGATCAGCGACATGCCGGTGATAAATCCGGTGATACCGCCGGCCAGCGAGAACCGCGGCACGATGGAGCGTTTGACTCCCATGGCCTTGTCGAGGCCGTGCACCGGAAACGGGGTGATGCAATCCCAGTGTTTATAGCCGGCATCGCGCACCTGCTGCGCCGCTTGGTAAAGACCGGCGGCGGTTTCGAAGGTGGCGATCAGGCCGTATGATTGGGCGGACATGGTCGGATCGGATTAGTGCTTGTCGTGACCGGCATGGACGTCGGCCTGCGGGGTCACCGCTTTGAGCTCCGCCATCGGCATGATGGGCAGGAACCGGATGAAGAGGAGGAAGAGCACCGAGAAGACGCCGAAGGTGCCGAAGAAGGTGAAAATCTCCACGATGGAGGGGCTGTAGTAGCCCCAGCTGGAGGGCAGGAAGTCGCGGGCGAGCGAGGTGACGATGATCACGAAACGCTCGAACCACATGCCGACGTTGACGAAGATCGAGAGGATCCACACGAACGCCGTGTTCTGGCGGACCTTCTTGAACCAGAAGAACTGCGGCGTGATCACGTTGCAGGCGATCATGATCCAGTAGGCCCAGGCGTAGTGACCAAAGGCGCGGTTGATGAACGCGAAGCCTTCATACGGATTCGCGCCATACCACGCGATGAAGAACTCCATCGCGTAGGCGTAGCCCACGATGGTGCCGGTCGCGAGGGTGATCTTGCACATGCAGTCGATGTGATACTGCGTGATGAGGTCCTCGAGCTTGTAGATCGCCCGCAGCGGCAGCATGAGCGTGAGCACCATGCCGAAGCCGGAGAAAATGGCGCCGGCGACGAAATACGGCGGGAAGATGGTCGTATGCCAGCCGGGCAGGAGCGACACCGCGAAGTCGAAGGACACGATGGTGTGCACAGAGAGCACGAGCGGAGTGCTGACGCCGGCCAAAATCAGGTAGGCCATCTCGTAGTTGCTCCAGTGGCGGTTGGAACCGCGCCAGCCGAGGGCGAACAGGCCGTAAAGGAAGGAACGCAGCTTGTTGCCCGCCGCGTAGAAACGGTCGCGCAGCACGGCCAGGTCGGGGATGAGGCCGACATACCAGAAGAGCACCGAGACCGTGCCGTAGGTCGAAACCGCAAACACGTCCCACTCCAGCGGCGAACGGAAGTTCTGCCAGATCACGTTGGAGTTGGGGATCGGGAAAAGATACCACGCATACCAGACGCGACCAACGTGGAAGACCGGGAAGATCGCGGCGCAAACCACCGCGAAGATGGTCATCGCCTCGGCCGCGCGGTTGATGGAGGTGCGCCACTTCTGGCGCAGCAGGCAAAGGATCGCCGAGATCAGCGTGCCGGCGTGGCCGATGCCGATCCAGAACACGAAGTTGACGATGTCCCACGCCCAGTTGACCGGGTTGGCATGACCCCAGACACCGACGCCGGTGGCCACGAGGTAGGTAATGCCGGCCACCGTGAATGAGGCGACAAAGCAGGCCAGGATGAAGCAAACCCACCACCATGTGGGGGTCTTGCCCTCGATGATGCTGCAGATTTTTTCCGTGATCCACGCGAAGCTGCGGTTGTTCTCCACGAGCGTCGCCCGCGGGAGCACCCCCGGCTTGACTTCTTGGAGGATCGCCGGGGCGGAGTGGGCTGAGTCAGAGTGAGCCATTAGCTTTGCCCTCCCGTGCGCAGGTCGCCTTTGAGGCTGGAGTGGTCATGGGAACCCTTGTCCTTCCCGTTTTTTAGGGCGGGCGGATAGTTCTTGTTTTTGTATTCCACGCGGCTGAGCGGCAGCTTGTTGTAATCCGGCATGTTCGGGTTCGGATTGCGCAACCGCCCGAGGTAGGTGGTGCGCGGACGGATGTTCAGATAGCCGAGCAACTGGTAGTCGTGCTCGCGGGCCTTGGCCTGCGAGACCGCGCTGTCCTTGTCGAGGAGATCGCCGAAGACAATGGCCTCCACGGGGCAAACCTGCTGGCAGGCCGTCTTGATGGTGCCATCCGGCACGGAGACATCGCCCGGGTTGCCGGCCTTCGCCATGGCAACCTTGTGCTGGATCTTGCCGTTCTGGATGCGCTGCACGCAGTAGGTGCACTTCTCCATCACGCCGCGCATGCGGACCGAGACTTCGGGATTCTTCACGAGCTTGACCAGCTCGGGCATGCCCTGGGGACCGAGCGGCCCGAGGTAAAGGCTGTCGAGCTGGCGGTCGTTGTAGTCGAAGAAATTGAAACGGCGCACCTTGTATGGGCAGTTGTTGGCGCAATAACGGGTGCCGATGCAGCGGTTGTAGGCCATCACGTTGAGGCCTTCATCATCGTGCACGGTCGCATTCACCGGACACACGGTCTCGCACGGGGCCAGCTCGCAATGCATGCAGCCGACCGGCTGAAGCGAAACCTGCGGGTCTTCGGGCAGCTCGCGGTTGCCTTCACCGCCAAACGCGGCGGCGTCGGCCTTGCCGTCGGAGTAGTAACGATCGAGCCGGATCCAGTGCATCTCACGGCCGCGCAGGACCTGATCCTTGCCGACGATGGGAATGTTGTTCTCGGCCTGACAGGCAACGACGCAGGCGTTGCAGCCGATGCAGGTGTTGAGATCGATCGACATGCCCCACTGGTGGGTGCCGGTGAAATCCGGGGTCTCGTAAAGCGACTGGCCGCGCGGGGTCAGCAAAGCGCGGTCGGCGGTGAGCGCCGCCCGCTCGTCGCGGGGCAGATCGGCCTCGGCCTTCGGTCCGGCCTCACCGTAGATGGCGGGTGAATGCGACTCGGTGCCGATGTCATGCACGAAGCTCGGATTCTTCCGGTATTCATCCAGATTGGCTTCGCGGACAATGTCGCGGCCTTCCATCGACCAGTGCTCCTGGGTATTGGCCAAGGCGCGGCGTTCACCCGTGAGGGCGATTTTTGCGCCGGTGGCGATGGCCGGCGCCGCCGAGGTGAGAGCGCCGTAGGCATTGAAGCCGGCGCCCTGCCCCACCCGCCCGGTCTGCTCGCGGCCATAACCCAGCGGGAGGACGATGGTGTAGTCGGAAAGACCCGGCTGGATGTGGATCGGTCCGCGCACCGTGCGCCCGTTGACGGTGACTTCACCGACATGGGCCATCTCCTGGCCGCGCACGAATTCGGCTTCCTCCACCCGGGCGACCTGCAAGGCCGAGCCCTTCGGGGTGATGTTCAGCTCCTTGCCGAGCTTCGGGCTGACGAGAATCGCATTATCCCAGGAAATCTTGGTGATGGGATCGGGGCACTCCTGCAGCCAACCATTGTTGGCGAACCGGCCGTCGTCCATCTTGTGGTCGGTGACAAAGCGAACCTCCAGGTTGTCCTTGCCGAAGGCGCCGGCGACCGAAGCGGCGGCGAGCAGGGCAGCCGCACTGCCTTGGTTGAAGGTCACCGCGACCGCTTGGTGAGCGGAACCTTCGAGCACGCCGTCATGCAGGAATTTGCGGAACGCCTGCTGGGCGTCACCGCCGGCCAATCCCGTGATGGTGTTGAAAACCAGCGTGTAGGGATCGGCATTTGCCTCGCCTGCGATCCGCGCCAGCACCTCAAGCTCCGTGAGACCCTTGAAAAGGGGCAGGATCATGGGTTGCACCGGGACGACCGTGCCGTCCGACGCGCGGGCGTCGCCCCACGATTCGAGATAGTGGGTCGCCGCCAGATGAACCCCCGCCGCGGCCGATGTCTCGTCCGCGTAGTAACCATGGCGAATGACCTCGGGCACCGATTTCTGCAGGGCAACCCAATCGAGATCGGCCGGCGCGTTGTAAGCCGGATTGCCGCCGAGCACGACCAGGGTCTTGACGCTGCCGGCCTTGATGGCGGCGGCCAAATCCTGAATGGTCGAAGCCGTCGCGGGCTCCGCCGCCACGAAGTCCACCGTCCGGCCGATATTGCCGAGCGCAGCGTTGAGCTGGTAAGCGAGCACATGCACCTCGGCGGGCAGATGCGCGCCGGCGACGATGAGACATTCGCCGCGGTGGTCCTGCAAATCGGCGGCACAGGCGTCCACCCATTGCGGATTGATCGTGAGGCCGGCAGCCAAGCGGGCGGCCTCGGCCGACGGAGCCAGTTTCTGCGCCAAGGCCGCAGCCAACGCCACCATGTGGCTGCTCGCGAGCCGCAGCCGGTGATCGGCCATGCTGCCCGTCAGGGTGAATCCGCTCTCCGCCACATACAGGCGGTTCATCGGATCGTCCTTCTTCAGGACCTTCCGGCCCTTGGCAAAATCGCGTGCATGCCGCAGATTCGTGCCGGCGGCATTGAGGAAGTCGGCATCGAGCGCGACGATCCGCTTGGCCTTGGCAAAATGATACTGCGGGGCGACGTCCCGGCCGAAGGCGGCGCGGGCGGCGGCCGGCGGCGGATTGTCCTGCACGGGCTCGTATTCGGCCCAAATCGCACGCGGAAAGCGCTGCTTCAAACCGGCCTGCAAGCGGGCACGCGTCGGCGAGCCCGATTCCTCCGCGAGGAAGGCCAGCCCGGCGCCGTTGGTCGCGCTGTAGCTCGAGTTGATCTTGGCCAGCAAATCGTTGACCACGGCCGGCGTGATGACCGCGCCGCCGCGGGTATGGGCGGTCGCCCGATCCGGATCGTAAAGATCAAGCACGGAGGCCTGGGCCAGCAACGAACTCGCGCCGCCATGCGGGGCGTAGGTGGGATTTCCCTCCAGCTTGGTCGGACGGCCCTGATGGGTCTCGGCCAAAAGCGGGATCGCCGATTTGCGCAGCGGCATCGCGGTGGCAAAATACAGCGGCAGGCCCGGGATGACGCCCTCCACGGATTTGCCGTAGGGCAGGATGTGCGCCTCGGGCCGGCGGCAACCCGCCAAACCGATGCCGCCCAGCGCGAACGAGGCGGCCATGATCTTCATGAAGTGGCGGCGGTCCACCCCTTCAAGATTGGAGGCACCCTCGGGAAACTCGCGGGACAACTGCTCCTTGAAGCCCGGGGTCTCGGTCAACTCGCCGAGGCTGCGCCAGTAGCGCGGGCCGTTCAACTCGCGTTCAGAAGGAGCGGGATGGTGAAATTTGCGTTTCATCAGCGGTGGCAACCCGAGCAGCTTTGCGGGGGCTTGATGTTCCAGTCGTGGACAAACTTGTTGCCGGCCTCGACGCCGGACTTCTCCGCGATGGTCAGGGAGTTGAGATTGTAGATGTCGCCGGGTTCGCGGACGCGGGTCTCGGGGTTGCGGTGACAGTCGAGACACCAGCCCATGCTCAGCGGCTGGGTATGCGTGACGACTTCCATCTCGTTGATCTTGCCGTGACACTCGACGCAGCTCACCCCGCGATTCACGTGGACGGCGTGGTTGAAGTAGGCGTGGTCGGGCAGCTGGTGGATCTTCACCCAGGGCAGCGGATCGCCGGTTTCATAGCTCTGGCGGACCGCCGCCAGCAGGGGGCTGTCTACCTTCACCTGATTGTGGCAATTCATGCAGGTCTGCGCGGTGGGCACATTGGCATGACCGGACTTGTCCACGTTCGAATGGCAGTAGCGGCAATCCAGACCGAGCTGGCCGGCATGCAGGGCATGGCTGAAGGGCACCGGCTGCACCGGCGCGTAGCCCACGCGGGTGTATTTCGGCGTCATGTAGTAGGTGACGCCCGCCGTGGCGATGCCGCCAAACACAAAAAGAAAAACAATGATCTGGAGCGGCAGTTTGTTGGCCGACTTCGGGAAGAGTTTCGACATGGTCCGGTGCTTTGGCGGGGACTGGTTCAGATCATGCCTTCACGGCGCGCAATCGCACGCGTGTCGGGCTGGACCTTGATCGCCTGGGGCGCGGAAACAGAACCGCCGGCAGTGACCGCCGGCGGTTTGGCCAGAAGCTTGGGCGCAAGTCCGGCGATGGCGGCGAGCCCAACCAATTTGGTCAGGAATTGTTTTCGCGAAGGGTTATTGATCACAGGTCGTTGGTAGTCTGCAAAATCAGCACCGAGCGAAGGCGGCGGCATTTCCAAAGTAAACTAAATTTTCGCGCACGAATTTGATTTACGGAAATCATTAGCACCGACAGCCGACGAAACGGTTTTACCTAATCCCAAGCGGCTTGCGGACCCCGGCCGCCGAGTCAGACGAAGAGTCCGTCCCGCATCGGCCTCACCTGGTCGCAGCGCTGGGCAATGTCGGGGTTGTGGGTCACGAGCACGATAGCCTGTCCGTGGTCCTTGGCCAAACGGGTCAGCAGGTCGAAAACCAAGGCCGAGTTCTTCTGGTCAAGATTTCCGGTGGGCTCATCGGCCAGTAGAATCGAGGGCTCGTTGGCGAGGGCGCGGGCGATGGCAACCCGCTGCTGTTCGCCGCCCGAGAGGTGCGTGCCGAGCCGGTGGGTCTTCTCGCCCAAACCCACCGAAGTCAGCAGGGCGTGCGCCCGCTCCGCCATGGCCTCCGGTCCGAGCCGACCGAGTTTTCGCATCGGCATCATCACGTTTTCTAAGGCAGTGAACTCCAGCATCAAAAAATGGAACTGGAACACGAAGCCAATGTGCCGGTTGCGGGCGGCGGTGCGCAGCTCATCCGAGCTGTTGGACATCAACTCGTCACCGATCCAGATTCGCCCGTCGTCCGGCTGGTCCAGCAACCCAAGTTGGTAAAGCAGGGTCGATTTACCGCAACCCGAGGGACCGACAATCGCGTAAACCTGCCCCCGGTGCGCCTCGAACGACACTCCCCGCAGCACATGCACGCGGCCTTCGTCGCGACCCAAATAGCGGTGGAGTCCATCGCAGCGCAGCGCGATGCCTTCCCGAGGGAAAGAATGGTGGGCGGCGGCGTTCATTGCGCGGTCCCCCGAATCACGTCCCCCGGTTCCAGCTTCGCCGCCCGCTTGGCGGGCACGATCGAAGCCACCATGACCATGACCACCGCCGTGGTGATCGCCGCCACGTAGTGCCAGATCGACCAGGCGACGACAAAGGAGTCCGTCGCGAAGATGCCTCGGATACGAATCGGCACCGAAGAGATCAGGTGGGTCACGCCCGCGCCCATGAGCGCGCCCAGGGTGGTTCCAATCAGCAGCACAATAACCGCCTGCCACAGAAAAATCCGGGTCACATCCCGACGGGTGTAGCCCATCGAGCGCAAAATCGCGATTTCCTTGGTTTTCTCCATCACAATCATAGCCAGAGTGTTAAACATCGCCAAGCCGGCGATCAGGGTAAACACCGAGACAGTGATGGCCGAGGACAGCCGCAGCGCGCGGAACACCTCCAACCACGTCTTTTCCCGCTCCTGCCAACTGGCCGCGCTGTGGCGCAGCACTTCCTGCATGTGCATCGCGTCCTGCACCGCCCAGTCGTTGTCAAACAAGCTAAGCTGCATGAACGAGGCCCCGGTGGGCTTTTTAAGCAGCGAACGCGCCTCCCCCATGGCCACGTAAATGCGAAGTCGATCGATGTCGCTCACCCCGGTCTCGTAAATCGCGCTGATGCGGTAGCGCCGACGTTGGTCGCCCGCTTCGATGACGAGGGATTCGCCCACGGAGACTTGCAGACGGTCGGCCAAGACCTTGCCGATCAAAATACCCGTCGGCGACGCGCGGAAATCCGCCAAATCGCCTAGGATAATCTGGTCCCCCAAATCCGAGACGCGGAGGTGGTTTTCCAGCTCGATCCCGTAAACCCGGGCGGACTCGCCCTTGAACGCGCTGCGCACCACCACCGGACCCTGCAGCACCTCGGAGATGCCCTTGACATTGGGAAACCGGCGCAGCGCCGCAGCGAGCAACTTGGGTTCTTCGATGCCCTCGACGTAGCGACGGCCTTCCCGCATGGAGATTTGGAAAGACGAACCGCTGCCCCCGCCGGCCGCCTCCATGCTGCGCAGGGTATCTTGGATTTTGTCTTCGATGCGGATCGCCCCGTTGGTGCCCAAAATCGTGCGAATGAAAAACTGCTCAAAGCCGCTGGTGGTGGCCTGGGTCACGACGAACAAACCCACGCCGAGCACGATGCACGAAAGGCTCATGATCATCGCGCGGCGCTTGGCCGTGAGGAAGCGGAGGGCGATGCGGAGATTCGGCGACATGCGAAGGGAAGGCGGGGGGCGACGCGCGGGGGCGGCCCTAGTTCGCCGCGATCAAGGCGGTGTTGACCCGGTCGCCCGCCCGGAAGGTGTCGAGCCGGTCCACGATCACCAATTCTCCCTCCTTTACCCCTTCGAGAATCTCGACGTCGTTGAGGCCGGTGAAACCGGTGCGGACTTGGCGCAACTCGACCGTGGCGTTGTTGACGACATAAACATTGGACCCGAACAGCGCCCGCCGCGGGATGATCAAGGTGTTCTCCCGGGTGCCCACCACGATGCTGACCTCGCCGGTGATGCCGGGCACGAGCAGCACCGGGTCAGTCTCCACCAGAAGATAAACGACATAACGCTGGGTCTCGGGGTCGGCGGTAGGCAAAATCTGCGCCACGTTAGCGTCGTAGAGTTGATCGCCGTAACCGAGGAAACGCACGGCGGCGCGCTGCCCGACCGCGATGCCGGCAAAGTTCTCCTCCGAAATGCGCGCCTCGACTGTGCGACTGGTGGAAATCAACCGCGCGATCGGCCCGCCCCCGCCAATCAAATCGCCCGGTCGGGCGATGACCTCGGACACGACCCCGTCAAACGGTGCCCGCACCGCCATCTTATCCATCTGCCGCCGCCGGACTTGGAGCTGGTTTTCGTAACCCTCCAACATGTTTTGATTGGCCACGGCCTCGAGCGCGGCGCGCTGCTCGACTTGTTGCACCGCGCGGCGCGATTGGATGATCTCGTTTTCTGAAACTTGGCCCAGCGCGGCCAAACGCTCCAAGTTGCGCAAGTTGTCGCGCGCATTGGCGAGTTCCAACGTGGTCGAGGATCCGATCTCCACCCGACGACGCGCCGCGGCGTAGTCGCTCGATAACTTCTCGATCTCCAGCTCGATGTCCCCGGTGTCGATGCGCACCAGCAGATCGCCCTCGCGGAAGGGCCGACCGGGAGCCAGCTCGGTGAAAACGATGCGGCCGCCGATCTCGCTCTTGATGTCCATCACGAACTCGGCCTCGACCACCACGCTGCCGGGCACAGCGTCCACCGCGCGCCCGCGCTTCACCTCGGCCACCCGGGCCTCGGGCCGGAGCCAGTGCACCACCGCAAAAACCCCGAGCGCGACGACGCCCAGAAACACGCAGAACTTGAGAACAAACGACGAAGATTTAGCGTTCATTGACCTTGAGATTTTGCCTTTTCGGGAAGCGGGCCAGAACCGGGTCCAGACCAGCGGTGGAAACGTAATCCACCCAGAGGTTGAGTTCATTACGACGAGCGTCAAGCAGCACGAGTTCCGCCTGGTAGGCAAGATTGGTGACTCCGTTCACCGCGTTGCGGGAAGCGACGCCAGCCTCGAAATTTTGCTCCGTCAACCGAACCCCGGCGCGCGCGAGATCGTAGCGGCGTTGCGCCAGCTCCGCCCTTTGCCCAGCAAACGCAATCTGCCGCTCCAAGGTGCCCAAACGTCCGCTCAAACGGTCGAGCATCGCATCGCGCGCCCGCTCGGAGATCCGCCGCGCGGCCAGCGCCGACAAGCGCTGCCCCCGACCCGACAATCCGTCAAACAACGGCCACGACACCGACAAGCCGTAGCTGAACGAATCCACCGCGGTCTGAGTCACGAACTCGCCCACCACGGTGTTCACGTTAAACACATTATAACTGCCGATTAGCGACAACTTTGGCAGGGTGGTAGTGCGGGCGATCCGGTAACGGAGCCGGTCCTGTTCGATGCGCAGGGCGTTCAAGCGCAGTTCCGCCGTGTCCTCCAAATCCGTCGCCCGGGCCAGCTCAGCCAGATAGGCTGCTCGCACCGTCGTGTCGTAACGCTGCCCGGGAATCTCTGTCGGCAAACGATCCAAGTCGATCGGCGGTGCGCCGCACAAACGCGCCAAGCTCTCCGCCGCAAAACGCAAGCCCTCGACCACTTCATCGAGCGCGACCTGCGCTTCCTCCGCCCGCAAACGCGGGTCGCTGATCGCCCCGGCCGGCAGGGTGCCCGCCGCCACACGGGCCTCCTGCAATTCCAGAAACTCCACGGCTTGGTCGCGGACAAACCGGCTGTTGCGCACAAGCAGGCTCTGATAAATCAAGGCAAGATATTGGGCGCGAATGGTCTGCGCCAACATCCGAAAAGCTTCGGCGGTGTTGATCTCCTGGAAAAGGATCTCAAGCCGAGCCACATCCGCCTGCCACTTCAAAGCTCCCCAATGAAACACCGGCTGCGAAAAACTCGCGCTGTAAAACAAACCGTCCGCTTCGCTGCGCGGGACCAGCGAGTCCTTCACCTTCGACCCGCTGACAGCGTAACTCCCGCCCGCCGAGACGGCCGGCAACCGCGGCGCGCGAGTTACGACATAATTGGCCTCCGCCTGCTCGACGGCCAGGGCCGCCGTCAACATTTGCGGCGATTGGCTGAGGGCCGCGTCGAGCAGGCGCGCTAACTCGGGCAACAACTCCTCCGGCATCGCCACCGGCAACCGCTCGGCCCGGATCGCGCTCCATTGCAAAATTCCAATAAAAATAATCAACCCGCCTGTCCTGATGCCAAAACGGCACGTGTAATCACGATAAAGTCTCATACGGAAAGGAGGCAGCACGCTTAATCCCCCAACCTATTGCAACCCCAAAGCTCGGACTGATCCGCTCCCGTTTACTGGACAGCAGCCGGTGTTAGTTTTTCCGGGTTGGGCGTAGGTTTTGGTGGGGACCTCGTGGCTCGCTCGGCGAAGGCTGCCGGAGGCAGCCAGCCGAGCGAGC
>Ga0169931_10000469_pt1 | contig 65887 bp, 61 predicted proteins | sample Kivu_15m_20L_FD_129675 | JGI IMG/M metagenome (GOLD analysis project Ga0169931, IMG submission 129675) | Freshwater microbial communities from Lake Kivu, Western Province, Rwanda to study Microbial Dark Matter (Phase II) - Kivu_15m_20L... | ecosystem: Environmental > Aquatic > Freshwater > Lake... | reverse complement strand
GTCCGTGCGGCCCGGGCACGCCAGGTCGAGCCCGGCGAACTCGTCGACCTGCAGGCCGACGTCGCTGCGCTCGCCCGACGGGCAGGGATCGCAACGCCCCGGCTCTTCCTCAGCCCCGACCCGCAACCGAACGCGTTCGCGACCGGACGGAACGAACGCACGGCCGTCGTGTGCGTGACCGCTGGTCTCCTCGAACGACTCGGTCGTGACGAGGTCCGTGGCGTGATCGCCCACGAGATCGCCCACATCCGCCATCGGGACATCCTGATCGGATCGGTCGCTGCCGCCGTGGCGACGGGGATCTCGGCGCTCGCCAACCTCGCCCTCTTCGCCGGCATGTTCGGCGGTTCCTCCGACGACGAGGACCGCGCGAACCCGGCGACCCTGCTGCTCGTGTCCTTGCTGGCCCCGATGGCTGCGACGGTGCTGCAGATGGCGCTCAGTCGGTCGAGGGAGTTCGAGGCCGACCGTCTCGGCGCCGAGCTGCTCGGCGACGCCAGGCCTCTCGCCAGCGCTCTCGGACAACTCGAACGCGACAGCCGTCGGATTCCGATGCACATCGATCCGGCGCAGGCCGCTGCGTACATCGTGAACCCGCTCACGGGGCGGAAGGTGCAGTTCGCCCGGTTGTTCCTCACCCACCCGCCGACCGACGAGCGGATCGCACGCCTCCTCGCCCTGCCGATCGGCGCCGGGTGATGACGGCCGTGGCACCCGCGGCGTCGCCGGACGCCGCCGACGGTGTGGCTGCCGCCTCCGCATGGCATCGGCTCACCGCCGACGAATCGCTCGAGCGCCTCGGTACCGCACCTGGGGGGCTCGCGTCGGGAACTGCCGCCGCGAGGCTCGCCGAGACCGGCCCGAACGAGCTCGTCGAACGGGCCGGGCACGGGCCGCTCCGCCTGCTGTGGGAACAGCTCACCGCGGTGATGGTCCTGATCCTCATCGGTGCGGCTGCGCTGTCGGCGGTGCTCGGGAAGTTCCTCGAGGCCGGTGCGATCGGCACGATCGTCGTGCTGTTCGCGCTCCTCGGCTTCCTGCAGGAGTACCGGGCCGAACGCGCCATCGCCGCGCTCCGTCGGATGGCGGTGCCGACCGTGCGGGTCACCCGTGACGGTGTCCTCGTCGACGTCCCCGCCGTCGACCTGGTGCCGGGCGACATCGTGAACCTCGAGGCCGGCAACGTCGTGCCGGCCGACCTGCGGCTCGTCGAGGTCGCCGGGCTGCGCGTCGCCGAGTCGGCGCTCACCGGTGAGAGCGAGCCGGTCGACAAGCAGGTCGAGGCCCTCACCGACACCGAGGCCGGCCTCGGTGACCGGGTGAACATGGCCTACAGCGGTACACAGGTGACCTACGGGCGCGGTGTCGGTGTGGTCGTGGCCACCGGCATGCAGACCGAGCTCGGTCGCATCGCGACGATGCTGCAGTCGGTCGACGCGTCGGCGACCCCCCTGCAGGAACGCCTCGACCGGGTCGGCAAGCAGCTCGCGCTCGGCGGCGTCGGCGTCGCCGGCGCCGTGGTGGCCCTCGGCGCCGTCGCGGGCGAGTCGCCGGGCGACCTCGCGCTCACGGCGATCAGCGTCGCCGTCGCCGTCATCCCCGAGGGGCTGCCGGCCGTCGTGACGTTCACGCTCGCGATCGGTGCCCAGCGGATGCTCCGCCGGAACGCGTTGATCCGGAAGCTCCCGGCCGTGGAGACGCTCGGTTCGGTGACGGTGATCTGCTCCGACAAGACGGGCACGCTGACGCAGAACCGCATGACGGTGACGGTCGTGCACGCAGCCGGGGAGTCGACGGCGATCGTCGGGTCGTCGGGTGCGGTGCCGCCACCGGTCCGGCTCCTGCTCGGCGCTGCGGCGCTGTGCAACGACGGGGAGGTGCGCGTCGAACCCGACGGTTCCACCGTGACGATCGGTGATCCGACCGAGACGGCGCTCCTCGTCGCCGCGCTGGAGGCCGGACTCGACCTCGACGCCGTGCGATCGGGTGTGCCGAGGCTCGGCGAGCGGCCGTTCGATTCCGATCGGAAGCGCATGAGCACCATCCACGGTCCGGTCGATCCCGACCTGCTGCCCGCCGAAGCGGCCGGCCTCGGTGCCCGGCCCGTCGCGTTCGTGAAGGGCGCGATGGACGGGCTGCTCGAGCGGACCGTCGCCGTGATGACCGCAGCCGGGCCCGTGCCGCTCGACGATGAGCAGCGGGCCCGGCTGCTCGGGGTCAACGACGAGCTCGCCCGACGTGGGATGCGCGTCCTCGGCGTGGCGGCGCGACCGCTCGTCGGCGTCGTCGACGCCGACGGGTCGGTCCCGGACGACGTCGACATCGAGGACGAGCTGACCTTCCTCGGTCTCGTCGGGATCATCGACCCGCCGAGAACCGAGGCGCGTGATGCCATCGCCCGCTGCACGTCGGCGGGGATCCGCACGGTGATGATCACCGGTGACCACCCGCTCACGGCGACGGCGATCGCGGAGGATCTCGGGATCCCGACCGACGGCGGGACCGTCACGGGCGCCGAGCTCGAGCACGTCGACGACGAGCGGCTCGAGGCGCTCGTGCGCACCACCAACGTGTTCGCCCGGGTCGCGCCGGAACACAAGCTGCGGATCGTCGGGGCGCTCCAGGCGAGCGGTGAGGTCGCCTCGATGACCGGCGACGGGGTGAACGACGCGCCCGCGCTGCGGCGTGCCGACATCGGCGTCGCCATGGGGATCACCGGAACCGACGTCTCGAAGGAGGCGTCGGACATCGTGCTGCGCGACGACAACTTCGCCACGATCGTCGCAGCGGTCGAGGAAGGACGGGTGATCTACGACAACCTGCGCCGGTTCGTGAAGTTCGCCGTCGCCGGGAACATCGGCAAGATCGCCGTGATGTTGCTGTGGCCGATCCCCTTCCTCGTCGCCGGCGTCGACACCACCGACGCCGCCGTGGCCCTCCTGCCGCTGCAGCTCCTGTGGCTGAACCTCATGACGGACGGACTGCTCGGGCTGTCGCTCGGGGTCGAACCCGCCGAGCGGGGTGTCATGGCCCGCCCGCCGCACACCCCGGGCGGCTCGATCTGGGCCGGCGGTCTCGGACGGACGACCATCGGTACCGGCGTCGTCATCGGCGCCGGCGCGCTTGCGATCGGTTGGGGCGCGCATGCGCTCGGCAGCGAGCACTGGCAGACGATGCTGTTCACCGGCCTCGCCATGCTGCAGCTCTTCCAGGCGATCGGGACCCGGTCGACGACAGCGTCGCTCCGAGCAATCGGTTGGCGGACGAACCCGACGCTGCTCGGCATCGCCGCAATCGTCGCGATACTCCAGGTCGCCGCGGTGACGACACCGCTCGCCGACTTCTTGGGCCTGACCCGCATCGGCGTGGTCGAGTTCGGGATCTGCGTCGCTGCAGGCGTGGCGCTGCTCGTCGGGCTCGAGGCGCACAAGGCGTTGCTGCGGCGCCGGGCCTGACGCTCGGAGGGTCGGCGGCGATACCGTTTCGCGGGTGGGCCCCCTCCTCTGGCCGGAGCTCGACGCGTTGGGCGTCGATGCCGTCGTCACCTCCCGGGCCGGCGGGGTGTCGACCGGCGTGTACGGCACCATGAACCTCGGCCGCCACGTGGGCGACGACGTCGAGGCGGTCACGGAGAACCGGCGGCGGGCCGCTGCCCTCGTCGGTGCCCGCCTCGAGGACTGCGTGTTCTGCACCCAGGCGCACGGGCGGTCGGTCGTGCGGGTCGGCCGCGCCGACCGGGGCCGCGGAACCATCGACCCGGCGACCGCCGTGCCCGATGTCGACGCGCTCGTCGTGTGCGAGCCCGGCGTCGTGGGGGTGGTGCTCATGGCCGACTGCGTGCCGGTGCTCCTCCTCGACCCGGTCGCCCGGGTGCTCGCCGTGGTCCACGCCGGGTGGCGCGGGACCGTCGCCGACGTCGTCGGCGCGACGGTCGCGGCGATGACCGGGGCAGGCGCCCGCACCGACCGCGTGCAGGCCTGGCTCGGTCCGGCCGTCGACCCGACGCGCTACCAGGTCGGCGGCGACGTCCGCTCCGCTGCGGAGTCGCGCTTCGGCGTGGCGACCCCGACGGTCGTCACGCCGGACGGAACGGGCCGCTGGCGGTTCGACCTGTGGACGGCGAACGAACTGCTGCTCGGTCGCGCCGGCGTCGAGGCGGCCCGCATCTCGAGGACCGGTGCGCTGCCGACCGGGTCGGCGGGCGGAGACCGGTTCTTCAGCGACCGTGACGAGCGTCCCTGCGGGCGTTTCGGCCTGCTCGCCCGGCTGCGGCCGTGACGTGCCCCGGCGACCCCGGGCCCGGCCGACTCGCTGGTAGCCTCGACGGCGCGTGCCTGTGCGGAGCGACCAGTGAACCGGGGTGACGTCTTCCGGTACGGCGACCACGAGCTCGTCGACGGACGGCTGCGCTGCACCTACGAGGTCGGCGGTCGCACCTTCACCGAGACCGTCGAGGTCGCCGGTGCCGGACCGGTCACACCGACGGCGGAGGCCGCGGCCACGCTCGTGCACCTCCTCGCCGGCGTGTCGTACTACAAGGCCTTCGCCCCACCGGTCGTCGACCTCGGTGCGATGCCGGTGCGGGCGTCGACCGCCGCGTTCCTGCGGGAGGTGTTCATCGACGGCCTCGGCGAGTTCGCCTACCGCAACGGCATCGACCTGAGCGGGCTCGAGGTCGTCGGCGGCGTCGTCGTCGACGGTCCCGACCGCCCCGTGGTGGCATCCGGTGGTCGACCCCGGCCGCTCGTTCCCTTCGGCGGGGGCATGGACTCCCTCGTGAGCGTCGACCTCGTCACCGCGACCGAGGCTGACGCCGCGCTGTTCGTGGTCGAGGGGCGACAGCGGTTCGCGGCGATCGAACACGCTGCCGCAGCGACCGGTCTGCCGGTGCAGCGGGCGGTCCGAACGCTCGACCCGCAGATCCTGCGGTCGGCCGAGCTCGGCTTCCTCAACGGGCACGTCCCGGTGACCGGCATCATCGGGGCGATCGCGGTGCTCTCGGCCGCGCTCACCGGTCGGGACACGGTGGTGATGTCGAACGAGTGGTCCGCGTCGATGGGCAACGTCGTCCACCACGGCCGGACCGTCAACCACCAGTACTCCAAGGGCGCGGTGTTCGAGTCGGCCTTCCGCGCCGAGTTGCAGCAGTGGGTCGGTGCCGAGGTCGATTGGTTCTCGCTGCTGCGTCCGTTCAGCGAGCTGTGGATCGCCCGGCGTTTCGCCGAGCGGCCCGAGCACCTCGGAGCGTTCCACAGCTGCAACCGCGCGTTCCACGTCGACCCGTCGGCCCGCCTCGACCGCTGGTGCGGCCGGTGCGACAAGTGCGCGTTCATCGATCTCGTGCTCGCGCCGTTCGTCCCCGCCACCGACCTCGCGGCGATCTTCGACGGCCGTGAGCCGCTCGCCGACCCGACGTTGCTCGACGTGTTCGCCACGCTCCTCGACCTCGGCGACGGGCCGAAGCCCTTCGAGTGCGTCGGCGACGTCGACGAATGCCGCACGGCGGTGGCGCTCGCCGCACGACGGCCCGATCGTGCCGGGGCACCGGTGCTGCGAGCGTTGTGCGATCGTCTCGGCCCTGCAGCCGTCGAGCGTGCGCTGGCCGACGCCGACCGCTTGCTCCGCCCTCTCGGCCCGCACAGGATCCCGGAACCGTATGCGTCCGCAGCTGGGCTGGGCTGACCTCGCCGGCCGTTCGGTCGGCGTGTGGGGGCTCGGGGTCGAGGGGCGCGCGAGCGTCGAGCGGTTGCGTCGCATGGGCGTGGACCCGGTCGTCGTCGACGACCGACCGACCACCCCCGACGTGCTCGCCACCGACGCCGGTGGCCTCGATGCGCTGGCGCGCTGCGAGGTCGTGATCCGGACCCCCGGCATGTCGCGCTACCGGCCCGACGTCGAAGGCCTCTCGGCCCGGGGGGTGACCGTCGTCGGCGGGCTCGGGTTGTGGCTCTTCGACGCCCCGCTCGACCGGGTGGTGTGCGTCACGGGGACGAAGGGCAAGTCGACGACGACGTCGATCGCCGGCCACCTCGCGACGGGGCTCGGCCTTCGTTGCGTCCTCGGCGGGAACCTCGGCCCACCTCCCTTCGCGCCCGACGCGCCGACCGACGCCGACCTGTGGGTCATCGAGGTGTCGAGCTACCAGGCGACCGACCTGGCGGTGACCCCGCCGGTGGTGGCGGTGACGTCGCTGCATCCCGACCACCTCGACTGGCACGGCTCACTCGAGCGGTACTACGACGACAAGCTGTCGATGACCTCCCAGCCGGGAGCGCGGGTCTGCGTCGCGTCGGCGGACGACGAACGACTCCGTGCACGGACCGACCAGCTCGGTCCGAACGTTCGCTGGGTCACGGCAGCCGATGCGGACGGTTGGTGGGAGCCGCTCGGGCTGCTGGGCCGGCACAACGCGCTGAACGCGGCGATCGCCCGGGCGGTGCTCATCGAGGTCGGGGTCACCGGCGCCGACGACGACGCAACCGTCGCCGCGGCGTGCGCCGGGTTCGAAGGGCTGCCGAGTCGTCTGCGACGCGTGCATTCGGCGGGGCCGGTCGAGTTCTTCGACGACAGCCTCGCCACGAACGTGCTGCCCACCATCGCCGCGCTCGACGCCTTCGAGGGCCGGCCGCTGGCACTCCTCGTCGGCGGGCACGATCGTGGTATCGACTACGAACCGCTCGCGGCACGGCTCGCGGCCCGTTCGGCGACGGCACCGACGTTCGTGCTCACGCTCCCCACGAGCGGGGACCGCATCGCCGAGACGGTCGCAGCCCAGCCGGACGCGCCGCCGACGGTGCGTTGCGCCGACCTCGACGAGGCGGTCCGGGTCGCGCATGCGTGGGCCCGGGAGGACGGCGGCGTCGTGCTGCTCTCGCCGGCTGCGCCGAGTTTCGGGCAGTTCGCCGACTACCGCGACCGGTCTCGGGCGTTCCTCGACGCAGCCCGACGGTGTGGCTGACGGTCAGCCGATCGTGTGCCCGTACATCTCGCCGAGCGGATCGGAGATCAGCTCGATGCGCTCGCCGTCCGGGCCGGCGAGGTAGATCGAGCTCCCCGACTCGAGCGCATAGGGCACACCGGCTGCGTCGAGACGCTCCCGTGCCGCGCTCCACGCGTCCCGCTCCATGGAGATCGCCAGGTGGTGGTGGCCGCCGAGCACCTCGCGGTAGGGGCCGAGGTCGAGGCCGGGGAAGTCGAAGAACGCCAGGCAGTTCCCGATCCCGATGTCGAAGAAGAAGTGGGTCGAGCCCCGGTAGTCGCGGTTCTCGAACAGCTCGACGAGCGGGAACCCGAGCAGCCCCTGGTAGAAGTCGATCGTCCGGGCGACGTCGGAGGACAGCAGGGCCACGTGGTGCACGCCCCGAGCGGTGCTCGCCGGACGCCGTTCGGCCGGTGCGAGGTGTGTCGCACGCAGGGTGTCCCACTCGGACGTGCGGTCGATGTCGGCCCCGTGGGCGGTTCGGGTCTCCGGATCTCGTTCCATGGTGCTCCTCGGTCGCTCAGGTGAGCACGAACCCGTCGTAGCCCTCGGTCCTCACACGGTCACAGGTTGCCCGGTAGCGGGCGAATCCGCCCACGTAGGGGAGGAACTGGCGCGGCTTCCCCTCGATGTTGGCCCCGAGGTACCAGCTCGCACACGTGGGCGCGGTGTACATGGTGCCGTCGGCGACCTCGTTGACGTGGGCACCCCAGCGCGCCTCGGCCTCGGCGGTCGTCTCGATCGTGCGCATGCCACGGGCGTCGAGGTCGACGATTGTGTCCACGATCCAGTCGACGTGCTGTTCGATCGCGACGATGACGTTCGCGAGCACGGAAGGGCTGCCCGGTCCGGTCACGGTGAACAGGTTGGGGAACCCGGCGACCTGGAGGCCGAGGTAGGTGCGCGGACCCTCGGCCCAGTGCTCACGGAGCCGGGTGCCGCTCCGGCCGGCGACGTCGATCCGGTCGAGCGCGCCGGTCATCGCATCGAACCCGGTGGCGAAGACCAGCGTGTCGAGTTCGATGTGTCGGCGGGCGGTGCGCACCCCGTCGGGGGTGATCGTCGTGATCGGGTCGGCGGCGATGTCGACGACGTCGACGTTGGGCCGGTTGAAGGTCTCGTAGAAGCGGGTGTCGAGCACCTGCCGCTTGCATCCGACCGGGTAGCCGACGGGGGTGAGGGCCTCGGCCGTCACCGGGTCGCCCACCACCGAACGGATGTGGGCGCGGTAGAGCTCGCAGGCGTACTCGTTCGCTACGGGGTCGCGGTAGACGTCCTTGAAGTAGGTGAAGATCCCGAACCCGAGCCGGTCCCAGGCCGCCCGTCGCTCGTCGGCGTCGAGCGCGGCGAGGAGGCGCGGCTCGGGCGGGGTGTCGCTTCGGCGTTCGCCCCGTTGGAGGATCGTCGTGCCCCGGGACGGCGAGAACCCCGACATGCCGGCCGCCGACCACTTCTGGGCCTCGCGCACCTCCCGGTAGTGCTCCTTGTACGCGGCGGCGATCTCCGGCTTCATCGGCCGGTTGTTCGCCGGGAACGTGAACGTCGGCGTGCGTTGGAACACCGTCAGGTGTGCCGCCTCCTCGGCGATCACCGGGATCGCCTGCACGCCCGAGGAGCCGGTGCCGATGACCCCCACCCGGCCGCTCAGGTCGACCGGCTCCTTGGGCCAGTTCCCCGTGTGGAGCAGCCGCCCGGTGAAGGTGTCCCGGCCGGGGATGTCGGGCAGGTTCGCGGCGGAGAGGCAACCGGTCGCCATCACGCAGTGGCGGGCGGTGATGCGGTCACCACGGTCGGTTCGCACCGTCCAGCGGTCGGCGGACTCCTCGAACGCCGCGCTCGTCACCCGGGTCGAGAACCGGATGTCACGTCGGAGGTCGAAGCGGTCGGCGACGTGGCGCGCGTAGCGGAGGATCTCCGGCTGCGCGGCCATCGCCTCGGTCCAGTCCCACTCCTGTTCGAGCTCGGAGGAGAAGGAGTAGGAGTACTCCATCGACACGACGTCGCAGCGTGCCCCCGGGTAGCGGTTCCAGTACCACGTGCCCCCGACGTCGGTGCCCGCCTCGAGCACGACGACGGAGAGCCCTGCGGCACGGCAGCGGACGACGAGGTACATGCCGGCAAACCCGGCGCCGACGACGACGACGTCGACGTCGTGGACTTCTGCGGGGCGTGCGGCGACGTTCTCGGTCTCGGGCATCAGTCGAACACGATCACCGAACGGGTGACCTCACCGTGTTCCATGGCGGCGAGCGCGTCGTCGACCTGGTCGAGGGTGACCCGCGCCGAGACCATGGCGTCGAGATCGAGCTTCCCCTGGCGGTAGAGCTCGAGGTACTGGGGTGCGTCGATGTGGAACCGGTTCGAGCCCATGATCGATCCGGTGAGCGTTCGCTCGACGTAGAGGCCACCCGGTTCGAGGTCGATGCGCTGGCCGGCGGGTATGGCACCGACGACGGTGGCCTTGCCGCGCGGGGCGAGCATGTAGAAGCACTGCGCGGCGAGCGTCGCGTTCCCGACGGCGTCGAAGGAGAAGTCGACCCCGCCCGCCGACAGCTTCTTCACGTTCTTCACGACGTCGCCGTCCGTACCGAGCAGCGTGTGCGTGGCACCGAAGTGTCGGGCCGCGTCGAGCTTCGTCGGGACTACGTCGACGGCGATGATCTGGCGGGCCCCGGCGATGCGGGCTCCCTGGATGACGGACATGCCGACCCCACCGCAGCCGATGACGGCGACGGAGGACCCGGGGGTGACCCGCGCCGTGTTCAGCGCAGCCCCGACCCCGGTGGTGACCCCGCAACCGACGAGCGACGCCCGGTCGAGCGGGATGTCGTCGTCGATCTTCACGACGGCGCGTTCGTGGACGAGCATCACCTCGCTGAACCCCGACAGGTCGGCGAACTGGTAGAGCTCCTCGCCGCGCACCGACAGTCGCGGCGGGGCACCCTTCGGGCGCATGGTGGCCCGACGGTCGCTGCACAACCACGGCCGGCCGAGGATGCACTGTTTGCACGCCCCGCAGAACACCGACGTGCACGCGATGACGTGGTCACCCACCTGCACCGATCGGACGTCGGAGCCGACGGCCTCGACGACGCCGGCTGGTTCATGGCCGGGCACGGTCGGCACCCGGCCGCCGATCGACCCCTTCATGAAGTGCAGGTCGGAGTGGCACACGCCGCAGGCCGAGGTGCGCAGGCGGACCTCGTTCGGCACGGGGTCCGCGACGTCGATCTCCTCGATCGACAGCTCGCCGCCCACCTCACGGAACACCGCAGCACGTGCCTTCATCTCCCCGACCCCCTTCGGACGACTCGGGCGATTCTGGCAGACGGGAGCAGGACGCTCAGCCGCCGTTGGCGGTACGGGTGTAGTACTCGTCGGAGCCGGCGAGGAGGACGGCGAGAGATACGTCACCGGTGAACGCGAGCTGGCCGGCCCAGTACTCCCACCCGCCCGGGTCGGGTCCGCGTCCGAGGATCCGCAGGTACAGGCGGTTCACCCGGTCACGACGGGACTCGATCGACGCATAGAAACTCGCCGCCACCCCGTACCGGTCGAGCGCCCCGGCGTTCAGCATCCCCACCCAGAAGTTCAACCCGGACTGATCCGGCTGCCGGTGCAGGATGTCCTCGTACAGGGCGGTGACGAACCCCGCCGCGGTGCTCCCGTTCGCGCTGTAGTACTCCGGACCCCCGTAGTAGAAGGTCGCGATCGTCTCGAGGCGGACCCCTGCGGCGACCTGGGACACCCAGTACGCACGACCCGACGGATCGGCACCACGCCCCAACACGATCTGGTACAGCTGGTCGATCTCGTACCCCGCCCAACCATCGGACACGGCCAGCGCGCTCGTCAGCGGGTAACGGTTCCCGGCCTGCACGGTCGGCGACCAGGTCGACACCTCAGCGGTCGTCGCCGGACGGCCGACGAAGAGTTGGTAGGTCGAGGTGATGTAGCGCGACGCAGGCGTACCTTCGAGAGCGACGGTGAGGCTGAAGGTGCGTGACGCCGTGGCCGCCGCGGCGTCGGTTGCCCGGATCGTGACCGAGGAGGAGCCCGCCGACGTCGGGGTCCCCGAGATGGTCCCGTTGGTGGCCAGCGCCAGCCCGGCGGGGAGGGCGCCGCCGATGACGGCCCAGGACACCGGCGTGGTTCCGTCGAGGGTTGTGAGGGTGGTGGTGTACGCGCTGTTCCTGGTCGCCGTCGGCAGCGACGACTGCACGATGCCGAACAGCGGGTTGACCGAGATCGACAGCACCTGCTCGTCGTACCGCCCGATCGCGTCCGTCGCGGCGACGGTCACGGTCGTGGTCCCGGGCGTCGTCGGCGTTCCTGCGAGGACGCCGGTGGTGCTCAGCGACAGACCCGCGGGCAGCGTGCCGGACGGGATCGACCAGACGACCGGTGCGACGCCGTCGCTCGCGACGAGCGTGGTGCTGTAGGCGACGCCGCGAGACGCGCTCGGCACGGAGGTCGTCGTGATCGTCGGCGGGAGTGTCGTGCCGCAGGTGACCGCCGTGCTCGCGGCCCGGGTCGCCGTGTTGAACGAAACCTGGGTGCCGACCGTCCCCGACGGTGCCTCGACCCCGATGGTGGCCGACGCCCCGTTGTCATACGTCGTCGGGTACGACCCGTCCGAGAACGCCGTGTCCTGGTAGCGGAACGTCAGTGCGCCGGTCGATTCCCAGATCACGGCCTGGAACGTGACACCACCACTCGCCGGTCCGGACTGGACCCACCGTGGGACGTCGCTCCAGGTCGTGACGAAACGACGGTTCGGGGCGGAACCGAGGGTACGGGTCCACACCGAACCGCCGACGCTCGGGTCGAGGTCGTCCCAGTAGGCGAACGCTGCGCCGTTCGCCGGGGAGGGCGACGGTACCGGGTCGTTGCCGGCGGTGTAGGCGGCGGGGAACGGCGCCTCGGCGAGTCCGAGGAGGCCGTTCGAACCCACCCACGCGGTCGACCGGTTGACGCCGTAGAAGCTGAAGGTGAAACCGACCGGGACTTCGACGGCGGCATCGTCCCCGAGGACCCGCTGTGTCCCCGTGCCGACGATGTCGTCCCAGGCGTAGGTCGCGGCCGAGCAGGTGTAGGGCGTCGGGGGCACTGCGGCGCACTGCGACGTGAAGGCCCCGACGTCGAGACGCCCACCGGTGACCGTGATCCCGCTGAGCGACGGGGTCGCCACGGTGGTGGACATGAGCAGCGAGCGGACGGCGGACGGACCGATGGAGGTGCCGAGCGATGCGCACAACGCGATCGCCCCGGTGACGTGCGGTGTCGCCATCGAGGTCCCGGTCTTGGTGGCGTACTCCGATCCGGTGCTGCGATCCACGGTCGAGACGACGTTGCTGCCCGGCGCGCCCAGGTCGACCGTGGTCGCGCCGTAGTTCGAGTACGAGCCGCGCGTGCCGTTGCTCGCGAGTGCGGCGACGGCGATCACGCAGTCGTAGGAACGGGTGCCGCCACGAGTGCAGGTGTAGTTCGCCGGGTACGGCGGGTTGCTGGTGGCGGTGTCGGCGATCTGGGTGTCGTTGTCGTCGCCGACGAGGTCCTCACCACCGTTGCCGGCGGCAGCGACGAACAGGATCCCTGCGTCGCCGCCGCGCTCGATCGCGTCGAGAAGAAGGCTCGAGTAGCCGCCGCCGCCCCAGGAGTTGTTCGTGGCGACGATGTTGATGCCGTGCCGGACCTTCAGGTCGGTGGCGTAGTCGATCGCTGCGATGGCGGAGGTCGTCCAGCCGCCGTAGGGCCCGCTGCCGAGGAACCGTGCAGAGATCAGCGTGACGTCCCAGCTCACGCCGGCGACACCGATCCCGTTGCCGCCGACGGCGCCGATCGTCCCGGCGACGTGCGTCCCGTGCGAGTCGCCGGTCGCCGTGACGACGTTGTCATCCTGCGCGAAGTCCCATCCGTTGACGTCGTCGATGTAGCCGTTGCCGTCGTCGTCGATCCCGTTGCCGGCGATCTCGTAGGGGTTGGTCCAGATGTTGGCGGCGAGATCGGGGTGGCCGACATCGATCCCTTCGTCGATGACGACGACGTGGACGCTCGACGAACCGGTTCGCCCTGCGGCCCATGCATCGGCGGCCCGGCTGCCGTAGGTGTTCGCCGGCGAGGAGGTCGTCCCCTGCATGCCCCACAGGTCGCCGAACCGGTCGTCGTTCGACGTGACGAACCGCTCGTAGCGGTAGTTCGGTTCGACCGCGGCGACGTTCGGGTCGGTGCGCAGGGTCGCGACGGCCTCGGCCACGCTCACCTCGGCGGGGAGCTCGAGCTTCTCGACGTCGATCGCCCGCGGTGAGACCGTGGTGGCCCCGGTCGCACCGACGGAGGAACGCACCTGTTCCTTCGTCACCTCGGACCGGTTCGAGCGGTACTTCACGAGCACTTCGCCATCCGCGAAGGGGATCGCGCCGGAGGTGTCGACCTCGGGCACTGCGGTCGACGGTGTCGTCTGGGCGGCGGCGCGCGGGGCGCGGGGGCTCGCCGTGACCGCGATCGAGGCGAGCAGCGCGGCGGTCACCACCGTGCCGATGACACGACCGCTGGAGCGAACTGACGACATCACGATCACGTTACCGACCGGTCCCGTCGTCTCGTTACGGCGGAGCAGGCGGTTTCGGTGTCAGATGCCGAGGTCCTCGAGGTTGTAGTCCCGCAGGGCGGCCCGGGTGTCGGGGCCGAACCGGAACTCGTCCTCCCGACCCGCGAAGGGCGCGTAGGCGAACCGCCGCTCGTTCGGGAACCGCCGCGTTCGGGCGTCGATGCCGTAGGCGATCGCACGGGAGCGCCGCTCGATGCGGTCCTCGTCGTAGACCGACACCTGGTTGTGCACGCCTCCGGACGTGACGCCGAGCACGGCGGCGCGGCGGTGGAAGCCGAAGTTGATCGTCACCCGTGGGTTCGGCGAGGTGTTCGCGAACGACCCGTGCACGGCCTGGCGGTTGGTGACGGCGACGTCGCCCGGGTCGCACACGATCGGCACGGCGTCGGGTAGGCGGTCGGACCCGGCGGCCGCGACCATCGCCGCGATGTCGACCTTGCCCCGTCGGTGCGAGCCGGGGACGACCCAGAGCCCGTTCGCGGCGGTGCACCCGTAGAGCTGCGCCATGAAGTTGAAGCCGTGGGTGTCGGCGTCGAGGTCGGGGGCGTCCCAATGGGTCCAGCCGTCCTGGTGCCAGGCGACCGACCCGCCGAGTCCGGCCTGCTTGATCCAGATCGCCTCGTTGAAGGGGGCGAAGTCGTCGCCGTGCACGGCCGCGGCGAACGCGAGCAGGTCCGGGTGCCCGTAGAGGCGGAGACAGGCGTCGGAGTACTGGAGCGAACCGAGCACGAGCTGCAGCACGAACTCGGGAGCCCCCTCCGGCGGTGTCGGCTCGAGCATCTTGGAGGGGTGTCGCCCGTTCGCGGCGGCCGTTCCGCCGAGCGGGTCGGAGAGCGGTCGGACCCAGACGACGTTGTTGCCGGTGGTCTCGGCGTCGAAGGACGGGGTGCCGTCGACGGTGTGGCGCTGCTTCGGTCCGGCGGGGGCCCGGTGCAGGAGGTCGACCACGTCGCGTTCGATGTCGTCGAGCTCGTCGCGGCCGATGACACCTTCGAACACGTAGAACCCGTGGGTCCGGTAGGCCTCGACGATGGCCGGGTCGACGCGCCCCTGGGCGTCGACGCGCAGGGGACCGCGGTTGCCGAGGGCGCGGGCCCGCGCTTCGCCTTCGAGCCGGTAGTCGACCATCGCCGCCTCGGCGTCGCCGTACCCGACGATGGGCACGTCCACCAACGGAAGTCCTGCCATGGTCCCCTCCCCTTCGGCGGCCGTCGTGCCCCCGGCCGCTGCGACGAGCGTAGGGGGTCGGACGACACGGCGCATCGGGTTGACACGCCTACGGCAGGGCATTAGGAACACCTAACGAGTCGTGGCCGACCGGCCGACCTAACCTGTTCCCGAAGGAGAACCATGTCCCATCGCCCATCCGCCCGCGCAGCCGCCGCAGTGTTCGCTCTCCTCGCCGCAGCTCTCGCCGCGTGCGGCGGCTCCTCGTCCTCGGAGTCGAACTCGGCGTCCGCCACGGCGTCGACGATCGACGACACGGCGGCGACCCCGACCGGGACCATCACCGTCTACAGCGGCCGGACCGAGAAGCTCGTGAAGCCCGTCATCGACCGGTTCACCGCGGCGACGGGGGTGACGGTCGAGCTCCGCGCCGGCGACTCAGGGGCGCTCGCCGCCCAGATCCTCACCGAGGGCAAGGCGAGCCCCGCCGACGTGTTCTTCTCCCAGGACGCCGGCGCTCTCGGTGCGGTGGCCGACGCCGGTCTGCTGCGGACACTCCCGGCGAAAGGCCTGCTCGACGTCGTCGACCCCGCCTACCGGGCGACCGACGGCACGTGGGTCGGGACCAGCGGTCGGGTCCGGGTGCTCGTGGTGAACCCGACGCTCGCACCGAACCCGCCGAAGACGATCGACGACCTGCTCGCCCCGGCGTGGAAGGGACGCCTCGGGTACGCGCCGACGAACGCCTCGTGGCAGTCCTTCGTGACCGCGCTGCGGGTGCTTCGTGGTGAGGAGGGAGCGAAGACCTGGCTGACCGCCTTCGCGGCGCAGCAGCCGAAGGCCTACGAGAAGAATGGCGCCGTGCGTGACGCGGTCGACAAGGGCGAGATCGCGATCGGCCTCGTGAACCACTACTACCTGTACGAGAAGATCGCCGCCGGAGGCGCCGCGAAGGTCGTGGCGAAGAACGTGTACCTCGCACCCGGTGATCCGGGGGGGCTCGTGAACGTCGCCGGCGCAGCGGTGCTCGCGTCGAGCGACAACGCCGTCGCCGCTCAGGCATTCGTCCGGTTCCTGCTGAACGAGGAGTCGCAGTCGTACTTCGCCACGACCACCTTCGAGTACCCGCTCCGGACCGGTGTGCCACAGGCGTCCGACCTGCCGACGCTTGCATCGCTCCGACCGCCGAAGATCGACCTCGCCGACCTCGAGTCGATCGAGAAGACGCAGGAGCTGCTCGCCTCCGTGGGGCTGCTCACGAAGTGACGCCGGCATGACGACCGCCGTCGCCACGGGTTCCCGTGCGCGCCGCCGACGGGTCGAGCTGCCGCCCTGGCAGCTGCTCGGCCCGACGGTCGTCGTCGCGCTGGTCGCGCTCGCGCCGATCTGGTACCTGGTCGACCAGGCGCTCGACCGCGGGTGGGGCCCCGCGATCGAGGAGGTCGCACAGCGTCGAACGGTCGACCTGGTCGTGCGCAGCACGGCGCTCGCCGGGTTCGTGACCCTTGCAACGGTCCTCGTCGGGGCAGCGGCGGCGTGGATCGTCGCCCGGAGCGATCTGCCCGGACGGCGGGTGCTGCGCGTGGCGTTCGCGATGCCGCTCGCCGTGCCGTCGTACCTGTCGGCGTTCGCGTGGGTCTCGTGGGATCCCTCCATCGCAGGGTTCTGGGGTGCGGCGCTCGTGCTCGTCGCCACGTCCTACCCCTACGTCTACCTCCCGGTCGTGGCCGCGCTCGGGCGCATCGACCCGGCGCAGGAGGAGATCGCCCGTTCGCTCGGGTGGGGCGAGGGGCGCATCGCGGTCGGGCTCACCCTCCGCCAGGCTCGCCCGGCCGTGCTCGCCGGCGCCCTGCTCGTCGCCCAGTACGCCTACATGGACTTCGGCGCCGTTGCGACCATGCGGTACGAGGCGTTCACCTGGGTCGTGTACGGCGCGTACCGCGCCGGGTTCAACCCGACCCGGGCGGCGCTTCTGTCGGTCGTGCTCGTCGCCGTGTCGATCGTGCTCGTGACCGCGGAGGGGATCGCCCGTGGCCGCGTCGACGCGAGCCGAGTGGGCGGAGGGGCCGCGCGCCGCGGTCGGCCGGTACGACTCGGGCGGGCGACCGGACCCGCAGCGGTCTTCGTCGTGGTGGTCCTCGGTGTTGCACTCGCCTTCCCGGTCGTGTCGGTCGTGTCGTGGTCGTTGTGGCGGGGTGGTGAGGCCGTCGCGTTCGGTGAGGTGTTCTCGGCGCTGTGGGCGACCGTCGGCGTGTCGGCGATCGCGGCGCTCGTCACCGCGGTAGCCGCGTTGCCGGTCGGCCTGCTCGCCTCCCGCTACCGCGGTTGGATCGCCCGTCGGCTCGAGCAGGCGACGTACGTGGCGCACACCCTGCCGGGCGTCGTGCTCGCGATCTCGATGGTCTACGTCGGGGTGCGCCTCCTGCGGCCGGTGTACCAGGAGCTGCCGGTGTTGGCGCTCGCGTACGTCGTGGCGTTCCTGCCGCTGCTCGTCGGCTCGGTCCGTGCGGCGATCGAGGCCGTCCCGGAGCGGCTCGAGGACATCGCCCGGTCGCTCGGCACGTCCCGGTCCGGTGCCTGGTGGCGGGTCACCCTGCCCGCGGCGCGTCCGGGGATCGCCGCGGGCACGGCACTCGTGTTCCTCGCCACCATGAAGGAACTGCCGATCACGCTGCTGCTGCGACCGACCGGCACGGAGACGCTCGCCACGCGGCTGTGGGGTCACACGACGTTGTCGGACTACTCCGCCGCCGCGCCGTTCGCCCTCACGCTGCTCGTCGTCGCCGCCGTGCCCACGGCGCTGCTGAGTGGGCTCCTGCTCGTGCGCGGGCGCGAGGATGGTGGGCATGTCGGCTGAGGCGACCCACGAAACGGCGCCGGTGCTCGAGGTGCGTGGTCTCCGGAAGTCCTTCGGTGACCGCTGCGTGCTCGACGGTGTCGACCTCGTCGTGCCCGCCGGGTCGATCACCGCGGTGCTCGGTCCGTCCGGTTGCGGGAAGACGACGCTGCTGCGGATCGTCGCCGGCTTCGAACATCCCGATGCGGGAACGGTGACGGTGCGCGGGGTCCGGGTCGCCGGCGAGGGCACCGACGTGCCACCGGAACGTCGTCGGGTCGGCGTGGTCCCCCAGGAGGGCGCGCTGTTCCCGCATCTCGACGTGCGTCGCAACGTCGGGTTCGGGCTCCCGCGGGGTGCGGCGTCGACCGAGCGGATCCGCGCCTGCCTCGAGCTCGTCGGTCTCGCCGATCGGGCCGATGCCCGACCGGATCAGCTCTCGGGTGGACAGCAGCAGCGGGTGGCGCTCGCCCGGGCGCTCGCCCCGAACCCGAGCCTGGTGGTGCTCGACGAACCGTTCTCGGCGCTCGACACGGCGTTGCGGGCGAAGGTCCGCGACGAGGTCGTGGGGGCGTTGCGGGCAGCGGGGGCGACCGCGGTGTTCGTCACCCACGATCAGGAGGAGGCGTTGTCGACCGCCGACCGGGTCGGCGTGCTGCTGAACGGCCGTGTCGCGCAGTGCGGGGAGCCGATCGAGCTCTACCGGGCTCCGGCGTCGATCGAGGTCGCCCGCTTCCTCGGCGAGGCGGTCGTGCTGCCGGGCGAGCTCGACCGTGACGTGGTCCGGTGCGCGCTCGGAGCGGTGGTTCCGGGTGCGGTGCCGCCGGGTGCGAGCTCCGGGTCGTTCCTCACGGTGGTCGTGCGGCCGGAGCAGATCGTCCCCTCGGCGGACGGTGTCGGCGCAACGGCGGGGGAGACGACGTACTTCGGCCACGACGGGCTCGTGCGCCTCCACCTCGACGACGGCACGGAGGTCGACGCACGCTGGGCACCGCCGCTGTTGCCGCGGCCCGGTGACCGGGTCGGGGTGCGTGTGGTGGGGGAGGTCGCCGTCTACGCCGCCCCCGGCCCGGGGCGCTGAGGGCGCCGCCAGGGCCGGGAGAACGGCCAGATGGTGGTCGGCGCCTCAAAACCGGAGGCGATGACGGGGAAGTGGTCCATGGCGACTCCTCGGAAAGCTGACAAACCCGACTGGGTTCGTCAACAATAATGCCGACCGGAATGGTCAGGAATCAAGTCGCCGTTCGAACTCCACTCAGCCGGCGGTGACCCCGCCGTCGATCACGAACTCCGAACCGGTGCAGTAGCGGCTCTCGTCGGACGCCAGGTAGAGCGCGAGGTCGGCCACCTCCTCCGGCTCGGCGGGTCGGCCCAACGGAACACCGCGGGCCATGCGGTCGTGCCGGTCGTCGTTGTGTCCGGTCACCTCGTGGATCATCGCCGTCTCGATCATCCCCGGGTGGATCGAGTTCACCCGGACGCCGTGCCGGGCGAGCTCGAGCGCCGCCGCCTTCGTCATGCCGCGAACGGCGAACTTCGACGCCCCGTACGCGATCGCGTTCGCCGAACCGAGGAGCCCTGCGATCGAGGAGATGTTCACGATCGAACCGCCGCGCTGTTCCATCATCTGCGGCGCGACCGACTTCATACCGAGGAACACGCCGACCTGGTTCACCTCGACGATGCGGCGGAACTGTTCGACCGATGTGTCGAGCAACTTGCCCCGCTCGTAGATGCCGGCGTTGTTCACCAGCACGTCGAGGCGGCCGTGGCGGTCGACGGTCTGACGCACGACCTCGCCCCACTCCTCCTCGGAGCGCACGTCGTGGCGGATGAACGTCGCACCGATCGACGCTGCGAGTGCCGTGCCCTCCTCGAGGACGTCGGTGACGACGACCTCGGCACCCTCGCGGCGGAACAGCGCCGCCTCCGCAGCTCCCTGACCCCGCGCGCCGCCGGTGACGACGCACACCTTCCCGTCGAGACGTCCCACGTCCCACCCCCTTCGTCGGGGCGGATCATAGGAGCGGGGCCGGGTCGGTCACCGGCCGGTCAGAACACGGCGATGGGGTTCACCGGGCTGCCGGTCACGCCGTGCAGGCGCAGCGCCGCAACGTTGACCATGAACTCCCAACGGCCGAATCGGGCGCAGGTCTCGGCGAGGTCCTCGAGCTGGCAGTTGTCGATCAGCCACAGGCCCATCGCGACGATGCCGACGACGTGCACGGGTTGCGTCATCGTCGGATACCCCGACGGGAGGTGGTCCTGGGCGACGTCCGAGCCGAGCATCGCCACGCCTCGTTCGTGCAACCACGGGAGGCACGCCGCCTGGAACCCGGGCCGCGGGCGGTGCGGGTCGTACCCGCGCGGATCGGCGCGGCGGAGACCGCTCTCGCCCGTGCGCAGGAACAGCACGTCGCCCGCTCCGACGGTGACCCCCTGAAGCCGCTCCGCCTCCTCGAGGTCCTCGGGGAACACCGGGTCGTCGTGCCGCAGCACGTCGACGCCCTTCGCCCGTGCCACGTCGAGGAGCACGCCGCGCGTGACGACCCCGTCACGCAGCGGCAGCACGTCGAGGACTCGGGCGCCCTGCATGTCGTTCACCATCGCGGCGGGATGGCCGTTGTAGAGCTTCCCGTCCCAGAACACGTGCGCCAGGCTGTCGATGTGGGTGACGGCGTAGCCGTGGAACACGAGGCCGACGAACTCGAGTGCTGCGTCGGCGCGTTCGCTGTGCAGCAACGACGGGCGACGGCCCTCCTCGGTCGCACCCTGCCCGGTGGCGATCATGAGCCGTTGCGTCTCCATCGTCACGCCCGGCTGCGGGCCCCGACGGATGTCCCACGCGCACGACACGGCGACGCCCTCACGCACGAGGGCTGCGGCGCGGCTCCGGTGCTGCGCGGTCACGAGGTTCAGCGTGCCGAGTTGGTCGTCGGCACCCCAGCGACCCCAGTTCGACAGCGACGACATCCATCCGATGATCTCGGCCTCGTCCGGGCGTACTCGTGCCATGGTCCCCTCCGTCCCCGGGCCGTGTGGCCGACGCCGTCAGTCTGCCCGCAGCAGCAACGGGCGTGCCTGCGCGAGCGTCGCCCGTGCCCGTGCCTCGAGCGCCTCATCGGACGCGTTCGAGATCGGGTGGTCGATCACCGCGAACCGGTACCCGGGCACTCCGAGGGCCGAGGCCATCAGTTCGGCGGCGTCCACGAACCCGGTCGTCATCACACCCACCGACGGTGTCCCGACGAGTTCACCGCTCACCGCGTCGTGCAAACTGCACGACGAGCAGCTCCCTCAATCACCGACGCCGGCGAACAACGCAGCCCACGTCGCTGCCTCGTCGATGAGCGCGGCCTCGGCCGGTGCCGAGTAGTTCGACTTCGTGCGCCGGACCACCTCCGCGACACCCCATTCGGTGCACAGGAGGTGCTCGAGGTGGTCGAAGAAGGGTCGGGTGTTCGCCTTGCCGTTCGAGATGATCCCGACGGTCGCGCCCACGAGCGTGCGCGGGCGTTCGGGGAGCGCGACGACACGCTCGTCGGCCTCGAATCCGGGGTCGTAGACGGTCATCGCCATCGGGGTGTCCTCTCCACGCTCAACAGTCCACGCACACGCCGATCGGCACCGTCGTCGCCGCCGACTTCGGGCCGAGCCACGGCGGGATCACCGCTGCGAATCCGCCCGCCTCGCCACCCGCGCCGATGACGAGCAGGTGGTCGGGTGACGGCAGCGCCCGATACTCGGTGTCCCGGTTCCGGTCGGAGACGACGGCCGCCTTGCCGACCGCCTCCCAGTTGGCACGCCGCACGATCGCATGGTCGTACACGAACGAACGGAGGCGTGCCTTCGACCACCCGGCGGCATGGAAGACCGAGCGGAGCTGCGGTGGCACCACGACGGCGTAGTTTCCCGCCCAGATCGAGTAGTGCAGCATCGTCGCCCGGATCTCGGCGACGATCGTCGTCGCCACCTCCTCGGGGTCGGTGGTCCACTCGTTCATGATCTGGCGGGGTCCCGACGCCGCGAAGACCGTCACCGCCGAGACTCCGGCCGGGATCCCGCGTTCGGTGGCGAGCGGTGCCCAGCCGTCGAGGTGTTCCTCGTCCTCGGCGACGACCCAGGAGATCTTCCCGGGATGGCCGAGCGTCGACCGGTCGAGCTCGCCGGGGCGGACCTCGAGCAAGTTGCGGAGAACGAGGCGCACGGCACGACCGATGCAGATCGACGCCCTGTCCGGGCTCGACAGGACCGAGTGTGCCGACGACATGCCGAGCTGGCGGCGGACCTCGCCGTTCACGACGATCAGGATCGCGCAACCGCCCGTCGATGCGGTCGCCCCGTGCACGAGTACCTCGGGGCGACACAGCGCCTCGACCGCGGCGACGACCACGGGGAAGTCCGGTGGCAGGCAGCCGGCGAGGACCGCATTGACCGCAACCTTCTCCGCCGTGAGGGGACGCTGCTTCACCGGTTCGACACCGATGACGGTGTCGGGCGTGTGGCCCGACCAGGCGAGCATCGCCTCGATGCGCGCCGCGGTCGGCGGGATGACGGGCAGGCCGTCGGTCCAACCGCGGTCGCGGTACAGGCGTTGGGCGTCGTCGTCATCGACGACGTCGAAGGCCCGCGAGGAGAGCACCATGCTGAGGTTCTAGCCCCTCGCCACGTCGGCGGCACGGCGTGTCGGACGGCGACCCGCTGCCGTGCGATGCCGGTACCGCGACACATGAGGGAACGGGAGGAAACGGTGGGCGCACGAACCGGCGAGCAGTACCTCGCACACCTCTCGTGCAGCCGCCGCCGCCTCTACCTCGGGAACGACCGTGTCGACGATGCGACGACGCACCCGCAGACGCGAGGCGCCGCCCGGTCGGTCGCCCACGTCTTCGACCTGCAACACCACCACGCGGCGGACTGCCTGTTCCCCGACCCCGAGACCGGCGAGATGATCAACGTCTCCCCACATCGTCCCGCAGAGCCGCGACGACCTCGTGCGCCGCCACGCCGGCCTCGTGCGCATCGCGGAGGCGAGCGTCGGCATCATGGGGCGAACTCCTGACTACAAGAACGTGACGTTCGCCGGGTTCGCCGCCCGCTGGCAGGAATGGGCGGGGCCGGACGGGCGGAACGCCGAGGGTGCGCAACGCCTCGTCGACTACCAGAAGCACCTGCGTCGCAACGACGTCGCCCTCACGCACACGATCGTGCACCCCACCATCGACAAGGCCCGCAAGTCGGTGATCGCAGGGAACCACGTGCCGTTGCACAAGGTCGGCGAGACCGCCGAGGGGATCGTCCTGCGCGGGGCCCGCATCCTCGCCACGTCGGCGCCCTTCGCCGACGAGCTCGCCGTCTACCCCGGCTTCCCGCTCCCGGGTGACGGGGTCGAACCGTACGCGCTCAGCTTCGCGATCCCGATGGACTCGCCCGGACTGATCTTCCTGTGCCGCGACTCCTATGCCACCCCCGGCGTCGACCCGTTCGACCGGCCGCTGTCGTCGCGTGTGGACGAACAGGACGCGTTCGTGATTTTCGACGACGTCGTCGTGCCCTGGGAGCGGGTGTTCATCGACGGGGACGTCGGTGTCTACAACAGCGTGATGCGCACGGCGTGGTGGCCGAACATCATGCAGCAGACCACCATCCGGGCTCTCACGAAGCTCGAGTTCGCGTACGGACTGGGGTCGCGCATGGCGCGGCACCTCGGCGACCGGAGCGACGCGACACTCGACCAGCTCGGTGAGATCCTCTGCTACCTCGAGCTCACCCGCGCCGGCCTGCTGCTCTCCATCGAGCACGCCCGGGACTACGGCGGTGGTGCGGTGTTCCCCGATGACCGTCCGCTGCTGCCGCTCCGGGCCACGCTCACGCAGTGGATCCCGCGGGTGTGCGAGATCCTGATGCAGATCGGCAGCCACAACCTGCTCGCCACGCCGTCGCGATCGATGCTCGACGACCCCGACCTGCGGCCGCTGATCGACACGTATCTCGCCACGGCCGACGACGAGGGTGCCGAAGCTCGCAGCGCGACCTTCCGCCTCGCGTGGGACTTCATCGGATTTGCGCTCGGCGGCCGGAACGACCTGTACGAGCGCTTCTACCTCGGTTCGACCGGTCGGAACCGGCGCCTGCTCGAGATGGGGGTGTCGGGCGGCGGTCGGCGACCGTCGGCGTTGCAGCGACGGGCGGACGCGCTCGTGGACGCGATGCTGCCCGTCCCGCCGCCCGCCTGATCGGCCGGTGCTTGCGGGGCCGGGGTCGACCCCGGCAGGCTCTCCGCCCGTGCACGACGGCGCCTTCATCGCGATCGAACCGACCGACCGTCCGGGGACGTGGCGGCTGCCGGTCACCGACGAGCTGACCGGCGGCATGGGGCAGCTCTTCGGCGGTGTCGGTCTCGGTGCGGGGATCGCCGTGCTCGAGTCGCTCGCCGCCAAGCCGGTCGCCTGGGCGACGGCGCAGTTCCTCGCGAACACGTTCCCCGGTGAGGTGCTCGAGATCGACGCCTCGATCGCGGTGCAGGGCAACAACTTCAGTCAGGGTCGCGCGATTCTGCGGTCGGATGGCCGCGACGTCATCAGCGTCGTTGCGGCGTTCGGGTCGAAGCGGTACGAACCGTCCGGGTCCTGGCGCCCATTCCCGCAGGTGCTGCCGGCGGCGTCGTGTCCGCCGAGGCCACTCGTCGCGCTGCGGCCGAGCGGGATCGGTCAGCGGATCGAGCTCCGACAGGCGTTGCCGTCGGCGGGATCACCGCCGCCGGGGATCACCCGGGTGTGGGCCCGGTTCACCGACGGCGACCCGGGGACGATGCTCGCGACAGCGATCGTGTCGGACTTCCTGCCGCTCGCGATCCGCGACGCGCTCGACCGTGAGACGTTCGGCACGAGCCTGGACAACACGATCCGCTTCGTCCCCGGTGCGGTCGCGCCGCCGGGGGACTGGCTGCTCGCCGAGTTCCACCTCGACGTGCTCGTCGACGGGGTGGCGCACGGTGTCGTGTGCATGTGGACGGCGGACGGCACGCTGCTGTCGATCGCGTCGCAGACGTGCAACGTGCGGGACGCGCCTCAGAGTTCGAAGTAGCGGCGCAGCGGTTCGGCGGTCCGTTCCGGGTCGAACTCGAAGAGTTCGAGGAGCACACCGTCGGGCCCCGGCACCATGGCGTAGCGGAACTGGTCGGCGTCACGGATCCCCCGGGGGACGGCGACACCGCCCGCTTCCAGGCGGGCGACGACGGCCGGGAGATCGGTGCAGTTGATGCCGAGGTGGTTGATCGGACCCCGGTGGTTCGGCGCCTGGTCGTAGAAGTTCAGCCGGCCCGACCCCACCTGCACGAGGACGTTGCGCGACCCGGCGAGTTGCACGTCGGCGACGACCTCCGCACCGAGGAACCGTCGGTAGAACCCGAGCGCCGAGTCGAGGTCGGCCGACATGAGGTGCGCGTGGTGGAAGCTCGTCATCCGCCCAGTGTGGTCCGGCCGGCGCGGCCGTGCAGATAGGCGACCTGCACGGCGAACGCCTGACGGAGCTGCGGGCGGACGTCCTCGGCGAACTCGCTGCGGTAGGTGTCGTCGGTGACGAGGGTGACAGTGAAGTACATCCCGGTGAACGCCCCGAGGAAGCCGGCGACGCGGAGGAGCGCATCGGTGAGGACGAGCTCGTGGCCGTGCACGGTGACCGACGCGAGGACGGTGACGTCGTCGAGACCGGTCCAGGTGAGCTGGGTCGAGGTCGGGATCGCGAGGAACCCGAAGAGCGTGAAGAACAGCGTGATCACGACGGCCACGAGGGTGACCTGCACCCCGAGCCCGAACAGGCTCACCAGGCCCACGTTGATGCGCTCCCGCACCGAGAGCGGGTGCTCGACCGGGTCGCCGTCGGTCGGGATGTCGATCATGTCGGCCGGCGTGTCGCGGACGGCGTCGCGGACCTCCGCCCAGTCGTCGAACCGGGCGATGTCGCTGATCGTCGACGGAACACGCGACACCACGAAGAACCCGCCGAGCACGAAGAAAACGACGAGCAGCAGGACGTAGGGGAGGCCGGTGAGCGTCGCTGCGACCTGCCACACCTCGGCGTTGATGAACAGGAAGGTGATGAACAGCAACAGGAGCGGGAGCGCCCGGGCGATCATCCGCCCGAGCGAAGTGCCCATCGCCCAGGTGCGGCGCACCGCCCACAACATGATCGGCACGACGGCGTAACTCGTGCCCACGTAGACGACGGCGAGAACGGCGAGCCCCTCGAGCACGGTCTGCAGCGCATCACCCCATTGCGTCACCGCAAGACTCGGCAGGCTCGGGCCGACGACGAACATGGCGAGCTCCGCCTTGCCGACGACGGTCGGGCGGGCCAGCAGCGGTCGCCGGTGGGCGAGGTTGGCGGCGACCCAGACGACGGTGAGCGCAGCGACGACACCGGCACCGACGGCGAGGTTGCGCAGCGGCGACCAGCGATGGAGGTCGAGAGCGTTGAAGCCGCCGACGAGGTAGGCGAGGGCGAGGATCGGCAATGCGCGCGTCCAGATGTCGTGGCGGGCGCTGTAGTCGGCGATGAGGTGGGGAACACCCCGACTCACGAACCACGCCTCGACGGCCGCCGATGTCGGATCCTCGTGGTGTGCTCCGGTCGGCGGCGTCACGACGGGGAGCGTACCGGCACCGGCCGGGCGCTCAGTACGTGGTGACGACGATCAGCGCGACGGTGACGATCGCGCCGACGGCTGCGAGCGCGTATGCGCTGCGGCGCCGTTTGCGCAGGAAGGCCTGCAGGGTGAGGCCGGTGAAGGCCACGACGGCGAGGAACACGCCGGACACGTCGATGAGCCACTTCCAGGACGACGCCGAGTCCCGTCCCTTGTGCAGGTCGTTCATCACACCGACGAAACCCTGCTGGACCGTGACTACGTCGTAGGAACCGTCAGCGGTCCGGAAGAAGACATCGGTCGTCACACCCGGGCCGCGGAAGCTGATCGTTCCCTCGCCGTCGGCCACGCCGTAGTCGGCGACCGGTGCCGAGATGCCGTGGGTCGCTCGGACGTACTCGCTGACCGCGAGGAAGTCGACGGGGTCGTCCTGCCAGCCTGCCGGGAGCGTTCCGGTCGCCGTGATGCGCTCGACGTCGTCGCCGAACGTCCATGTCGGATGGTTGAGCGTGACGCCGGTGACGGCGAAGAAGAGCACGACGAGGAACGAGATCATCGACGTGTAGACGTGCAACCAACGCGACCACCTGTGGGTCGACGTCTTGCGGGAGGGCCGTGACGTCCGCTGTGCGGTGAGCGCTGCGGGGATGCGCTCAGACACGGTAGGTGACCTTCGCGGCGGTCAGTTCCCCGTTCGGGGTGAGCGCCTTCTCGAATCCCTTCGCGCCGAGGTCGAGCGGCTCACGGATGAGCCCGTACGGACCGTGCTCGCGCGACGCCTCGATGCAGAGGAAGTAGCTGCCCGGGGCGCACTTCATGCCGTCGTAGTGGCTGCACGACCAGGCGATGTCATAGCTCCCGGGTCGCCGGGTCGCGCCGGTGACGGTCTGAGCGGTGGGGACACCGCCTGCGCCGACCCGGGTGGCCTCCTGGTTGTTCCAGCGGCGCAGCTCATTCCACCAGCGCTCACCCTTGCCCGACTGCAGCCAGAGTTCGACGGTGTCGACCATCGCACCGCTGGCGCCCTCGACCCACACACCGATGTAGGGGTTCTTCACGTTCCCGCCACTCGCCGTGTAGGTGAAGGAGATCGCGAGCTCCGCGACCGCCGCGAGTGCGGTGGCCTTGGCCGCAGCACTCGTCGTCGAGCCGGCGGGTGCCGAGGTCGCCGGGATGGTCGGTGCGGCGGTTGTGCCGGCACTGCGGGCGAACACCTCGGCGTCGGACGAACCGCCGCACGCGGCGAGGAACGCCGGGCCGACCACGGCGGCGGCGCCACCGAGGATCAGACCTTTGCGGAGGAAGAGTCGGCGGGAGACGGGTTCGAGGCCGGGTTCGTTCATCGGGTCGGACACGGGGCGGGACGGTACACGGCGAACGTGAACAGCAGGTGAGAATCCACGCTCACTCGAGAGGTCGGGAAAAAAAGCTTCGGCGAGGGGTGCAACGGCACCACGCGAGCCGGCGATGACGTTGGCGATGCAGCATCCCGGTCCGTTGCCGGGACATCGTCACCCAAGGAGTCCATCGTGGACATGCTCCGTGCGATCGTCGTCCGACTGATCACCCTCCGCGAGGCCGACCCGGCCGGCGAGCGCGGTGCGACCATGGTCGAGTGCGCGCTCGCCGGCCGGGTCGGCCGAACGTGGTGCTGCGCTCGTCGAGTTCGCCGTCGTCCTGCCGTTCCTCCTCATGCTCGTGATCGGGATCATCGAGTTCGGTCGCGCGTACAACATCCAGCTCTCGTTGCAGGCCGCGGCCAGGGAGGGCGCACGAGCGCTTGCGCTCGGCAACTCCGCTGCGACGGTCACCGCCACGGTCGGATCGGCGACCCCCGTCGACGTCGGCGCGTTGCACCATGAGCGGACCCAGCTCCAGAGCGGTGCCGATGCCGCGGCGCTCGCGGTCGGTCTCGCCTGTGCGACCGGCTCCTGCGGGGATGCGGCGTCGACGACGGTGCAGCGGTCCGGGCCAGGTCGGTGGTCGCCTGGGGTTCCCCGGGCAACCTCGTGACGGCCCCGCTCGTGATCTCGCAGTGCGAGTTCACCCGACTCGGTGGCGTGTTGGGCAGCGGCACGGTGCCGTCAGGGTCCTTCGCGCTCGAGTTCCACGACAACACGAGCCCGTGCGCGGGGCCCGGCGGCACGTCGCTCCCCGGCGGGTTCGGCTGGATCGCTCACCCGGGCGGGTCGTGCAGCACCACGACGACCGCGTCGTTGTGGGTGGCGGAGAAGCCGGGGCTGTCGGCACCGGCCGGCTGCCTCCCCTCGACGTGGATCGGCCGGACCGTGGTCCTGCCGATCTTCGTCGACACGAACGGGCTCGGCGGTTCGAACGGTTAGTACCGCATCGGTGGGTACGTCGGGTTCGAGGTGACCGGGCAGCGCTTCCCGAGCTCGCCGAACCCGACCCCGGGCCTGCGCTGCCCGTCGGGTGCGCCGCGCGCTGCGGTGCTCGCTGCGGTCGCGACGCTCGACGCAGGCGGCGAGACCGCGTTGTACGACACGCTCGTCACCATCGCCCGGGACGTGCCGCCGGTCGGTGATCCCGGTCGCCGTGCCGTCGTCCTCCTCTCCGACGGCGGTGACACGGTCAGCACGGCGACGCTGTCCGACGCGCTGAACGTCGCACGGTCCGTCCGGATCGAGGTGATCGAGCTCGCATCACCCGAATCGAGCCAGCCGGCGCTCGCCGCGATCGCTGCGTCCGGCGGTGAATCGATCGCGACCGTCGCGAACCTCGGTGCGCTTGCGACCACCTGCGAGCTCACCGCCCGCAACCTGCTCGACGGTCCTCCGGCAGATGGTGCGGACGCATCGCCGGACACGGTGATGAACGCTCCGGCACCCCACGCGGGAACGGTCGACGCCGCACTCGACCGACTCGACACGGTCGGCGTCGCAGCGACCGGCCCCAGCCCGATCGTGGGCGTGGGGCTGGTGCTCCTCGCCGTCGCCGTCGTCGCCATCGGCGCACCGCTCGGTGCGCGGGTGTGGCTGTCGACGCGGGCGACGTCACGGCGGAACAAGTTCCTCGCGGCGCTGCCCGACCTGTTACAGGTGATCGTCGCGATGCTGCGCTCGGGCTACGGGTTCCTGCAGTCGCTCGATGCCGTCGGGTCGGAGGCGGATGAGCCCGCACGCAGCGAGATCCGTCGGGTCCTGCTCGAGGTGCGGGCGGGCCGCGACCTCGCCGACGCGCTCGGCGCGATGGCGACCCGCCTCGACGCGGCGGATCTCGCATGGATCGTCGACGCGGTCGAGATCAACCAGACGGTCGGCGGCGACATCGCGCACGTACTCGACACCGTCGCCTCGACGATCCGTGCCCGGCAACGGCTCCGTCGGCAGGTGTCGGCGCTCACCGCCGAGGGCCGGGTGTCGGCGTACGTGATGATGGGCCTGCCACCCGGCGTCGCCGTCGCCCTGGTGATCATGAACCCGGCGTATTTCGCCCGGCTCACGGAAGGTGTCGGCCTCGTGCTGCTCGGTGGCGCAGGGGTGTCCCTCGTCGTCGGCTACCTGTGGATGCGACGAATGATCGGGTCCGTCCAGTGAGGGGTCAGCCATGAGCGGGACGGTGTCGGGGGCGGTGCTCATCGTCGTGGCAGCGTTCGTCGCCGTCGCGACGCTGCGGACCCCCGCGTACCCGCGGGTGCGCCTCGTCGAACGACTCGGTCGTGTGCCGATCGTCGGGGCGCCCGCCCCGCGGCGGGTAGGTCGCCTCACCGGTTCGCTCGAGCAGGTCGCGCTCGGGCTGGTGCCCGCCGGTCGCCGGGCGGTGCTCGAACGGGCGGTGCAGGGCGCGCACCTGCAGGCGTCGTGGAGCGTCGGCCGGATCGCGGTCTGGAAAGCCGTGGGCACGGCGGTCGCAGTGGTGGTCGCTGCGTTGGCGCTCGTCAGTTCGCCGGACCTCACCGGTGTCGTCACCGCAGTGCTGCTCGTCACGGTCGCACAGCTCGCCCCGGAGCGGATCGTGCTGTCGAAGGCGGTCGAGCGGCGTGCGGCGATCGCCGCGGAGGTCGCCGATGTGGTCGACCAGCTCGCGGTCGTCGTCCGGGCCGGTCTGGGCCTCGACGCGGCGATGGCCCGGGTCGCCCGCTCGTCGACGGGAATGTTCGGCGAGGAGCTGCAACGGGTCGTCCAGGACGTCCGGGTCGGCATGCCCCGGGCCGATGCGCTGCGGTCGCTCGCCGAGCGGGTGGACCTCCCCGAGCTCGGCCTGCTCGTGCGCGCGCTCGTGCAGTCCGACAAGCTCGGTGTGCCGCTGTCCGCGACGCTCGAGCTGCAGGCGAACGAGATTCGGATCGCCCGTCGACAGGCCGCCGAGGAACGGGCGATGAAGCTCCCCGTGAAGATCCTGCTGCCGACGATGCTCTGCATGCTCCCCGCCCTCATGGCGATCGTGCTCGGGCCGGCGATGTTGAACGTCTACGAGGCACTCGTCCGCGGCCGCTGAGCCGGGGGCGCAATGCAGGACGCAGCGGACCTACGATCCGCGGCGATGGAACCGCACGCGCTTCTCGCTCGCCTCGCCGTGACGATCCGAAACGACATCGCCCCGGAGGTCGGTGACGGGTTCGCCCGCACCCAGGCGTTCATGGCGTCGGTCGTCCTCGACAAGCTCGCCCGCCAACTCGAGCTCGCGGCGGACCACGCTGCGCTCGAGCACGCCGAGATCGCCGCACTCGTCGTCGATCTCGACGGGCTGCTCACCGGTGCCGATGCGGCGTCGGTGCGCGCAGCCGTGGTCGCCCTGCCGACGAACGACCCGACGGCCGGCCTCGCCGCACTCGTTGAGACGGTTCACCGAGGGCGCCCGGACCTCGGGGATGCCCGCACGGACGAGCTGCTCAGCCGGATCCGAACGGTGCTGCGGTCCCGGGTCGACCGGCAGATGGCGTACGCGTCATGAGCGTTCCCGAGATCGACGCCGATCGGATCCGGGTCGTGCTCGCCGCCCGCCTCGGCGCCGACGACCTGCGGCTCGACGGTGTCGAGCGCATCGCGGTCGGCTGGTCGCACGAGACGTGGTTGTTCGACGGCACGTGGACCGACGCCGAGGGTGCGCGCCACACCGAGGGCTTCTGCCTGCGACGTGACCCGGGGAACGCGCTGTTGCGCGAGATGTCGGATCTGTCGGTGCAGTTCGCAGTGTTGCGGTGTCTCGAAGGGACCGAGGTTCCTGCTCCCCGTGCCCGGTTCTTCTCCGACGATCCCGCCGAACTCGGTGCGCCGTTCATCGTCATGGAGAAGGTTCCTGGGATCTGCCCGAACCCGTGGGGCCGTGAAGGTCGGGCGTACTACGCGGCGGCCGCGACGCGCGGGGTGCTGCCGGCGAGCTTTACCGATGCACTCGTCGCACTGCACCGTCTCGACTGGCGCGCAGCGGGTCTCGAGGTGCTGGGCGTTCCACCGCCGGGGGGGTTCGCGCGTGCGGAGATCGCGAAGTGGCGGGCGCTCATCGAGGCCACCGGCCAGCAGCCCGACCCGATCCTCGTCGACATGTTGTTCTGGCTCGACGAGCACGCGCCGTCGACGGACCGGCTGGCGCTCGTCCACGGCGCCTATCGCACCGGCAACGTGCTCATCCACGACGACCGGGTGTCGGCGATCCTCGACTGGGAGACCCAGGTCATCGGCGACCCGATGTACGACGTCGCCTACGTCCTGTCGGACCTGAACCGTGAGGGAACCGACCTGCTGTCGAACCTCGTCCCGAGGGACGACTTCGTCCGCCGGTACGTGGCGGGCACCGGGTTCGAGATCGACCTCGATGCGTGCGCCTACTACCAACGGCTCTACGCCATGCGGTCGGCAGCGTTCTGGATGAGCGCGTCCGCGCTCTACGCGGATGGTGTGAACACTGACCTGCGTCTCGCCCGCACGGCCTGGTCCGTGCCCGTCGTGCTCGAGAGGGCAGCCCGTGACCTCGGCTACTGATCCCAGTTCGCTCCCCGACCGCCACGACTTCGGCCCCGACGACGACGGCCTCCACACGGCGCACATGAGCGACCGGTGGTGGGAGACGGAGACGTCGTGGTTCTCCTTCTGCCATCCGGAGCGGAAGCTCGGCGGTTGGTTCTATTCGATGTTCCGGCCGAACATCGGCACGGTTGCCGGTGGTGCGTGGGTGTGGGACGACTCGGCCCACCTGCCGTGGGAGGTCCTGTACTCCGCGAACTACACGGCGTTGCGCCTCGACCCGACCACCGACCTCCGCGATGCCACCCTGCCGAACGGCGTGCGGATCGAGGTGCTCGAGCCGACGATGTCGTACCGCCTCGGCTACGACGACGGCGAACGGTTCCGAGCCGACCTGCGATTCGACGGTGTGATGCCGCCGCAGCCGCTCACCGCGGTCGGCGCCGTGTTCGGCTCGGCGCACCACTTCGACCAGCTCGGTCGGGTCACCGGCACGATCGAACTCGGCGGCGAGACCATCGAGATCGACTGCATCTCGATGCGCGACCGCACGTGGGGACCCCGCGCCGAGACCAGGCCGCGCCACGCTGCCTACGTGACCGGTGCGGCCGGGCCCGACGACGGCTTCCTCGCGGTCACCGCGCACGGTGACCCTGTCGACGAGATCACCTACGGGTTCCTGCGACGGGGTGGCCGGACGGTCGGCCTCGCGGGTGGCACCCGGCGGATCGAGCGTGATCGCGACGCCGGCTGGATGACCCGGATCGTCGTCGACGCCGTCGACCAGGAAGGCCGTGCACTCCACGCGGTCGGTGAGCCGCTGAGCCGGATCATCGTGAACCGGCACACGTTCATCGACATCAACAGCCTCGTGCGGTGGGACCTCTCGGGGCTCGAGGGTCACGGCGAGGACCAGGACATGTGGCCGGTGCACACGTTCGCCGCGGATCGCCGCGCCGCCCGGTCGCGTTCGGAGCGCCTGCCGGCGGTGTAGCGCCCTTGCCGTTCACGAAGTGGGGCTGGATCCACGTGAGCCACCGGCGTCCGCGCCGGTGAGGGACATCGGTCGACACGGGTCGGCCGCCCGAAAGCAGGAGGCATCGTGATCAACCCCGTTCTGGCCGCCGAAGGCGGCTGGCAGTCCTTTACGTTGGGCCAGGCCGAATGGGGGTGGTTGGCCTTCTCCGGGGTCACGGCACTCCTGGCCATCGCCGTCGGGTTCGTGCTCATGCGGGGCGTGCTCGCCGCCGACACGGGCACGCCCACGATGATGGAGATCGCTACCGCGATCCAGGAAGGCGCAAGCGCTTACCTCCGGCGACAGTTCCGCACGATCGGGCTGATCGTCGTCCCGCTCGCCGTCGTCGTGTTCGTCACCTCGACCGAGATCGTCAAGCCCGACGGTGAGGTTGCGCTCACGTTCGTGCAGTCGGGCGTGTTCCGCACGCTCGCCTTCCTCGCCGGCTGTCTGATGTCCGGTCTGACGGGCTACATCGGCATGAACCTCGCTGTGCGCGGCAATGTGCGGACCGCTGCAGCGGCCCGCACCGGCTCGATGCCCGCAGCGTTGCAGGTGGCGTTCCGCACCGGTGGCGTGGCCGGCATGTTCACCGTCGGCCTCGGCCTGCTCGGTGCGACAGCGATCATCATGGCGTTCCAGAACACGAGCTCGGCGATCCTCGTCGGCTTCGGATTCGGAGGCTCGCTGCTCGCGCTGTTCCTGCGGGTCGGCGGCGGCATCTTCACCAAGGCTGCCGACGTCGGCGCCGACCTCGTCGGCAAGGTCGAGGCGGGCATCCCCGAGGACGACCCCCGGAACCCGGCCACCATCGCCGACAACGTCGGCGACAATGTCGGTGACTGCGCCGGTATGGCGGCCGACCTCTTCGAGTCCTACGAGGTCACCCTCGTGGCCTCCATCATCCTCGGCGTCGCAGCATTCGAATCGATCGGCGCGAAGAACCTCGCCCTCGGTCTGATCTTCCCGGTGGCCGCTCGCGCGATCGGTGTCATCGCCTCGATCGTCGGTGTGCACGCGGTTCGGGCCAAGGAGTACGACAGTTCGGCGATGAAGCCGATCAACCGGGGATTCATCGTCGCGTCGGTCCTCACCATCATCGGGACCGGAGCCGTCGCGCTCCTCTACGTCGGCAACGACCCCGCCGAGTTCGGCGACGGTGCGCTGTCGAACCCGGGCTGGCGCATGTTCGGTGCGGTTCTGGTCGGCCTGCTGCTCGCACAGGTTGCGAGCCGCCTCACCGAGTACTTCACCTCCACGGAGACCGCGCCCGTGCGTGAGATCGCCGTCTCGGCACGCACCGGTCCCGCGACGACCGTGCTGTCGGGCATCAGCTCGGGTCTCGAGTCGTCCGCCTGGGCGATCGTGGCCGTGGCCCTCGCCATCGGTGGCACCATCGCCCTCGGCGGCGGCAACGTGCAGTTCAGCTTCTACCTGGTCGCCCTGTGCGGCATGGGCATGTTGGCGACGACCGGTGTCGTCGTCTCCGAGGACACCTTCGGCCCGGTGGCGGACAACGCGGCGGGTATCGCCGAGATGTCGGGCGAGTTCCACGGTGAGGCCGAACGGATCATGGTCGGTCTGGACGCGGTCGGGAACACGACGAGGGCGGTCACGAAGGGCTTCGCGATCGGCTCGGCCGTCATTGCGTCGGTGGCGCTGTTCGCCTCCTTCGTCGAGACGATTGCGGCCGAGACCGTGTCGACGGAACGGCTCGCCGCGCTCGAGGCGGCCGGCCTGAACGTGTTCGAACGCTTCCCGATCAACGTCGCCGACCCGCTGACCTTCATCGGTCTGCTCATCGGCGGTTCGATCGCCTTCGTGTTCTCGGCGCTCGCCATCCGGGCCGTCGGCCGCACGGCGGGCACCGTGGTGAACGAGGTGCGGCGGCAGTTCGCCGACGGCAAGATCATGTCCGGCGAGCGACGACCCGACTACGGCCCCGTCATCGACATCTGCACCTCCGCGTCGTTGCGTGAGCTCGCCACCCCGGCGTTCCTCGCCGTGCTCACCCCCGTCATCGTTGGTTTCGGCATCAACGTGTACGCACTCGGTGCGTTCCTCGCGGCGGTCATCCTCACCGGCCAGCTGATGGCGAACTTCCTGTCCAACGCCGGTGGTGCGTGGGACAACGCAAAGAAGTTCATCGAGGACGGCCACGAAGGGGGCAAGGGCTCGGAGGCGCACAAGACCGCCGTCATCGGTGACACGGTCGGTGACCCCTTCAAGGACACCGCAGGCCCGGCGCTGAACCCGCTGATCAAGGTGATGAACCTCGTCGCCCTGCTCATCCTCCCAGCAGTCATCTCCCTCCAGGACAACGACGGCGCCCGCTACGCGATCGCCGGAGTGTCGCTCGTGATCCTGCTCGGTTCGATCGGTTATTCGAAGCGGTCGGGAGCGACCCTCGAGGCGACCGCCTGACCTAGGGTGCGGCCATGCGAGATCGGCAGCACATCGCCCATCCGACGTACCTCCGCTACATCGACAAGTCGCGGGAGTACTACGCGGCGTCGGGCTACCCGATGCCCTACAAGTGGGTGCACTTCACCGACGTCCCGTTCACGTCGTTGCCGAAGCCGCTGTCGGAATGCCGTGTCGGGCTCGTGACGACGGCGTTCCCGATGTCGGTGGCCGGAGCGGAACGCTCGCCGAAGGAGCCGTACGCGATGCCGACCGACCCGGCGCCCGACCGGCTCTACACCCAGGACCTGTTCTGGGACAAGGACGCCACGCACACCGACGACGTGAACTCCTTCGTGCCGCTGGCGGCGATGCGCGAGTTCGTCGCCGAGGGTCGGGTCGGTTCATTGGCGCCCCGGTTCTACGGGGTTCCCACCGACCACTCGGCGCGACGCACCGAGCAGCGCGACGCGCCGGCGATCACCGAGCTCGCGCTCAAGGACGCGGTCGACGTCATGCTGCTCACACCGCTTTGACCGGTGTGCCACCAGACGGTCAGTTTGACCGCCCGACACCTCGAGGCCGCCGGGATCCCGACGGTTCTGATCGGATCCGCCCGAGACATCGTCGAGGAGTGCGGCGTCCCCCGGTTCGTGTTCCAGGACTTCCCGCTCGGCAACCCGATCGGCAAGCCGAGGGACCACGCCATGCAGCGTGCCACCACCGGGATGGCGCTCGACCTGCTCGAGCGGGCTTTCGCGCCCCGCACCACGGTGCAGACGCCGTTCTCGTGGGGCGACGACGCGTGGCGGGAGAACTTCATGCGGGCGGATGACTCCAACCGGGCGGAGCTCGCCCGCGCCGGGGCGGAGCGTCGGCAGGCGCAGGCGGAGGCAACGGCGAGAGGCATCAAGCGCGGTGGCTGAACGCAACGTGCTCGGCGGCGAGCTCGAGGTGTGCGGGACCGACCCGGTGACGGGCTGGCACCGCGACGGCTGCTGCAGCACCGGTCCCGACGACCTCGGGAGCCACACGATCTGCGCGGTCGTCACCGCCGAGTTCCTCGAGCACCAGCGCAGCATCGGCAACGACCTGCAGACGCCGATGCCCGCGTACCGGTTCCCCGGCCTGGTTCCCGGGGACCGCTGGTGTGTGACCGCCCGGAACTGGTTGCGGGCCTACACGGACGGCGCTGCGGCACCGGTGGTGCTCGCGGCGACGAACGTGAAGGTGCTCGACATCGTCCCGCTCGACGCTCTCCGGCGGCACGCCGTCGACGTGCCCGGCGACCTGTCGGGGCTCGACCTCGGGTGAGGTCGCTCAGGCGAGGCTGAAGAGGCGGTCGAACTCGCCGCGCGCGTTGGTGAGGTGCGCGTTGTAGGTGCGGAAGCCGCCGTTGTAGTTGCCGTCCTGGCGACGCTGGAACTCGCCTTCGAAGTTGTAGTAGCCGGGCGTGCAGTCCTCGCTGAACCGGGTCTTCCCGCGGTTCGAGATGACCTCGTCGACCCACCACTGCTCGGCGTCGTCGGTGGCGTCGATCACGTCACGGCCCGAACGACGGACGTGGTCGATGCAGGCAGCGATGTGGTCGCCCTGCACCGACAGCAGGTCGGTGAGGTTGAACTGGAACGACGCCTGGTACCCGCCCATGATGAACAGGTTCGGGAATCCGGCGGTGTGGATGCCGAACACCGTGCGGATGCCGTCGGCGTACTTGCCGTCGAGGTCGAGCCCGTCACGGCCGACGATGCGGTTCCAGATACCGGTCTTCTGCACCTCGAACCCGGTCGCGTAGATGAGCAGATCGAGGGGGTACACGCGGTCCTCGAACACGGGGCCTTCGGGGCGGATCTCAGTGACACCCTTGCCGTGCGTGTCGATGAGACGCACGTTCGGGCGGTTGAACGTCGGCAGGTACTCGTTGTGGAAGCACGGCCGCTTGCACATGATCATGTACCAGGGCTTGAGGGACTCGGCCGTGGCGGGGTCGTGCACCGTCTCCTCGATGCGGCGGTGGATGCGCATCAGCCGGTCGATGTTCGCCTGCTCCTGGTCGCGGAGCTTCTCCTCCGCCGACATCGCAGCCCAGCGGGCCTTCGTCTCGTCCGACGGTTCGATCGCCCGGAGCACGCGCTCGCGACGCTTCGTCTGCCAGCCCGGCTGCAGACGACGAGCCCAGTTCGGGTCGGTCGGCCAGTCCTCCTTGAAGTCGATCGTGGAGGGCGTGCGCTGGAAGACGACGAGTTCCTTGGCGTTCGCGCCGAGGTGCGGGATCGCCTGCACGGCGGTCGCGCCGGTGCCGATGATGCCGACGACCTTGTCGCCGAGCTTCTCGAGGTTCGTGCCCGTGTAATCGAAGTCCCACCGTGACGTGTGGAATGCATGTCCGGCGAAGGTCTCCATGCCGGCGATGCGGGACAGCTTCGGCTTGGAGAGGGTGCCGTTCGCGCAGATCACGAACTTCGCCCGCATGCGGTCGCCCCGGTCGGTGCCGATGTGCCAGCGACCGCTCGCCTCGTCCCAGACGGTGGAGGTGACCGTGGTCTGGAACACGGCGAGGTCGTACAGGTCGTACTTGCGTGCGATCGCGCGGCAGTGGTCCCAGATCTCCTGGCCGCCGGCGTAGCGGTGGGTCGGGACGTAGTCGAGCTCGTCGAGGAGGGGCAGGTAGTCGTACGCGGGCACGTCGCATGCGACGCCCGGATACCGGTTCCAGTACCAGGTGCCCCCGACGTCGGCGCCGCGTTCGACGATGCGGATCGACTCCACGCCGAACTCGCGCAGGCGGGCCGACGTGAGCAGGGCCGAGAAACCTCCGCCGATGATGAGGACCTCGACCTCGTCGTCGATCGGGTTGCGTTCGGTGATCTCTTCCGCATACGGATCGTCGGCGATCCGGGCGAGGTCACCGTCGAGGTCGGAGACGAACTGCGCGGTGCCTTCGGGTCGGAAGGCGAGCCGCAGGTCGCGTTCCTCGGCGAAGCGCGCCTTGATCGCGTCGTAGTACTCCTGCGGCTGACGTTCGTGGGCGGCCATGGCCGCAGGGTACCGGAACGCAACGGGCCGACCCCAAGGAGTCGGCCCGTCGTCGATCGTCGTGCGGCGTCGTCACGCCGCCGCGGTCACTTCTCCTGCGAGATCCAGTAGTAGAAGGACTTGTCCGCTGCGCCGGTGCCGTAGGTGAGGGTCAGATCGCCCTTCGTAGCGACGCCGAACGCCGAGTAGTCGGGGCTGTTCGTCTCGGTCTCGGCGCCGATCTCCCACCCGGCCGCCTTCAGCGCCTTCGTGAGGTTCGCGAAGCCACCCTTGACGTCCTTGATGGTCCCCGACACGAGCCAGGTGGCCGAACTGGCATCGCTCACCTTCGTGGACGACTGGATGGTCGTGCCCTCGAACAGCGGCGCCTTCGGGATGTCGCCGGGGAGCTTCGTCGCCGCGCCCGACTCGAAGGTGCCGTCGGACGTCTTCACCTTGACGCCGCCGTCCTTGGTGATCTCGACGTCGTCGGCACCGGTGGCGCCTTCGATCGCCTTCTCGGTCGCCTTCTGGGCGATCGCCCCGCAGGCGGTGCCGAACAGTGCGACGGCGAACATCGGGACGACGAGCTTGCGTGCACGCATGGTGGCGGTCCTTCCGATCTGCGGGCCGGCCACCGTGGTCGCCCGACCGCCGAAGCGTACGTCGTCACCGCCGAAGCGACGACGAACCCGCTCGTTGCGGATGAGCGCGTCGCGAACGAACTTCCGGCGTTATCGTGCGGGTTGCCGATCGTGGCACGACAAGGGAGGTCGTCATGAGCGACGCAACGGGCTCGACCCCGCCGGGCTGGTACCCGGATCCGCACGGCAGCGGGGGCCGGCGCTACTGGGACGGCACCCAGTGGACCGACAACGTGCAGGGCGGCGCCGCAGCGGCCCCTGCCTACGGCGCAGCAGGCGGCGCAGCCACCTACGGTGCATCCGGTGGTGACATCGACCCGCGTTCCGGCCTCGCCTACGCGAACCCGGGCCAGCGGTTCCTCGCGTACCTCATCGACGGCGCGATCATCTTCGTCGGCTACATCGTCACGTGGATCCTGGCCATCGTCCTCGGCGCGATCAGCGATGCGCTCGGCGGGATCATGCTGCTCGTCGGCTATCTGGTGGTCATCGGGCTCTCGCTCGTGATGATCGTGCTCGGCCTCGGCGGACCGCTGGGACAGACGCCGGGCAAGCATCTGATGGGCATCAAGGTCGTCGGACCCTCCGCAGGCCCGATCGGTGCAGGGAAGGCCTTCGTCCGCTGGATCGGCTACCTGCTGAACTCCATCGTCTGCGGTCTGCCCATCGGCTTCCTGTGGATCCTCTTCGACAAGGAGAAGCGGGGCTGGCACGACATGATCGCCGACACGCGCGTGGTCGTCGCCCCGCCCGGGCCGAAGAGCCTCGGCTACTGGTTCGCGAACTTCCGCGGCTGATCGCCACGACACACCGGAGCGACGTCGACGGGTCCCGCCTCCGGGCGGGGCCCGTTGCGCGTCCGGTCAGGTGCTCGAGCCGAAGCTCGCCAGGGCGCCGAGCAGCACGAGCAGCTGCAACACGAGCACCACGGCGAAGAACGCTGCGACGACACCGATCAGGATCGTGCCGATGAGACCGAGGAGCTGACCGGTCTGCACGTTGCCGCGGTTCGACCAGATCACGCCGGGCTGGGCGTCCATGTCGGCGAGGACGCGCTTGCCCTTGATCCAGGCGATCGGCGCGAGCACGCCGCACAGCACGAGGCCGAGGATGCCGAGGATCAACACGGTCTGGCCTTCGGGGTGCTCCCGGGGGAGGACCGGCTGCGGGTGACCCTGCGGGCAGAGCACGGTCCCCGGTTGCATCGGCGTGCCGCACACTGCACAGAACACGATCGACCTCCTCGTGGGGGGGCACGCTAGCGACCCGAGGGCGCACTACGTTTCACCGTCATGCAGCACCACGACACCGACCCGACGCACGACGACCACCACGGCGGCCTCGAGGCCGACCTGCGCACGATGGCCGCCCGCGGGCTCGGTCGCCGCAACGTGCTGCGGCTGCTCGGGGGTGGCGTGCTGTTCGCGGCGACCGGCTGCGCAGGGGACGCCGCGGACACCGTCGCATCCGCGACGTCAGCCGGCGCAGGTGCTGCGGCGACGAGTGCCGCACCGGCGACGTCCGCAATCGCCGCGATCCCCTCGACAACCCTCAGCCCGGTGTCGGCGTGCACGGTGATCCCGACGGAGACCGCCGGGCCGTTTCCCGGTGACGGTTCGAACGGGCCGAACGCACTCGCGCAGTCGGGGATCGTGCGGCGTGACATCCGCAGCAGCTTCGGCGGTGGGACGATGACCCCGGCCGGCGTACCGCTCACCATGGTGCTCCGGCTCGTGGACACGGCGAAGGGGTGCGCCGCCCTCGCCGGCGCGGCTGTGTACGCCTGGCACTGCGACGCTGACGGCCGGTACTCGATGTACAGCGCCGGCGTCACCGGCGAGAACTTCCTCCGTGGCGTGCAGGAGGCCGACGCCGCGGGGACCGTGACGTTCCTCACGACATTCCCGGGTGCATACCGGGGCCGGTACCCCCACGTCCACTTCGAGATCTACCCGAGCCTCGCAAAGGCGACGACGTCGGCGAACAAGATCGCCACCTCCCAGCTCGCGCTGCCCGAGGACACGTGCAACGCCGTGTACGCCACCGCCGGGTACGGGGCGAGCGCGGCGAACTTCCCGTCGACGCCGTTGCAGCGCGACGGGATCTTCGCCGACGGGTGGACGACACAGCTCGCGACCGTCGCCGGGAACGTCAAGGACGGGTACACGGCCACGCTCATCGTCGGCGTGTGAGCACGACGGGGACGGTCCGAACCATGGGACGGCGCGGCGCCCGCAGCCTCCGCGTGGTCGTCGTCGCTCGGTGTGCTCGCCGGCGCATGCGGTGAGGTGGCCGACGTCGCGTCGACGACCACGGTGCCACCGTCGACGACCACCACGGTTGCGTGGCCGGCGTCCTGCACCCGGATCCCCGAGGAGATCGCCGGGCCGAACGGTGCCGACGGCGAGTACGGCACATCCGTCCTCGACCGTGCCGGCATCGTGCGGCGCGACGTCCGGTCGAACATCGACGGCACCAGGGCGCGCGCCGACGGCGTCGCGCTCCAGGTCCGGGTCCGCGTCGTCGACACCGCCGCCGGCTGTCGACCGATCGCGGGAGCGGCGGTGTACCTGTGGAGCCCGGACGCGTACGGGCGCTACTCGGTGTTCGACCCGGCGCTCGACGGTGCGACCTACCTCCGTGGGGTGCAGGTCACCGACGCCGACGGGTTCGCCGTGTTCGACGGGATCGTTCCCGGCACCTACCCGGGTCGGTGGCCGCACTTCCACTTCGAGGTGTACCCCTCCGCCGCAGCGGCGACGACGTACCGCAACAAGATCGCGACGTCGGACCTCGCCGTGCCCGAGGACGTGTGTCGGGCGGCATTCGCAGCGATGGACTACGGGCCGAGCCTGCGGAACATGGTGAACACCCCGATGTCGGACGACCCGTCCTTCACCGACGACACGGCCGGACTGCAACGGCTCGCCGTCGCCGGGTCCGTCGCCGCCGGGTACGTCGGGACCGTCACCGTCGGCGTCTGAGCGACTGGTCGATCAACCCAGCAGATCGGCTGCGCGGCCGAGCAGGCTGCCGATCGAGGTGCCCATGACCTCCCACAGCGGGTCGACGCGCTTCCCGCGGCGGTGGAGCGCAAGGTTGAACCCGGTGATCACCGCGAACTTGTACGCGGCGAGCGCACGGAAGAACGCGACGTCGTCGACCGGCGTCCCGAGCGCTTCGGCGTAGTCGTCGACGAGCTCCTCCGCCGACGGCATCCCCTCGGGAACAGCGAAGGGGTGATCCCAGGCCGCCGGATCGTTCCATGTGGCGAACCAGCCGAGGTCGGTGAGGGTGGCGCCGATCGCGCAGAGCTCCCAGTCGAGCACCGCTCGGAGCGTGCCGTCGGCCCCGTAGTACAGGTTGCCGAACTGGTAGTCACCGTGGACGAGGCCGATCGTCGGATCGGCGGTGCGCGTCGCCAGCAGCCGTTCGCGTACTCGCGGTGCGAGCGCGAACGCCTCCGGTTCCGCGACCCGGCCGAGCAACCGGTCCCACGATGTGATGTCGGCGCCGAGATCGACGGGATCACCGAGGTACCGACAACGGTCGCGCCAGTCGACACGGTGGATGCCGACGAGCGCCCGTGCTGCGTCACGGCCCATCTGCCGCCGGGTCGCGTCGTCGAGGGCCAGCACCCACCGTGCCTGCCCCTCGAGTCCGAGGACGGAACCGTCGCCGAGGCGGTCGACCACGAAGTACGGGGAACCGAACCACTCGGTGTCCTCCGGCCCACCCCACCAGCGCACCGCGCAGTGCGGGACGTCGGTCCCCTCGAGCGCCTGCAACGCCGTGACCTGCCGCACCATGTCGGCGGTGCCGGCCCACTGTGCGTTCGGTGGCGGCAACCGCAGGAACCAGGCGGCGGTCACCCCGTGGCTCGTCGTGTCGAACCCGAACGTGAACCCGGCGTGGCCGGGCATCGTCACCAGACCGGACACGGTCGCGGCCGGATCGTCGAGCTTCGCCCGCGCGAAGCGCACGAGCCGTTCCGGGAGATCCTCGAAGCCGGTGACGTCGACCACCGTTCACACCACCCGGAGCCGCAGTGACTCGAACCCGCGGAAGAACGGCAGTGCCCGCCGCTCGCCGCTCGACCGACCGGGGCCGAGCGCCGGGAACCGGGTGATGAACGCGCCGAGGCCGATCTGCGCCTCGAGACGGGCGAGCGGCGCGCCGAGGCACACGTGCACACCCGAGCCGAACGCCAGATGACCCTCGGCCGGTCGGCACACGTCGAAGCGGTGTGGTTCGACGAACCGGGCGGGATCGTGGTTCGCCGCAGCGAGGGCGACGGTGAGCGTGTCGCCGGTGCGCACGGGACAACCCGCGACGGTGGCCTCGTCGTAGACGATGCGGGCCGTCTCCGTGATCGGCGGGTCGATGCGCAGCATCTCCTCGACGGCGTCCGGGATGCGCTCCGGTTCGGCTCGCAGCAGCGCCAACTGGTCGGGATGGTGCACGAGGAGATCGAGGCCGCTGCTCATTAGATCGCTCGTCGTCACGTTCCCCGCAACCATGAGCTGCGTGCACAAGCTCGCGATCTCGAGATCCGACAGTCGGTCCTCGTCCTGCTGCGCGAGCACCATCGCCGACACCAGGTCGTCGATCGGGCGTTCGCGTCGGGCGGCGACCGTCGACCGGATACACCGGCCGAGCGCCACGTACGCCTCCCGGAGACGGTCCTGACCGTTCGGGTCCCGGTCGGGGTCGTAACCCCACAGCACCTGTTCGGACCACGTCCGCAGGTCCTCGGGTGCTGCGCCGTCGAGGCCCATCATCTCGGCGATCACCCGGGTCGGCAGCAACGACGTGAACGTCGCCACCACATCGACCTCGCCGTGCGGGTCGGTCGCCGCGAGACGGGCGACGTCGTCGAGCAACTCGCCGGTGATGCGCTCGATCCGGGCGTGTTCACGGTCGATCGTGTGCGCGGCGAACGCCGTCGACATGAGCAGCCGGATCCGACGGTGCGCCGGGTCGTCGAGCAGGACGAGCGGCGGTTCGTACGCGGTCTCGCCGATGCCCTCGAACACGCCGGTCCCGGCGATCCGACGGGCGTAGGAACCCTCCGCGGCCCGACGGGCGTCGACCCCGAAGGACTTGTGGCGCAAGGCCTCGCGCGCGTCGTCGTAGGTGGTGATCACCGTCCGTCCGTACGCGGGGTCGGGCCAGAGCGGGCCGTGCGCCCGCATGGCGTCGTAGTGGGCTTGCGGATCGTCACGGAATGCCACCGACCGGGAGGTCACCGCGGCCCCACCCTCTGCGATCACGTCGTCCTGCACCCGTTCCCCCTCAAACCCCGTGCGCCGGCGGCCCGCCCGACCGTACCCGAACTAGCGTCCCCGTTCGGCAAGGGGGAGGACCATGACCGCCACGTCGGTACCGCCGTCGTATCGAGAACTGCCCGAGGTGCCCGGACTCGCCATGCGCCACGCATGGGACGTCTGGGGCCGTGACGACGACGTCGGCACGATCAACCTGCTCGGCCCGGCGCAGGTCGCCGCCGCGGCGGCGGCGGTTCGCACCGGCGAGGTCGTGCCGCTCGACCTCCCCCTCACCCTGCCCGACCCCCCGCTGTTCGGGCGACAGGCGTACCGCCACGAGGTGTTCGCCCTCAACCGCCACGAGATGGACGACCGCCTCGACGGATTCCACCTGCAGGGCTCGACGCAGTGGGATGCGCTCAACCACGTGCGCGCCCGGGAACACGGCTACTGGGGCGGCCGGACGAACGACCCGACCGATGGACCGAACGGCCTCGGCATCGACCGGTGGGCGCGGCGGGGCATCGTCGGGCGCGGTGTCCTCGTCGACGTCGCCGCGCACCTCGCAGCGGCAGGCCGGGCGGTCGACGGCCTCGCCGCGCACGCGATCACCGTCGACGAGCTGCGGTCCACCCTCGACACCGAAGGTGTGACGCTCGAGCCGGGCGACATCCTGTGCCTCCGCACCGGCTGGACCACCGCGTACCGACAGCTCGACCACGACGCCCGGGTCGCGTACGCGACCGCACCCACGTCGACCGGCCTGCGCGCGGGCGAGGACATGGCGGAGTTCCTCTGGGATGCCCACGTGGCCGCCCTGTGCTGCGACAACCCCGCCGTCGAGGTGGTGCCCGGCGACCCCGCCGTCGGGTCGCTGCACCGGCGGCTCATCCCGTTCCTCGGGTTCGCGCTCGGCGAGATGTTCGACCTCGACCGGCTCGCGGAGCGGTGCCACGCGGACGGCCGGTTCACATTCCTCTTCGTCGCTTCACCGCTGCACGTCCCGGACGGGCTCGGGTCGCCGGGCAACGCGGTGGCGATCAGGTGACCGCCCCGCTCCTCCGGTACGCCGACAAGGTGGCCGTCGTGGTCGGCGGCACCGCCGGGATCGGCCTCGCCACCGTGCTGCGTCTGCGCGCCGAGGGGGCGACCGTGATCGCCGCCGCGCGCGACGCAGAACGCGGGCGCCGCAACCTCGACGCCGCCGGCGCACCGGACGTGACCGTCGTCGCGGTCGACGCCACCGACGAGGAACGCGTCGACGCACTCTTCGCCGAGGTCGGTGCCGACCACGGCCGTGTCGACGTGGTGGTGAACTCCGCCGGTGTGCTGTGGGTCGAACGGTTCGACACGATGGCGCACCGCTCCTGGGAGAAGGTGATGCGCACGAACCTCGACGGTCCGGTGCGCGTGTGCCGTGCCGCCCTGCCGTGGCTGCGCGCCGCGGTGGCGCGCCCCGGCGCCCCGGGCAGCGCCGCGATCGTCAACGTGTGCTCGCTCGACGCCGTCGCCGCCGACAAGGGCATGTCCGCCTACAACGCGGCGAAAGCCGGCCTGTTGAACTTCACCCGGGCGCTCGCGCTCGAGCTCGCGCCCGAGGGGATCCGCGCCAACGTCGTGTCGCCCGGCGCGATCGACACCGACATGACCGCCGCAGCGACACGGTCGGCCCACGCGAGCGAGCAGTTCCGTGCGGCGATCCCCGTCGGTCGCTACGGCCGCCCCGAGGAGATCGCCGCAGCGATCGCGTTCGCAGCAGCCGATGAGGCATCGTTCCTCGTGGGATCGAACATCGTCGTCGACGGCGGCGTGACCTCAGGGACCGGCCACCCGGACCTGCTCGAGATGTTCCGACCACGAGGTGACACATGAGAGCTTGGCGGGTCGAGGAGCTCGGCCACCCCTCCAGTGCGATGGTGTTGCGCGACGACGTCGACGCACCCGTGCCCGGACCCGGCCAGGTGCACATCCGGGTCGACGCCGGGAACGTGAACTTCGCCGACATCCTGCTGTGCCAGGGCATCTACCAGGACCGGCCCGGTGTGCCGTTCACCCCCGGCCTCGAGACCTGCGGCACGGTGCTCGCCGTCGGCGACGGCGTCGACCTGCCGATCGGCGCGCGCATCGGTGGTATGGCCGCGCTGCCGGCCGGCGGGTACGCGGAGCAGGCGCTCGTCCGTGCCCGGACCGCGCTCGTCATGCCCGACGACATCCCCGCCGTCGACGCGACCGTCCTCTACTCCACGTTCCAGACCTCCCACGTCGGCCTGCACCATCGGGGCCGGCTGCAGGCAGGGGAGTGGCTGCTCGTTCACGGCGCCGCCGCCGGTGTCGGGGCCGCAGCCGTGCAGCTCGGCGTCGCCGCAGGGGCGAAGGTCATCGCGACGGCCGGCGGACCGGCGAAGTGCGCGCACGTACGTGGGCTCGGTGCGCACCACGTGCTCGACCACACCACCGACGACGTGTACGCCGCCGTGCAGGACCTCACCGGTGGACGAGGCGTCGACGTCGCGTACGACCCCGTCGGCGGCGACCTCGGCGACCTCACCCGTCGGCTCATGGCGTGGGAGGGCCGCCTCGTCGTCGTCGGGTTCGCATCGGGTCGCATCCCCAACCACCCGGCGAACCACGTGCTCGTCAAGAACTACTCGGTGGTCGGCATCCACTGGGGGGCGTACGTCGAACACGGCGGGCGCGCCGTGATCGAGGCCGCGCACGACGACCTCCTGCGGCTCTATCGGGCGGGCAGCATCCGCAGCGACGTCACCGACACGGTGCCCCTCGACGGCGTCGTCGCGGCGCTCGAGGCGCTCGAGGCGCGGTCGGTCACCGGCCGACTCGTCGTCACCCCCTGAACCGGGACGACCTCAGCCGAACGCGCCGGCGGCCCGCAGCGCAGAGATGCGCTCCTCGTCGAAACCCCACGCGCGGAGAGCGTCCTCGCCGCCCGCCCCCGGGCTCGGTGACCGCCGCGTCACCTCCGACGGGGTGCGGCTGAAGCGGGGCGCCGGCGCGGGCTGCGTGGTGCCCTCCACATCGACGAACGCGCCGCGGGCGACGTTGTGGGGGTGGTGCGGCGCCTCGAGCAGGTCGAGGACGGGCTGGACGTTGTCGTCGTCACCGTCGAAGAGCTCGACCCAGGCGTCCCGCGGGCGGGTCGCGAACAGTGCCGCCATGCGTTCGCGGTACGCGGGCCAGTTCGCCCGGTCGGCCGGGTCACCGAGGCCGTCGAGATCGATGCCCGACTTCGCCACGAAGTTCCGGAGGAACTTCGGCTGGAGCACGGCGGTCGACACGAACTTGCCGTCGGCGCAGCGGTACACCGCGTAGCGCCAGTCGCCCCCGTCGACGAGGTTCGCCTGCCGTTCGTGTACCCACGTCCCGCCGGCGAGGTTGCCGTACACGTAGGCCATCAGGTTCAGTGCGCCGTCGGAGATCGCCGCGTCGACGACCTGGCCCTTGCCGGACCGCTGCGCCTCGAGGAGCGCGGCGAGCATCCCCATCGCAAGGAACGTCCCGCCACCCCCGAAGTCGCCGGCGAGGATCAACGGCGGGACGGGCGGCCGATCCGCCTCGCCGATCGCCCACAACGCCCCGGTGATCGAGAGGTAGTTCGCGTCGAACCCGGCCCGCTGCGCGAACGGACCGTCCTGACCCCACCCGGTCATGCGGCCGTAGACGAGGCGCGGGTTGCGGGCGAGGCACACGTCCGGTCCGAGTCCGAGTCGGTCCGCGACCCCCGGTCGCATCCCCTCGATGAGACCGTCGGCCTCCTCGACGAGCTCGAGCACCGTCGCCACCGCAGCGGGATCCTTCAGGTCGAGCCGGACCGAACGACGGTTGCGGTACAGGTACCGGTACTCATACGACGGGTAGCCGTACTCGACCTCCTCGAGGCGGTCGACGAGGACGACGTCCGCCCCCATGTCGGACAGCAGCATCCCGGCGAAGGGACCCGGGCCGATGCAGAACAGCTCGACGATCTTGATCCCCTGCAACGGTCCCACGGCATCCCCCTCGCCCATACGTGCGTCGCGCGCACCGTAGCGCCGGGCGGACAGTCGGGGGGTCGTCGGTAGGCTTCCGGCGTGCAGCAGCGCCCCGTCGCCCTCGTCACCGGGGCAGGTTCCGGCATCGGTGCGGCGACGGCGAGCCGCCTCGTCGCCACCGGCCACGACGTGGTCGCCGTCGGACGTCGGCCCGAACCGCTCGAGGCCCTGCGGGCCGACCACGGGGAGGCGATCGAGGTGCGCCTGGCCGACCTCGCCGACGCGGAACGCGTCGTTCACCTGGTGCGCGACGTCGCCGCCCGGCGCGGGCGACTCGACGTGGTGGTGAACAACGCGGGTGATGCGTGGCAGGCGGGCATCGAGGACACCGACCCCGCCCGCTTCCGGTCACTCGTCGAGGTGAACCTGGTCGGTCCGGCGGCCGTCGTGCACGCTGCGTGGCCGACGTTCCTCGCGCAGCGGCGCGGGTGCATCGTGAACGTGTCGTCGCTCGCGCAGTTCGACCCGTTCCCCGGGTTCTTCGCCTACGCGCCGTCGAAGGCGGGCCTGCACCTGCTCACCGTGGTCGCGGCGAACGAGGGCGGCCCGCACGGTGTGCGCGCGTTCACCGTGGCACCCGGCGTCGTCGACACGCCGCTGCACCGGCGCCTCGTCCCCGACGGGGTCGACGACGCGTTCCGTCTCGATGCCGACACGGTCGCCGGCCTCGTCGTGGCGTGTGTCGCCGGCGTCCACGACGACGCCGTCGGCACGACCCTCGCCGTCGTGACGCCCGCCGTGGCCCCCTTCGTCCGCGACTGGATGGACCGCAACCCGAACGGGGGCGTCCGGATCATGGAGCTGCACCGATGACCAAGGTGACGGTCTACCGCCACGAACACTTCAACGCCGCCCACCGGCTGCACAACCCGAACCTCGACGACGCCGAGAACCGCCGGATCTTCGGCAAGTGCAACTCGCCGAACTACCACGGCCACAACTACGAGCTCGTCGTGGCGGTCACCGGGGAGATCGATCCGGTGACCGGTTACGTGATCGATCTCGGCACGCTGTCCGCGCTCGTCAAGCGGGAGATCCTCGACCGGTTCGACCATCGGAACCTCAACCTTGACGTCGAGGAGTTCTCGGCGCGGAATCCCACGGCCGAGAACATTGTTGTGACCGTATACGAGTTGCTCCGGCCCCATCTGGATGCTGGTCTCGAGCTGCAGATCACCCTCGGGGAGACCCCTCGCAACTTGGTCCGTTACCCCGCCGGAGGACCGCAATGACCTACGCAGCCGAGGAACGCTACGACCTCGACACCACCGCCTCGCTCGCATCTCACTACCGTTCGGCGATCGAGCTGCTCGGCGAGGACCCGCTTCGCGAGGGGCTGCTCAAGACCCCCGAGCGGGTCGCCAAGGCGATGCAGTACCTGGTGCACGGCTACGAGCTCGACGCCGTGAAGATCCTCCAGAGCGCCCGGTTCCGTGAGGACGTGCGCGAGATGGTCGTCGTGAAGGACATCGAGCTGTACTCGCTCTGCGAGCACCACCTCGTGCCGTTCTACGGGCGGGCGCACATCGCCTACCTGCCGAACGGCTGGATCACGGGCCTGTCGAAGGTGGCACGCGTCGTCGACGCGTTCAGCCGGCGGCTGCAGGTGCAGGAGCGCCTCACCCAGCAGATCGTCGACGCCATGGACGAGGCGCTCCAGCCCGTCGGCGTGGCCGTCGTCATCGAGGCGAAGCACCTCTGCATGATGATGCGGGGCGTCCAGAAGCAGAACTCGGTGACGACCACGTCGGCGTTCTCGGGCGCGTTCGCCGAGGGGCCGACGCGCGGCGAGTTCCTGCGGCTGATCGGCTCGTCGCTGAGCTGACCCGCCCGGTCAGCCGGCCGCTTCTGCGGCGGCCTTCATGCCCTCGAGGGTTGCGCGGATCGACGACACCGTGATCGCCTTGCGCTCCTCGAGAGCTGTCGGACCGCCCTCGGCGATCGTCGGCGGGATCGTTCGCAGCTCGTAGGACTCCGTCAGCCGGGTCCCGCCGTCGGCCGTCGGCTCGAGCGTGTAGCGCCACAGCGCGATGTTCCAGTCGAGGCCGCCGGTCACGAACGCGAACGCGTGGTCCTGTTCGACCTCGACGATCTCGACCGGCGCCTTCCACTCCTTCGTGCCGTCGCTGTTCGTCCCCACGAACATGTCACCGACCTTGCCGGTGCCCGGCACCCCGTCGGCGTTCTTGCGCCAGTAGCCGCCCGTGTTCTCGGTGCTCCACTCGCCGTACCGCTCCATCGCGGTGACGACGCCGAACACCACCGACGGCGGTGCGGCGATCTCGATGCTGTCGGCGTGCACGTGGTGCAGGTCGGTCATGGCGTCCCCCTCGTCCGGGCCCGGCACACGGGCTCGGACGCGCACGGTAGCGGCCGGCCGACCCGGCCGCTCGGCACCGGACACGCGGTCAGACGACCGCCGCTGCGGCCGCCGGGGCGAGACACCGGTCGACGTGTGCGCGCAACGCCGCTTCGTCGAGCGACTCGAGCGCGTACGAGGCGGGTCCGGTTGCGAACCCCGCGAGGGTCGGTCGACCCGAGATCGCTGACACGTCCACCCAGGCCGGAACGTGCCCCGGGGCGTCGTCGACCACGTGCACCGCCGGCGCGGGCGCCCAGAACGCCGACGCGAAGGTCGCCGTGACCTTCACCACCGCGCCCGGCGTGAGCATCTCCAGCGCGGCACGTGTCGCAGCGGGCAGCGGCGGGTCGAACGTCGGCGTTCCCGCGAGGAGTGCACCGATCGGCACGGTCACCACCACTCCGTCGACCTGCAGGTCACCCTGCGTCGTGGTCACCGTGCGGTGCGGGGACCCCGGCACCGCCGCGATCGCCGTCACCGTCGTGGCGAGGCGGATGTCGAGGCCCGCCGCAACGTCGTCGACGATCCGACGGAGATCGGCACCGACGAGGAGGTCGTCGCCGGGCAGGTGGTAGGGCTCCGACCGGTAGCGCAACGACAGGTCGTCGACGGCTGCGGCGGTCACGTTCTCATACGAACTCCGCACGAGCGAGGTCAGGACCCGCCGCTCGATCGGCGCCAACGGCAGCGCAGCGAGCACCTCGGCGAGCACCGGCCAAAGGGCACGGTCCGCCCCCGCTGCGGCAGCAGCGTCGAGGCGCCGTTCGACCTCCGCCCGCCACACCTCGACACGCTCGACGATCGCAGGGTCGACGACGCCGAGACCGGCGACCACGACCCGGCGTTCCCCGACCCAGCGGTGCAGCGGCACACCGAGCCGCGCCGCGGTGTCGGCGACCGGGTTCCCGATCTCGCCGTGCACCCACGCCGCGCCCGGGTGCACCGCCACACCGATCGAACGGTCGACGCCGGCCCGACCCCCGAGCAGCTCCGTGGCCTCGAGCACGACCACGGACCGACCGGCATCGTGCAGCCGCCGGGCAGCAGCGAGGCCGGCGAGTCCGGCACCGACGACCGCCACGGTCGCAGCACCCGCCGCCACGAGGCGGTCGGCCGCCGCCGTGCCGCTCGCCCACGCCCCGTGCATCGTGCCCGGATGGTTGGCGGAGGTCGCTTCGCCGGCGAGCAGCACCCTCTCGGCGACCGGTTCGGCGAGCGCACGGCGGTCGTCGGGCGTGCCGCCGGGGCGCAACGCGCTGTAGGCGGTCAGGAACGACGGGCTCGAACACCAGCGGGACGCAGTGGCCCGCAGGGCCGGATGTGCGGACACGACGGCGTCCACGACTCAGTGGTCCCGCGCCACCGCCGGGGTCAGCCGCACCTCACGGAACGGCACGTTCTTGTCGACCTCGGGTTCCTTCGGCAGGCCCAGGATGCGCTCGCCGATGATGTTCCGCTGGATCTGGTCGGTACCGCCACCGATCGACGTGAAGTACGCGTTCAGCATCGAGTACGTGCAGTCGGCCGCACGAGCCGAATCGGCACCGGCGAGAACCGCCTCGGTGCCGAGGATGTCGGCCTGCACCCGCGCCGCGAAGTGCAGGATCCCCGACATGGCGAGCTTCCCGAGCGACGCCACCGGTGACGACGACCCCTGCTTCAGCTCGGCCCGGGCCCGCATGCCGTTCCACGTGTTCACCGTGCGCATGCAGTGCAACCGGGTGAGCGACTGCCGGACCATCGGGTCGTCCGTGCGCCCGAGCTCACGGGCGAGGTCGGTGAGCACGAGATCCGGGATCGGTGCGCTCGCCTCCGACGTCGGGTCGCGGTCGGCATCCGGCTTCGACGAACCCGACCGCTTCTGCACGACGCCCATCACCGCACGCTCGTACATGAGCGCTTCCTGCAGCACCCACCAGCCGGCGTTCAGCTCGCCGAGCATGTTCGCGTGCGGCACCCGGGCGTCGGTGATGAACACCTCGTTGAAGCGCGAGTCGCCGGTCGCCTGCCGCAGCGGGCGGACCTCCACCCCCGGCTGCCGCATCGGGAAGAAGAAGAACGTGATGCCCCGGTGCTTCGGCACGTCGAGATCCGTGCGGGTGATGAGGAGCGCGTACTCGGCCTGTCGACCGCCGGACGTCCACACCTTCTGACCGTTCACGACCCACTCGTCGCCGTCACGCACCGCCCGCGTCTGGATGCTCGCGAGGTCGGACCCCGCACCGGGCTCGCTGTAGAGCAGGCACATGTCGATGTCGCCGAGCAGCAGCGGTCGCATCACCCGGGACTTCAGGTCGTCGGAGCCGTACTGCAGCACCGTGCCCGCCCACAGGTTCGTGACGTCCTGCGCCGACCCGGGCGCGTCGACCGCCCGGAACTCGGCGTCGACCACGCGACCGAGCGCCGTCGGGAGACCGCGCCCGTGCCAGCGTTCGGGCCAGCTCGGTGCCGCCCACCCGGCGTCGACGACCGCTTCGAGGAACGCGCGGCGCGGTGTGCTCGGCGACCAGTGCTCGGCGAGCCACGCGCGCACCTCGGCCCTGACGGCCTCCTCGGATGCGATGTCGGCGACTGCGGTGTCCACGTGCGGCCTCCCGGCGTTGCGTCGGCTCCCCGACGGTGACGCGTATCGTACCGCGGGGTCCTCGGCTACGGTCCGGCCATGGCAGGGCGGAAGTACTGGATGATGCTCCCGGCGAACCGCACGGCGGCGGAGACCGCGGGCCTCGCAGCCGAAGCGGAACGACTCGGCCTCGAAGGGGTGTTCTCGATCCAGCTGTCGTCGAACCCCTTCGTGCCGCTCGCCGCCGCCGCCGTGCCGACCTCGACCGTCCGGCTCGGCACCGGCATCGCTCTCGCCCTCACCCGGTCACCCCTCGAGACGGCGTTCGCTGCGCTCGACCTCGACCACCTCAGCGAGGGCAGGTTCACCCTCGGCCTCGGCACGTCGGTGCGCTGGTGGCACGAGCAGCTCTACGGCGTCCCCTACGACCGGCCCGTCGCCCGGCTCGCCGAAGCCGTGCGGATCATCAAGGCGGTCACCTCGGGTCGGGCCCGCGAGACCGGCCGCATCGACGGGGAGTTCTGGCAGGTCGACCTCACGAACCTCGCCATGCGCCCGCCGTTGCGCCCCGACCTGCCGGTGTGGGTCGCCGCCCTGCGTACCCCGCTCGTGAAGGTCGCCGCAGCGGAGGCCGACGGGCTCATCGGGCACCCGTCGTGGTCGGTCGACTGGGCGCTGCAGCAGATCAACGGGCCGTACGCCACCGGGCTGCGGACCGCCGGGCGTGACCGGTCCGACGTCGAGATCAACCTGTGGCACGTCGTCGCCCCGAACCCCGACGTCGCCGAGTCGGTGCACGACGCGAAACGGCACGTCGCCACGTACGCGTCGATCGCCCAGTACGAGCCGTACTTCGCCGCCCACGGCTTCGGCGCCGAGGCCCGACGGTTGCAGGAGGCCGTCGCCGCGGGTGACCGCAACGCCGCAGACCTCGTGCCCGACGACATGGCCCGCACGTTCGTGCTGTGCGGCACACCCGGTGACGTCGCCCGCCAGCTCGAGCCGCTGTGGGAGGTCGCCGACTCGATCTGCCTGCAGTCCCCGCCGCTCCGTGCCGACGCGAAGGCCGCGTACGACCAGCGGATCGCCGAGACGTTCTACGGCTGAGCGAACAGCGTTCGCAGACCCCGGCCGATCGCCGCCGGGATCGTCGAGTAGTGGTCCTCACCCTCGAACATGACGAGTGGTCCGAGGTCGAGCGACGCCGGCCGGTGCGCGGCGAGAAGGTCGTGCGCAGCACGGGCGTTCGTGACCATCGGGAAGGGGAGCGTGTCCTCCTCGTCGGCGCCGACCGACATGAAGACCTTCGCCGCCACGTCGCCATGCGAGGGCAGGCGCTCGCTGATGATGTCGAGGATCACCCGGTCGTTCCACCAGACCGAGGGGCTCGCCAGCAGGTAGCGGTGGAACGTGTCCGGTTCGGTGACGAGACCGAACAGGCCGAAAAGCGCCGAGAACGAGTGGCCGACGACCGTGCGGCCGGCGGGGTCGACGCGGTAGCCCCGCTCGAGCATCGGGAGCACGGCGTCGCGGATCCACGCCAGGTGGTCGGTCGCACCGCCCGCCTTCGGGGGATCACCGGCGGGGACACTGCGAGGCGGGAACTCGCCCGGTGTGGGCGTGTAGGCGCTCGCCCGCCGGCGGACGACGTCACGCACGGTCGGAGCGTCCCACCCCACGCCGGCGACGACGGCCTTCGGCATCTGCCGGGCCATCGCCAGGTTGAGGCACACGTCCCGCGTCGTGCCGTAGGTCCACTGCGGGTCGTTGCACAGGACGAGCGGCAGCGGGGGGCCGTCGGGGTCGTAGCCGTCCGGGAGCGAGACCCGGACCACCCGTCCGTCGTCCAGGTGGTGCACGTGCTCCGTGCCGATCACGGTCGATCCCCTCCCTCCGGCGCGTTGGCCCACAACCACGCCTCCGAATCCTCGAGCAGGCCCGCAGCCCCCGCCCAGCGCAGTCCGGTGACCGTCGCGCCGACCACGTTCGTCGCCGCGCACGCCGCACCCGACAGGTTCGCGTCGGTGAGGTCGGCACCCTCGAAGTCCGCGCCCTCGACATCGGCACCGGAGAGGTCCGCTCCGACGAGGCGAGCCCCGCGCAGGTCTGACAGCGACAGGTTCGCACCACGCAGATCGACACCGGTCAGGTCCACGCCCCGCAGGTCGCACCCCTTGAGCGCGAGGGAACGGAGGTCGACGCTTCCTCGGGCGACCGGCGTCCAGGCGCGCAGGTCGACGCCGATGAGCGGCCGGTCCCGGTACTTGTCGTGGTCGGTCGCGTCGAGGAAGCGGGCGAGCTGCTCGGGTCGCATCGACCCGCTCACGAACCGCCGGTCGCCAGGCCAGGGGTCGGCGTCGTTGTGGTAGCCCGACGTCCGCTCCCAGTAGCCGAGCCGGTCCTCGGCGAGCACCTCGACGAGCCGCACCCACTTGCAGCTCTTGGAGAAGTACCGGGACGGCGTGACGATCCGTACCGGGCCGCCGTGCGCGACATCGAGCGGTTCGCCGTCCGCATCCCACACGACCCAGGCGTCGTCGACGGCGACGTCGAGCGGGAGGCTCGTGTCGTGTGCCCGGGCCGAGGTCGCCTCGAACCGGACGAACCGTGCCCCCGGCCCGGTGCCCCCCGCCGCGGCGAGCACCTCCCGCAGCGGCACCCCGGTGAACGTGCACGCCAACCGCGACCAGCCGGTCACGCAGTGGATGTCGGCGCGGAGGGTCCGCGGACCGAGCGCGACGAGGTCGTCGAAGAGGAGCGCCGTCGGCGCACGGAGGAGCCCGACGAGGTCGAGTCGGAACGTCGACCGGTCGAGGTCGTCGACCCCCGGTCCGTCCTCGCCGGTCACGGGGAAGCGTCGGGTCAACCGCTGGCCGGGCGGCACCGCACCGGTCGCGACGTCGACGAGGGGGAGCGGCTCAGAAGCCACGCAGCTCCGCGAACTCCTCGAAGGGCGCCCGCCGGGTGCGCAACGCGTTGATCGGCGCGTCCGGGTCGCGGTACCCGAGCGCCATGCCGGAGAACAACATCAACTCCTGGGGGAGTTCCAACACGTCGGCGACGACGTCGTGGTACTGCGCCCAGAACTCCTGTGCGCAGGTGTCGAGGCCGAGCTCCACGGCGAGGAGCATAAAGGTCTGCATGTACATCCCGACGTCGGACCACTGCGGCGCGCCGTGGTCGCGGTGCACGCAGAAGAACAACCCGACCGGCGCGCCGAACAGTTCGGCGTTCCGGCCGAACTGGGCGAGTCGCCCGGCCTTGTCCTCGCGCGGGATGCCGACGGTCGCGTACATGTCCTCACCGCACTCGAACCGGCGGGTGCGGTAGGGGTCGGTGAGCTCACGCGGGTAGATGTCGTACTCGGTGCGGGACGGCTGGTGGCCGGCGACCCGCGTCTTCAGGTCCTCGAGTGCATCACCCGCAAGCGCGTACACGTGCCACGGCTGCAGGTTCCCGCCGCTCGCCGCCTGCTGGGCCGCGGTGATGAGGCGCCGCACCGTCGCTTCCGGAACCGGGTCCGGGAGGAACGAGCGCACCGAGATCCGGCGCTCGACGGCTTCGAAGACGTCCATGACCAACCCCTGTCGTCGTGGCAGCCCCGACGGCCACGTGGCGGGACGCTAGTGGTTCGGCCCGGGGGGCTCGGAGGAATCGGCGACGGTGATCCGGTAGGTGCGCACCGCCGTCGCCCGGAGCAGGGCGTCGCGCTCCGTCGGGTCGTACGCGCCGGCGATCCGCTTGAACGCGTTCCAGAGCACCACGTAGCCGACCGACTCACCGTCGACGGGGTAGTTCGACTCGAACATGCACCGGTCCGGCCCGAAGGCGTCGATGCACCGACGGATCTCGTCCCCCCAGAGCGCCACGAGGTCGTCGGAGGTCGGCGGCCGTTCCCAGGCCTCCCAACCGGCGCCGTAGCGCGGCATGCCGATCCCGCCGAGCTTCACGACGACGTTCGGACACTCGGCGAGGGTGCGCATCGACGCCCACCAGTCGGCGAGCACGGCGTCACGCCGGCCGGCGTAGGGGCCGATGCCGAGCGGGGCGCCGAGATGGTTCAGCACGATCGTCGCCTCGGGCACGGCCCGGGCGAGCGCGGCGAGTCGCGGCAGGGTCGGGTGGTACTGCCAGGCGTCGAAGGAGAGGCCGCGCGCGGCGAGGGTGCGCAACCCCGTGCGGAACGCCGGGAGGTCGTAGAGGTCCGCCGGTGGGTCGGTGTGCGAGTTCGGCACGTCCGGCGAGGCGTCCCACCCCGCCGCGTGACGGATCCCCCGGAAAAGGCCCGCACCCGCCAGCGTGTGGGCCTCGAGCACCTCCTCGACCGCGGCACCGAGCGTCAGGTCGGCGAAGGAGACGATCGCGCCGATGCGTGCACCCCCACCCTCGTCACTGCGGCGAGCCCGCCCGGCGACGAACTCGGTCTCCCCGACCGGTCGCAACGGCTCCGGCCCGTCGGTGCGGTACGCGGCCATGCACTCCACGAACACCGTCGAGGTCACCCGGTGCCCCGCCCCGGTGTCGATGTGCAGGTCCTCGAGGTCGTAGCGCGGGTACCGCATCGTCGGCTCGGCCCACAGGTGGTGGTGCGGGTCGCACAACTCGACGACGGGGTCGACGGCGGCCTCGACGGTGCGGGCGAGTCGGACACGGTCCACGGCGCGGACGCTACTGCGGCGGAGGCCGGGCCGGGCCGGTACCATGCGGCGGCAGAGCGGTAGGGGAGGACCTCGTGCACGATCTCGTGATCACCGGCGGCACCGTGGTGGACGGCACCGGGGCGGCGCGCCGCCGCGCGGATGTCGCCGTGACGGACGGGCGCATCGTCGCGGTCGGCGACGACGTCGGGGCCGGGCGTCGGACCATCGACGCCGAGGGACGCATCGTCACCCCCGGGTGGGTCGACATCCATACGCATTACGACGGCCAGATCACCTGGGACCCCGACCTCGCACCGTCGTCGGTCAACGGGGTCACGTCGGTCGTGGTGGGCAACTGCGGCGTCGGCTTCGCCCCCGCACGCCCCGACCGCCACGAATGGCTCATCCAACTCCTCGAGGGCGTCGAGGACATCCCGGGGACGGCGCTCACCGAAGGGCTCAGCTGGGGCTGGGAGAGCTTCACCGACTACCTCGACGTGCTCGACGGATGCCAGTGGACGCTCGACGTGGGGACGCAGATGCCGCACGCGGCGCTGCGCACCTACGTGCTCGGCGACCGCGGTGCCGACCACCTGGTGCGCGCCGACGCGGACGAGATCGAGGCGATGTCCCGCCTCGCCGAAGAAGCCGTGCGCGCCGGCGCGCTCGGGTTCACCACGTCGCGCACCTGGGCGCACCGAACCAGCATCGGTACCCAGATCGGCACGCTCACTGCGTCGGCGGACGAGGTGCTCGGCATCGCCTCGGCGCTGCGGCGTGCCGGAACGGGTGTGATCCAGCTCATCTCCGACGTGTACCAGTCGGCGGACGACGAGCTCGTCCGCAACGAGCACGCCCTCCTCGGACGGATCGCCACCGAGATCGGTCGGCCGATGAGCTTCACCGTCCAGCAGAACGACCAGACCCCGAACCGGTTCCGGGAACTCCTCGCCGGGATCGGCGAGTGGAACGCCGCAGGCGCCCACGCCCGGGCGCAGGTCGGTGTGCGACCCATCGGCGTGCTCATCGGGTTGTCGGCGTCATCGTGCCCGCTGAACTTCTGCCCCACCTACAAGCAGCTCCGCAAGCGACCGCTCGCCGAGAAGGTGGCGGAGCTGCGCAAGCCCGAGGTGCGGGAACGGCTCCTCGCCGAACACGCGGCGGCGAACGTGCGGGACTTCTTCGCGCTCATCCACGGTGCGTTCGACCGGATGTACCCGCTCACCGACCCGCCGGACTACGAGCCGACGCCCGAGCGCTCGGTCGCCGGGATCGCCGCCCGTGAGGGCCGAGCCCCCGCCGAGGTGCTCTACGACCTCCTCCTCGACGACGACGGGCGGCGCCTGCTCTACATCCCGCTCATGAACTACGCGCACGGGAACCTCGACGACCTGCGCGAGATGCTGACGTCGGAGTACGCACTCTTCGGCCTCTCCGACGCAGGTGCGCACTGCAACGCCATCTCCGACGGCACGTTCCCGACGACCGCGCTCACGCTGTGGGCGCGTGACCGCAGCCGTGGTGAGGGGCTCCCCCTCGAGCACGTCGTGCACCACCAGACCCAGCGCACCGCCGCGCACGTGGGTTGGAAGGATCGCGGCGTCGTCGCCCCCGGCTACCTCGCCGACCTGAACGTCATCGACTTCGACGGTCTGCGCCTCCGGCCGCCGCACCTCGTCGCCGACCTCCCCGCGGGCGGTACCCGCCTGCTGCAGGAGGCCGTCGGCTACGTGGCGACGGTGAAACGCGGGGTCGTCACCGCCGAGCACGGCCGACTCACGGGCGAACGCCCGGGTCGCCTGCAGCGCGGCAGCCGTCCGTCGCCGGTCTGATCGCAGCGACCGAGGTGGTGCCGCCGATGACCACCGAGGAGGTCCCGGTCGTCATCGTCGGCGGCGGTCCCGTCGGGCTCGCCGCCGCAGTGGAACTCGCACGGCACGGTGTTCGCACCCTGCTCCTCGAACGGCACGAGTCGACCACGTGGCACCCCAAGGCCCGGAACCTCAACACGCGCACGCTCGAGATCGCCCGCGGTTGGGGTGATGACGTCGTCGGCGCTCTTCGAGCGGTGAACCTGCCTCCGGCGTGGACGAGCCACATCGTCTACGCCCGCACGCTCGCCGGCGACGAAGTCGGACGGATGCGGACCCCGGGGTTCTCCGGCCCGGGCCCCGACGTCAGCCCTGAGATCCCGGTCCTGTCGTCCCAGGACGTGTTCGAACCGATCCTGCGTCGCGCCGCGCTCGCCACCGGACGATGCGACCTGCGGTTCGGTCACGAGGTCCTCGACGTCGTCGAAGGCGGCGGTGACGACGCGCATCGGGTCGTGCTCGAGGTCGCGGAACGCGCCACCGGGCGCACGTACCGGGTCGAGGCCGACTGGGCGATCGCGGCGGACGGCTCGCAGAGCCCGCTACGCGACGCCCTCGGTATCGAGCTCGAGGGTCCCCGCGGGCTCGGCCACTTCGTGAACGTGTACTACCGGGCGAACCTCGATCGTTGGGTCGCGCACCGCCCGGCGATCCTGTACTGGGTGGCGACGGACGACCTGCGAGGAGTCTTCCAGCCGCTCGACGGGGCCGACCGGTGGCTCAGCCAGATCGCGTACGACGGATCCGCCAGCGCGCTCGCCGAGTACACGTCGGAACGCTGCCTCGCGTGGCTGCGCGCCGCGGTGGGCTCGGACGACCTCGAGGCGGAGATCCTCTCCGTCGGCACGTGGACGATGAATGCGACCGTGGCCGACCGGTTGCGCCAAGGGCGGTTCGTGCTCGTCGGCGATGCCGCCCACCAGCTCCCGCCGAGCGGTGGATTCGGTGTGAACTCGGGCATCCAGGGCGTGCACAACCTCGCCTGGAAGCTCGCCGCGGTGCTCGACGGCTCGGCGTCGGTCTCGCTCCTCGACACCTACGACGAAGAGCGGCGAGCGGTCGGCCGGTACAACGCCGACCGGTCGCTCGACAACTCCCGGATGGTCGGCAGGATCCAGGCGGCGGCACTCGGTCGCGGCGGTCTCGACCCTGCCGAGGCCGTCGCCGCGTCACGCCGCTACGGGAACTTCACCGGCATGGAGCTCGGCTACCGGTACCGGTCGGCCGCCGTCGTCGACGACGGCTCGACCGACGTGGTGGTCGACGATGAGGTCGTCGACTTCGCACCCGACGCGCAACCGGGTCGCCGTGCGCCGCACGCCGCCATCATCCGGGATGGGCTCGAACGATCGACGCTCGATCTGCTCGGACGGGACTTCGCCGTGCTCGCCGGGCCGTCGGGCGCCGCATGGGAACGCGCCGCATCGGCGGCGGCACGGCGGACCGGTGTGGTCGTCGACGCCCATCGGATCGGCGCCGACGCAGCAGAGAATCACGTGGCGGGGACCGTCGCGACGACGTGGTCCGACCGGGACGGTGCGTTCGCGGCGACCTACCGGATCGGCGCGACCGGCGCCGTCCTCGTCCGGCCCGACGGCCACGTCGCAGCCCGTTGGCAGGACGACACCGACGCGCCGGACCGCCTCGAGCGTGCGCTGTGCACCGTGCTCGGACGAGCGTTGACCTGACGTCCGCCCGCCCGATCAGTCGTGCCAGGTGCCCCGGACGACGAACCCGGACCTCTCCTCGACGGCCTTCACCGTCGCAATGAGGTCCTCGTCCGCGTAGCCGCTCTCGAGGAACCCACGGATCACCGCGTTCGCGGCGGCGCCCATCGGGGTCTCCACCCCCTGTTCCGCTGCGAGTTGCTGCGCGAGACCGATGTCCTTCGCGGCGAGCTCCACCGTGAACGTCGGACGCAGGCGGTCCTTCAGGATCACGCGGGTCGCGTTGTCCCACGCGGAGCTCGCCCCGCTCGAGGACGACACCAGGTCGCGCAACACGACCGGGTCGAGCCCGGCCTTGCCGCCGAGGACGATCGCTTCGATCGTGCCCATCATCCCGACGAACGCGAGCTGGTTGTTGATCAGCTTTGCGACGTTGCCCGCCCCGACACCACCGAGGTGGAACACGCGCGCGCCGATCGCCTCGAACGCAGGGCGGAACCGGTCGAACTGTGCGGCGTCGCCGCCGACCATGACGGCGAGCGTGCCGTCGCGCGCGCCGCGGACACCACCGGAGACCGGCGCGTCGAGGAACCCGACGCCCCGCTCTGCGCACACCGCGGCGAGCTGTTGCACGACGGCGGGGGCGTTCGTCGACAGGTCGATCACCGTCTGGCCGGCGGTGCAGCCGGCGAGCACGCCGTCCGGTCCCGTCACGACGGCCTCGACGATCGGCGGAGTCGGCAGGGACAGCAGGATTGCGTCCACGCCGGCCTCGGCGACTGCGCGCGGGCTGTCCGCCCACACGGCCCCGGCCACGATGAGTTCGTCGGCGACCTCCCGACGGGTGTCGAACACGACGAGGTCGTGTCCCGCAGCGACGAGGTTGGCCGCCATGGGGCCGCCCATGTTCCCGACACCCACGAACCCGAGGCGCATCAGCGCTCGCCCTTCGCGCGGTCGGCGGCCACCTTGCGGGCGACGTTGTTCGTCACCACACCGAGCGGGAACCCGATGTAGGACGTGAGGAACAACGGCACCTCGGTGAGGTCGTCGTCGGTGAGGTCGCCCTTCGCCGTGCCGGCCCGGAACTGCAACTTGAGGATCGTCTCGTTCCCCTGCGCGGCGGCGACGGCGAGGATCATCAGACGGCGCTCTCGTGTGGTGAGACCCGGACGGGTCCAGATCTCGGCGAACAGGTGCTCCATCGCCGACTGCTCGAAGGGGGCGGGCGTGTCGCTCGCCGTGGTCGTATAGACGTTCGAGAACACCTCGGCGCCGGTGCGGTAGCGGTCGGAAGTCGTCATGGCGGCAGCCTTGCACACGACGCCCGACGTCGGAGGCGGTGCCGCGTCGGCCATGCTGGCGGGGTGACCGTCGCACCGACCGGCTCCATCGAGCCCGCCGATCGTGGTCTCACCGCCGCCGAGGTGGCTTTGCGCCAGGCCGACGGTCGGGTGAACCGGGTCCCGCGGCCACCGAGCCGCACGTTCGTCGGCATCCTGCGGGCGAACGTCATCACCCCCTTCAACGCCGTCCTCGGGGCCCTGTTCGCCGTGGTCGTCGTGGTCGCCCCGGCGCAGGACGCGCTCTTCGGCCTCGTGATCGTCGCGAACATCCTCGTCGGCACCGTGCAGGAGGTACGCGCCAAGCGCACGCTCGACCGGCTGACGATCCTCGGCGCTCCGACGGTGCGGGTCGTGCGGGACGACGACGTCGTCACGGTCGCGGCGCAGGAGGTGGTGCTCGACGAACTCGTCGTCATCGGACCCGGCGACCAGCTCGTCGTCGACGCCGTCGTCGTCGAGGACGACGGGCTCGAGCTCGACGAGTCACTTGTCACCGGGGAGTCGGAGCCGTGCCGACGGGAGGTCGGCGACGAGGTGCTTTCGGGCAGTTTCGTCGTCGGTGGCAGCGGGCGGGTGCGGGCCACCCGGGTCGGCGCTGCGGCGTTCGCCGCCGACCTCACCGAGCAAGCCCGCCGGTTCGCCGTCACCCGCTCGCCGTTGCAGGCCGACGTCACCACCATCCTGCGGGTCGTCGCCGTCGCTGTCGTACCGGCGGCTGCGCTCCTCGTCTCCGGGCAGGTCCGCTCCGGGCTGCCTGCCCGCGAGGCCGCGACACGGGCGGTCGCCGGAGTCGTCACCATGGTCCCCGAAGGACTGCTGCTGCTCACGAGCGTGGCGCTCGCCGTGGGCATCGTGCGGCTCGGTGCCCGCCGCTGCCTCGTGAAGGAACTGCCTGCGGTCGAGCTGCTGGCCCGGGTCACCGTCGTTTGTGTCGACAAGACCGGCACGCTGACCGCAGGTGCGATCGAGCTCGTGCGGACCGAGGCGCTCGACGGCACCGACCCTGCCGACGTCCGGGCGGCGCTCGGCGCACTCGCGCACGGCGACCCGAACCCGAACGCGACGATGCGGGCGGTCGCGGCGGCGTGTCCGTCCCCGGAGGGGTGGACGGAAACGGCGCGGGTCCCCTTCGACTCGGCACGCAAGTGGAGCGGGGCGACACTCACCTCGCCCGACGGCGAGGTCCGCGAGTTCGTCGTCGGCGCACCCGAGTTCGTCACCGGCGACGCCGTGACCCTGGCACGCGTCGCCGAGATCGCCGCGGACGGCCACCGCGTCGTTCTCGTCACCGCCGGTGGGACACCGCACGCGCTCCTCGTGCTCGAGGAACAGGTGCGACCCGACGCTGCCGACACCATTGCGTACTTCGGTCGCCAGGGCGTGACGCTCAAGGTCATCTCGGGCGACAACCCGGCGACCGTCGCAGCGATCGCCGACCGGCTCGGCGTGCCCGGCGCCCGTCGAGCCGTCGACGCCCGCACGCTCGACGACGGCGACGTCGCCGGGTTCGATGCCGCCGTGCTCGACGCGACCACCTTCGGTCGGGTGACCCCGCACCAGAAGCGGGCGATGGTCGGTGCGTTGCAGCGGGCCGGGCACGTCGTTGCGATGACCGGCGACGGGGTGAACGACGTGCTCGCCCTCAAGGACGCCGACCTCGGGATCGCCATGGGGCAGGGGAGCGCCGCCACGAGAGCGGTCGCGTCCGTGGTGCTCCTCGACGACGCGTTCGCGTCGCTGCCCGCCGTGGTCGCCGAAGGGCGGCGGGTGATCGCCAACATCGAACGCGTCGCCGTGCTGTTCCTCACGAAGACCGTCGCAGCGTTGTGGCTGGCCACCACGACGGGCGTCGCCGGGATCCCGTACCCGTTCCTGCCCCGACACCTGAGCCTCATCTCGGCGACGACCATCGGGATCCCGGCGTTCGTGTTGGCGCTCGCCCCGGCGGCGGGTCCGGCCAGCGGGTCCTTCGTACGGCGGGCGGCGGCGCGGGCGGTGGTCACCGGCACGGCGGCCGCTGTCGGTGCCGGCGGGGCGTTCGCGGTCGTCGACGGCCCGCTCGGTCGGTCGCTCGTCGAAGCGCAGACGGCGGCGACGGCGGCGCTCGTCGCCGTGATGCTCGCCGTGCTCGTCGTGGTCGCACGGCCCCTGACCTGGCGGCGGGTCGTCCTCGTCGTCGGTATGGCGCTCGCTTCGGGGACGGCGTTCGTCGTTGCGCCGGCCCGGCGGTTCCTCGACCTCGTCGTGCTCGACGCCGCCGTCGTGATGGTCACGGTGGGGGCGGTGGCGGCAGGTGTGGCGACCCTGCTCGTCGGGAACCTGATGGTCCTGCGCAGGACCGCCCGCGGCGAGGTACGTGAGCGAACGCGGTCCGAGAAGGTCCGACCCGGCGGCTGACCGACGGCGGACGGAAGGGTGTCCGCATGTGCTTCGTCCGCTGGTTCTCCGACGTCGGTCGCGACGACGTCGCCGTCGTTGGCGGCAAGGTGGCGGCGCTCGGTGAGTTCCGTCGTGCCCTCGCTCCCGCCGGTGTCGACGTGCCGGACGGGTTCGCGGTGACGACGGCAGCGTTCCACGCCGCCTTCGAACACGCCGACACGGGGCCGGTCGTCACGGCGGAACTGCCGCCGTCGGTCGTGGGCGGCGCCGACCTCGCTGCGCTCGACGCTGCGACCGCGCGGGTGCGCGCCCGGTTCCTCGGCGTCCCGCTGCCCGAGGCCCTCGAGGCGGTCGTGCTCGACGCCCACCGTCAGTTGCTCCGGTCCTCCGCAGCCACCCGGGTCGCTCGGGCGGACGATCTCGCTCGTGCTCATGGCGGTCGGCGCGGCGGAGTTCCTCCTCGGTGGGCCGCTCAGTGGGCTGTGGCTCGTCCTCATCGG
>Ga0169931_10000468_pt1 | contig 65922 bp, 56 predicted proteins | sample Kivu_15m_20L_FD_129675 | JGI IMG/M metagenome (GOLD analysis project Ga0169931, IMG submission 129675) | Freshwater microbial communities from Lake Kivu, Western Province, Rwanda to study Microbial Dark Matter (Phase II) - Kivu_15m_20L... | ecosystem: Environmental > Aquatic > Freshwater > Lake... | reverse complement strand
GGGACCAGTATCTGGCGGCGACTCTGGTACATCTGCGTCGCTTCTACGAGACGCAGGAACGCCGTGAGTCGGATTCCGCGACGGCCGAGCTGGTCGATGATGAACGCCCTGAACGGACCATAGTGAGTGCGGCGCACAACGACTCATACGTCGTGGCTGCGTCGGGGTTTGCTTTTGTGCTGGAGGCAGCGTCGCTGCATGCGTCAGCGACGCCTGCGCTGAGTCGTTTTCCCGCAGGCCCCCATGGGGAGCATACCCCCGAGACTATCGTTATCGCTGACGACGACCCCGGCGTGTGCGTCTTCACCAGCGGCGGAAACGGCCTCGCGGTGGATGCCCGATTGTTGCCGCGCTTTGAACCCGACGCCATTGTTCGCCCGCTCAATGCCCGCTTTTCCGGGATTTCGTCGGATGAGACCGTGATCTCGGTGTTGCCTCGCAGGGCGTTGCGCGACCTGGCGCGGTTTTATTTCATCACGGTGCAGGGTCAGCTGAAAGCGTCTGACACCGCAGAGTATCGAAAGATGTCTTCGGAAGCGACGGTATCGACGCTGGTTCGGGACGATGACGCGCTGCTGTGTGTGGTTGCCGGCGCCACCGATGCCATGCTGAGCGTCTGGAGTTCACTTGGCAAAGCGCTGGTGTTTGATGCCTCGGAAGTTCGCTCGCAGGGCCGCAAGGCCACCGGTGTAAAGGCAATCGCTCTCGACCCGGGCGCGCGCGTGGTGTCGTCATTTGTGTCTGCAGGGCGCAGTGCATTTGTGGTGCTGGCGACCGCCCAGGGGTTGTTCAAACGCATGCGCATGAGCGACTTCAGGCCGCAGGGCCGCGCGGGAAATGGCCTTCAAACCTGCCGCCTGAATCCTGGCGATGAGGTGGTGAGCGTCGCCGGTATCGCGCTGGCCGACGACGTCGTGATTCTGACCTCGAAGGGGCGATATGCCCGCTTTCCTGTCTATGACATTCCCCTCATGAACCGCGCGGCGAAGGGGGAGCTGCTCATGGCGCTGGCTGAATCAGAGACCATCGTCTCGGTTCAGGGATTTCCCGCCGGAATTATTGCGGAATAATCAGTATCTTTGCGCCAGTGTCGGGGTCAGGTTCCGCCTTTGAAGAAGAAGCGGGATAATCACTCTGGCCCAATTATTTACTGGTCAGCAAAATTGCAGAAAGGCCAACAAAGCTGCAAACCTATTTGTCGACATGGCCCTTGAGACCCTCGGGTATCGCGCGCACGTTCTGGTCGATCAAATAGCGCAGGTCACAGACCGAGCCCATTTTTCTGACATTTCCAAAGGTCCCTGCGATGGCACGGTCAATAAATACAAGCTCCACAGGGGGCTGAAACGCGTCGGCATGGTTCAGAAGAAAGTCTTTTACTTCCCTCATGATGCGCTCGTGAATTTTCGAAGCCGCAAAATCATAGGGTTGTGGAGCCAGAACGGGATCCAGAAAAATATCTCGCCACAAACGATAATATTCTGCTCCCGGCCATGGTTTCTCGGTATTGCGGGCGCCAAGCTCGGTCAGAAACTTGTCGGCCAGCGCGAATTCATCGTTCAGGGCAGCTACCACGAGGTTGCGATACGAACGAAGGGTTTCCACCGATACATCCTTCACACAGCCGAAATCGTACAGCACGACGGTACCGTCGGGGCGAAATCCAAAATTTGCCGGATTGGGGTCGGACTGCACCGCGCGCATCTCAAATACCTGGCTCATCACCGCTTCCCAAAGGCGCTGCCCAAGTACGTTCCGGATTTCCTGTGAATAGCCCAGCTCGTCGAACTTCGCGATGGAGTCGCCCTGTTCATAGGTAAGCGTCAGCACCCGTTTGGAGCTCCGCTCACCCACTACATCGGGCACCACGACAAATGGATGGCGTTTGTGGTGCCGCCGAAAGCGTCGCACATTCTCGGCTTCGTTGGTGTAGTCCAGCTCCTCGTGCAGCCGCCCCCGCACCTCTTCAAACACCTTGTTCAGCGCTTTGCGGTGGGCGGCATTCAGTAGACCACTGGCGCGCAGGGCCAGCTTCAGGTGGGTCAGGTCCGAGTCCACCGACGAGTCCACGCCCGGGTACTGAACCTTGACCACGACCTCGCGCCCGTCATCGGTGCGTGCGCGGTGCACCTGACCAATGGAGGCCGAGGCAAACGGCTCGCGCTCAAAGTGGTCAAACAACAGACTCGGATGCGCGCCCAACTCGGACTCGATCTGCGCAGCGATGACATCGAACGACACCGGCGGCGCTTCCTTCTGCAGCTTGACCAGCGCGTCCGAGAGCTCTTTTGGCAGCACGTCCGAGCCGATGCTCGCCATCTGGCCGATCTTCATGGCAGCGCCCTTGAGCTCGCCGAGCGTCTGCGCAATGCGTTCTCCGTTGATCTGGTGCGCCTGCAGACGTTCTTTCGCGGCGACCTCGGCCGATTGAAAGGCATTCTTCAGGCGGCTCGACGCATAGTTGGTGGCTACCGACGCGGTCATCGAGGCCAGCTTCATGAAGCGTTGGCCTTTGCTGGCAGGTGCGTTGCCCGAGTTATCGTTCTCTGCCATGCGTAGCCTGCTGGGGAACTGAAAGGGAGGCGGCGTGCAAGAAACGCCATGCCAGCGTGAAAGATGCGACAAACGCATCGAGGATACGATGTGTGAGCCAGAGAGAGATCGTCAAGCGACTCTGTAGTCACTCACCACAGGCGGCGCGAAGCTGTTCTGCGCGCTCCTCGGCGACGGCGCCGGGACCAAAGCCGGTCTGGTCGTCTTCCCAGTTGAGCATCGCCGAGATGTTCCCGCAGCCTGAACGGTCGCCGGTCAACAATAACGCATGCGCCGTGACGATGCGTGTGTGCGGATGCTGGTCGCGATTTCGGATGACCCCGGCGAGCGCGTCGCTGAACTCACCCACACAACGGTCGCCGGTGGCCATCATGGCCTCGGCATAGACGATCGCGGACGTGGGAGACGATGTGGTGGACTGCCGGATACCATCGGCCAGGGCAAACACCTCCCCGCAGGATGTCTGCTGCAGCGCTGACTGGAGCTGAGTCCGCAAGCGACCGACAACCTGCTCGGATACCACAAGTTTGACGCCCGCCGACAGCGCACGAAGCGCATTCGGAGCGTCCATGCCGGGAGCACACGTGGCGACCAGCACAGGCCAGGGCGAGTTGTCTGGCTCGGGGCGCAGGTCCTCGGTGGAGAGCCGCAGTGCCATCGTGCGCAGGTTCTCTCCATCGCAGAGTGGTCCCGTCGCCTCTCGCGCAATCGCCAGGCGGTTGGCTTCAAAGGCATCGGGGTTGGTGACCAGCTGCAGCAGGTCGCCTGCGATCATCGACTGATTCGAATAGGGCGCCGAGAGCAGCCAGCGCACCATGGCGGACGCTTCTTCGGGCTGGAGTTCGGTTTGATTCAGCAGGCGCGCCGTATTGCCCGGATGCGGGCTCGCCCCTTCCGGCGCAGGCAGCGAACCGAACAGCTCCAGCGGCGACTGCCCGTTCCACTCAGCGCAGCCGCGCTGCTCGCGTTCGTAGCACTCCACCAGGTCAGTGGCATCCCAACTGCCAGAGGCTGCCATCGCCCAGCGCTCGTCACTGTCGTACCGTCCATCCTGAGGCACATTGGCCGCCAGCGTCTGCAGTCCGGGGTGGCCCGGCGGAAGGCTTCGCGCGAACGGCAAACAGTACGAATCCAGCGGGCTCATCGCATAGGAGAGCCCCAGCGACACCATGAGGTCGCGCTCTGCCTGTCCGTAGCTCCCCAGATTTTCACCAATCGTGGTCTGCGCAGCACGCGCCAGCGCTGTGGTGAACGAGTTGGCGTGGCGCGACTCGTTGAACGAGGCGACCAGTCCCTGCACCATCGAAGCTGTCGCCGCAGCGTCGGTTCCCCGCGCGTTCATGAGCTCCGCAACGAAGGCACCATCGGTACGGTCGCCAGTGGTCAGAATGCACTCCGTAGCCGATCGCAGCCCCTCGGGGCTTACGTCAGCGACGAACTCGGCCACCGCCCTGCACTGCGTGATGGCATCGGGGCTGCCCGATTGTGCCCAGCAGCCCAGCGCAGCCGAGAGGCTTGCGTCAGCGAGCCGCGGCGACACGCGGTCGCAGTCACCAGAAGGCGCTGTACCATCGGCGACCGTCTGTGCGCCACAGCCGGCAAAGAGGTGAGCGCAGAGCAGGGACGGGCCCAGAGCCCGGAGGGTAAGGTTCATTCCAGGTTCCGATGGTGCGGAAAAAATAAGACAGCAAGGCCGTAAGGTTGCGGCGTCGTGTGCGGACGATTCATGTGACACGGACATTCATATCGTCAAGCCTCCAGCCCAGAAATGAAACCGACGCCCGCGTCATGCTCAACGGTGAAATCTGGATACGTCCGGCGTTGGATGGTCGGACATCCAGAATCTGGCAGACCGCGGCCCGAATGACGTCGGGGTGCGTGACCACCAGGACGGTGCGCCAGTCGTGCTGATTGCTGAGCGTCGTCGCGAACAGATTCCATCGCTCCATGACGTCCTGCAGCGACTCGCCTTCCGGTGGCCGAGCCGCCCCAAAGTCAGTCCAGAAGGCTTCGGCTCTAAGCGCGTCGCGATGACGAACTTCGGGCCAGGTCAGTCCCTGCCATGCCCCCCAGAGTCGCGGGCCCACGTGCTCGCCCGGCTGCCATCTCACCTCGGGGATCAGACGTGACGCTGTCTGTTGCGCGCGACGGGCCGGCGACGTCCAGAACTGCATGGTGGCGGTGTCAGGCTCGGGAATACCCTTGCGGAGCTTCTCGTACAGGGTGCGCGATGCAGGGCGAATCGCAGTGTCCGAGTCGCCCAGCAGAACGTCGTCCTCGGCCGGCTGATCGCGACAAATGAGCCACACGGTGCGGTTCTGAAGGGCCTGAGACAGGTCAGACATCGTGAAACCCGGGTTTCAGGGCAGAGAATCCATCGCGAGAGGGGCTGGAAGGCGCACTCATCCGTTGGGCGATCATTTCGTTTCCTCCTTCATGGATGACGACCCGTGCCCGAACGCGCAAGTCCCGGGCAAACTATCTCACCGGCGCAGAAGGCGACTGCTTCTCGCCCAGATGCCGCAACAGACCCTCGTAGGCGACCGTCAGGTCCTGGCTAATGCGCGTCGCCAGGCGTTCGCTCTCGGGGTCATGGCTGTGCACGTCCGGGTGGTACAGTCGCATGAGCTTTCGATACGCCTGCCGCACGGCGCCGACATCAGACCCATTCGGAATCTCGAGTCGAGCGTACCACACGCGCAGCTGCCGATAATGTTCGGGATGCAGTACTGACTGCCCCGATGTCAGGCGCGCTTCCTGTTCATCGAGAAACCGACCCACCCTCTCGAAAGCTCCTGTTACCCCTCCGCGCCGCTCAAAATCGACGACCGCGTCCTGCACCTGGTTCAGACGCTGTCGAGCAGCAGCAGAGATTCGTTCAGCAAGCGAGCTCATAGGCCTCCATCACGCTGAGTCGCGGGTCCAGCGTAACCCGTCACCGTCCGTCTCGTATTCCGCGCCGCAGTGCGCGCACGTGGTCGCTGACGGCTGCACCCCAAGCGCCAGCTTCTCGCCGCACTGGCAACGCCATCCGACCACCCGGGCGGGAGAGCCCGTCACCTGCGCAAACGCGGGCACAGGGCGTGTGACGACCGCTCCGGCACCGACGAAGGCGTAACGGCCCACTTCAAGCCCGCACACGATCGTCGCGTTGGCCCCGATGCTACAGCCTCTTCGGAGTGTCGTGGTCCGATACTCGTGCTTGCGCGATACGTGACTGCGCGGATTGAACACGTTCGTCAGGACACACGAGGGCCCCAGAAACACGTCGTCTTCCACCACCACACCCGTGTAAAGCGACACGTTGTTCTGAACGCGAACCCCGTTGCCCAGCACAACGCCCGGAGCCACGAAGGCGTTCTGACCGAGACTGCAGCGCGCGCCGATCTCGCTGTTCGGCGACACATGGCAAAAGTGCCAGATCGTCGTTCCGGCTCCCACTTTCGCCCCGTCGTCCACCCACGCTGAGGGGTGAGCATACCACCGATCAGCGGCCGGCGATGGCGCCCGACCTTCGGGCGCAGTCCAAAGGGTTGGCTCAGTGGCAGAAGAATGCGTCACGTGCAGCTCCTTGACAGCGCAGACGGTTGCCCGCAGTTGCCGGGCATGTCGAATCACATGCGCGACCCGGGCGTTTTGCTCCATACCATGCCGCTTGAACTTCTGCAGCGGCGCAAGTGCGCGACGTTCTCGGCGCACCGCGGCGAACGACCCGTTCAGGGGCTGGTGGTGTGGCACGCAGGCGGTGCAGTGGCGTGGCTAAACCGCTGTCCTCACTGGGGAATCCCGCTGGACGCTGCTTCTTCGGAGATCTTCGTCGAGATCGACGGTGTGGATCGGCTTCGCTGCGCCTCGCACGGCGCCGAGTTCGCGATCGACAGCGGCGTATGCGAGTCTGGACCCTGCGAAGGCGACCGCCTGTCGCCGCTGCGCGTGGAGGTCGACGGGAACATCGTGCGGGTCTATGCACCTGCAGCGCTGGTGATGGTCGGTGGCGACCGGCTGGTTGTACGTACGCGCCGTTGAGCGCAATCGGGTGAACGTCATGTGCATAGCGATAAAGAGCCGTCTGTTTTGCAGGGCGATTTTACTGGTTCTGTTTCCGGCCGGGTTCGTGGTTGTGGCGTGCACTCCGGCGGGCGACAATCCACAGCCGGTGTCCGCATCGGGAAGTGGTGTTGCCGTCGAGGTGGCACCCCAGGCGGGCGGCAGCGCTCCGGTGCAGGCACCCGCTGAAGCCCCTGCAGCAGGGTCTGCAACAACTCCGGGCGACGGTGCATCGGCAGCCGCGATCGACGTGCCTTCGCTGGAGTCGCTGATGCGGCGCGCTGGATTTGGAGGTGCCGGGCAGGCAAGCCCGGACGAATTCGTGCCGGTGCCGCCGGGCGCGACGGCCGAAGCCGGCACGTTCGACAACGCAGAGCGTTCGGTTCGGGCGGTGCTGGTGCGCTATCCGAACGCCCGCTACGCTCGTCCGCACGTCACCGACGTGCTGGAGAGGCGACGTTTGCTGCCGCAGTCTGGCGACGCGGTGTTGAGCCAGGGTCCGGTGGTGATTCAGCTTCAGGCGGCGACGCGCGACGTGGCGGACACGCTCGCGAACGAGCTGCAGCGATTGCTGGAGTGGCCGGCGCTGACGGACGTGCAGCGAATCGAATAGCGTCTTCGAAGACCGCTGCCTGCAGGCGTGCAATGGGATGGACGCGACGCTGAGCCAGGGCTTGGGGGCGGGCGCCGCTGGCCGGCGCCGGTAACTCCAAAAACGACGCCGCCGCGGCGTTACCGCGGCGGGGAGGTCGTCGGTCTTGTGACCGAGGGTGGGCGTGCGAGCGGTCGGGCAACGAGGGGAAGCGCGACTGACCAGAACTCGGGGACACGTGCGTTCAAGTCGCGTGCCAAGACGACGCGTCGGTGGCGATTAGGTAAAATCTAATCATATCGGCGGGTTGCGGCATTGTTGCGGCGGCGTCGGCCGAGTGGTGGCCCCCGGAGAGGCTGCTGGCTATGACATCCATGTCGCGGTTGTCGAGTGCAGTGTCGGCTTGTGGATTATCGTGGTTGCCGATATAACGCGCTCATGTTCCGCGCGAAGGCTTCGGCGAACGCAGCGGTCAGTCTGTTCCTGAACACTTCTTTTTCTGCGTCTCCCCGGTGGGACGCTTCAGATTTCGGATTCGGTTCGACACCAGAAGCGCCCCGGCTTGAGCTGATGAATGGCGCGGTGTGTTGCGGATGACAGTTTGCAAATGACGGTACAGAAAATCAGTCACCTGCTTGTGTTCCCGCTGCGTTGAACCGGGTCCACGCTCCCTGAACAGGGAGTCATGGAGTACCGGATGGCCAATGTGCTCGTAATCAACTCCACGCCGCAGGAAACGCGGGTGGCAGTTCTCGAAAATGGGATGATCAGCGACTTCTACCTCGAACGGCAGCGGCATCGGGGTGTGGTGGGCAATATCTACAAGGGCCGCGTCATCCGTGTGCTACCGGGTATGCAGGCCGCCTTTGTGGACATCGGACTGGAGAAGGCTGCGTTCCTATACGTGAACGACATCTACCAGGAGCACGTCCCGCACGAGTTTGAAGAGGACGAGGACGAAGACGACGATGGTGATGACGTTCGGCCGGGACGCAAGCGTCGCGGACCGGTGCCACCGATCGAGGATCAGCTGAAAGAGGGTCAGGAGCTGCTCGTTCAGGTCGTGAAAGACCCGATTGGTACCAAGGGCGCGCGCGTCACGTGTCACATTACGCTGCCCGGGCGTCACCTGGTCTTCATGCCGACGGTGGACCATGTGGGCATCTCTCGCCAGATCTCCAGTGATCGCGAGAGGCGACGTCTGCGCGACATCGCTAACGAAATGCGCCCCCGCGGCTCGGGTTTCATCGTGCGTACCGCCAGCGCCGGCGTCTCGAGCGACCACCTGCGGCAGGACATGCAGGTCCTGATCTCCCTCTGGAATGACATTCTGGAACGCCGCGACCGCAAGAAGGCGCCGCAGCGTCTTCACGAGGACCTGGACCTCATCCTGCGGGCCGCCCGAGATCTGTCAACCGCCAACCTCGACAAGCTCATCATCGACTCGCGCGAACAGTACGACCGCACCATGGAGTTCATGGAGAAGGTCATGCCCCGCTTCATGAATCGCGTGGAGCTCTACGTCGGATCCGAGCCCATCTTCGACGCCTTTGGGATCGAGGCTGAGCTCAAGACCGCCCTGTCGCGCAATGTGTCGTTGCCCAGCGGCGGGTATCTGGTGATTGAAAAGACCGAAGCGCTCACGTCCATCGACATCAACACCGGACGTTTCGTCGGCAAGCGCAACCTCGAAGAGACCATCGTCAAGACGAACATCGAAGCCGCCTGGGAGATCGCCTACCAGATCCGACTGCGCGGCATCGGCGGGCTGATCATCATCGACTTCATCGACATGGAAGACACCGCCAATCGCGACCAGGTCAACGCAGCACTCGAACAGGCGCTCGCGCACGACCGCGGTCGCGTCAAGGTCACGCGCATCAGTGAATTCGGCATCGTCGAGATGACTCGCAAGCGCACCCGCGAGAGCCTTGAGCAGATGCTCTGTGAGCCGTGCGAGCATTGCAACGGCAGCGGAATCCTGAAATCCCGCGAAACCACCGCCTTTGAGATCCTGCGCGAGCTGCGTCGCTCGTTGCGTAGCAGCACCGACTTCGACGTCACCGTGATGGCGCACCCGAAGGTCGTCGCGCACATCGACCAGCGTGAACGTCCGGCGGTCCGCGAGCTGGAGCTGCGCTACAACAAGAAGATCCATATTCGGGGAGACCACTCCTTTCATCTGGAACGCTTCGACCTGGTCGGCATGACGGCCACGCAGGCCATCGTAGGCTAAGCCGCAAGACATCGGTTTGCCGCTGCTGGTTCAACGGCCGACAACAGGGCAGGGCGCTACAAACATCACGCCCTGTGAGCAGCCCGGCGCGGGGTGCGTACGACGGGCCCGGGATTGCTGGGCGTGTGCCCGTTCAGGCTCGCATAAATCCAGCCCCTGCGAACAACAGGGCGGTCGGCCTCGCTTTTGAGTGCGCGTGACGGTAGGCTACGGCTCCCTTCTGCGCGCATGTTCCTCATGCGTCGCCCCTCGTTCGTGTCCCACCTTCACGGATTCTGTATGCCTACCGGCAGTGCAGCGCTGCGCCTTGCGCAGGTGTATGAATTGACGAGTCCATCGGACTCCGGCTCGCTGCTCGATACGTTTCGCCTGCGCAACCTGTCCATGGAACGACTGGTGACGCTCGGGAAGGAGCTCGGCCTCGACAACGCACAGACGATGCGTCGCCACGATCTGGTCATGGGCATTGCGCGTCTGCTCGTGGACGACTCGCTGACCCATGTTGCCGAAGGGTGTCTGGATACCCACGACGAAGGGTTCGGGTTTCTGCGCCTCGCCGAACACAGCTACCTGCCGGGACCCTACGACGTGTATGTGTCACCGTCGCAGATTCGACGCTTTAACCTGCGCAAGGGGGATACGGTCCGTGGTCGCGTGCGTCCACCGCGCGAGGGGGAGCGTTTTTACGCGCTGCTGGAGCTCGAACAGGTCGGTGGTGTGTCGCCCGACGAGTCGGCCCAACGTCCGCTCTTCGATAACCTGACGCCCCTGTACCCGTGCCGGCAGCTGGTGCTGGAGAATCCGCTGTCAGGCGGTGTGTCCACACGCGTGCTGGACCTCTTCGCGCCCATTGGCAAAGGGCAGCGCGCGTTGATTGTCGCGCCGCCGCGCACCGGAAAGACGGTTTTGCTGCAGTCCATCGCCAACGCGATCACCGCCAATCACCCCGAGTGTGAGCTGCTGGTGCTGCTGATTGATGAGCGACCCGAGGAGGTTACCGACATGCAGCGCCACGTTCGTGGTGAAGTGGTGTCGTCGACTTTCGACGAGCCGGCTGAAAAGCACGTCGCAGTGGCCGAGATGGTGCTCGAGAAGGCGAAGCGCCTGGTCGAGCTGGGGCGGGATGTGGTGATTCTGCTGGACTCGATCACGCGTCTGGCGCGCGCCTACAACACGATCGTTCCTCCCTCGGGGAAGATTCTGTCGGGCGGCGTGGACTCGAACGCCCTGCACAAACCGAAGCGTTTCTTCGGCGCGGCGCGCCATATCGAGGGAGGCGGCAGCCTGACGATCATCGCGACGGCGCTCGTGGACACCGGCAGTCGCATGGACGAGGTGATCTTTGAAGAGTTCAAAGGCACGGGCAACTGTGAACTGCATCTCGATCGCCGTCTCATGGAGAAGCGGATTTTTCCAGCGCTCGACCTGCAAAAGTCAGGTACCCGAAAAGAGGAGCTGCTGCTGGATCCGATGGTGATGGCGCGCATCTACCTGTTGCGACAGCATTTTCTGGCACCTTTGAACGCGGTGGATGCGATGACGCTCGTTCACGACTGGCTGGTGAAAACCAAATCCAACCTCGAGTTCCTGCAGTCCATGAACTCGTAGTGTCGGGTCGGTCGGGGTGAAGCGGTGCGCCGCCTGCTCCCGGCTGCGCACATTTTCCCTACACGGGGAGGTTGACATGCGCCCCTGTATTCGCGTAATCCCGAAGGCCCTTTATGACGCGCCAAGGCGCTATGGACGGATGCTATGAAAGACGCGATTCACCCGAAGTACAACCCCGTCGTTTTTGTCGACGGTGAGCATGAGATCATCAGCAAGTCGACCATGTCGAGCGGCAAGACCCGCAACATCGACGGCGTTGACCACTACGTGATCGACATCGCCATCAGCTCCTTCACCCACCCTTTCTGGACGGGTCAGGTCAAGCTGATGGACTCCGCTGGTCGCGTCGAGCGCTTCAATCGCAAGTACGGCCGCAAGTAAGAAGTATGGACCGTTCCCGATGCATCTTCATCGGGCCGCGGACGACACCTTACGTGCCGCTCGCCACGGTTCGGCGAACTTCGCCGAATCACTCACCCACGGTCCTCCTTTTTCCACGGCTGACGCATGTTCGAGCGTCTTAAGGATGTAGCCCTGCGCTACGACGACCTCGAAGCCCGGCTCGCTGACCCCGAGACCGCTGCGAACCACGAACTCTATACGACCATCAATCGTGAGCTCGCGTCGCTCCGGGACGTCGTGGATGGCTGGCGGCGCTGGCAGGCTACGCTCGACGACATCGAGGCCGCCCGAGAGATGCTCCGCGACTCCGACCCCGAGATTCGCGACATGGCCAAGGCCGAGCTGGACGACGCGCAGGAGCGGCTGCCGGTCATTGAGCAGGAGCTGCGCCTCCTCATGCTGCCGCGCGATCCCCTCGACGAGAAAAACATCATCCTCGAGATCCGTGCCGGCACCGGCGGCGATGAATCCGCCCTCTTCGGCGGAAATCTCTTCGAGATGTACTCCCGCTTTGCCGCCCTCCGCGGCTGGCGCGTCGAGGTGCTCTCCGACAGCCCCGGCACCGTCGGCGGTTACAAGGAGATCATCGCCATGGTCTCGGGCGAACGCGTCTACTCCACGCTCAAGTGGGAGTCCGGAGTACACCGCGTGCAGCGTGTTCCCGCCACAGAGGCCCAGGGGCGCATCCACACCTCGGCCTGCACCGTCGCCATCCTCCCCGAAGCCGACGACGTCGAGTTTCACATCAACCCCGCTGATCTGCGCATCGACACCTATCGCGCCTCGGGAGCCGGCGGCCAGCACGTCAACCGAACCGACTCCGCCATCCGGATCACTCACCTGCCCACCGGTGTCGTGGTCACCTGTCAGGACGAAAAGTCGCAGCACAAGAACAAGGACAAGGCCATGAAGGTCCTTCGCTCCCGACTTCTTGAAGCTGAGCGCGAGCGGCAGGACAACGAGCGCGCTGATTCGCGTCGCCTTCAGGTGGGCTCGGGTGACCGCTCTGAACGCATCCGAACCTATAACTTTCCGCAAAATAGAGTCACCGACCACCGAATTAACCTTACGCTCTACGCGCTGGATCGATTTGTGGTGGGTGAAATGGAAGAGATGTTGAACGCCCTCACCGCCGCGCATCAGGCCGAGCTCATGAAGGCGGCCGAGGCCGACGCCTTCTGATCCGGGCCGAGCCGCTTCGCCGGCTTTCTGGTTTGCGCTCTCGCCAAGGCACGTCATGAAGCTCTCGAATGGTACGATGGAGGTGGCAGCGAACAGGGGGTTCCGGTTGCCACGTGCTCTGCGTGCGATTCTGTTCGTTGGCTGCGTCAGCGTCGGGGCGTGCAGCCGCCCTGCAACACCCGTTACGACGACCGACTCACCCGGGGTGCGCGAGTGGCATGTGGTGCCGTACGCGCTGCCCGAACCGTGGTCCAACCGCGACACCGAGGTCAGCGGGCTGGCCTGGTGGGGTGATTCGCTGGTGTTGCTGCCGCAGTATCCCGCGCGGGTACAGCAGCGTCTGGCGGTGATCGATCGCGCGCAGCTTGCCTCGGGTGCACCGCTCACGCCGGGGCACCTCACCCTCACCAATCCGCACGTGGTGGAGTCCATTCCCGGGTTCGAGGGGCTGGAGGCGATCGCATTTCATGGGGACGACTTTGCTGTGACGGTCGAGGCCAGACAGGGCGGCGACATGACGGGGCATCTGGTCGTTGGAACTGTGGACGTCGTCGCCCGGACCCTCACTTTTCGGGCGGACTGCGTGGTTCCGTTGCCCATGCCGACACAGCTCGACAACAAGTCATTCGAGTCTGTTGTGCGGTGGCAAGGCGGCTGGCTGACGCTGTATGAAGTGAATGGTGAGATGGAAGTAGCCGATTCGTTTGGCGTTTATGTTAGCGATGCATGTGTCGCCGAGCCGCGGGACGTGCCTTCGCTTCCATATCGACTTACCGATGTTGCGCTGCTGGATACGGTGGGTTCGCTGGCCGTGCTGAACTACCACTGGCCCGGCGAAACCGAGCTACGATCGTCGGACGCGCGCCTGCGAACGCGGTGGGGTGTCGGGTCCAGTCATACGCAGCAGCCCCATGTGGAGCGGATTGTGTACTGGCGCATCGGGGCAGATGGTTCGGTGATCGAAGAAGACCGTGCACCGGTCTGGTTCTCGCTCGAACCTGGCGTCGCCCGAAACTGGGAAGGTCTGGTAGGCTGGCAGGAAGGGTTTCTGGCGGTGACGGACAGGCACCCGGGCACGATCCTCGCGCGGATTGTCCCACCCGGACAGCCCTGAGGGCGACTTGCGATGACGGAGCGAGCCGGATTGGGTGTTGCGCCGTACCGTGAGCGGGCTATCGGTGCCGCGTGCCCAACTGGAAAGCGGCACGATGGTGAAGCCATCGTTGGATGCGTCATCTGTTTGGGCGGCACCCGTCCGTCGTCAGTGCGCCGGTCAGGCGGGCGTCCTGCCGGTGCGTCTCATGTTCTCTCCTGCGTGTGTCTCGTTGTATGTCCGTATCGATCCCCGTTTCGTTTCCGGCGTGGTCCACCGCATGGCCCTGCACAGCGACTGGCCTGGCCTGGCTGCTGGCTCACGAGCTGGCACCCGAGGCGCCTCACACCGCGTTTGGGCTGTCTGGAGCCGCTTTCAGGGCATACTTTTTCACGCCCGATGACAACTACAACTACGACGTCGTGTTCCCGGGAGTGCTCTGGCATGACGCGTCACTCACGCTCGACCACTATGGCATCATCGAGTCGCTGGCGGCGCAGTGGGGCTGTGACATTCGGCGCTCTCAGGCTTCGGCGAACGAGCACGCTGCGCTGCTGAAACGAGAGCGCGACGAACATCGCACCGCCTGGGCTCGCCTGCATGGCGCTGCACGCTGGACCGCTGTCGCCAGTCCGCCATCGGCGGTGCACGGCGCCGAATCCACCGCCGCCCTGACCCTGCATGTGTCCCGCGATGCGCACGCCAGCCCGGCGGCCGAAGTGGTGACCGTACGCCGTGGATTCCCCGAAATTCCCGTATCGCGGCGTCACGCGTTGCAGCGGGATGTCCTGCAGTTCGCTCGGCTTCATGCCGAGAGTGGTAAAGAGATCGCCGCCGATCACGATGTCATTCTCGCGTCGGGTCCTCGCGCCTTTCTGGTGGCAGCACAGTGGTTCGAGTCAGGCGCGGCTGCTTTGCATGACGACTGGTCGCGCTCGGCCTCGCGGTGGCTGGTTGACCTGCACGCCGCCCGGACCGGGGCCGCTGATTTTCTGCATGCGTGGGCGGTAGCGCTGGACGCCAGAGACGAGCGGTGGGCCGCCGTGCCGGGAGGAGCCGACGCGCTTGGGGCCGCCGCCGCCGCGTATATGATGGTCTCGGATGCGCTGCAGCCCGTCTTGCCGGCCGATGTGCTGACGGATGGACGCGCGATCGCCGCCGCGCTTCGCGCCGCACACCGCAGTGAGTTGATCGCGCTGGAGCTGTTGTCGCGCGTCGACCCCCGGCCTGATGGTGCGTGGCTACCGTCCTGAAGCCGGTCAAAAGATCGCTCGCCGGGGTTGTCACCGAACCTGCATGTGAGCATGCTGTGAGAGCCTCGCGCCCGGATTGTGCAGTGATTTCTCAGGTCGTCAAAACGGTGGTCACGGGCATCATCCCGCAGCTGTTGCAGTCGCTGCTGCTGATGCCGCTGGGCATCGTTATGTTTCTGTTTTCATTCCTGATTTTGTGGATGAACGAGGGCCTGCCGCTGCGTCACGAACTCGCCGGGCAGACGGTGGTCATGTCGCCCGACGGCGCTGGTGCTCCACGAAACGGCACGGCTGTCTCGGTGACGGGTCCGTTGACGGCCGCTGCGCCGGTGACGGGCGACGACGGCTTTTTCGTCGGTGGTCAATACGTCGCCGTGTATCGCATCGCCGAGGCGTACGCGTGGCATGAATCGGTGACGCACGATTCGGAGCGCCGCTGGGGTGGCTCGATCGTCGATCGGCAGACCTTCGATTACGCCCTGCAATGGGCCGAGTTTGTGCCCGATCACACCCGATTCGAGGAGCCCGACGGCCACCTGAACGTGCCAATGACGGTTGGTGGTGCATTTGTACCCGGTGCTGGTTTTCGGGTGGGACAGATTCCCATCGCCGCCGAGAAGGTCATCCCGCCGGGCGCGACGATGCTCGACTGGGGTCGCGTGACGCGTATCGCGCACGGACAATCGGGCAGTGTTGCAGGGCGGTGGCTGTATCTGGCAGGAGCAGACCCGTCCAACCCGCGTCCCGGCGACCAGCGTGTCATGTACTGGGTGGTGCCGCAGGGGCAGCCGGTGACGGTGTTCGGTGCCTGGGTAAAAGGAGCATTGCAACCGCTGGACGCCGACGGAATGCCGTTCTTTGACATCATTTCGGGCCCCCGCGAGGCGGCCATCGAGGTGCTCGAAGACGAAGACAACATGCGCATCTGGGCGCTGCGGATTGTAGGCGTGCTGGCGATGTGGGGCGGGTTGTTCCTGCTGCTCTCGCCGGTTTATGCCGTCTGCGACATCATCCCGCCACTGGGGATTCTGATGCGGGTGCTGGTCGCGCTGGGCACCGTGTTTCCAACCATGCTGCTGTCTGGAATCACGGTAGCCCTGTCGATTGTGGGTCACAACATGCTGTGGACGGGCATGATTCTGGGCAGCATGGTCGTGTTTATCCTGCTGCAATACTATGCGTGGCCGCGCTGGCGTTCGCGATGGATGGGTTTCAAACGATCCCTGTCGACCTCGGCCGAACCGGGGAGCTCCGCAAACGCTCCTGAGGCGGATGCGACGCCGGTTTAGGCAGCCAAAGCGGGTCGAAGGCCGGTCTTCGTAGTCCTGCCGACGAGGCGGTCATGCACGAGCGCTCGCCGGGTCAGGAAGGGCGAGCCGTTGCGAGGCGCCGGTTGGCCAGCGTGGCCGCCAGCGTGGTGGCGTACCTGAAGCTGGACACGTCGGCCACACCGCTTCCCGCGATGTCATAGGCGGTACCGTGGTCCACGCTGGTGCGAATCAGGGGCAGGCCGAGCGTCAGGTTGGCGGCTTCTCCGAAGTGCCGCGTCTTGAGGGGACCCAGCCCCTGATCGTGGTACATGGCCACGACCGCATCGGCCTGCATGTGGCCGTTCGCGACGCGTGGGAACACGGTATCGGCTGGCCATGGTCCCGAGACGTTCATGCCCAGCGCACACGCCTGTTCAATGACGGGCGTAATCAGGGTCAGCTCTTCGGTGCCAATGGTACCTTCTTCGCCGGCATGCGGATTCAGGCCGCAGACGGCAATGTGGGGGCGTTCAAGCGCGTGCCAGCCCCAGGACTGGAGCGTGTCGTGCGTAATGCGAATGGTCTGCAGCAGGTCATGGGCGTTCAGATGGGCCGCCACCTGCGACACGGGAATATGAACGGTCGCCAGCGCCACACGCAGCACGTCGCCGGCAAGCAACATGACCACCTGCGGTACGCCACATGCCTGTTGAAGTACTTCGGTATGTCCGGTCGGCGGTAGCCCCGCATCGGCCAGCCGCTTCTTATGCCAGGGCAACGTCGAGATCGCGTCGATGTGTCCGGCGAGCGCATGCCGAATGGCGCGAAGCAGCGCGTCGTGTTGCAGTCTCCCGAACGCGGGAATCGGTTGAGCCCAGGGATATCGCGGGGAGTGCGCGCGGTCCCAGCCGCTGTCGATGTGCAACACGGCGAGCTCGTCGTCGGGTATGCCACTTGCCTCGTCGGGAGTGTTCACCTGCCGCAGGGCTCGCACGACAGAGATACCGCGCGCCCGCAGATCGTCGTGTGCGTGTTGCAGAAGCAACAGGTCGGCATATGCGACCAGCGAGCAGCGCTCACGGAGCTGCGTGGCGGTACGCAGCAACAGCTCGGGTCCGACGCCGGCCGCGTCGCCAATCGTGACGCCAACCAGCGGTAGCATCAGGGAAAATCGGTGATGAGCACGTTGATGTAGGCCTGCCCGCGTACCCGTTCCAGATAAACGGCAGAGCGCTGCTCGGCATACTGCGCCTGAAGCTCGCCATAAATCTGGTCACGCACTGCCTCGGCATCATCGAGCGGCCGCCGTTCGACAGCATCCAGACGAATGATGTGAAATCCGAACTGCGAGCGCACCGGCTCGGAGATTTCGCCCGGCGTGAGTGCGAGCGCAGCGCGCACATAGTCCTGATCGAGCTCCGACGCGCGAAAAGTGCCCAGGCGACCGCCGGTATTGCGTGAACCATCAGCGTTCTCGCGGCTGGCAATCCCGGCAAAGTCACCCGTCTGTTGCAGCTCGTCCCACAGCGTGCGGGCGCGCGTTTCGGCAGCGACGATGTCGTCGGCAGAGCTTCCGCGCGGGGTCACCACGAGGATGTGGCTCGTGGAGAGGAACGCCTCGTTCATGCCATCGGGATAACGCTGGTCGATGACCGCATCAATCTCGGCTTCGGAGATGCTCAACTCGCTCAACACATCCAGCTGCACCATCCGTAGTCGGGTGAGATGCGCGCCGATCATCTCGCGGAAGTCGTTCTCTTCGATGCCCTGTCGCTGCATTTCGATCAAAAACTGCGCCTCGGTCAGCCCCATGGCTTCGTATTGTTGCGCGACAAACTGGTCGATTTCGGCCTCGGTAATGCCGAGCTCGCGTTCTTCGGCCGACGACGCGAGAAGGCGCGCATCGATCAGGAAGTCGAGCACTTCGCTGGCCAGCGCATCCAGCTCTTCGTCCGTCGTCAGCCGCGAAGGATCAACGCCGGTAAACTGAATGTAAATGGGCATGAGCCGGTACACATCGCTGAGCGTAATGATGTCATCGTTCACGATGGCAGCGATGCGGTCGATGACCTCGGCCTGCGCTACAGCCGGGGGCAACAGAACGCCGGAGCAGCCCAGCAGGGCGCAGGTGAGAACAAGCGAGCGTGTCAGACGCATGGTCATGGGTTCACTCCAGCGTCGGGCGATATCGCGCCCTGACTGCCCTCGACTGGGTCAACTTCCAGCACGGGCAAGGTAAAAATCGCTGATGGCGTTGGCTGTGACGCTGAGCCGGAGCGCTGTACCGACTCAAATCCCAGGATTCTCTCGGGCGCATTGGCCAGAGCCAGGGCATCGTAGCGGCGCGGCCGCGACTCTGCGAGAGGACGCGCCTGCACAAGCCGGTCGATCTGCGACTGATTCAGGGTGACGGCGGTTCGCTGGCGCGCTGTGTCCAGCTCGCCGCGCATGGCCTGGGCGACGAGTCTGCTGCGCACCCTGGCTTCGGCCCATGGGCGCACGTCGTCGAATGTAGCCTCGGTCGCGTCGAACGACGCAGCGAGCTGAAACACCAGATAGCCGCTCTCGGTGGGAATAGGCCGGGTGACCTGTCCGATGACCTCGAGCGCGAAGACGGCCTCTATCAGCTCGGGCGTCGCGCCCACGGCTGCGCTATCGGGCTGCACCCAACCGGCATCATGCCTGAGCTCGGCTGCGAGCGCATGGGTGCTTCGCCGAATGGCGACATCGCGAAACAGCTGGGTTGCCGACGCGCCCGGGAGCGCCCTTTTTTGCTCGAATTCGGCCAGCGCGGCGTCGGCCGCCTGTCGCGTGTCCACCAGCAGAAACTGAACCCGGCGACGCTCTGGGCGGCTGATGTGTGCCTGTAGCGACTCGAACTCTTCGCGCACCGCGTCTTCAGGTACGACGAGGGTGGAGGTCACGCCACGCAGCCAGGCCTGGGCACGGGCATCGTCGGTCAGCAGACGCTCTTCGGTGCTGCCCGTGTACCCGAGCCGTTCTGCTTCGGCCGCCAGCAGCTCCAGCGTCACCAGCTCTTCGGCCAGCGAAAGACGCTGGTCGGAGCTGCCCATGAGCAGCGCGGCTTCAGCGTTCAGCGTGCTGGCACGGCGCTCGACTTCGGCGACGGTGAGCGCGTGACCTGAGACGGTCGCGACGGCCAGATTCCCGATAGCCTCCAGCGTCTCGTCGCCCTGATCTTCGGTCGGCGTAGCGGCGAGCATTGCCGCCGCCGCTGTGGGCTCACCGATGAGTGGCTCAGGTTTGCAGCCTGTCGCCGTCACGAGCCCACAGGTTCCAGCGATTACGGGCAGGACGGTGCGCCACTTCATGGTGATTCTGGCAGGCAGTGCATCAGGTCCCGCGCCATTGCGAGAGCTGCGCCGAGCATATCCGTTGACTCCGCCCCCTTCAAGTGTCGCACCACGACCATGCCGGGGCGGAACTCCCACTTACCGCGTTGTGCCTCCATGAGCGCGATGAGCTTGTCAGGCACTACGCCCGTGACCGGCTGCAATTCCACGACCATCGCTTTGGGGCCGCCTTCGATTCGGTTGGCGCCCAGCCGCTTCATGGTGAGCTTGAGCGAGACAATGTCGCGAAGTCCCGTGACAGCGAGCGGTGCACGACCGTAACGATCTTCGATTTCTCCATGAATATCAAACAGTTGGTCGTTTGATTCGGCGAGGCTGAATCGCTTGTAGAACGCCAGACGTTGGCTGACGTCTTCGATGTAATCGTCGGGAATGAACGCCGCGACAGGGATCTTCACCTCGGGCTCAAACCGTGCTTCGACCTCTTCGCCCTTGAGCTCCGCCACAGCCTCTTCGAGCAGCTCGCTAAACAGTTCAAAGCCAATGCTCTCGATGTGACCGGACTGATCGCGTCCGAGCACGTTGCCGGCGCCTCGCAGGTCCAGGTCCTGATGCGCGATCTGCAGGCCGGAGCCCAGTTCGGAGTGCTCCTGAATCACGTCCAGACGACGGCGTGCGTCCTCGGTGAGCTTTCGCGGGTCTGCCACCAGCAGGTAGCAGAACGCTCGTTCGCTGCCGCGGCCCACGCGACCGCGGAGCTGGTGTAGCTGCGACAAACCGAAGTTCTGCGCCTCATTGATGAAGATCGTGTTCGCGCTGGCCACATCCAGGCCAGACTCGACAATCGTCGTGCTAACCAGAACGTGCCCCTCGCGGTTTAGAAACCGCATCATGACGTCTTCGAGCTCGACGTCCCGCATCTGTGCATGGGCGACCAACACCTTCGCCTCAGGCACCATCTGCGCGATGCGATCGGCGACGTTGAAGATGGTCTCGACGCGGTTGTGTACGAAGAACACCTGACCACCGCGCTGGATCTCGTTCAGAATGGCCTCTCGAACCACCGACTCCGTGAACTTTGCCAGGTGCGTTCGCACCGCCAGCCGACCAGCAGGTGGCGTCGTGATCATGGACAGGTCCCGAATGCCGAGCAGCGACATCTCCAGCGTACGCGGGATCGGCGTGGCAGACATGGTGAGCACGTCCACCGTGGCTCTGAATTGCTTCAGGCGTTCCTTGTGTTGCACCCCAAAGCGCTGCTCCTCGTCGATCACCAACAGCCCAAGGTCCCGGAATTCAAGGTCTTTCGATAACAGCTTGTGAGTGCCGATCAGCACGTCCACCTTGCCGGCCCGTGTGGCGTCCATGATCTCGCGTGTCTCGGCGGTGGTGCGAAAACGCGACACGCACTCCACACGTGCGCCGCTCATCGACAGCCGCTCGCGAAAGCTCTTGAGGTGCTGTTCGGCGAGTACAGTCGTTGGCACCAGAACGGCCACCTGTCTGCCGTCCACCACGGCCTTGAACGCCGCGCGAATGGCCACCTCGGTCTTGCCGAATCCGACGTCTCCGCACAGCAGCCGATCCATGGGGCGCGACGACATCATGTCGTCCAGCACCTCTTCGATAGCCTGTAGCTGCCCCGAGGTTTCTTCGTAGGGAAACCGCGCCTCGAACTCATGATACATCGCGTCGGGAGCCGAGAAGGCAAAGCCAACCCGCGTCTTTCGCTCTGCCTGTATCTGAAGCAGTTCCTGAGCAATATCAGCGAGTTGTCGCTTGACCTTCTCTTTCGTTCGATCCCAGGAAACCCCACCCAGCTTGTCGAGTCGGGTGAACGTGGCCGAGCCCGTGTACTTTTGCACCCGCGCGAGCCGATAAACGGGGAGGTACAGTTTGTCGTTTTCGGCATACTGCAGCACGAGAAAGTCGGCTTCGTAGCCACCCACATCCATGCGCTCCAGGCCCAGATACCGCCCAATACCGTGATCCACATGAACGATCAGGTCGTTCGGTTGCAGCTCGCGGAAGTTGGCGATTGACGTGCTTTCGTGGGCCACTTCGCGCGCGGGTTTTCGACCGCTTCGGCCCAGCAGCTCGCCGTCGGTGACAAGGGCAATGCCACGCGCGGGGCTTCGAAACCCGGTCCGAAGGTCGCCGACGACAATCTCGAAGTGCGTTGCCGGAGGAACCGCCGCCCTGCGAAGGTCCGGTGTTTCGCGCACCTGCCGAATGGGCGCATGGTGGTCCTCGAACACCCGCGCGATTCGGTCGGCCGAGCCGCGGCTGCCTGCGACCACCACGATTCGGCCATACACCTCACGCCAGTCGTTCAGTGCACCGACAAGGCTCCGGATCGCGCTCTCCTCGCCGCCCTTGTTTTTGCGAATCCGGACGATGTCCTGATTGTCGAGCGCGGGATATCGGAAGACCGGCGCTCCGGGTTCATCGAGCGCGAGGCGTCCGGCGACGATGCGCGTGGGATGTGAGGTCCACGTGGCGGTCAGCGCGTCTTCAACGACAAAAAACTCTTCGACGCGGAAGCAGGCTTTGCCGGTTGCGATCTCGCGTTCGTATTCCAGTCGTCGGGCATCCAGATAAGACTGCAGCTCTGCCTCCAGTCGGTCGGGTTCGACGATCACCATCACGGCGTCGGTGGGAATCCGGTCGGCAAGTGGTTGCAGGGCGGGCGCGAGGGCTGGCAGGTACCCTTCGATTCCAAAGAAGCGTGTCTTTTCGCCGAGGTCGCGCAGAACGGCGGACAGACGACTGGACGGAATCTGAAGCTGGCCACCCAGCATGCCGAGGCGGTCCCGCGCGATGGCAAGTGTCTCGTCTGTAATCAGCTCTTCGCGCACCGGGATAATGCGGAATTCTTCAATGATTTCAGCACCGCGCTGTGAATCCGGGTCAAACCAGCGCATGCTCTCAATCATGTCGCCGTAGAACTCGATTCGCACAGGGCGGTCGGCCGAAGGGCTGAAGATGTCGACCCGATCGCCGCGCATGCTGAAGGTTCCGACGTCCTCGACCAGCGGCACAGCGCTGTATCCCGCGCCGAGCAGCAGTTGTCTCAGGTGGTCGTGGTTGACCTCGTCGAGCGTGCGCAACGTGCGACGGCTACTCTCGGCCAGATGATGCGGCATGAGCTTGCGCGCCCAGGCAACCACCGAGGCGATCAGAATGTCCTCGTTCCCCAGACTTTCGGCGGCGGTCGCGGCGAGCATACGTTCGGCGACGACGTTACGGTCCGGCGTGACGTCTCCGAACGGCGATACATCGGGTGGCGGCAGCAGGATGGCGTGGCGGCCGGCACCAGCAAACGTCGAAAATGACTCGTGCAGGGTGCGCGCTTCGTCTGCTTTGGGGACGATCACCACCAGAGGTCGCTTCAGTCGCTCCTGAATATCGGTGAGCACCAGAGAGAGCCAGGAGCCAAAAGCGCCTGCCAGCACCACCACCGGAGTGGATTGAAGCGCGGCGACGGTCTCGTCGAGCGGGTAGCGATACCCGGCGAGCTCGCGCTCCTGAACGAATGACTCAGCGAGGGTGCCGGTTCCGGTGGTCTCTTTCACGGTGGGCCTTGCGGAGTCCGGGAGGGAGCTGGGTCGGGCGCTGTTACATCGGCACCGGCAGGCGACGGCGTGCCGGAGCCTGAGGCGGGTGGTGCGACCGGCTGCACAGCTGAGGGGGTCATGAGGTGGCGAACGTGTGCGACCAGTGCCTGTACTTCCGCGTCATTCAGGTGACGGAAGGCCGGCATTCCGCCTCTTCCATTGCGAATCATCGCCTCGATCACGGTCTCGGTCAGTCGTTCAGTCGCATCTGGGCTTGTGAGTGACGGTGCACCGTTGCCTGCGGCCAGCGGTCCATCGCCGGCGCCGAACGTGCCGTGACAGGTCGCGCAATTGCGTGACCAGAGGCGGGCGCCGTCGACGGGTTCGGCGTTGTGGGCTACCGGCGAAGACACGGTGCCAGTCTCGCAGGCAATCATCAGCACAAGGAATACAGAGAGCGCTGTGCGCAAGGCCATTGTGGTCATTCTTCTTCGTCGTCCTCAGCACCATCGCTTGTGGGTTCCTGATCAGGAGCGACCATGAGGTCGTCGCCATCGTCCTGTTCGGCCCACGCGGTGTCGTCATTGTCGCGTTCGGGATCGCCGACCATGCGAGCAAACCCGTTGTTGAGCAGCCAGCGATCAATTTCGTCGAGCAGCTGACGCGTGGACTCGCGCTGAATGGCCGACACAAAAATGCCTTCATGCGTGAGCAGAATGTCAGCGCGCTGCGACTCACTGGTGCGGTCTGCCTTGTTGAACACCAGCAGACGCGGGGTTTCGTCGAGTTTCAGGTCTGCGAGAATGCGCTCGGTAGAGCGTACGTGTTCTTGCCACGAGGGGTCGGATGCGTCGACGACGTGCAGCAACAGGTCGGCGTCGGCCAGCTCTTCGAGGGTCGCCCGAAACGCCTCGCGCAGCTCTTCGGGAAGGTCGCGTATAAAGCCAACGGTGTCGGTCAGGATGATCTCGCGTTCGTGTGGGAACCGCAGCCGCCGAGAGGTCGGGTCGAGCGTGGCAAACAGCTTGTTTTCGCTCAGCACGGTGGACTGGGTGAGGGTGTTCAGCAGCGTCGATTTACCCGCGTTGGTGTAACCGACAATCGACACCACGGGCAGCTGGTTGACCGTTCGGTTTTTGCGGCGGAGCTGACGTTCGTTCCCCAGTCGGTCGACTGCCTTTTCGAGCATTCGAATACGGTCTCTGGCGCGGCGGCGGTCAATTTCGAGCTTGGTTTCACCCGGACCACGTCCGCCGATTCCGCCCGCGAGCCGGCTCATGCCGGTGTTGCGCGAGCTAAGGCGGGGCAGACGATACTTGAGCTGCGCCAGCTCGACCTGCAGCTTTCCAACCCGGCTCTGTGCCCGCTGCGCAAAGATATCCAGAATCAGCTGCGTGCGGTCGATGACCAGCAGCTGGGTACGGTCGGTGATCGAGCGGGACTGACCGGGGTCGAGGTCCTGTCCAAAGATCAGCATGCCGGCGCCCAACTGCAGGCATCGGAGCTCGATTTCTTCGAGCGCGCCCTGGCCCACGGCGAATTTAGGGTCGAGTTTCTGACGCGACTGCACGTACGTTTCGACGACCTTCACGCCCGCGGTCCGGCAGAGTTCCTGCAGCTCGGCCAGATTTCCCAGGTGGTGATAGTCGTCGCGGGTGCGCACGTAGACGATCATCGCGGAGTCGGCCGCGATCTCGGTCTGTTTGTCGGCCTTGGCTGCGAACTCCGCTTCAAGTTCTTCAATGAACTCGGAGAAGGGCACGTCCAGGTCAAAAATGGTGCGTGCTTCCTGAACCCGCCACAGCTCATTCTTCGGATTCACAGGAATCAGGTGCGCCCATGACACGCGGCCGGGCCGGCCAGCCGAGTCGGCGTTGACCGACACGATCATGTCCAGCTGCAGCTTGCTCAGGTCGGTAAGGTCATCGTGGGCAATCGCATCGCCGGCGAGCCACGTGCGCACCAGCCGCAAGCCACGGAAGCGCGCGCCACCGCCACGAGCGCGACCGATGTCGGGCAGATAGAGACGTCGGGAGTCCCCGATAATGACATGCTCGACCTGTCCGCGTCGGTCGACCAGCAGGCCCACGACCCGCCCCATGTCGCGGCTGATGGTGGTCATGGCCTGAGCGAGCTCGGGGGTCAGGGGAACGTCATCCTTGATGCGACGCTGCCCCAGCTTGCGGAGGGCCTGTTTCTGGCTGGCCTTTAGCCCGCTGGTATTGCCGTGAATGTCGTCGGAAATGGCCGATTACCGTTGAAGTGACACGAGACCAGGCGTTGTAGATTCAGGAGGCCGCCAGAGTCGCCGACGCTAGCGGTTCAGGGAGCGTTGGCCTGCAGCCACTCCTCGAACTCGGCACGTCGGGAGTCTCCCGGCACGAGCTCCAGATAGCGACGGACACTCCGCGCTGCGCGGAGGTTGTTTCCAATGCGCTGGTAGTTGTTGAACAGCATGAGATAAATCTGCGCGTTTCCGGGCGTCAGGGCGGAGGCCTCTTCGAGCAGCCGGATGGCTTCTGAAAAGTTTCGGTCGACCGAGAGTCGGCGCGCGCGGTTCACGAGGTCGGATGATTGCTCCGACGGGCTGCCCTGAGGTTCGGCAGCAGCGACGGGGGCGTCGTCGACGATCACGGGGTTCGCGCGCGGGGTGGGGTCGACGGCGGGAGGTGTAGGCGACGCGGCCGTTCGCTCGGGGGTTGCGGTGGGCGAAGCTGGGCGCGCGGCGGGCTCTTCAGCAGGACGCGGCGTACCGGGTTGTGCCACCGCCACCGGCTGGACCGGTGGCGGGCTGGGTTCGGGTACCACCTCAGGGATTGGTTCCTGTGCGGCGTCCGGGTTATTGAGCTCATTGAGGCGCGCGACCAGACGAGCTTCATCTGGCTGGAGCGCGAGCGTCTCGGTGATGATTTGTCGTGCCGCGTCGATATCGCCGGCCTGCTGGGCCTCGTGCGACTCGGTGATGCGTTGCCCGATCAGACCATTCATGATCCGGTTTTGCAGCCCATCGTCGTCGGCACGGCTTCGGTAGCTGCTGGAACGGGGTAACGCCTGCAGCCGTTGCAGGGCGGTAACGAAGTCAGACGCTTCGGTGAGCGCCTCAATCTCGTTGTATTCGCGCTGGTTGGCCAGCTCCGTCTCGGCGAAGGATTTCTGTTCCTGCGCCTGTGCGTACTGCGGGTGGGTGTCGGCGACGTTGCCGAACGCCTCGATCGCCTCGGACCAACGGGCCGAGCTCAGGTACTGTTGGCCCTGCGCGAAGGCAGCAGCCGAGGCGTCGTCTCCGACGACGGTCACGACATCGTCGGTGGAGCTGTTTGTGCCCGGCATGAGCGCCACGACCGCCAGGGCTCCTACAACAACCACCCCACCGATGATGGCTGGCATGATCCAGGCCGGTCGCGCAGCCGGCGGTGCGAAGTCGTCCGGGATGGGTGACACTGTGGATGCCACAGCGGCGGCTGCACCTGCCGGGCTGAACCGAAAGCGCAGCTTGCCAATCTCGAGAATGTCACCACCACGAAGCGTCGCTTGCGGTTTGCGCGTTCCATTCACCGAGACGCCGTCTTGCGAGCCCAGGTCCTCGAATCGCACGTCGGTGCCCGAGGTGATGATCCGGACATGATGCTGGCTGATGGTGTCGTGAGGAACCACCACGTCGCAGTCATCGCCTCGCCCAATGACGATGACGCTGGCCATGATGCTGAACTCTGCGTTCACGAAGGGCTCGGTCAGGCACGTCAAGCGGCTGCGACGTTCGGGAGGAAGCTCCTCGCCCGTTGGAGCCGTGCTCGCTGCACCCGACGGAGAAGGGCCGGTTCCGAGCGCAGACGATGCACCCGGGGACACCGCAGTAGCGCCGGGTCCCGAAGAAGCCGACATTTCAGGGCGTATCGTCTCATCGGTCGGGCCTGACGCTGCATCGGCCGCTTCGGCCACCAGCTGAAGGCGATAATCACCCACCAGCACGATGTCCCCCGACACGAATGGCGTGCGCCCCTGAAACTTTCGCCCGTTCTTCTTCGACCCGTAACGTGAACGGTCTTCCACGTACACGCGCCCATTCTCGCGAACGATGCGGGCGTGATTGCGCGAGATGTTCTTCTCGGGGAGCTGTATCAGATTGTCGGTGGCCCGCCCGATGGAGATGTCATCACGCGACAGCGGAATCGTCGTCCTGCGTCCTTCGTCGTCTTCGATGACCAGATTGAGCATGGGGCCCGAGCTCCTGTTGCGATTCCACAGTGGCCAACAGACTAGCACAGCCCCTGTCGACAGGGCAACTCTGGCAGTTTGTCACCGTCGTCACTCTTACACAGTGAAGCCATACTGTTCCAGCAACGCCTTTGTCGATGGAGCACGACCCCGAAACCGGCGATACACTTCCATCGGCTCGACACTCCCGCCCAGCGCGAGCACCGTGTCGCGGAACAGACGGCCCGCTCTGGCGATGCCTTCGCTGTTGTCCAGCCCCACCTCGGTGAAGGCCCCGAACGCGTCGGCGCTCAACACCTCGGCCCACTTGTAGCTGTAATAACCGGCCGCATAGCCGCCCGCGAAGATGTGGCTGAACGAACACAGAAAACGGTCTTCGGCGAGCGGAGGAAGCAGCGCTGTGCGAGCCGCTACCTCGGTCATAACGTCCAGCGGCGTTCTCTCGCCTGACCTGGCGTCATAATCGGCGTGCAGCGACATGTCGGTCATCCCCAGCATCAGCTGACGCATCATGAACGTTGCCGCCTGAAACGTGCGCGCGGCTACCAGCTTGTCGAACGTAGCGTCGGGAAGCGGTGCGCCTGTCTCGAAGTGCCCCGTCATGCCCAGCAGCGTCGCGCGGTGGTAGCACCAGTTCTCCATAAACTGGCTCGGCAGCTCGACAGCATCCCATTCGATGCCCGAGATACCTGCCACCTCGGGCTCATCCACCTGCGTCAACATGTGCTGCAGGCCGTGGCCAAACTCGTGGAACAGCGTCTCTACCTCATCAAACGTCATCAGCGAGGGACGGTCACCAACCGGCGGCGTCTGGTTGCAGATCAGGTAGGCCACCGGCAGCTGCAGACCTTCCGGCCTTAGCCAGCGCTCCTGACAATCGTTCATCCACGCGCCGCCGCGCTTCAGCCCCGGCCTACTGTAGGCGTCCAGGAAGAAGGCCGCGATCTTGTCGCCGGACTCGTTAAACATCTCAAAGTAACGAACATCCGGATGCCAAACCTGCACAGCGCCGTCAGCGGGGCGAACAGTTACCGCAAAAAGACGGTTAAGAAGGGCGAACAAACCGTCCAGAACCTTATTCAGCGGGAAATAAGGGCGAAGCTCTTCGTCGGTGTACGCATACAATGACTCGCGCAGCCGACGCCGCCACAGGGGCAAATCCCAGTGCGACAACTCCGCGCTCTCGCCCTGCGCTGCAGCAAAGTCGCGCACCTGCTGAAGCTCGGACGGCCCCACCGCCGCAGCCGCTGACAACAACTCTTCCGAAAGCGCCCGCACGCCCGGTAGGTCGGCCATCTTCGTCGACAGGCTCAGCTCTGCGTAGTTCTCGAAGCCAAGCAGCTGCGCCTTCTCGCGGCGAAGCCTGAGAATCTGCTGCACCAGCGGCAGGTTATCGGTCTCACCCGTCGAGGCACGCGTCACGTATGCCCGGTAAAGCTGTTCGCGGAGCGCCCGGTTCTCTGCATACTCCATCACGGCCAGATAGACCGGCATGTCCAGCGTCGCACGCCAGGGACCCGATTCGGGTGTGCTCGTGTCAGCGTTGTGCGCCTGATTCCACGCCGAAGACAACAGCATGAGGCCGGTCGCCGCCACACCCGACAGAGCAGCGGAGTCGGTGATGTCGATGCCAAAGGCACGCGTCGCATCCAGTACATGATTCGAGTACGTTGTGCCCAGCGCGCTCAGCTCCTGCGCGATGCTGTTGAATCGCTCGCGTGCCTCGCCCTGCAGACCGATGCCCGCCTGCTCGGCCGCCTGCAGCTTCTGCTCGACAATGCGTTGCTGACCACGCGTCAGATTGCTCCACCCTGCAGAGTCACGCAGCCCTCGCAACGCCCGGTACAACGGCTCACTCTGACCTGCACGCAAGCTCAGCATCACCACTTCGCCCTGCACCTCTTCGTATGCTGCTCGCAGCTCAGGTGAGTTTCGAACCCCCATCAGGTGCGACACCGGCCCCCACGCTCGACCGAGACCTTCAAAAATGTCGCGCAACGCCACCACCGCGCTCTCCCACGTCGGTGCAACCACCTGCTCGTGAGCGGCCAGCGCGGACTCGACCTGCGCCAGATGAGCACGGATCGCCGGAACCACATGTGCGGCTTCAATCTGCTCGAATGGGGGCAGGCCTTCGTAAGCATACAGCGGGTTCTGCGACAGTTCGGACATGCTTTCACGGGGTCGAAGTCAGTGGCGAGCACTCGGTCATGGAGACCGCTTACAGGGCGACCTTCGTTAGTGCCTGACCGCTGCCACGACAAGCGTCACATCGACGGGCGGGTGTGCATGAAGGCACCTCGCACGCCACCCGAAGGACAGGCATCGCCCTGCACGACTTGCGCTTGGGCACGCAATCACTCACCAACACGTGTTGGTGAAGCCACTCGGCGTCAACGCTTCACAAAGGCTACTCAGCCCCGGAATGTAGTGACATGGCAGGCCGTAATAAATCATCCGCTGTCCAACTCGACCTGTTCAACACGTCCACACCCGAGCCGACTCTAAGCAGCGAACACGTTCGCCCTGATGGCGAGTCCACCGTCGAACCGAGCCCGAGCGGGAGGCCTCACTCTCCCGACGCGCTCCGGTTGGGAGAGGGTGCGTCCTTGTCCATAGGCGGCCACACACCGCGCGAGACGGGCACGCCCGTACCCTGGCTTCTGGATGAACACGACCGTCGCCCCGTTCAGCCCGCGCGCGTGCTTGCAGAGCACCGCATCGCAGCGGCGCGCCTTCCCATAGACCTGCGTCTGGGCACTTCGTCATGGACGTTCCCGGGTTGGCAGGGCATCGTCTTTGCAGGGCGGCATTCCGCCGAGGCTCTCGCTCGTGACGGCCTGTGGGCGTATGCCAGGCACCCGCTGCTGCGTACCGTCGGCGTTGACCGCACCTATTACGCACCCGTTAGCGCGGATGTTCTGCGCGGCTATGCCGAGCAGGTGCCGCAGGACTTTCGGTTCCTCGTGAAGATGTGGGAAGGGGTGCTGTCGCCTGCGGACGGTCGCAGCGGTGCAGCTCGGCCAGAGTTTCTGGATGCACAGGTCGCCGTCGACCGATGCGTTCGTCCGTTTGTCGATGGGCTCGGCGAGAAAGGCGGCGTGCTGCTCATGCAGTTTCCCCCGCTACCGCTGCGTACTCTGGGTGGCGTGCGCCCTGCGATCGCCCTGATGGACCGTTTCTTTTCAGCCTTGCCCACGCACCTGCCCATGGCCGTGGAGGTCCGTAACCGCGAGTTCTTCTGCGACGAATGGTTTGAGATACTGGCTGCCCGTAATGTGGTTCACTGTGTGAACAGTCATCCGTCTGTTCCACGTTTGGATCAGCAGTCGCAATGGTTGCGGCGATTTCCGCAGTCCAGACTGGTGGTGCGCTGGATGCTGGCCCATGGTCGCACGTATAGTGAGGCGAAAGATGAGTTCTCTCCGTTTCACCAGCTGGTTGCGCCCGATGATGTGACCCGTGAAGAGCTTGTCGAGCTGCTTCTGTCGCAGGCTCCTGCGAAAGACATGCTGGTGGTCATCAACAACAAGGCGGAAGGGTCGTCTCCGCTGTCGTCGTTCGGGCTGGCACAGGCGCTGGCTCGCCGGCTTGCCCGTCCTGTGCCCGGTACCCGCGACCAGTGAGAGCGCTGAGCGGCGAGTAGCCGGGTCGTGCGCTGTGGTCTCTCAGGCGTTGGAGGGTGAGTGCGACGCGCTCTCGAGCACCGCCTGCGCGGTGCCTTGAATGGCTTCTACCTTCTCACTGAGCGCTTCGAGCGTGCGGTCTTTCGACTCTCGAATCTCACGGCACAACTGGTCGGCACGACCACGCAGCAGAGAGGCTGACTCATGCAGGCTGTCCATGCGGGCATGCATGGATTCGCGCGTCCAGTCGGTCAGCTCACGAAACTCGGCTCGAACCTGCTCGGCTCGCGCGAGCAGTGATTCGGCAGCATGACTGAGCGCTTCGACCTGTTCGTGAAACTTTTCAGCCGTTCGAGCCGCCATCGCAGTCGTCATCAGGCCGTCGTCATTGAGCACGGCACGGTCGATGGTTTTTTCGATGACGTGGCGAGGTGGCTTGGACACGTTGGATACGACGCGAACAACCTGTAGCAGCTGCAACACCATGTAGGTGACGTCGAACTCGTACCAGCGCCAGCCCTGTGCCGCGCTGCGCTGATAAAAGTGGTGGTTGTTGTGCCAGCCTTCGCCCAGCGTAATCGCGGCTAGAATGGCGGAGTTCTTGGACGTGTCGGTGGTCGCGTACACACGCTTGCCAATCACGTGGCACAGCGAGTTGATGGTGAAGGTGCCGTGCCAGGTGAGGATCGAGCTCAGGAAGAAGCCCCATAGCAGGCCGTGCTCCCATCCAAAAAGCGCGGTCATGATCACCGCCCAGGCAACCCCGGGCACCCAGTGCCAGTGATTCAACCAGACGATCTCCGGATATCGCGTCAGGTCTCTCACGGCGCGAGGATCGGTGTTGTCCCACTCCTTGCTGACGACCCAGCCGACGTGCGACCACCAGAAACCGTGACGGGCCGGTGAGTGTACGTCGTTCTCCTTATCGGAGTACCAGTGATGATGTCGATGATTGGCAGCCCACCAGATCACCCCTTTTTGCATGGACGCCTGCGCCAGAAAGGCCAGCACGAACTGAAAAACCCGACCGGTCGTGAACGAACGGTGCGAAAAGTAGCGGTGGTACCCTGCTGTAATACCGAACATCCGCACGTAGTAGGACGCGATGGCCACGGCAAACCCGTACCACGACCAACCCGTCCACACGAGCGCCAGCGGCGCCAGATGCATCAGCAGAAAAGGAATCGCCTTGGGCTCAAAGGCCCTTGTACGAGGGACGGCGGTGGACATCAGGTTCCCGGTCGCGGGTAGAATCGATGCACATACGATACGAGCGTTCTATCGTGCGCGGTCCGTAGTACGAAACGATCCCAATAATCAACCAACGCGCACCGTTGCCGGGCGCGCTAGTGAGTGCCACCAAAGTTCTGCGTCCAGTACAGGCCGTACTCCGAGCTACGCGACTGGTACAGGCCTACACCCAGCACGCCGAACTCTGCGGTCATGATGTTCTCGCAGTGCCCCGGGCTGTCCATCCACCCGTCGACCACCTCCCGAGCGCTGGTTTGTCCGGCGGCAATATTCTCGCCCCACGGGCCCTGACCCGAGTAGCCGGTCGCCAGAATACGGTCCATGAAGTCACGCCCATCCAGGCTGTCATGCGCAAAATATCGTTGGTCGGCCATATCCTGTGAATGAGCCCGCGCGGCTTCACGCAGCTGGACGTCCAGCTCGACCGGCCCGGCGGGTGGAAAGCGTCGCCCACCACAATTCGCGCCCGCCGCTCGCTCCTGATTGACCAGCTCAATCACCTCGAGCTCTTCGGCGGTCCATTCTGCCGGCCAGTCATCCTGCGGAACCTCGGGGTCAGGTTCGGGCAACGGCGCTGAGCCGCCGCCATCGGGTTCGTCTTCGCCGTTCGGGTCAATCGACACGTCCAGTCCGGTATTGCCCCCGCCACCGGTGTTGGCACCGCCAGCATCGCGCTGAATGCGGCCTGTATCGAACGAATCATCGGCGGGGCTGCCGTCGTCGGCGCACGACGCAAGGAGCAGGGCGGTGAACGCGGCGAGCACGAGTGAGCTACCCGAAGGGTGCACGGTCTTTTGTCCTGACACGTCGATTTCCGTTCTGAAGGTTACGGAGGTGAAGAGGTACCCAGCTCCCAGCCTGCGATCAAGAGCAGCAGGTAGAAAGCGGTCTTGGGAATACGCAGCAGCGCTGCCAGCATGACCAGCGAGAACCGCGTGCCAATGATTCCGGCGGTCCATGTGCTCAGGGAATACGGAATCGGCGTGAGCGCTGCAACGGCTACTCCCCACGCACCGTTCTTCTCCAGCCAGCTCACGACATCGGGGCTCCAGCGTGTCATGCGCTCATGCACGCGGGTAAAGCGGTGCAGGGTGCGTCCAAAAAAGTAGCCGCTCGCCCCGCCCAGCACGCTCGCGGCAGAGACGACCGCAAATATCGTCCATCGACCCATTCCCCCGCCGAGCGCCAGAAACATCAGGGGCTCATTGGTGAGTGGTAGCGGGCTGGTATCGGTCACCCAGGTCGCGACAAACAGGCCCGCGATGCCGAAACGTGTCACGCACCACCCTCCGATCTGCACCAGCGGCTCGCGCAATAGCAAGCCGCTGAGACCGGCGACCACGAACATCACCAGCAGCCCGATCGCCATCTTGCGCACCAGAACGCGCGCATCCCCAATCCGGTCGACTTTCGACTCAGGCGAATCAGCGCCACCCGGCCCGGGCGCAGGTACGGCGCTCGATGAAAACGGAGAATCAGGACGGACGGACATGGAACACACAGACAGATGGGCAGGGCGGCCGTCATATGAAGGCCTGACTTCGGGTTCGTCAATCATGCGCCATTCCGCAAAAGTGCTCCTCGGCGGAATACAGTCCATCATCCGGCGTGTAGATTAGGGCTGTCGTTGATCCTGCGCTGGTCGTGGGCCTCGCGCCTCCATCGTTGCCGTTGTTGTGCGCTGATGGCAGACGCCCGCGCTGAGCTGTCCTGCATCAGGAGTCGAATGCAAACCCCTTTTACGGCGGCCCCTCACGACGTCGTTCTGGTATTGCTCGTGCAGATGGTCGCGCTGCTGGTCACCGCCCGGGTTCTGGGAGAGGTGGCGCAGCGGTTCAAACTGCCGTCTGTGGTCGGAGAGATTCTGGCGGGCATTGTTCTGGGCCCAACCGTGCTGAGCGGTATGTTTCCGCTGCTCGCTCCGTGGTTTGTGCCGGGCTCTCAGATTCAGGGCTATCTGCTTGAGCTGGTGAGCCTTATTGGAGCGATGTTCCTGCTTCTTCTCACCGGGCTGGAGATCGATCTGGAGTTGATCCGGCGACGTGCCAGAACCGCTATCGGCGTCTCGTTCGGGGGGATTCTGACGACGATATCCTCGGGTTTTGTTCTCGGGTATCTGCTGCCCGAAGACATGCGTGCGGAAGGCGCTTCCCGTCTGGTTTTTGCCATGTTCATGGCGATCGCCATGTCCATCTCGGCCATCCCTGTTATCGCAAAGGTCCTGATGGACCTGAAGGTCATGCGCCGCGACATCGGGCAGACCATTATTGCTGCCGGCATGTGTGATGACACCATCGGCTGGATTCTGCTGAGCGTGGTGGCCGCTCTGGCTATGGGGCAGACGGTGAGCGTTGGTTCAGTCGGCACGACGGTCGTGGTCGTGTTGGGCTTCATGCTGCTATCTTTCACGGTGGGCAGCTGGCTGGTCGAGCGTCTGGTCTGGTGGGTACAGGATCGGGCCGTCAGCAGCGAGCGTCTGGTATCGCTCGTCGTCGCCATGGCCTTCGCATGGGGCGCGCTGGCCATGGCCGCGCATATGGAAGCGGTTCTGGGCGCATTCATTGTAGGCATTCTCTTTGGGCGGGTGCGTCGGCTGCCGCGTGAGGTCGTTCACAAACTCGAGGGCATGGGGATGGGTGTTTTTGCCCCCATCTTTTTTGCGGTGGCGGGCCTGAAGGTCGATCTTTCCGTGCTCACCGAACCGCGTCTGCTCGGCATCGCGCTGCTGGTCATTCTGGTGGCGAGTGTCGGAAAATTCACAGGCACCTATCTGGGCGCCCGCCTGATTGGCAACCGCCCGCACCTGAACGCGCTTGCGTATGGCGCGGGGTTGAACGCCCGCGGGGCGATGGAGATTCTGATTGCAACGATCGGCCTCCGATTAGGGGTTCTGAGCCCCCCGATGTTCTCGGTGATTGTGGTGATGGCCATCGTGACCTCGCTCATGGCGCCACCCGCGCTTCGTTGGCTGCTGCTACGCATTGAACCGGACGCACAGGAACGGGATCGCATGCGGCGTGAGGAGATTCGTTCGCGTAGCCTCCTCGGGCGTCTGACCAGAGCGCTGGTGCCGGTACGAACCCGTGTCGAGGGTGCCGCTGCAACGCAGTCGGTGGAGGCCTATCTGCTGGGTGCACTCGACAAAGACCTCGCCCTGACCATCATGACCGTCACCACGGCCGAACAGCGGCCGGTCGCGCTGGAATACGTCGCGAGTCTGCGTCGCATGATGGCACAAAGAGAGGTGACCACCCGCGTCATGGTGGGTGACTCCCCGGCAAACGCAATTCTGGACGAGGCGGCCCGCGACTACGACATTCTCGTAATGGGTGCTCCCGAGCTCTCGCCACACGGAGAGATGGTCTTCAATCCCGTCGTCGATGCGATTGTCCGAAGCGCTCCGTGCCCCACGTTAGTCATCAGTTGTCGTCACTGGACCGACGACATGAGCATCAAGCGGATTCTGGTCCCTTCTACGGGGCTGGAGTCCGAGAAAACGGCCGCTGAGCTCGCCTTCCTGCTGGCCCGCGGAACGCGCGCCGAGGTCACCATGTTTCATTTTGTGACGCATTCGGGCACGGCGTCAGTGGCCGACGATGCGCGTGAACTTGACCAGAAGTTGGCGCTCGCCAACGAGTCGATTGACTCGCTTTCGGAGATTGGGCGCTCGCTGGGGGCCAACGTGGACGCATCGGTACGATTTGGGCCGAATCTGGAGGATGAAATTTTGCAGCAGATCGCCCGACACAACTATGACCTGCTGGTCCTTGGCACGAACATCATGGTCGGCACCAATCGCCTCTACCTCGGACCCACCGTCGAGCGATTGCTCGCGGAATCCCCCTGTCCGGTACTGGTCCTGAACACCTGAGGCGAGACTGGTTCAGGCAACGGCCTGAAGTGAGCGTTGTGCTGCCCGTTCTTCCAGCAGGTCGGCCCAGGCGTTGAGGTACACGACCACGTCGCCCCGATCGAGCCGGTTGAGCATGCGTTGCTCCAGCGGCAGGCGACGAAGCACAGTCGGGTCTGACAAACGCTCCAGATGACGGATGTCAGCGGGACCGAGACCAAGTTGCAGTAGCGTGCCCATGATGTGATCCATGGGGAGGCCGCTCGCTGGACAATAGTCATAGGCCTGTTCGCCCCAGTCGCCGGCCTTCTGCAGGGCGGCCCGGTGAATCTCCGCCGCTGAAAGGTGGGTCACCGTCTGTGCCAGGTTGCCGCAGATGCAGGCGCCCATGTGCGTCCAGCGGAATGGCGCACCGCTGTCCAGTCGGAGCGCCGTCATGCGTAGCGCGTGAATCAGAGGAGGAATCGCCATGGTCATAGCAGCTCACCGGGACGTATGCTTCAAGTGGACGAGGTGCAGGTCCAGCTAAGAACGGATGCCAGAAAACGCCAGATGGATGCAACACGCGACCTGTTTTCGGGCGCCGGGCGGGCGCACTTCACTGCGCTCATCGCCCCGACGTCGCGTGATTTTCCTTTGCGCGTAATACGCAGGCAAGCTACCACCGCCTTCACTCTACCAATCTGGGTTCCCGTGCCGACGTCTCGTCCGACGGCGGCGCATGACCTCTACGGAGCCGAAATGGAACAAACACGTTCCGAGGTTCGCTCTCTTGCCACTCAAAGGCGGCTGATCGATGTGACGATTCATATCCTCGCCGACTCTGGCCATGCCCGTGCCACCATACAGCGCCTTTGCGACGAGGCGGGCGTGTCAAACGGTGGCGTGTTTCGCCACTTTTCGTCGCGCGATGATCTGCTCGTTCGCGTCGGGCAGGAGCTCGCCGGGAGGATTCTGGAGGCGTTTGTGACGGGTCGACAGTCCAACTTCGATCATGTCGAAGGCGAGCACCCGCTCTTGCCGCTGCTGCGCGAGACGCGACGTGTTTCACGCAGCGAAACCGGGCTGGCCTGGCGCGAGATTCTTCTGGCAGCCCGCTATTCTGACAAGCTGGTGGAGTCGCTGCGCCCTGCCATCGAGCGCATGCGTGCCATTACGCTACGATACGCGTGCGACCTCTCCGGACTGCCCGCTACCGATCCGTCGGCTCAGCGGCTGGCGATGGTGCTGATGACCGCAGTGCACGTGTTCAACAGCGAGGCCTGCTTCGACTTTCACCCATCGACGGAAGGCGACGAACTGCGGCTTGCCTGGATAGCCGAAACCCTCGCGATCGAGGTCGCTCGAGCGGTCGCCAACGTACCGCCCACGACGTCCCGGGACAGCTGAAAAGTCCCTCCAGCTGCTTCGAGGGGGGGGATTCTGGCGTTAGCATAGTGGCAGGAACGAGAATTGCATCGGCGATAGCCCAGAACAGAGCTGACGTTAGTTTTTCGACACCAGAGGCCGCCGCATGATTCCTCCTTCACCCGTGAAACCCATGGACAGGCTTCCATCGCGGTTCCCCGTTGCGGTTATGCTTGTGCTCGCGGGCGCGCTCGCAATGGCTACCGGTTGCGCTGGAACCGGTCTGCATAACCGTACGGACGCATCGCAACAGCTGCTGGGGAGCGCGTCCTCGGATGGTCGTGGCGCCTCGTCGCTCGCACGCCGTGATGGCAGCATGGGACGGGTCGACCGCGCCCACGGTCTGGACTCCAGCGTCACCATGCCAGCCACAGATGGTAATCACGGTACCTGTGGCCCCCGACAAGAGCCATCGCCGCTCCCCATCGCAGGGCCCACTCTGCCCGGGCGCTGACACACGGCTTCCGACTATCGCACCCCGCGCTCATCGACCGGGGTTGCTTGTAGCACACATCGACCCGCCGTCTGGCCTCGCGGCTGCGCAACCGCGACCCGTCCGGTGACGGTCAGTGGTGGTGCATGCCCGGCAGGTGCACGTGACCATGAGCGACTTCCACCGGCTCGGCGTCACGAATCTCAAGCACCTCTACCGAAAAATGCAGTTCCTGCCCTGCCAGCGGGTGGTTCAGGTCAATCGTGATATGGGTCGCCGTCACCTTCGTGATCGGGAACGGGCGCCGTCCACCGCCAAAGTCGGCCAGAATCGCCATTCCCGGCTCCGGGTCCTGTCCGGCGGGCAGATGCGCGCGATCGATCTCCTGCAGATTGGCCGTCTCATACTCGCCGTAGCCGTCGGCCGCCGAGAGCTTGAACTCCACTTTCTGTCCTACCACAGCGCCCAGCAGGTTGGCCTCAAAGGCGGGCAGAAGGTTGTTGTGACCATGCAGGTAGTGCAACGGGTCACTCGCGTTGGCCGAATCCAGCATTTCACCCTTGGCGTCACGCAGTGTGTACGCCAGACTCACTACCTTATCGTTTGCTACTTGCATCTTTGTTCCTGCGTCATGGGACCAGACCGGGTGCCCGGACCGCTTTTGGCGCTAGGTCGTCGAATCGGGGTCACAAGTCAACACACGATTCCCGGTTCGGCCTGAACGGCGCCAGCAAAAGAGGCTTTCTGGTATGACCACTCTGGATTCAACACCCGCCAGCACCGACGATGACCTCGCCGACGAGGTCTCGCTCGACAGCGCCGCGCTGATCGATGGGCTCGTGCGTGTGCCGCTGCAGAAGCTGCTGCAGGCCAGACGTGCGGCCAGTCGGGACACCGTTCGCAGCTGGATTCAGGATGGGCGCGTCAGGGTGAATGGCAACTGTGTGACCCGATTTGCCGAACCCGTGCCCGCAGACGCTGTGCTGCAACTCGATGACGCCACGCTGCCCAACCCGCCCGCGATCGTACTGCTCATGCACAAGCCAAAGCGGCACCTGACCGCGCTCGTCTCGGGCGACGATCGGCCCACGCTCGCCGCCTACGTGCCCCATTGGGCGCCGGAAGTCTTTGCCGTGGGTCGCCTGGACTTCAACTCCGAAGGGGCTCTGTTGTTGACCAACGACGGCGCTCTGGCGCACCGATTGTTGCACCCCGCCTTCGCGATTGAAAAACGCTACGGCCTGAAAATTCGCGACCGCATCGAACCCGACGACCCGCGCCTCGCCGTCTTCACCAGGGGGATTGTTCAGGGCGGCGTTACGTATCGTGCAGTGCGCGTCGCGTTTCGAGAGCTGCGCGCGCGAGCCACCTGGATCGACGTGTGGCTCAACGAAGGAAAAAATCGCGAAATCAGGCGTCTGGCACAGGAAGCCGGCTTTCAGATCGTCAAGCTGCGCCGGGAGTCCATTGGCCCTGTCGAGCTCGGCAGTCTGAATCCGCGCTGTGTGCGTGCGCTCACGCCAGCGGAGCTGCAGGACTTGTATCGGACGGCCGCCCTGCCTCTTCCGGGCTCGATCTTCGAGCCGCCAGCGACGATATCCCTACCGTCCCCGCCAGAATAATCACCGCGCCCAGAAGGCTGGTCCAGTGCGGGCGCTCACCGAACAGCAGCATCCCCCAGACAAACGCAAACGCGATTTGAAGGTAGCTCATGCCCGTGGCTCGCGCTGCCTTCTCGTGGATCAGGGCCCGTGTCATGTTCACCTGGCCCAGCTGCGTGACGACGCCGATGGCGAGCAACAGCGCCCATTCCCAGCCCATCGGCATCACAGGGTTCATGAACACAAACGGCAGTGACGTGGGCACCGCGACCAGCGGAAAATACCAGACAATCACCATCGGGTGCTCGGTGTCGCGCAGTCGACGGATCATCACGTACGCCACAGCGCTCATGAAGGCGCCAAAGGTCGCCAGGGCGATCGCCGAGAGCGGGATGGTGGACGCCCCATCGCCGAAAAGGAACGAAGGTCGGGCCACCAGCAGCACGCCGGCAAAACTCGCCGCGGCGCCGACCCACGTCAGACGTTCCACACGCTCGCCCAGACTCCACGAGGCCAGCAGAGCCGTCATGACCGGGTTGGTGTATTGAATGATCGTCGCGTCGGCCAGCTGTAGCTCGGCCACCGACGCATAATAGGCCATGAGCGCCACGCTGCCTGTCATGCCGCGCAGCAGCAGCAGCTTTCGGTTGACGCCCCACATGGGAATGCCCTCGCGGCGAATCATCCACCACGACAGCACCAGCGTCACAACGGCACGCGCAAGCACGAGCTCCTGGCTGGGAAGACCACGGTTGGCGGCCAGCTTTACCAGCAGTGACATGATGCTGAACCAGAAGGCGGCGAGCGCCATATATCGCAGGCCAGTGGACATGCCGAACGGGGCGGGGGGTGCCGCGGTGGTGTAGTGGTGCGACGGACGGATGTAAACGTTCGCGGCAGGTGCAGCAGGGCAATCGAGTTCTACGTGGCCGCTGCAGGGACGCTAACGCAGCGGCACTGTCGCCAGTGAGTTGAGCGCTTCGCTTTTGCAGTCCATCGCCGTTGATGTGCACCGTTGCCTGCCCTGCGATTTCCTGTCACCGTCACGATCCGACCCGCTTCTTCGGGCGCCTTCTTTTGTGTTCAGGGTGTGATGGAAAAGACCAAAGACATATCGCGTCGTGCCGTTCTTCAGGGTGCCATGGCCACAGCCGCGTGTGCGGCCTGCGCCGTCGCGGCTTCGGGCTGCGGCGACACTCAGGACCCGGCGCTGACGTCGGACGTGACCATTCAGCTCTCGGACTACCCGGCGCTCGCCTCGGTGGGCGGCGTGGCCAGCGTTCCGCGGTCGGTTTCCGGCTATGGCTTCGATATCTTTGTGCGAAACGAGGGAGAGGGCGTGTATCGCGCGCTCAGCTCGTACTGTTCGCACGAAGGATGTTCCGTGAACGTCGATGGCAACGGGTTTCGTTGCCCTTGCCACGGCGCCACGTTCAGCGCGGATGGCGAACGCACAGGTGGCCCCGCGCCTCGCGGCCTGATTCAGTTCAGCACCGAGGTCAGCGGCGAGACGCTGACGATCCTGGCCGAAGCCTAGCCGCACCCGGACCTCGACTCGCGCCGCGTAGCCTGCCAGCGCAGCACCCGTGTGGAGCTGCAGGACGTCCATGCTGCGGTGCGGTTTCGTGGTGGACATGCAGGGCGTCTTTGCGGTCAGCGCCGACCTCAGCCCCCCGAGTACACCGCCGCGCGCACCGCTTCGATCGCGCGTTGCAGCCCGTCGTCATCCACCTGCAGGTGAAACACGGCGCGAAAGCGAGTGGCGTCGCCGGTAATCCGCACGCCGTGCGCGGCGAGTCGTGTGGTCATGGTGTCGTCGTGCCGCCGCTGCGGAGTCGGCATTTCTTCCATGTTGACGGTGACATACACGAGGTTGGTCTGCACGCTGGCTACGTCCACTTTCAGTCCTGGCAGCCCTGCGCACGCATGCGCAAAGGCTTTGGCGCGGCGATGGTCCTGAGCCAACCCCGCCACATGGTGCTGAAGCGCAAAGCGACCGGCAGCCGCCAGAATGCCCGCCTGACGCATGCCGCCGCCGAGCATCTTCCGAAAACGCCAGGCGCGACGCACAAACGTCGCCGAGCCGGCCAGCACCGAACCCACGGGTGCGCCAAGCCCCTTGGACAGACACAGCGACACCGAGTCGAACGGCGCCGCCAGCTCGGCCGCCGAGCGGCCGGACGCGGACACGGCGTTCATGAGCCGGGCACCATCCAGGTGCGTGGCAACGCCCTGCAAACGCGCCGTCTCGCACAGCTCTCGTACGCGCTGTTGGTCGAGCACGATGCCGCCACAGGCGTTGTGCGTGTTCTCGAGCGTCAGAATTCGGGCGGGCGACCGGTGTGGGTCGCCGTCCAGGTTCAGGTTGGCCAGCAGCCAGTCCGGTGGCAGCAGGCCGTCCGGGGTATCGACGGTGCGGGTGGTGAGGCCCGAAATCGCCGCCGGCCCACCGCCTTCCCAGGCGTGGATGTGGCACCGGGTGTGCGCCAGAAGCGCGTCGCCCGGCTGCCCGTGCGCTCGCAACGCCAGCTGGTTCGACATGGTGCCGGAGGGCACAAACAGGGCGGCTTCCTTGCCGAGCAGCTGCGCGACCTCCAGCTGCAGCGCGTTCACGTTCGGATCGTCGCCGAACACGTCGTCCCCGACGTCGGCCGAGGTCATGGCGGCGCGCATTTCGGGGGTCGGTTGGGTGACGGTGTCGGAGCGCAGGTCGACGGGATTCATGAGCCGTAGCCGGTAAAGAAGGAAGGGATCAGACAGAGATGAGCGCGGGGGTGAGCGCGATCAGGACGACAGAGCCGAAGTAAAGCGGCATGCCCCACAGTCGGTTCACGAATTTTTCGCCGACAAAGCGGTCGAGCGCCACGGAGAGGTCGCTCAGCAGAAACGCGAACGCGCCCAAAGGAATCAGCCAGGTGGCTCCCGCCTGCCAGGCGCCCCACGCGGTTCCCACCATCGCGCAGATGACGAGCACGTAGGCAATCACCGGCACCTTCATGTCGCCGGGTACATGCGGATAGATGAACTTCATAGCCGGTATGGCGATCGCCAGGGCGATGCCAACTCCGATAGCCACCTGCACCGGCTCGGGCTGCAGGCCAGCGAACGCGACGGCAAAGGCGACGTGCCCAAGCAGAAAGCTACCCAGGCCGGCGAGGAAGGTCGTCTCCTTTTTAGGAATCAGTAAAACATCGCCGCCAAGGCACAAAATCAGGCCAGCGAGGATCAAAAATCCATATTTTGAGTCCAAAACACCCGAACCAAGGCCAACGACAACAAAGGAAAGCGAGGCGGCCGGTTTGAATATCCACCGCAAGCGGTCATCGTGTCGCTTCTCGGCGACCAGGAGACCGATAACAAAGGCTGCGCAGGCGACAGAAAATGCGATAGCGATGGGCGTCATGGGAGTCACTCGGTGGCTTACGGCGACGCGCACCATGCCCGAGCCGGTTTATCGACGTCAATTCAGGTGTTGCTTGTGTTGGTCCAGTCTCTGGAGTCGCGTGGTCCGGTGATCGTGGTGGGGCTCGGTGAGCTCGGGTCGTGGTTCGCCCATGGTTTGCTGCGCGCAGGACACCCGGTGATACCGGTAACCCGGTCCATGTCGTTCTCGCAGGAGCAACGGGGTCGCGCGCCGGGAACACCGCTGCTGGTGGCTGTTCCCGAGGCGCAGCTGCCTGCTGTACTGGCGCAGGTGGAGCCCGACAGACGGGGTGACGTGATGCTGGTGCAGAACGCGACGTTTCGGGGTGACGCGCTGCTGCAGGGCTGGCCCGATGTGACGTGGGCCATGGTGTGGACGCTGCGAAAGAAGGGGATGCCACAGCTCGTGGGGCAACCGACCGTGCTCTGGGGTCCGCATGCCGAGACATTGCGCGACGCACAGCAGCAGGTGGGGATGCCGACGCTGGTGGCCGGGTCGAGCCTGGAGCTGGATCAGTGGCTGGCGACCAAGTTCGCGTTTATTCTGACGATTTCGGCCATGTCGCTCGCCGGTGCCACGACGCTGGGTGACGCTATGGACAGGCACTCGGACGCCGTTGAGGCATGGATCATGGAAGGGCTGGCGCTGGCGAGCGTGCGCCTGGACGATCTGCTCCCGGTCGAGCCGGCCCGACAGCGGATTCGGGAGGGCCTGCACAATATGCGCGCCATGCCCACCGGGGGCAGGGCGGCGGCAGGGCGCATCGTGGCCGCACTTGAGCTCGCAGGGGCCCACGGTATCGACGCGCCGGCGCTTCGTCGTCTGGCGCTGCCGTCGTAGGACGCGACCGGTTGGCGCGCCATGACCTGTTCACAGGTTCCATACCGGGGCTTGCAGCCGGACTTGTGAACAGGTAGGTTGCGCTCGTTGTTTCGGACGAGACTGCATGCGCATTTCTACCCATATAGCGGCGCTGGGGTTGCTTTGGACCTCGGTGTTCGCAGGCGTTCTCGCTGCGTGCGATGCCGACTCCCGCGCCAGCGATGCGTGGACGTGCGAGTCACAGCTCGACTGCTCTCGTGGCTACACGTGCGACTCACAGGGTCGCTGCGTCGTGCACTATCCGTCCGATACGGTTCATCAGCCAGACGCCGATTCGGCGCGCGATGTCCCGTTTTCATGGAATGAATGGGGTACGACGATCGCGGTGGGGTCGGTTCCCGCCGGCACCGATGAGCCCGTGTGTTCCATCGCCGACGTGCGTCTGAACGATATGTCGGACTACGAGGAAGAGTGGGCTCCGGACGATACGCCATCGCCAACGCCGCTGGCCGACGAGTGGGGACGCTGTGGTGACGACCTCGAGACGCTCACCTGGCGACTTGCCAACTGCGAGCGCCTGGCTCGCGACATTGAGCCGATGGCCTGCGATCTGCGGCTGGTGTGGGCAGGGCGTGAACACTCGGCGGACATGCGATATCGTCGCTATTTCAGCCATGTTTCACCCGAAGGCGAGGCGTCGTTCAGGCGGCTCGATGCTCGACAGATCCCGTTTGTATGGGCCGGCGAAAATCTGGCGCATTATTCGGACGTCAACGGCGCGCACGCCTCATGGATGCTCTCGGAGGGGCACCGGCGCAATATCCTGAACGACCAGTACACCCACATGGGCGTTGGCGTGGTTCAGGACACCGACGGCGACCTGTACATGACCGGACTCCACATTCGACCGTGACGCCGGAACAGCCGCAGGGCAGGGCGGCGGTTTGTTCAGGCGCGAGAGTCGAATCGAAGTGCGGGCGTGGTCATGACCGCCGCCCTGCCAGACGTACGCTGCGAGTCAGGCGCTGAGCTGTCGCGCCGCGGAACCGACATGGTCGCGCAGGTTACCGCCCACGCGATCCAGGTGTTGCAGCAGGCAGCGATGCACGTCGTGAGCGAAGGTGGGACCGCCGTAAATGAAGCCGGTGTAGCTCTGAATGAGCGTGGCACCGGCACGGATCATCTCCCACGCGTCGTCGCCGTCCATGATCCCGCCGACGCCGATGATGGGGAAACGGCCTTCGGTGCGGTTGTACAGGCGCGCAACAAAAGCTCGGCTTCGGAGCGTCAGGGGGGCGCCAGACAGACCCCCTGCGCCGATCTGTTGCACGCGGCTGGCAGTTGTGCGGAGCCCGTCTCGCGAGATGGTCGTGTTGGTGGCGATGATGCCGGCGATGCCCGTGTCTGCCACCAGCTCGACGGTGGCGTCGATGTCGGCATCGTTCAGGTCGGGGGCGATTTTGACGAAGACGGGCCTTGCTGTCTGGTTGGATGCCTGCGCCAGCTGTTGATTCAGCTTCTGAATGCCGCTGAGCAGCTCCAGCAGCGGCTCGCGAGCCTGCAGGTCGCGCAGGCCAGCCGTATTGGGTGACGAGACGTTGACGGTGACGTAGTCGGCAAACGGGAACAGCCGCTCGAAGCTGGTCAGGTAATCCTGCAGCGCTTCTTCGTTGGGCGTGACCTTTGACTTGCCAATGTTGATGCCCAGCACCGTGTCACGCCGCATGCCCGTGAGGCGGGCGGCCGCCGCGGCCGACCCCTCGTTGTTGAAGCCAAGGCGGTTGATGAGCGCGCGATCTGCCGGCAGACGAAACAGGCGTGGCTTGTCGTTGCCGGGCTGCGCGTGGGCGGTGAGCGTTCCCACCTCGATCGAGCCGAAGCCCAGCGCGGCTAGCTCGTTGAACCAGCGGGCATTTTTGTCAAAACCGGCCGCGAGCCCGAGCGGTCGCTCAAAGGTGAGCCCGCCGACGGTCTGTGTGAGCCGGGGGTCGTTCACGACCAGCCACTTTCGTTCGGCCGCGCGCACTGCGGAAGGAGCGGACAGCAGGGAATACGCACCCATGCTGAGCTCGTGGACCTTTTCGGGGTCAAACGCGAAGAGTGCGGGACGCGCCAGATAGTGCCAGAGCCACATGTTCAGCCTGCGAAACCAGAGTCACACGCAGCGTGGCTGCGTGACTTTTCACGTGGCCGCCCCATAGCCCGACGGGTTGCGGCTGACAATGCCATGCCGTGGCAGGTCAGCCTGCCTGTAACTCCAGCTCGAGTCCGAGCACCTGATGGATGAACTCGGTGGCCTCTCGTGCTGCCATGAGCTCGAGCGAGGGGTCGTCATAGGCGAGAAACTGTACCTGCAGCTTCGCGCCCGCGACATGCGCCGTCACGGTGTGAACATTGCCGCGATGTCCACGGTCGAGTCCGTTGGCCAGTCGAAGCAGCGCGCTGAGCCGCTTGACCAGCTCGCGGTCGGCCGGCTCGAGCTCCATGTAGTCGGGGTGCCGCGACTTGGGTCCCGACCGTCGGTGGTACCGCGCGACGTTTGCCATGATCAGTTTTTCGCGGTCTGTGAACCCCTGCAGGTCGGCGTTGCGGATCACGTACATGGAGTGTTTGTGATGCGACGACCGGCTAATGGCGTGACCAATGTTGTGCAGCAGGGCAGCGTACTCGAGCAGCTCGCGCTCTGCCTGACCCATACGATGTCGGGAGCGGGTGTCGTCAAAGAGGCGGGTAGCCAGCCGGGCGACAGTCTGTGGATGAGCCGTGTTCGAACACAGACGGCGTGACAACAGCAAAACGCCGCGACGACGGGGATCGGGCACTTCGGCTTCGAGGCGCAATCCGGGACGGTTTTGTTCCAGATAGTCCACGATCATGCCCTCTCGGAGCGCTGCGTCGCAGAACTGATAACGGTCAGCCCCTGCCTCTTCAAGCAGGCACCGGAGCAGGACGGCGCCGGGCACGATGGTGTCACGACGCCGGTCGTCGATCATCGTCAGTTCGTCCATTTGTCGGGCCGAAAGCGTGACGAGACGGTCCGTTGTGGCCGCCAGCTGTGCCACCGACACCACAGGCGCACGCCCTACGGCGAGCTCGGGATACAGCCCGTGACAAAGCCGCTGCAGTGAGTTGGCCGTACCGCTCGTGCACAGAACGGTGTCGAAGCCGAAACCGCGCGCCGACTTCAGCACCGGTGCTGCCAGCTCGCGGATGTGCGCATACAGCTGCGCCACCTCGGCTCCCGAGGGCGGATCCTGCGCCAGAAACCGGTCCTTCAGACGCCGCACACCCAATGGAAGCGAATGGATCATGTATTCGCGCCGCTGGTCACCCACGACGAACTCGACCGAGCCGCCGCCGATGTCGATGATCAGCGCCCGCTGCGGTCCAAAGGTAAATACCTCGCGGGTTCCCAGATAAATCAGGCGGCCTTCCTCGACGCCCGTGATGACCTGTGCGTAAATGCCGCATTCGTCGGCGACGCGCGCAATGAAGTCGTGGCCGTTGCGCGCTTCGCGCGTGGCGCTGGTCGCCACGGCGATGATGTCTTCTACCTTGTAGCTGTCGGCGAGCGCCTTGAGTTTGTGCAGGGCGGCGATGCCGCGTTCCTGCGCGGGCTCACTCAGGTAGCCGGTCACGAGCGTCTCCTCGCCCAGCCGCGCCATCTCCTTCATGCGGTCGATGATCTCGAGGTTTCCATCCCCGTCAATTCGGGCCACGATCATGTGGATCGAGTTCGAACCGATGTCGATTGCGGCGAGTTTCATGGTGTGTCCAGAGCGACAGACGTGGGGGGCCTTCATGCAACAGGCGAGGCGCCGATGGCAACCGCTTCGACGTTGCGGTCAAAAGGGGCAGGGTGACCGTAGGCGATGGGTTTGCCCCAAACGGATCTGCGGACTCTCCTTGCGTGGACCGATGCTGGCGGGTATGCGACGACGGTCAGGTATACTGTCGCTCTGTTAATCGGGTCGCCGTGAATCGTCTCACTGGTCTTGTTCGCCATCTGGTGTTGCCGCTGTGTCTGCTGGTCGGTCTGGTGGCGTTCTGGCCCCTGGCTCAGCGCTGGACGCCGACTGCGGCGGCCAACGATGAGGAAGTCGAATACGGTCGGCTGCTGGTGATCACGAACTTCGATACCACGGAAGTCGAGATCAACGGCGTGTCATACCCGTATGAATGGATCTGGGGCGAGAGTGGCGGGGTGTATTTGCCCGCCGGAATTGACCTGAGGATTGTGGTGTCGGTCTCACCGGAACAGAGCCGTTCGTTCCGGGTGAATCTGGACCCTGATGAGACCCGTGTGCTGGTCGTGGATATCGAGAACATGGGCGCTGCTCCAGTCGCTCCGCCTGCTCCGTCGGGCGAACCGATCGCTGCGGCTGCCGCCGAGGAAGGCTCAGAGCCTGCCGAGAACGTCGGCTATCTGGGAGTGAGCTCTTCGCCGCGCGGGATTGTGCACGTCGATGGCGAGAGCACGGGGCAACGAACGCCGGCGCGGCGAATCGCGCTCGAGCCGGGTCGCCACGAGGTCACCGTTTTCTACGATGAAGAAGAGCAGATGTCTGAGGTGAAGCACGTCCTGATTCGTCAGGGCGTGAACACGAACGTCTTCTTCCGACTGCGCCGCGAGCAACAAACCGGCACGGAATAACGCATGGCGGCGTCCGACTCTGATTCCTGGCGCTGGCAGGTGCAGCACGCTCACATGCGCACCGACCCGCTGACGGGAGTGGATGAGCGGGTGCTGAGCCGATTGAAGGGGCAACCGGCGTCGTCCCACACGTTATATACCCGGGACGGCACCCGCATTCATTACAAGCGCTTCGGTCAGGGCGCGAAGACGCTGGTCTTCTGTAACGGGCTGGGGGGCACCTACCGCACGTTTGCCGACGTGTTTGTGCCTTTGCTGGATGAGTTCACCGTACTGGTCGCCGATTATCGCGGGTTATTCGAGAGTGGGCGACCATCCGACATGGCGTCGTTGACCGTTCCGCAGCATGCGAACGACCTGCGCGAAGTACTGGACCATGCTGGCGTCGAAGACGTGATCCTGTTTGGGTGGAGCATGGGCGTGCAGGTCTGCCTGGAGTCCTGGCGGCTCTTTGCGGACCGCATTCGCGCCATGGTGTTCGCGTCGGGTGTCGATGGAAGGCTGCTCAATTCGGCGCTCTCGTTTCCGGGGTCGCGTCGTGTGATTCCGACTGCCGTGCGCTGGATGAGGGATCACGGCGGGCCCGTTTCGGCTGCGCTCGCACGCGCCGTTCAGGCTGGCCCCGTGATTCAGGCCGCCCGAACGCTGGGCCTGATCGGGCGCAACGCCGACACCACGATGGAGCACGCGGCGTTACTCTTCAGCACCGAGCCCGACATCTACTGGCGCATTGTGGAGTGCCTGCAGGAGCACGACGCGACGGAGGTGTTGCCAGATATCGAGGTGCCGGTGCTCATTTTGCACGGAGACGCCGATGTGCTGACGCCGGTGAGCCACGGCCGCATGTTTCGCACGCGAATCCCCCGCTCCGAAATCTGGGTGTTTCATGGGTGTACGCACGCTGTCATACTGGAGTACCCCGAGCGGGTGCGCGAGCATACGCTGGAGTTCCTGCGGCGTCGATTGCTGACGTCACCCTAGCGGCTGCGGTAGTTCAGGTCGCCGGCACGTACCGCATCGTCCAGCACGCCCCCTGACAGGAACGGCTCATAGCGGGTGTCGTTGGCCAGATAGAAGCGCATGAATGAGACGAGCAATGCGTTGGACATCGTCCGCATGAACGCTGCATCTGCGCCACCCGGGCAGACATTGCACTGGAAGCCGCTGCACGAGAACAGGAAGTCGTTGTGGCCCGCGTCGGCGACCACATACAGGTACGAGGGAGTGCCCGCTGCGTCGTAGTAGGCCTGATAGTTGTCGGCTGCGGGCGCGCACGCCTGTCCGAACGTGGCCTGGGAGCCTTTGCCGGCACCGACAATGCCGAGCGGAACGCGAAGTTCTGCCATGCGCTCCGGGGTGAGCGAGGGATAGTCGGTCGGGTTGCTGCCGAAGGGTGGTCCTGAGTCCACCGGGTCCAGCACAAACACGGCGTCGACCCGATCATCGATGATGGCACCAAAGATGGCACCTTTTCCTCCGCGAGAGTGCCCGGACATACCGATGCTGTCGACATCGAGCGCTCCTGCCAGCTCGCCCCCCGCCGCATTCTCGGCGATCATCCAGGTCACCATCGCCTCGACGTCGCCTGCGAGCTGCGTATGCGTGCGGGCGCTAAACAGCCCATCGCCCCAGGTCGGCAAAAGCACAATCACACCGTGCGATGCCATTCGCTCGGCGTAATCCGTATAGGACGCACCCGTAAGCTGGAACCCATGCCCAAAGAGCACCGCTGGAAAGCTGGTCGCATCGGAGGTCACCGGCACGTACAGCGAAGCCTCTACCTCGCCACCCCCACCCAGCGGTACCCGGACGCTACGGGTAGAGAAGCGGAATGTGCCGTCCTCATAGGGGTCCACCGGCCCGTCTGGAATCACAGGAACATCCTCCACGGCAGCGTCGGGCGTGCTGACGGTGTCATCGGGCGCGATGTCGGGCGTGTTAGCATCTTCCGGAGCAGCATCAGGCGAGCTGTCGGGCACTGTGTCGGTATCCTGCACCGCTACCGCGTCGAGCGTCACGACGTCGGACGCCGTCGCGTCGCTGTCGCCGCCGGTATCCGGGGCAGCAGTCGAACCGTCGAGCCCATTCGATGCGTCGGGGAGCGTATCCGCGGTGGTTTCCGAGGTTCTCGGCTCGGAGCCACAGGCCGCGATCATGGCCGTAAGGAGAGCAGTTCCCAGAAATGCAGCGCGCATGTGAAACACCTTTTCATCTTGTTGAGCCGACGCTCACCTCCTTAGGCGCATGTCTGAAAAAAATCCAACATGAGCAGAGCGTGCCGTCGGCTGCTGCCCTAACGTATTGGCGTTCAGTCGGTACATCAGGTAAAGGACACCCACGCTGGCTCCCTATTGCGCACGGTGCTTTTATGCTCGTTCCAGTACGTCTGGTCCTGCTGACCACTACGCTCGCCCTTCTCACCGCCTGTGGCACCAACGAAGCGGCATCGGTTTCCGACGGCTCCGGCGTGTTGCTGGATGAAAACGGAGATGTGCAGGGCGGCAGTATTCCGGAAATTGACGGCACATCTGGTGGTGAAGGTCTCTCCGATGCGGGGCTGACCGACGATACAACACCACCAGACACCACGCTGGGCGACGGGGGGACCGACCCAACGCCGGCCGTCGAGATTCTCTGCGGTGACGGCGTTGACAACGACTTCGATGGTAACGTCGATTGTTCGGACCCTGACTGCCTGAGTTCCCCTGATTGCGTGGGGCTTGCAGACTCCGAGTTCAACTGTGTGGACAGCATCGACAACGACGGCAACGGGGATGTCGACTGTGCCGATGCGGCCTGTGTGCGCTCGCCGGTGTGCCGTGCGACCCCTGACCCGGATGCCGGAACAGACGGAGCCGACGCGGATTCGACCCCGACAGAAGACGGCGGTCCGTCACCGGAGGCCGACGCCGGTACACCGCCCGTTCCCGATGCAGGCGACGGCGGAGGCGGCGGAGGCGGCTTTGAGTTCCAGTGTGACGATCGTGTCGACAACGACAGCGATGGCGCGGTGGACTGTGACGACGAGAACTGTGAATTCATACCACCGTGCCTTGGCGGTGGTGGCGGTGGCATTCCGTTCGAGTTTCAGTGCGGTGACGGTATCGACAACGACGCCGACGGGGATGTCGACTGCGATGATGACAACTGCAACTTCATTCCTCCCTGCCTCGGGCGCTGACTTCAGGGAATCGAATGTCGCTGCGACTCGCTGCCAAAACCTTTCGCGACCCGGTTCACAACATCATCGCCTGGAAGGACGCCGGGGACGTCGGTCGTCTGGTGTGTGCACTGACCGATGCACGCGAAATGCAGCGGCTCAGGCATGTTCGTCAGTTGGGTCTGGCCAGCTTTGTTTACCACGGCGCCGAGCATTCCCGATTTTCGCACTCCGTCGGCGTGGCGCACATCGCTCACCGAATTTGCCTGCGAACGCAGACCCGCGATGAAGGCGAACACCTCGCCATCGTGGCTGCCGCCCTGCTGCATGACATTGGGCACGCGCCGTTCAGCCACGTCATGGAGAGGGTCTTCGGATTCGACCATGAGGCCGAGTCGGTCCGCATCATTCTGGATGAAACCACCGAGGTGAACCGAATCCTGACCACGGTGGACCCGTCACTGCCGCGTCGAGTGACGGGACTGATTACCAAGTCTGATCCGGGATGGGCGCGCACCGTCATCTCGAGTCAGCTCGACGCAGATCGCATGGACTATCTGTTGCGCGACGCGCACATGACGGGAATCGGTGTCGGCCATTATGATCTCGAACGCATTCTGCTGATGGTGAGCAGGGATGATGAGGGTCTGCTGGTGGACCAGCGTGCCTATGAATCCATCGAGGGGTATCTGATGGCGCGGTATCACATGTACCGGCTGGTGTACTTTCATCGGACGGTTCGCAGCGCGGAGTCGATGCTGGAGCGTATCTTCGCGCGTGCCCGCGTGCTCATGGAGCAGGGCGATGGGTCGGTGATTGCGTCTGGCGGGCTGGGTATGCTGATGCGGGGTGAGCCGGTTCCGGTGTCGGAGTGGACCCGGCTGGGCGAGTTCGGTGCGTGGTCCCTGATCACGGAGTGGTCTGAGCATCGGGACCCGGTGCTCTCGATGCTCGCCCAGGGGTTGCTGGAGCGCCGGCTTTTTCGCTCAATCGATCGGGACCTGTCACCGAACGGGGCCGAAGAAGACGATGATGAGCAGGTGGCCCGTATTGTCGACAGCCTGTCGCCGGCGGAGCGTTTTCTGTTCGTCGTCGACGAGGCCCGGGATCTGCCGTATCGGCCCTACGCGCCGCGCGACGGACATGCACGTCATTCGGTGCGTATTCTGGGTCGGGATGGGCGGGTGTACCCGATTGAAGAGCGCAGCCCGATGGTCAAGGCACTCGCAGACGCGGGGTATCGGTTTCGCCGGTGGTGTTATCACCCCGACCTTCGGAGTCGAATTCGCTCGGTCTCGGACGCGTCGCTCTGAATCATGCCAGGCGAACGGCGCGATGTGGCAGCCGTTTGCGTGAGGGCTACCGGGTGCAACAACCAGACGTGTGAGCAAGTCACTGGTTTCGGAGCCTGCGGGTCGTCGGTGCGCGGAGAAGCGCGCAGAGGCGTCGCTCGCATGATTGCGCAGGTGGGCAGAAAAATGTTGCACGCCCGGAAAGGATGCGATTCAACCCGTGCGCGCTGTCGCGCGGTCGCTCCGCAGGGTCTCTGGTAGCCCGGGAACCGTCGCGACCGGGTCGGTCCGCCCCTTTCTCCCATCTGTGCGTTACGTCCTTGCTCTGAGGATGCCAGAATGACCATGACTGCCGAAGAGTTCCTGAAGCGCCTGGCCGAGGGCGACACCTTTGAAGACGAGAGCCTTTCGGGTATTGACCTGAGTGGTCAGAACCTGAAGGGAGCCAATCTTGCCGGTGTTGATTTTCGGAACGCCGATCTGAGCCATGCCAATCTCACCAACGCCGATCTCAAGGGTGCCGACCTGGCAGGCGCGAATCTCGCGGGTGCCAACCTGACCGAGGCGGACTTGAGCGAGGCGAGCGCCAGCGGCGCGAATCTCGAAGCCGCGGTGCTTGATGCAGCCAATCTGGCGCAGATCGACCTGTCGAACGCCACGCTGAACGGGGCTTCGTTGACGGGGGCCGATCTCACAGAAGCCGAGCTTCAGGGAGCGGATCTCACCGAGGCGATTCTGACTGAAGCCACCTTGAACGGTGCCGATCTCACAGGCGCGAACCTCACCGCCTCTGACCTGACCGACGCCGATATGACGGACGCGGTGCTCGAAGAAGCCATCATGGACGACGTTGTCGGATACGACCCCGATGACGAAGATTACTGATTCGGTGCACCGGCACCGTATTGCCGTGCTCGCCTCGGGGCGCGGCTCCAACCTCGCCGCGCTGTTGCAACGTCGGGATCGTTTGCAGGCCGATTTCGTGCTGGTGCTCGCGAATCGTGAGGCACCGGCCCTGCAGATCGGCATGCTCGCGGGTCTGAACACGACCCTCGTACGTCCGTTCAAAGGAGAGACCCGCGAAGGCTACGACCGCCGAGTCGCTGAGGCGCTCGACCGCTATGGCGTCACCTTCGTGGTGCTCGCCGGCTACATGCGGATCGTTTCGGACTGGTTTATCGAGCGATATGCAGGTCGCCTCGTGAATATCCATCCCAGTCTGCTACCGGCGTTTCCCGGGCTTCACCCACATCGCGAAGCCGTGGAGAGGGGCGTCAAGCTGGCCGGGGCCACCGTTCACTTTGTTACGCCGGGGCCGGTCGACGGTGGGCCGATCATTGCCCAGCGAGCGGTACCTGTCTTCGCCAGCGACACCGAGGACACTCTGGCGGCGCGCGTGCTTGAGGTCGAGCACGAATTATTTACAGACGCCCTGGAAGGACTTTTTTCAGGGCGTCTTACGCTTTCGGGCGACCGGGTCGTCGAGGCCTGAGGTATCCGCCCCGGAGCGTCACGGGTTGCGTTCTCCCGAACGTCGGCTGCCTTGTGACGATGCGCAGGGCGAACGTTTCACCGGCTTTCACGGCTCAGACGTTGAAGCTCGTGCCGCAGCCGCAGCTGCGCTGCGCGTTGGGGTTGGTGAACTGAAACCCACCATTGAGCAGGTCGCTCGAAAAATCGACCTCCGTCCCATTGATGTACAGGTACGACTTCGGGTCGCAGAACACGGGCAGGCCGTAGCTGTCAAAAACGCGGTCGTTCGACGCCGGTTCGTCGATATCCAGCGTGTACGAGAGTCCGGAGCAACCACCTGACTTTACGCCCAGTCGGACGCCGTGGTTGCCCTGAAGTCCCTGCTGTTCAATGATCTCGCGCACCCGGATAGCGGCACGTTCAGTAAGGGCGATAGCCATAAGGCTCCTGAAGGAGAGGGGTTACATGGACAACGCTACAAGCTAGCGCACGCCGACGCAGCGTCAAGGTGCGCTTGCGACGTTGGCGCATCGCGTGCTACGGGCACCGACGCGCCGGGCCTGTGTTCGGTACGGGTCTGTTCTGTCGCACGTGGTATGCATGTCCGAGGTTCGTCTTGTCTTTCTGGGCACGGGGAGTGGTCGCCCGACCCTTCGCCGGAATGTGTCAGGTCTTTTTCTACAGTACGGCGGGGAATGCCTGCTCTTCGATTGCGGTGAAGGCACGCAGATTCAGATGCAGAAAGCGTCTGTTCGTCCGGGCAAGCTGGCCGCGATTCTGATTACCCACTTCCACGGCGATCACATCAACGGGCTGCCGGGCTTTCTGGGGACGCTTGGGCTCGGTGGCCACGAGGGTGAGCTCACCGTCGTCGCGCCGCGCGGTATTGATCGCTATTTTCAGACGTTACGAGAACTGCGCGTGCTCTCTCACGAAGAGCTCGTGACCCTGCGCGAGGCTGAGCGCGGGGTCGTGTTTCGCGGACCCGACTACACCGTGTCGGCCTGTCAGCTGCGGCATCGTATTCCGGCTTTTGGTTACCTGTTTCGCGAAGATGATCGCCCTGGTCGTTTCGATGTCGAGACCGCAGTGGCCCTGGGTGTTCGGCCGGGACCCGATTTCGGCAAACTGCAGCGCGGGCAGTCCCTGACTCTGCCGGATGGCCGTGTGGTCAACCCGTCGCAGGTGTTAGGGCCGACCCGGACCGGACGGTCCGTGGCCTATATCTGTGACACGCGACCGAGTGATGAGGTCGTGCGGTTTGTGCAGGGCGTGGACATCCTGATTCATGAGGCCACGTACCTGCACTCGTTGCAGGAGCAGGCGGCCCGTCGCGGTCATTCCACGGTGCTCGAAGCGGCCACGGTCGCTCGGGATGCCGGCGTTCGGCGCCTGATTCTGACCCACATTTCGCCCAAGCACGGCAGTAATCGCGAGCTGCTCGACGAGGCGCGATCGGTGTTTCCGCACGTCGAGGTAGCGGAAGATTTCAAGGAATTCGTGCTTCCAGTCCCCGAATAAATAGCGGGACCAGCAGGCGGTGACGTTGCCGTTGCAACGCCGGCGGGCACTTGAACGTGGAAGGGTGCCGTGTTATGCGCCATACTCTCTGACATGAAATTGAGCGGCGCCAATGTCGACGTCGCGTTCGTTTGGGAGTACTCCATGCACACTCTGCTGACCCCTGTTCTTTCCCTCGCTCTTCTTGCTTCGGTAGCCACCGCATGCGGCGGCAAGCAGAACACCGACGACACCGGCGCAGTGGAGCAGACCGTCGAAGCCACGGCGTCCCTTCGCGTTATCCATGCCGCAGCGGCTCCTACGGCGACGGCATTTCTGAACGACGTGCAGCTCGGTGGTACCATTTCGGCCGGTTCCGAAGCTGGTCCTCTCGATATCCCCGTGGGCTCACGCACCCTCACCGTGCGCGCAGCCGACGGCACCACCGAGCTCGCTTCGTCGCGCGAGACCTTCGAGGCTGACACCGAGTACACTGTGGTCGTCGGCGGCTCACTGCAGAATCTGCTGGTGATTGTCCTCGGTGACGCGGTCCCCACGCCCGTCCCCGGGCAGTCGTTTGTCCGCTTCGTGAACGCCCACTCGGACGCCGTCACCATTCAGCAGGGCGAGCGTGCGGTCGCCGATGGTCTTGCACCCGGCACCGCCACCAACTTCATCGAGATGGAACCGGAAAGCTATCGCTTCGAGGGTTCATCGGGCGAGCTGGCTGAAGGCCTCTCGATCTCGGTCAATGATGGCCGCGTCTATCTGGTGACCGCCTATGGCACCGGCTCTGCTCTGGCTTATATCGTCACCACGCTGCGCTGAAGCGGAACGGAGAGGAAGGACAACCTGTGCCTTCCCACTCCCGGACTCCCCGGGCGGTCTGGCATTCACCGCTGAAGTATCGACGCACTCTCGGTCGCGTTCCGGGCCATGGTACGTCCTACTTCGTCCTGTTTCAGGTGGCTGACATCTGAAGTACGAAGCCCAATACGCATCGCCTCTTACGAGCGCGTTGCACCACCCCCGGATGGCATCCCCACCCATGACGACCTCCATCCTACTTGGACCAACTGGTGCGGTCTCGTTACTTCAACGCCGACTGGAAACAGGACGAGCCTTCGGAAAGGACATCGAGGAGTTGTTTCGGCAGGTCGCATACGACACCGTGCTGGAAGAATCATCGGCGCTGCGCTCCGAGATCAGTGCTGCGTTGCAGACCATCCGTGTCGCCGGGCAATGGGCGCAACGCGCGCAGACCACGAGCCGTATGGTCGGACAGGCATCAGAGGTCGCTTTTCAGCGGCTCACGCGCCTGCTGCCGAATTGCACCGACCATGACCCCGAGCTGCTGGACGAGGCGCTCGAAGCGTGGCGCTCGTGCGGTCCTGGCTCGAGGTTTCTCTTCATGATCGTCTTTCTGAACTTTGCCACGCCTGCGTTCCTGCGGCTGCTGCGTGATGCACTTCAACGCGAACACCTTCGCTCGAAAGTCGATACCGCCCGCTTGCCAGACGCACCCTTGATCATGACCCCTGGAACGATTGCTCCCGTGGCGTCTCCGCGGGATAATGCGCTGCTGCTCGCTCGACTGATGGGCCGTCTGGGGGAGGTACAGGGCGCGCTCGACCTGCTCGATCTCGAGCCCACTGGCGACCCCCGAGTGCTTGAGACCACCGCCGCCGTTCTTCTGGATGCCAGACGGGGCGACGAAGCCATGGAACAGCTCCGAAAAGCGCTGGTGAAGACGCGTCATAGCGCCCGTATTCACGAACGCTTGCTCGATTACAGCATACAGAACCAGGACTTCGACCGGGTCGTCGAACAGGTCTTTGTTTTGCTCGAAGAGAGCGGAGAGCTTCACTACTGGCATCTGCTCACGGACTATGTGAACCAGACAGCGCCCTCTCGCGCGGCCGAAGTCCGCGCGCGATTGCGTGACCAGATGCTGCCGAAGTTCGTCGAAGTGCTCATGGATGAAGGGGACTTCGAGGGTGTCTCGGAAGCCACGAGCGCCAAAACGTTCAGCTACGACCAGCTGTGGCGTCTGGGTGAGTTTCTGGAAGCCCACGCGCCGGTCATCGCCGAGCGTCTGTACGAACGCGCCATACTTCTTCAGGGCTCGGTTGCGCACTCCAAAGTGGAATGCGCCAGTCTGGGCGACCGCATTGAACGCACGCTGCCCTTTTTCGAGCGCATCGGAAAACCGACCAAGCCGCGCCGACTGCTGCGCGACCTGCTCGAACGACCCAAGAATAACATCCCGCTCAAGCGAGAGTTTGACCGACTCTTCGGAAACAAGTCCTCAACATCGTGAAGCCCCCGTACTGCGACCTGATCCGCCAGCTGGTCGAACCTGCCAAAGGATATCGCGCAGGTCCCGAAAATGCGCTGCTGGCCGATATTCTGCCGCAGCAGCAATTCCTTTCTGTGCTCGACCTCGGAGCTGGTAATGGGGGGTTAGGATTGCTCGCGGGTTCGCTTCAGCACACCGACACACCCGTCACGCTATGTGAGCGCCAACCCGAGCTCGCGACCCTGTGTCGGGCCAACGCAGCCCTGATTCCCAACCCGGTCCTCGTCGTGCAGGAAGACCTTCGAGAGTGGTCACCCACGGGCCGGTTCGAACTCATTATCGCGAACCCACCCTGGTATGCGTCAGGCGAGGGGCAGGCGTCGTCCAACGCGGTGACGCATCAATGCACGCACGCCCTGCACGGCTCTGTATTCGACTTTTGCAGGCGCGCGGCCGCCTGGCTCGACCACAGCAACGCATCAGCCTTCTGGTTGCTATTTCCTTCCGATCGTCTGGCTCAGGCGGCGTCTGCCATCGCACAATCGGGATTACACCTGAACGCCCTCTGGTTGTGTCACGCGCGGCATACCGGGGCACCATTTCGGGTCTGGTTACGCGCTTCGCACGTGCCATCGCCCTGCGAAGTTCGTGAGTGCTCCATCCTGACAACACGATAGGCGAGGCGCGTGATGGCGCGTCCAGTGATTCCATTCGCTACGTGGCCGGCGCGCGATCGGACGTTTCGTCGCGGCGCTGACGTACCGCCGCATCAATGGGAATGCGGAGCAGGAGCAACGCACCGGCGATAAAGAAACCCAGCACGAGCAAGAGAGCCGAGCGTCGCCCCACCACGTCGGACACGAAGCCGAATGACGCGCCCAGAATGGAGCCCAGGCGACTGAACATACTCCAGAAGCCAAACATCTGCGCGGTCTGATCGGCGGGTGCCAGCAGACCCACAACCGTCCGGCTTGAACTCTGCGTGGACCCAATCGCCGCGCCCGCGATCAACGCCAGATAGAAAAATACGGATTTCGGTTCGATACCCAGCACAGACGCAATCTGCGCCAGAAAATAAATGCCCAGCGTGCCCGTAATCCACAGGCAAAGCGACGCCAGAACCGTAGAGCGCGGACCGATTCTCGATTCAAGCAGGCCAAAGCCGACAGCCCCAGCGGCAGCCGAAACCTGCAGTACCAGAAATAGTTTTCCGAATTCTGCAGACTCCAGGTGCACTTCCTCGCGTGCATAAATACCGACAAACTTAATTACGGCATCCAGCCCCGCCATATACACCATAAACGCAAACAGAAACTGAAACAGGGCGGGATTTTTGCGAGCTGTATCGGCTGCCTGCGAGACTTCGCTCCATCCGGCAGCCATGAGCCTTGGCAACGTCGCGTGCTCCCAGCCCGGCCGAGCGGGCGTTCGGCTCTTGACCAGCAGAAAGGTCGGTAACGCCGAAACAAGGAAGAATACGCCCGTTGCGACCATCGCCATTCGATTCTGCAGCAGGTAGGCAGCGGTCTCGGTGTCGGCGTTTGCTCGAACCATGACCATGGTCGCCAGAATGACGCTGGCCAATCCGCCAAAATAACCAATTCCCCAGCCAATACCCGAAATGCGCCCCATGGAGTCTTCGTCGGCGACATCCGTCAGGAAACTCGCACACAACGTCTCGCTCAGCATGAACGCCGTGTTGCTGACCACCAGCATCGACAGCGCCAGCCAGACCTGACCCGGAGCCGCCAGGCCCATCAGCATGGTGCCAACCGCACACATCACGGTTGCATACAGAAGGTATCGTTTCTTTCGGCCGCTGTAATCGCAAATGGCACCCGCCAGCGGAGCAAGGAGCAGCGCCAGCGCGGTCGATACCATCATGCCCAACGCCCACAGCGAGTCGCGCATCTGCCAGTCGGCGGGCACAATATACTGGATGAAAAAACTGGAATACACGGCAGTAATGACCACCGTGGTGTAGCTGGAGTTTGCGAAATCGAACATCGCCCAGCCCAGCACTTCATACCACGGCGCACGTGCGGAGCGAAACGGGTTCAGGGCGGCCATGAAACACCATCGGCAGAGGTGGCGAAAGAAGACGACGCTGCATAACATGACTGCGAGTGATGTCGTTAGCCATTCCCCTCAGCACGCTCATTGCTGCGAATCGATGTCCGCGGTGTCGCTTACAGCGTCTTCAGGTATTCGATCAGGTCGCGGCGTCCGGCTTCGTCCAGCAGAGGATTTCCTTCCCTATCCACCAGCATGCTGTCGTGGCCACGATTCGATAACCCCGGAAGCGAATTGTCGTAGAAAGCCCGCTCCACCTGCGTCCACGAAACCGGTGTCGCGTCGCCCACCGGGTAACCCACACAGGCGGGATCGAAGTCCGTCGCTGCATTGTCAGCGGGCCCCATCCAGAAGGAGGTTCGCCGCTGAGACGCAGGGGTGAGCAGCTCACACAGGTTCGGAATAGAGCCGTTGTGCAGGTACGGATAGCGGGCGAAAACACCGTCGAGCGGCGGCGGCACATACCCCGCCTGTACCTGGACCACCGTCGCCATGGCGTTCGAGATAGCGAGCTCATTCAAACGGTCGGCAAACGCTGCCATCCCCTCCGCGCGTTGCAGGTCGGTGCCCACATCCAGCACAGGCGTCTGTTCGGGATACGTCACTGTCAGGGTCGCCAGCTGCTCGGCCAGAGGCAACGAAGCTGAATCGGGCAGCTCCCATGCCTTCTCATAGGTGCCATGACAGCTGGAGCACATCGCTTCAAAATGGACCTGACCGCGCCGAGCGGCGTCGATATCAATTGGATATTCCTCAAGAATCGTCGTCCAGCGGGGCGCCTGCGTCGCGAACGCCAGAACGGTCAGCTCGTCCACAATCTGCTGGTTGTCGCGCAGCCACACCTCCAGCTCCTGCAGGTCGGTTCCTCGACCGATCTCATTCCAGAGGAAATTGGTGAAAATCGGATTGCCCGAGACAATGGAACCATCAGAAAGCCAACGGTTCTTGTATTTGAGGGTCCACCAGACGGCCGGTTTACTGTCGGCGACAAAAGTCTCCAGCGCATTTTCGCGTGGGTTTCGCTGCCACTCCACGTGATGAGTCGCGTAGGCGTCCTCGTTGCGTCGCGCCAGACTCAGCGATACCTGTGCCAGCGACGTATCCAGTCCCAGCACCTGCGGTACCACGCTGCCAATCGCCGCCAGATTCGTCTGCGTTCTGAGGAACAGCTCCAGCTCGGTCTCGTTGGCCCCCGTCAGGCTCTGAAACAACTCGCTTGTAATACTCGGAAAGAAACCCGCAGCCAGATGAAAGAATTCATTGGCGCGCGCGGTGCGATTCGTAAGACCCACAACGGTGTGACCAAACAATTCAGCGGTGTGGCACGTGGCACACGAAAACGTGAGCGCGTCGCCCCATTGGGTCTCGACGTAGCCAGCGCCCAGCGCATCGCCCGCCGCCACGTACTCAGGCCATGTAATTCCGCCGGGAATGGCTTCGCCCGTCTCGTCCAGACGCGCCAGCCCAAGCCAGTCGTACATCTCTTCGCTGGTACCAAATCCCAGCGAGCCACGCGCAATCTGCTGCGTGGCAAGCACCGTTTCATCGTCGCTGTTCGGATTGAACATCGTACGCATCGGCTCGCCGGGGAGCAGCGCGCCAGAGATATCTATGGGCCAGATCAGGGTGTGACCAAGACCGGCGCTCGCCACCTGCGCGAGCGCGTCGCCCAGTCCGTAAATATCCGCCCGACCGCCAGCAGGCACAGGGGCGCCCTGCGACCAGTCCGCCAACAGCCGGTCGCAGATGCCGTCCTGATTGGCGTCGATGCCATTCACACAGACGGGCTGTTCGACCGCGTCGCTACAGCCGCTGCCTTCGCACCCTGCATCAGACGCGGCGTCCCCCGGCGGACCGTTCACGTTGTCCGCCCCGGGCGTCAGGTTGCTGTCGTCGGAGCAGCCACCCAGCGGCAACGTGAGCAGCAGCGCACAGGCCAGAGGGGCTGCTGCCCGGTGTCGTACGGGCACCGAAGTAAAAAAAACAGCGGGTACAAACGTGCGCAAAGACACGGCAACTCCAGTGGCGGTGCGGGTCCAGATGTGGGCTCTCGTCGGCTTCATGACGGGTTGTGCGCGTCAAGGCAAGCGACACGCCACTGTACCTATTCGCCTCGAATCTTTCGGTCCAGACGCGCACGCGCCATGTCCATCACGGGGTCCAGATTCAGCGGCAGGCGAGCGAAGAACCGAACGACGGAAGAGGTGTTCTTGCGACCATCGATCAGCGCCTTGGCTGCGATCCGGATGCGATCTACCAGCGGGGTGGAGTCGTCTGGATGAGCCTCGTCGGGGGCAGGGGGAAGCGGTGGTTGTTGTCGTTCTGCCATCCGGCCTGCAATCGCATCCAGCACAGTTCTGGCGACGCGACCGCCCATGGAGGAATCGTAGCGTCGCGCATCCAGCGCCAGAAGCCCCGCCAGCGCGTACAAGGCCTCGCCGGCGAACACTCCGCGCAAACCGCGCGGCGCAAAGATGGGCACCATCGTGACGGGGCGGCGGCCATCCAGCCCCGACATGCGTTCAATGTCGTGCAACCGCCGTGATAACCTATTTTTCTGACCCTCCGTCAGCCGCGAAGCTGACGGTCGCGCGCAGACGGTCGCCCAGGCAAAAGCCTTTTCGATGGTGTCCAGCACAAAGCTGCCTTCTTCTCCATCGTGTTCCTGAATCCAGCTATCGACCAGCGCGTCGCGGCGGTCCAGTCGGAGGTTGTTTTTGGCGATTACCTTCGCGTCCTGCGCGCGCAGCGTGGTCATGACGCTCTCAAAGAACACCCCGATTCCTCCAGCGGGAGTCTCGATGGCTGAAAGCAACCGGCGCTTGCGTTCTTCGACGTCGTCCTGCACGCCCATGACGGAGTGCCAGCTCTGTGTCCAAGCGTCGGGGTGCTGACTACGCCAGGCATCCAGTGTCCGGTCAGGAAACGCATCCAGAAAGAAACAAACCCGCTGATAGGAGAGCGTTTCCTCGACCTGATGACGGTTGAATTCTGAAGCGCCCGGCTCCCACGTGCGCCGAACACGCCAGGCGTCATGCCAGCGTGCCATCAGGAGCGCTGGCGCAACCGGCTTGTTGTTGAGCACGCCACCGTCCATGTAGAGTTTGCTCGTGTTCGCCTCGCTATCCTGCACCGTCACCGGGCCCACGGCAAATGGCAGGGCGGCCGATGCAGTCGCGAATGCCGCCATGCGACTGGCCGCTTCCTGGCCCCACGTCTCAATCTCGGCCCGGCGTCGGCGTCGCGTTCCTGTCAGGTAATGGTCGATGCCGGGTATCGTGTCACTGTCGCGCGCAATAAAAAGCTTTCGAATCTCGGCATGACCCCGCGAGCCCAGATCGCGGACCTGTCCGGCCTCGCCACGAAACAGCAGCGAATCCCGGGGTGGGCTGGCTCCGAAGTCGGGATGGCCGATCACCTGGCTGGCCTCGAACTCGGCCGGTTCATGGTAGCCGAGCAGGTCCGTGAGCGTGACCGCCAGGGCCACAACCCCTGTCTCATCCAGCAGGGATGGCTCGGCCGCCGGCTTGTCTCCGGGTTGCAACATGCGAAAGACCGTCTCGTACAGGCGCGCCCCGCTCAGCAACGTCCACCCGGGCGACGATACCGGACCACGGGTTTCGGACCGATTGTGGTCGCTGGCGAGCTGCATGAAGTCGGCCGCATGAACCCAGTCTCCCGACATGCAGCCCGGGGAGTCGGGTGGCTGGTCGGCGCCCAGATAACCCGGTTCGAAGAGCGCCTTTACCACCTGACACGCGGTAATCGCGCCCGCCGAAGTGCCCGAAACGGAGTCCACCACCACCAGACCCCAGTTGGAACGCAGATAACGACTATCGCCCGCCGGAGCCTGTTCCTGCACCGCCCGGTTATGCGCGTGAAGGCGCAGCAGCAGCTCGCGTGACGCCGCCGACAGAAAAGTACCCAGCGAACCCGCACCCGCGAGCGCGATCGATGCTCGTACCGGCACCCGTTGCGGTTGTTCGGGGTCACTCATGGGGCTCGACAATAGCAGGTCGGACTTCGCACCTCGCAAGGTGAGGCGAGCCGAGGTTCGCGTCAACCTTTCGCGGAGAAGCTATCATGGGAATGGTCAGGTTTGTGTCGATAAATGTGTATTTTGAAGCCTGATGTCTGCCGCATCACCCCTTCCAGATCACGGTGCGTGGCTCGGTGAGCTCGCGCATGGAATAGCCGATTCCTGCCTCGCCAAGCCCGGATTCCCCGCGCCCTGCAAAAGGCATCCAGTCGGTGCGGAAGGCGGTGTGGTCATTGATGAGCACGGTACTGGCTTCGAGCTGCCGCGACGCCTTCAGGGCGTGGTCGACCCGATTGGTGAAGATGGACGCCTGAAACGCGTATCGCGTCTGATTGGCGCGATGAATGGCGGCGTCCAGGGTGTCGGCGTCGTACACGCAGACGACGGGGCCGAAGACTTCCTGCTGCGAAATGGCAGCCGAGTCGGGAGGATTCAGCAGCACGGTGGGCGCGAAGTACCACTCGTTGAGTGGCTCGCCGCCTGTGAGGCAGGTGGCACCCTGCGCGATGGCGTCGCGCACAACGGCGCGCACTCGCTGTACGGCTTCGGGGCGAATCAGGGGGCCCACCTCGGTAGTCGGCTCGGTCGCTGGGCCGACCACGAGCGCGCTGGCGGCAGCGGCCAGCACCTGCGCCACCTCGGCTGCGCGCCCACCCGGCACATAAATGCGCTGGGTGGAGACGCACACCTGGCCCGCATGGTAAAAGGCGCCCTTGGTCAGCGCGGGGATGATGCGCTCGACCTGCACGTCGTTGTCGATAATGCACGGGGCAATCCCGCCATGTTCCAGACAGATCCGGGTTCCATCTGCAATTCTGCGGCGAATTTCCCACCCCACTCGCGACGCGCCAATAAACGAGACATGCGCGATACGGCGGTCTGTGACCAGCTCCAGCAGTGTCGAGTCGTCCACCAGAATGGCCTGCGCCATTTCGGGTTTCAGGCCGCACTCGTGAAGGCATTTTAGCAGGTGAAGTCCCGAGAGCGGCGTTTTGGGCGAAGGCTTGAACAGCACCGGCGTGCCCACCGCCACCGCCGGGATAATCTGGTGCACGGCGAGGTTGAGCGGGTGATTGAACGCGGAGATCGCCAGCTCGACGCCGATGGGGTCTCGCCACGACATCGTCGCGCGGTGTTCACTGGCAGCCGTCATCCCCATGGGTACGGCGTGACCGTGCAGGTGCTGTAGCTCACGCAGGGCAATCTGAAATCCATCGAGCGCGCGATTGACTTCCACCTGCGCGTCCCAGAGCGGTTTGCCGCCTTCGGTGGCGATGCGCATCGCCAGCGAATCCCGTTGCCTTTCGAGCAGGGCGGCGGTGCGGCTCAGGATGTGGATGCGTTCGTGCAGGGGTTGCGCTGCCCGCCGTTGATGGGCGTCCCACGCGGTCTGAATGCGAACGGTGGCCTGCTCACGTGACTCAAGAGGCAGCCGTTCGACGAGCTGACCGGTTCCGGGTTGCACAACATCCAGCATGGTCGCACCTGTATCGGGGGCTCGGTGATTAGAAGGTGTAGCCGATATTGAAATGCAGTCGTCCGAAACGTTCGCCGGGGCGCCGGCCCAGCACCGCACCGTAGTCCACGACGATGGGCAGCAGCTCGGCCACCAGAATCCGGAGTCCCAGGCCGGCGGCGACGCGGGTTTCGTCGAGGCGAATATCGTTCACGTTGCGAGCGAGCTGCCCGGCATCTACAAACGCAGCGCCGTAAACT